>Ga0193709_1000104_pt1 | contig 36366 bp, 31 predicted proteins | sample H3c2metaG_FD_160571 | JGI IMG/M metagenome (GOLD analysis project Ga0193709, IMG submission 160571) | Soil microbial communities from a riparian zone of the East river system, Colorado, United States - H3c2 | ecosystem: Environmental > Terrestrial > Soil > Riparian zone | place: USA: East River...
CCACCGCACTCCAAGTGCGCCATCAGCATTGCGCCTTGAAATTCCGTGCGTACATTCCCTGCCATGTCATGGAAGGTGCTTATCACGGCCTCCGGATTTGGGGCGACGGGGCAGCAGGCATTGGAAATTTTGCGCCAGGCCGGCTGCCAGACAATTGTTCCACCCAAATTCGGGCCGCTTACCCTTGCTGAACTTGCTTCTCTCCTTCCTGAAGCGGATGCGGTGCTCGCCAGTTTGGACGACTATTCAGCGGCGCTGCTTGGCTCGGCGGCAGCCAAATCCGTCAAGATCATCGCGCGGTGGGGCGTGGGTTACGATGCCATTGATGTTCCCGCCGCGACGGCGCAAGGCATTGTTGTTACCTACACTCCGGGCCTGTTGGATGACTCAGTGGCCGATTACACATTTGCCCTGCTCCTCTCGCTGGCGCGGCGGGTACATGAAGGCCATTCCGCAATGCGCGAGGGACGATGGAAGATTGCCTGGGGCAATGACGTCGGCGGCAAAACTCTGGGAATCGTTGGCTGTGGGCGAATTGGAATGGCAGTGGCTCGACGAGCGAGTGGGTTCGCGATGCGTTTGCTTGCGTATAATCGAACACCTAAACAAGAAGCCGAGAAGCTCGGAGTGAAGTTCGTTTCGCTCGGAGAACTTCTCGCTCAAAGCGATTTCATTTCTCTTCACGCCGCGCTCACGCCAGAAACTCGAGGCATGATTGGCGAGGCACAATTCCGAAAAATGAAATCCGGCGCTTTTCTAATCAATACAGCTCGCGGGGCGCTTGTGGATGAGACCGCGCTAGTTAAGGCTCTCGTTGAAGAACGCATTGCGGGAGCTGGACTGGATGTCTTCACCACTGAACCCTTGCCGCCTGACAGCCCGTTGCGCTCGACTCCTCATCTGCTTCTCTCACCACACCAGGCCTCCAGTTCTCGCGAAACCGGTGAACGCGTCAGTCTTGCGGTTGCCAAAGCCATCGTCGATCTCATGCATGGCCGACAACCCGAGAATGTCTTGAATCCGGAAGTGTTCAAAACTCCGCAACTCCGGGCCAGGCTTGCGGACGTATGAAGATCGTCGTCCTCGATGGTTACACTTTAAACCCTGGCGATCTCTCCTGGGATGATCTCAAATCGCTCGGTTCCTGCGAATTCCATGAACGCACCCCGCCGGACCAGGTGCCTGGCCGCGCGGCTGAAGCTGATGTCCTCCTGACCAACAAAACCGAGCTCACTCGCGAGCACATTCAAAATCTTCCCAATCTAAAATACATTGGCGTTCTTGCTACCGGCACGAACATTGTTGACCTCGCGGCAGCGCGTGAGAGAGGGATCCCTGTAGCCAACGTGCCCGCATACGGCACGAGTTCCGTCGCTCAAACCACGATCGCGCTGCTCCTCGAACTCACGCAAAATGTCGGGCTGCATTCCCAGACTGTTCACGATGGCCGCTGGACCGCCAATCGCGATTGGTGTTATTGGGAACGGCCACTCATCGAATTGGATGGCCTTACGATGGGCATTTTTGGCCTGGGACGAATCGGGACGGCTGTCGCTAACATCGCCACCGCGCTCGGCATGGAGGTGCTCGCATGGAAAGGCAGTTCGCGCCTCGCTCCCCGCGTCCGGTTCACCGACATGAATTTTCTGTTTCGCCAAAGCGATGTTCTCACGCTTCATTGTCCTCTCACGACCGAGACCAAACATCTTATCAATGCTGAGCGCCTCTCCTGGATGAAGCCGACTTCTTTCCTGCTGAACACCAGCCGTGGGCAACTCGTGGACGAGAATGCCCTGGCGGACGCTCTGAATTCTGACCGGCTGGCCGGCGCCGGGTTGGATGTTTTATCAGTTGAACCTCCTCCGGTCACCAATCCACTGCTCACTGCTAAAAACTGCATCATCACGCCTCATCTGGCTTGGGCTACGAAAGCTGCGCGTTCGCGGTTGATGCAGATGGCCGTCGAAAACGTACGCGCTTTCCTGACTGGAAAACCGCAAAACGTCGTCAATTGACTCTTTTTAGCTCGGTCAAACGAGAACAGCCCTGGCCGCGATGGCGCGCGTGGCATTGCGACGACCGGCTTTGGCTGCTTTCATCGGCTGGCGACGGCGATGATAGTCGCTAATCGGCAGGGTGCAGGTAACGATCGTGCCGCTTTTTTTTAGCGGTTCTATGCTGAGCGTCGCGCTAATGGTGTTGGCGCGATAATTCATGATGCGCAGCCCCATTCGATTTCCCGGGCGCGGCTGGGCGAAAGGCACGCCGTCGTTTTTAATCATAAGATTCAGCGCGCCGTTCGAGGCCGCGAGCAGGATCGAAACCCGCGAAGCCTTCCCATGCTTAATCGAATTACTGACGGCCTCCTGGCAAATTTTGTAGAGCTGAATGGCCGTATTTTGCGGCAGCACCGGAACATCCCCTTTGAGCTTGAACGGGCAGGAAATCGGAAACATGCGCTCGACATTTGCCGCAAGATCTTTGAGCACGCTCGGCAGATCGCCGCCGTGCATATCGAGCGAGGCAAATTGGCGGGCCAGATTATGGGTGCGGTCGACGATGTCCTCGACCAGCAACTGCAATTTGCGCGCTTGTGAAGCGCAAACATGTTGCTCGGCCGACAGCCGCCGCTCGATGCCTTTGGCCATTAGCGAGACTCCAGTCAGTTTTTGGCCCAGATCGTCATGCAGATCAAACCCGATCCGGCGCCGTTCATTTTCGGCGATTTCGAGCAGTTCATTCTCAAGCCGTTTGCGCTCCTCGATCACGTTCTGGAGTTTTACATTCGCTGCCTGCAAATCGGCGGTGCGGCTTTCGACACGCATTTCCAACTCTTCACGGGCACGGCGCAAATCTTCTTCGGATTTTTTCCGCGCGCGCCGCACCTCGGCTTCGCGCAACTCGCGGGCGACTGCGGGAACGAGCCGCGCGAGGCGATCTTTCATGATATAATCGTGCGCTCCAGCCTGCATCGCGGCGACGGCCATGTCTTCTTCGATATGACCGGAGACAATGATGAACGGAATATCCAAACCTGCGCTTTGGGCCAGTTCGAGGGCTTCGGGAGCGCTGAATGCGGGCATGGCATGATCGGCGAGAATCAAATCCCAGCGGCCATTTTCGAGCGCCACTCGCAATTCGCGGGATGTGGCAACGCGTTCGTGCACCGTTTCAAAGCCGCCCCTTTGGAGCGCGCGCAGCAGCAGCAGCGCGTCCGGCTCGGAGTCTTCCACAATTAACACGCGAAGTGTTTTCGCTTTGGCGTCACGGTTGGTCATCTCGGGCTTTGCGCTCATAAAAGATCCGACCGAGCCCGACGTCTGGCGCTCCGAACTCGTCTTAATCGTTGCCAAAAGGTAGCAACTCGCGCGCGCCGGGCAGCGTCACGCCATCCTTGCGGCAATCGCGCGGAGGCGTTATGGGGTCAAACCCGAATGAAACTCCAGGTTCCAAATTCCAAGGCCCAAACTGCAATCTCCAATCGAGAAGGGCGATTAGATTTTTTTCAACAAATCCTTCCAGCGTTTCCAGGCATCTTCACGCGCCTTCTTGTTGGCCTCTCCGCCCGCAGGATCTTCTCCGGCACGCATAAAACCATGGCCTGCGTCTTTGTAAGTAACCGGCTCATACTTCTTGCCTTCTTTCTTCATCGCATCGACGGTTCTCGGAATGGTGGCATCAACTCGATTATCATTTTCACCGTAGAACCCGTAAACCGGGCAGGTGATACGCGCGAGCTCGGTCTCGCTTTCGGGCGCTGCGCCATAGAAAGCAAAAGCGGCCTTGATCTCTTTGTTATTGGTTGCGTACCGAAAAGTCTGGCCACCGCCCCAGCAGAATCCGCCAACCGCCAGTTTGCCATTGCAGGACGGAAGTTTTTTTACATATTCGGCCACCGCATTGAGGTCTGCGGTAATCTGGTCAGCCGGCAGGGACGTAATCGCTTTTCGGACAGCGTCCGCGCCACCCAGTTCAGCCGTGCCACCGCCGCCGGGCGCGGTGCCAGTAAGCAAATCAGGCGCAATCGCGATGTATCCGGCTTCCGCCAATTGGTCCGTCACGCCCCGGACCCAATCGCTCAGGCCGAAAATTTCGTGAATGACAATCACTGCCGTCGCCTTCTCCTTCACTTCAGGATAAGTGATAAAGCATTTCACCTCGCGGTCGCCATGCTTGACCGTGACCCATTCGCCGTGGCGCGGTGATTTTTCCAGCCGCGCCTTCGCCCAGTCCTGGGCTGAAAGACTGGCCGTCATTAAACAAACGATTCCGATTTCGGCGATGACTTTGGTAAATTTCATATTTCTTTATTAATGAGCTTCAAGGTTGTTTGTGCCGGTGTTCGGCATCTTTTGCGGACGGTTCAAGCTTTTGGTGTGAAGCCCAGCACAATATCGAATTTCGCGGCCAGTTCGTCAGCTCGCGAGTTCTTAACCGGCGCGAAGTCGATAATGACAGCTTCGCGGGCTTTCGGATCTTTGATGTCTTTCAAAACTCCATCGCGTTCGTTTTCGGGTTCGCCTTTGACGTAACACTGCGTCGTCCACTTTTCCCGCCCTTTCATTTTGATCGCGAAATGAATGTGTCGCGTGCGCCCGGGATAAAGGACCGGCTTGATGGTGCGGAAATAGTATTCGCCGCTTGAGCCTGTCATGAAACGGCCGAACCCCTGAAAATTGGCTTCGCGTTTGGCATGCGTATCCCGAGTGTTTAGATAAACGCCGTTGTTATCGGCTTGCCAGATTTCAACCAGCACATTCCTAATCGGGTCGCCGCGTCCGTCCAGAATCCGCCCCGAGAGATGGGTGATCTCGCCGACGGCAGGAGTCAGCGAATCGTTGACGATGATGAGATCGTTATCGGTGTCCAGCGGAAGATGGTCCGGATAAAAAGGACCTTCCGTCTGTTTGGGCGTGCGCAACAATTCTTCGGCAAAGGCGCCCGGCACCGCGAACAGCATCGCGCTTAAACCGGCACGCCTGATGAAGTTGCGCCGATCGTGAATATGATGAAAAGAACCTGAGGCAAAGTTGGGCGGATTCATAACCAGGAGTATGCACCACTGGCCGGTAATTTCGAGAACTTTTTGCAGCTATCGAACCGGATTGCAAAACTGCAACTTTCATGAAACTTTGTCCTTCCAGCCGGGTCAGTTAGAGAACTATTGGTCTGCCAATGCCATTATGAAACGAACCAATCCCATCATTACTTTTCCAAACCGCATTTTTCAAAATCGCGTCGGCACTGCGCTCGGCAGCCTGTGCAGTCTTCTCTTTGTAACGCGGATACTTGGTGCAGCCGACATCTCGGGCGAGTGGGAGTTCGCCGGCAAATCCTTTCATGAGGTTAGCCCAGCCCGCGTTACGTTGAAAATTGATGGTGACAAACTCTCCGGCAATCTGAACGAACTCAAATTGGAAGGCACTCTCAAGGGCGACGATCTCACGTTCACCGCCAAACGGCCCAACGGCGATCACTTCGGCGATTTCACTGGCAAAGTACAAGCCGACCAACTTGAAGGCAAAGGCGAATGGTCTGGCGGCCGAAAAATTGCCTGGTCAGCCAAGCGCCCCACTGTTGCTCCGAAGACACCTCGCGTTCACGACTTCGAGCCGACACAGTTTCATCGGCTCTTTTCGGATGCAATCCCGCCCGTGTTGCGCATCTTTCCTGGTGATACCGTGCGCACCTGGACCGTCGATGCAGGCGGTGTGGATAGCAAAGGCGTTCGTCGCTCGCTCGGTGGCAATCCCGAGACCGGACCTTTCTACATCGAAGGCGCTTTTCCCGGCGATACCCTGGTCGTAAAGTTGAACCGAATTCGCCTTAACCGCGATTCTGCCGGTTCCGGAAACCAAATCGTCCCCTCTGCACTGACTCCAGGTTACGTCCGACGAACCAAGTGCGACGATAGCTTCGACGGCAGTTGGATATTGGATCGTGAGAACGGGGTCGCTCGATTAAAGCAGCCGAGCAAACACCTCCAGAATTACACCGTTAAACTTCAACCCATGCTCGGCTGCGTCGCCGTCGCGCCGCCGGGGCATATGGCCTATCGCACCGGTTTTCTTGGCTCCTATGGCGGCAATATGGACTACAACCAGATTCGCGAAGGGACAATTCTCTACTTGCCCGTGTCCGTTCAGGGCGCGCTCCTTTTCGTTGGCGATGGGCATGCGGCGCAAGGCGACGGCGAATTGACCGGTGACGCGCTCGAAACTTCGATGGACGTCGAGTTCACGGTGACACTTATCAAAGGCGAATCTACTGGTGCTCCGCGCGCCGAAAATGACGAATTTCTAATGTCACTCGGCATCGCCAACTCACTTCCCGAGGCAGTTCAGTCCGCCACCACCGAACTGGCGAATTGGCTTCAACGCGAATATAAATTGGAGCCGAACGAAGCTGCCATCGTCCTCGGCACCGCGATGCAGTACAACATCGCCGAACTCGTTGATCCTCTTGTTCACGTCGTCGCAAAAGTGCGAAAGGATGCTCTTGCGGGCCTTAAATGATCGTTAATCTTGCGTGTTATCTTCGACCCTCGATTGGTAGTAGGTCGAAGGTCATTCCCGCCACCCGCCCGAATCACGGAGACTCAGTATAACCCTTGCTTTGTAGATAAGCTTTTAGTCTGTCAGCAGCCGCGCTCGCGTCGTCTCCAGCGTGGTTCGAGATGATCGAATCTTTCACATCGATAATGATGGTCCCCGAGTCTTCCTCGAACTGTTCCTCGTTATCCTGCCAATAAACCCAACGCTCGGTCATTTGCAGGGTTCTTGGAATCTGCCACCGGGTCACATCACCGACCTCAACGCTCGAATTGATTCCCTTAAACCACGAGAAAATGACGATCGAGTTGCCGGTGTCATTTGTGCCGGAATAAGCGTCGTGGAAAAGACTGTATTGTCCGGTTCTCGAATGGGCCTGACCAAAGATCAAAGTGCTTAAATCAAGATCGGCATACTGCCTATTACTCGGGAACGTTTGAATTCCAGAAAGGCCGCCAGTCTGCAAATCCAAAATAATGTAGCCCGTGTATAAAACGCGGAAGGTCTGAAAATCTCCGGTTACTGTCCCGGTCTCAGTATATTTGTAAATTGCGACTTGTCCCTGTGTACAAAGACACAGAGCCATCAACAGCGTTGCCAACAGAGTTTTCATAGCATTGAATATTGGAAGTTCCGAAACCGCGGAGTCAAGCCATGTCAGCATCGCGCCCACAATTACGAAACGGCTGAAATTAGGACTTCGTTAACGGGCCGAATATTCAACTTATTCAACGCTTCCCATCAAATTTTCGGGGCGTTAACCCCATTTCACAAGAACTTCGAGAGCAGGAAATTAGTCTGGGTTTCAACGCCGGGAGGCTGTGGCGCTGAACGACCGCCAGGCATTCCCAGAGCAGTTGAATTTGAAGGCCGAAGGGCCGGATTCGCAAAATGCGGAATTTATGGGAATGCAGATGCAATCGGGCACGTGGGAAACAGAGTCTCAGAACGCAAATGATATTGCCGTAAATGATTCACGAGGGAGTCTTGCCCGGCACGAAGGTGCCAGAGCGAGCGACTCGCTGTTCCGAACATTTTATAAAGATTACCGGCGTTACCGGTCAGCCGGCGCCAGAGGCGCATTCGCTGTAATCGGGCTCACGCAAGGGTTTTGGGCGTCCACAGTGTTTCGCCTGTCGCACTGGGCTTTCGACCATTGCCGGCTTCCCGGCTTGCGGACTGTCGTCAACACGGGCTGCATCCTCTTTCAAAAATTCATCGAAGTCGTCACGGGCATTTGCATTCCGGCGAGATGCAATATTGGCTGCGGATTATACATAGGCCATTTCGGAGGCATTTTTATCGATTCGGAGGCGCGCCTTGGCGACAACTGCAATCTGGCGCAAGGCGTGACGATTGGAAAAGGCGGGCGCGGAGAATTTCACGGCGTCCCAGTCCTTGGCGATCGGGTGCATGTCGGCGCGAACGCAATCATTCTGGGCAAGATCACGATTGGCAACGATGCCGTTATCGGCCCAGGCGCAGTGGTGATGAATTCTGTGCCGCCGTGTGGCGTTGCAATCGGCAATCCAGCAAGAGTCGTTGGACTGTCCGGCAGTTTTGATTTTGTTCATTACGACGGTATGGAGAATGATCCACAGAGGAAATCGGCGTGGCAATCGGTTGCGGCACAACCGGCCCTGCCGCAAGCCCGGAATCCCAAACAGATTCCGCCTCAAAGCCCAGGCTACCCTGGGATTGAGGCATCCGACGTCTACAACCCTGAAAGGGTTGCGCCAGATCGCTCCCCGACAGTTCACGGAGAGACAAGATGATCGAGCGGATAATCCAACTCGTCTCGCAGGTGGGCAGCATCGGGACCGTCACTCCGGATACGAGCATTTACGAGGCAGGTTTCTCGTCAGTTCGTGTACTGGAGTTGCTCCTGGCGCTGGAACAGGAATTCGGCGTTAGCATTCCGGACCAGGATTTTATGACTGCGCGCACTCCGCGTGAAATTTTCGGGTTGGTCCAGCGCCTGCAAGAAACGAAAGCAGCATGATTCGCACCGTAACCATCCCACTGCAGGAGTCCGCGACCGACATGGCGCGGGAGGAAATATTGAAACAGGTTGCTCACTTGAGCAACTCGCTGCGAAATCCTCGCCTTTCGTCCGATGGTGCAAAACTTAAATTCGACGTGCCGGAGGAGGAAGCCGAGGACACCAGGCATCATGCCGAACATCTGTGCGCGCTGATTCAACGTTCCCTCCGCAATCTCAAACGCAAAGTCGTTCACCGAACCCGCGCGATGTCGCGCCCGCTCATTCGCGGAACGACCGCGCCTGGGGAGGGCGTCCATATGGCCGGCCCAGGCCAGGTCATGCTCGAAGGGCTGCCGCTGCAACTATTCCGCTACTTCGACTCGGCTCTCGCGCAATTGGAACGCAATTGGACCACGCGCGAACTGCTCACCCCAACGCTGATTCCCGCCGACGTCCTCGCAAAATGCGATTATTTTCGTTCGTTTCCCAACACCGTCACCTTTGCGTGCCATCTTGAACCCGAAGCGAGCGTCATCAACGCCTTTCGCGCCCGCCACGAAAAACGAACCACAATCGACCACGAGGCTTTGGCGGACATGTCGCCGCCCGAAGCGTGCCTCGCCCCGGCAGTTTGCTACCATGTCTATCATCGCAACCAGGGTGTGACATTGCCTCCCGAGGGAATCGCATACAGCGTGCGCGGCAAATGCTTTCGTTACGAATCGTCGAACCTTCGCGAAATGGCCCGGCTCTGGGACTTCACCATGCGCGAATTGGTCTTTCTGGGCACGAGCGACTACGTGCTTCAGGAGCGTGAACGTTGCGTGCAAATTTTCGGCGAATTTCTGGATGAACTTGGATTGGCCGCCGAGATCCGCACCGCCAGCGACCCGTTCTACATCGCGCCGGACGCCTCTTCGAAAACCTACTTCCAACTCACCGCCGAGACCAAATACGAACTCTCAGCGCTCCTGCCGAACAAACAACGTCTCGCCATCGGCTCGCTAAATTACCACACCGACTTCTTCGGACGCGCCTTCGACATCACCGTCGAGGGCGCCGGACCCGCATTCAGTTCCTGCATCGGCTTCGGCCTCGAACGCTTCGTCTGCGCTTTCCTTGCGCAGCATGGGGACGATCCCGGCGATTGGCCGGAGCAAGTGAGAACGGCGATGCTGAGCGAGCCTTTATCGACAATGCCGCAAGTATCGCCGTTCGAAGTCGTTACTCATAAGTAGAGTGAATTGTTCCGGCCAAGATAAACCCGGCTACGGGTTGCCTGTTTATAGCACGACGATCCCCTCCACTTGATTTTTGTTTTTCGGCAGCGCGCGACCGCTGCAGACAATTGCAATCAACGCTCAACCGCGCGCTCCCAACCATCCACTTCTTCAAACGTCCGCCACCCTGGGTTGCGATGGTGGCCGGTGCGGCTAGCACCCAGTGCGGCTACATGTCCGCGTATAAATAACACGACATGTGTGCTTTTAAAAAAATGGCACCGGCAGTCCGCAGATTTTTTCCGGGTGTCTTTGCATGTCGGCAAAGGTCGCGAACAACGAAATTATTTCGCCATTACTCGGCGACGCCAAATACTCTAATCTTAGTTCTCCGCGATGCAGTAGAGGTGCCCGTCGGTGCGGAGGAAAATCTGACCGTCGGAAATGGCTGGCGTCGCGTTGCTCGGCTCGCCCAGGTCATTCATGGCCAAAAGTTCGAACTTCTCCGGATCGGGCCGAAAAACGGTGGTGACGCCTCTTCGGCTCGTGACATACAACCGCCCGGCTGCCATCACGACCGAACCCCAGCTTTCTCCGCCGTCGAGCCGCTCGGTCCACCGGATTTTTCCGGTCTGGCATTCCATACATTGAGCGGTCCCTGGTCCGGCGTTCACTATGAAGACGAGTCCATCAACGACCACACCCGAGCCAACCCGTTGCGTCTGTTTCTCCAGCCACAGCCGGTTGGATGCCGTCACGTCGCCAGCCCCGCCCAGCTTGAAACCAAACGTGGGTCCGTTGACATAGCCCGAAAACGCGACGCCGATTTCGCCGGAGACGACGGGCGAAGGATAGATCAGAGCGACTTTTTCTTCCGCCAATCCATCGAAGAACCATAACCTGGCGCCGGTCTCCGGATCACAGGCGACCATCTGCGTGAGCATGCTGCAAAGGATCTGATCCTTGCCGCCGACCTTGGCGACGATGGGCGTACACCACGAGCCCCAATTTCCTTTGAGGAGGGTTTTCGGACCGCCGGGTTCGTCGTATTTCCAGAGCAGTTTGCCCGTCTTCAAGTCAAGCGCGGTCAGAAAGGCCCGGTCGCCCGGACCGAAGTTCAAGATGACCTTCCCACGATGGAAGATCGGGGAGGAGCCGTAGCCCCATTCATTGCGCACTTCACCGAGGTCCTTTTTCCAAAGTTCTTTGCCGTCGAAGTCGTAGCAAAAGACACCGGGCGAGCCGTGCCAGACCACCACGCGCGCGCCGTCGGCGACGGGAGTTGACCCGCAGTAGGGATTCGATTGATGCGTTGGTTCAACGATCGGAAACTCAACGGTCTGCATCCAAAGTTGTTTGCCCGTCCGTCGGTCCAGGCAGTACAGGTTTCGCTTCTTGCCCGAGTCTTCCGCACAAGTGACAAAGACGCGCCCATGCGAAACGATGGGGCTGCTGTTACCCGGACCTGGGAGTGTCGCTTTCCATCGGACGTTATTCGTCGGTCCCCAATGGAGCGGCGCTTTGTACTCTTGAGCGACACCATTCCCGAGAGGCCCGCGGAACTGCGGCCAATCCCCCGCCCACACGGTCAGGGACAACAGCAAGGCAAGCGCAGCAGCAGTCTGAAAAAATATTCGGCGATTCATGTTCAAGGCGAGGCGCCCGAATCTGACGATTCGTCCCGCGATTGCGAGGCTGAGCGAGTTCATCTATCGCTTCTGGCAGGTGCGTATTCCACGCGCCAATCCTCTGAGTAAGAGCCTTTACTCGCACTAAAGGTTATCGGGATTTTTCACGTATCCAAGAGAGTTTTATGGTCGCCTGTGATGGCTGCTGCCATGTCGTTTTATTTATACGCGGACATGTAGCACCCCCGTGCGGCTGGCACCGTTCCTCCATAAAATGCCTCAGGGACTCGAAAGGCGGAAGAAGATGCCACTGTTTGAAGCCGGAATGGTCACCTCATTTGCCAGAGTATTTGGGTTCATCACGGGCACATCCGCAAGCGTAGACCAGCTTCCCGCGTTCAAGGATGTCGCTTGTTGCAAAATGAACGGCGACGATGGAACCGTCCACGAGATAGAAACGCCGAAATTCGTCGGCACGATTTGCAAAACCGGCGTCGGCGGCGAGGAACCGATGAAAAGACTCGAACTTCCGCCGCTATGCGCCATCCAGCGGTGGCCATCCGCGCTGGTGGCTACGCCGTCCCATCCCAGCGCGGAAAGGCTCGCGTTGCTCCAGGTCACCCCTGAATTCGTGGACATAAAAATTCCAAAGTAAGAGCTCACTGCAAGCCTGCTGCCGTCGGCAGAAGAAGCGGCGGCGTTGCCGTCCATGTTTTGAAAATCCTGCGAGGACCATGTCGCTCCGTAGTCGGTCGAGAGATAGACCTTGCCAAACGCCGCGCCCAGCAATCGTCTGCCATCCGCCGAGCCGGCGACCGACATCACGCTGTCGGATGCCAGCGCGGACGACCAGTTCACCCCGTAGTTTGTTGAAATCCAAACGCCGATATTCGGGCTGGTCGCCACCAGCCGGCTGCCATCGGCAGACGAAGCAATTCCACTCCAATAATTTACTGGCGAGTCATTGTTCGTTGACCACGTCACGCCTCCATCCACCGAAGTGAAGATCGGGCACGTGCCGTAAAGAATCAGCCCGAGCCGGTTCGCATCGCCGGACGAGGCTATCTGTCGCACATTATTAAAGGCGCCAAACGTTGGCGCGCTCTGGTTCATCCAGGTGGCCCCTCCATCGGTCGAGGTGTAAATCGTCCCGGACGAAGAACCGCCGACGATGATGTTGCTCCCGGTCGCGGAAATGGCAACCGCCGAGCCGTGAAAGTTGTTCGAGTGCCATGTGACACCGTAGTCGTACGAAACGTATGTTGCCGGGCCGCCCACGACGAATACCCGGCCGTCAGCCGAGATTGCGGGATACGAAGCCGAGGGCCTATTAGTGTGCGTCCAAACTTCGGCGCGCGCCGCCGACACCACCATCATGCCAGCAACCGCCAGGAATGCCGCCAGACCACGTTTCATAAGATCACAAAAGAAAGCATCCTCTGTCCATCCCGTCAAGCAACGATCAAGAACGATGAGAGTGTCTTGCTACTGCCCCGGACCGCGACTGTGTGCGAAGCGCCAGTCGCAGAAACAGCCGAATTTCCAGCGATCTCAGTCCTCGCCAGGCTCACGCTAACCTACGAAGTCCCCACCGGCGGGGCAGTAGCAAGATGCTCCCAAAACGATGGGCGCTCAAAAAAGATGGGGTTACTGACCGCCGTGAAACCACTGAATAATTCTGGCCAAAACAAACCCGGTTACGGGTTGCCTGTTTATAGCACGACGATCCCCATCCACATGATCTTTGTTTTTCAGCGGCGCGGCTCTTTTGCCATCGCCCATAAACTTTCAACCATCTATTCATTACATGCCCGCGTCGCTGAAACTGTTTCTGTATGATCAACGTGCGAATCTGGTGGCCGGTCTGTAATTTGTCCGCGGAACGAAATTGATTTGCGCTCCGGCATCCATCCATCGCCCCATACCTTTCGCGCATTCACCAATCAAAAACCAAAATCAAAAATGGCATCCCCTCTGCGTTCCGCACTTCGCAATCCGCACTCCGCATTCGGACCGCCCGCCGGAACCGCCATGAGGGCACTGAATTATTCCGGCCAAGATAAACCCGGCTGCGGGCTGCCCGTTTATAGGACGACGATCCCCTGATGACCGTATTGATTGTGTTCGCCAGGAGACACCAGCGCGCCGTCAGGACGCATCATTCCGGCCAAAACAAACCCGGTTACGGGTTGCCTGTTTATAGCACGACGATCCCCTCCACTTGATTTTTGTTTTTCGGCGGCGCGCGACCGCAATAGATAATTTTAATTCAACGCTCACCGCGCGCCGCTGAAAAAACAAAAGAGGCGGTGAGGTCGCGCTGATGAATTTCCACGCTTTCCGCAAGCCATTCTTGCCCTCTAGTGCAGCCCCGAATTGGGACCCTGCGTTCTGCACACGTCACACCGGGAGTCAGCAACAAAGGGGCCGATCCCGTCGAGCACGTCAACAGCCCACCCTACGAACTCTACGACCTCCTTGCGGTTCCCAAGCCACAAACACTAAGATGACTGGGTGGCTGACGTCTTCACGAAGAAGAAGCGCTCGCAGGTTATGGCCGCCATTCGCTCTCGGGGCAACAAAGATACCGAGGTGAAGCTCGCCGCCATCCTACGTGCTAGCGGGATCACTGGATGGCGGCGCCATCAGGCATTGCCGGGCCGTCCCGACTTCGCTTTCCGGCGTGAGCGTTTAGCAATCTTCGTCGACGGTTGCTTTTGGCATGGCTGCCCCAAGCATGGTCGCAAACCCACCAGTAACCGCACGTACTGGCTGCCGAAGCTTCGCCGGAACCGAGAACGGGACGCCGCAGCCAAGCGCGCTGGTCAAGCCACAGTGCTTGGTAATTCATTTCTCCGATCAATGCAGGCACGCACTAAGTCAGACCCGAGCGTACATCAGGCGCTACAACTCCAACACCGGCAACCTCAACCTGCACTAGGTCCCTAAGCACCTCATCGACAGCCACTTTAATGCGAGTGACAGCAAACTCTTGGCACTCGCGGTAGATGCTGTCAATCGTCGTGGCGAGTACAAGCCTCGCACGCGCGTTCAGTTCTAAGTAGGGTGCGTAATTCGCTTGAAAACTTCTGATTCGACCCTTGGCTGCCTCTAACCGTAGAACCCGATCAGCTTGACCCGGCCAGATCGCACTCCAGTAAGCGCACGAATTGCAATCCTGATCGCATTGCTTCGCGTCGTGGCACAAAAACGATTCCCAACCACTCTTCGCCAGAACAAGCGTTGGCTTTGAGTCATCTCGTCGCTTTGCTCGATTGCAGCGCGTGCAGGCAACGATGACGTTTCCTGGAATGTGCAGTCCTACGCGGAATCGATTCATCCCGTCGAGGTGTTCGACAGCTGCTCTATCTCTTTCAAGAGGGTTGCCGCAATAGCAACAGGCGTCCCCAAACGCGGCCGTAACTGCGGCTGCGTAGCGAGGATCGTTCACGCTTAACGTCAGTTTGCCGCACAGCTTACGACTGACGTCATGAAGAAACATGCTAACCATCTTGTTCGCGACGTCAGACTTTGCCCTGCCCGTAGCTCTGCGTAGGTATGCTGAGGTGTCGAACCTCATCGCCTGTCTTTCCTCCGAGCGCCAACGCGGGCCGCCCCACCCTCGATTCCAAGTAGCCAGTTCGCATCCACGTTCAATGCCGCTGCGAGAGCCTTGACTTCGAAATCAAAAGCACACCGAATCCCTCCCTCGATTTTTGCGATAGCTACACGATCTAGATCCACTCCCTTAGCAGCCACTCTTCCAGAAAGCTGGTCTTGTGTCAGGGGCGGAGAATGCAGTTGCCGCGCCGCTTTGACTCGCTTGCCAACGATATTGCGGCCGTCCCGCCTGACCGAAACTGTTGCCATCCTGCTCTGATTATCAGAAGAGAGACTGGAAAGTGTTCGTTAAAAGAACACGCTAAGTCTCGGCCTTTTGGAACAACGTGGCTCGCATTCAGCACATACCATAGTCTATAGACGCTTTTCAGCCTGAATGTCATAAGAATGACCGATGGCGATTGCGAATACATCGAGACCTTCGGGATTACACCTTACCGCCATCGCGCATGCGCTTCGAGTCGCCCATTCAAAAATTCAAGGATTGTCACGGAAGGCCACCATCCTTTGTTCAGCTCCAATTGGCGCAGTCATAAAACATGTGCCCCTGACAAATAACTGAATCGGCAAATCCCACCCGAGTTGGCCAGTACTTATGATTACAGTGCCCGCAGATGATACCGAGATGGAAGCAGTCGCCGCAGCAATTCTAAAATTTGACAGCCATGGTCGTCGTATTGCGGAGTCCCTTCGGAATACTCTGGATCAGCTCTACGACGGGCAACACACGGGCCGCTACTGCTGGAGTCAACTTTACAGCACGGAAAGAAGAAAAGGTGGGGCCTTATTTGAAATCAACCTTCAGCGGGAATTCAAGTTCGAGGACGGCACCAAGCTTCACTACAAAATCGCAAATGCCGAAGTAGACTGTAAATACTCCCAAACATTGGGCGGCTGGATGGTCCCACCTGAGGCGCAAGGCCACCTGTGCCTCCTTGTCTGGGCGGATGACCCATCAGCGAAGTGGAGCATGGGAGTTGTTCGTATTACTCCGGAACGTCTAAATACCGGTGGCAACCGAGATCGCAAAGCAACTCTGAATCAAGAAGGCCGTGCCGCTATCAACTGGCTTTTCGACCACGCACCACTCCCGCCTAACGTGCTTCTTCAACTCGACCGCGCGAAAGTGGACCGGATCATGGCACTCACATCAGGCGTAAAAAAGGTTAACGAGCTTTTTCGTGTCGCACAGAAAATGAGGGTCGGACGAGCGGTAGTCGCGACCGTGGGCGAACAAGTGGATTACATGAGGCGCATCCGTTATAACGGCGGAGCTCGCGGGTTTCTCCAACCCGAAGGAATCATCATTCTCGGCCAGTATCAATCCCACGTTGCTGTCGCTAAGACCCTCCAAATTCCAATGCCCGGACCAGGAGAATCTGTTTCGGTGCGTATCTATCCGGCGGCCGCTGCGGGACCCGGCGTCGCCGAAATTAACGGCGAGCTTTGGAGGGTTGCCGAGGCGGGCGACCCAGTAGTGCCTGCGCCCATTGTTCCGGAAATATAATCCACCTCTATGGCCTGACATCCCCGAGAAGCCTATCCCCTCGCGACCTGCCACGGCATTCTGAAGTCCCGCCTGAATCGGTGAATACGGCATCATAGTTCTGCGAAAAAATCGGTTGACGCCTTCCGACGAAATCGCTCACTTACGCCGTTTTTCATCGGAAAAAGACACGAAATGACCAACAGCCAACAGACTTCAAACGAACCATCGCCTCCGCATGCGCAACTCCACCGTTGGCAATGGCGCATTGGGTATCTCACATCGTTCATGTGGCCGCCAAATTGAACCTGGCCGATTACCTCGCGCAGGGCCAAAGAGCGCCGACGCTCTCGCCGGCCCAACTAAAGAACAAACGGGCAACCTCGCCAATTTCTAACGGGTCTGACGGGTTGCCTGACGGCTCCTGACGGGTAACCTGACGGGTCGAACTTTTGTAAGCTCTTGCCATCACGCAACGTTGACGGGTTGACGGGTAAAACACCCCCGGGAAGCCCTTCAACCGCTATCAACCCCAAACCATCGACTTTGTCCTTAAACCTTAGACTGGAAGTTGTCGGTCCTGACACTTCAGATCACTTTATTGCAGTCTCTTGCACTTCCTTGCACTTTGGTTTCCTAACGTTTTAACGGCCTGTCCCCAATGCTTTCGGGGTTCAACGTCGGTATGTTGTCACGGATCCCGCACATTTGTCACGGCATGTCACGGATAATGTCACGGATGACCTCGCAAAAAACCTCGGTAAAACCGTGTTTGTCACGCTGTCACGGATAAATACCCCTGGGAGGGGGGTACCCTTAATCGGTCTCAATCTTCATCTCTAACGTCCCGGTTGGTATCGGCACAAGCTTTCCCCCCTTAATCCCATTAATCCCATTACTACCCCAGCAATTCCACTTTCTAACACTTTCCCCATCACTCCACCACCGCCCCCCCAATCCGGACCCATTGCACCAAAACATTATTGAAGCCTTCCGACTTAACGCTTGGGGTCCGATCCTCAATTTAACTCATTTAAACCCGGGTGATCCGAACCCATCCGAACCCATCCCCAACCGATCCGAGGTGATCTTTTTCCTTTCAGGTCACGCATCATGCGTTATCAGCCGCTTTAGTTGGCTGAAGCCGTCCCACACCGTCCCTTCACCGATCTCCACCCAACTTCACCTATCTTGAGCTAACTTAACCAAAACATTTGCGAAAACACAGGGTTCGACTCAGTCCAATCCACCAATCACCATTCTGAGGGCGAGCTTCGCCTTGAGTTCAGGCCTTTTGTGGTGCAAACTTCAAATTGATTCCGCGCGATGACGTTTTTTAGACCCAGGGCAAGTGGGGGCTTTCGCTTCTGCCGACTGCCGAAAAGGATTTCGGGGAAGAACGGCTTTACCCTCATCGAGTTGCTCGTGGTCATCGCCATCATCGCCATTCTGGCGGCCATGCTCCTGCCAGCCTTGAGCACTGCGAAAGAAAAAGGAAAGCGCGTTGCGTGCCTCAGCAACCTCAAACAGATCGGCCTCGCACTAACCCTCTACACTGACGGTAACGATAACAAAATGCCGACCGCGCTTAATTACGGCGCGAGGCCGAACCAACCCGGCACCGATGCCCCCGCCACCGTGCAATTCACCGACATGATGGGCGGTGTGCCCAAAGATTTGAATCTGGCCAACTCCCGCGTTTGGTGGTGCCCCAGCGATCGCGTCAATGCCCCGACCAATGGAGTCATCACCACCAACAACTATTCATCCTATCGTTATCGCTTCGTTGTTTGGGACAACACGGTGCGATTTCCCGGATTGAAGGCGTCGGATTTCTTCAAGCCCGTCGCACAAATCATCTTTCACGAAAATCAGGACTCCCATTACAAACGCCTGCCGACCGCCTACACACCGGCGCAGCCAACGCTCAATGTCATTTATGCCGACTTTCATGCCGGTCTATGGAAAGTCATATTCCGGCAGAATCAGCCGGGCAACTATTACGATCCGAATTGGTTCAGTTATGGACTCAACGGCGCCTTGAATACCGATAATCCCAACATCGGCGGCGACGTTCATACCGGCTATGATCTGAAGTGATTGGGTTTAAAGGCAGGAAATCCGCATTCGCCCCACGCATGGATTCGATTTATAATGGGAATACTATTCGCGAAAGAAAACAGATCCGCTTCTTGGCCAGTGCGTTGCTGATCTTGATGAGCGCGATCGTTCGCGTCCATTCGTCGCCAGTATTTACTATAGCGCCAGCGACTAACCAGGGCTTCGATGTCTACGCCGATGGCGTGCTGGTCGCGCCGATTCGACTCGCCGCAAACGGCGCGATTGTCGCAGACCAGATCGAAACCAATGCTTCCGGCATCCGACTCTCGGGTTTGCGAGCGAAGGACTCAGCAGCCGTGACGTTCGCCAATGACGATTTCGTCAGCATCACCATCCCGCCGGGCTCTACTAATCTGGCCGACATTTGGGAGCCGACCGTCCAGTTCAAACTAACCATCCAATCTTTCGACACGAACAAATGGCTGGCGCTTTTCCCGGGCGCGCCGGCGCCGTTCCATTTCCTGATCTGCTCGATGCCAGCCGCGAAGGTATGGCACCAAATCGGCTGGTTGAATGCGACGCCCGTGGCCGATCCTTTTCCACTGTTGCAGGATGTCCATGACGGTTCGCCTGAGCTTTCCTGCCTTTGGAATCGCAACTGGAGCTATATTTGTCCGCTCGGCGGCCATCCTATCCCAATGATCGGCTTGTGGGATCCCGCGGCCAACTTATACGTTGGCTACGATTTTCAAGGGGCGCGCGTCGCAGATGCAGCGGAACGTTATCTGGCCACCGCTTATTGCTGGCAGGAAGGGGCCAGTTCCAATTTTGTTACCCTTGCCTTTCCCTATGGCGGTTCGCGCTTCGGCCAGCAGGTGTATCCCAAAGGTGGTGAAGTTCTTGCCTCCTGGTTCAATCTCGAGATTGACACGCAACTGCCGGATACCGAAGACCCGAATGAACGATTCCAGGCTCGCCTGTTCGCGCGCTACACCAATGCTTTGCCGGCGGTGCCCGCAATGAATGATATGGGCTGGATTCCTGGCTATGCTCATCTCAACGATTTTCCGAATGCGCCGGGCCTCAATCTTTACGGCAGCGGCGACGTCGTGGCGTTCCGGCCCACCAACAGTGTCGTGATGCGAGGATGGACCGGCCATCGGGAAATGCCGATTGATACCGCCGCGGATAACGGCAACACAGCGGCCATCGCTTCCGCGCGCACCCAGATTAATTATTTGCTGACCAACTACGCCCAGACCTTCAGTGCGGGAGGTGACACCTGCCTTTTCTGGACCAAGCCTCTCGCTGGTTCCTGGTACCCGAATTGGGGCGGAACGAACGTCACCACACTGCACAATTCAGAGGGATGGTTCGCAGCGCGAGTTCTCGTCGAACTCTATCGTTATGATCTCCAACACACCGGCGCCAATTCCAACTATCTTCAGGCCATCGATCAAATTTTCAATTGGTCAAAACATTTTGTTTGGAGCCGGAATGAATTCGACGATGTGCCTTCCTCGCCATTTGCGATTGGGTCGACACTTTGTTCCGCATTCCTGATGGATTATTATTTCACGTTCAAAGATGACCCCCAACGAAGCACCAACGTGGCCCTTGCCCTCCACCTGGCTGCGAATGTCACCTGGCGTTATCTCCAAACCTGGGCCATGGACTCGGATCGCTGGGATGCGAACGTGGATAGCGCATTTCTCGCCGAGCCGAACAGCGGCCGCGACTGGGCCGCGCTCGGCTGCGCCAACGAAGTAAACTGGAACATCGACGCTCTCACTCAAGTCTACGTCCACACGGGCGATTACCGAATGCGATATTACCTGCGTGGAATGCTTCAGCGTTGGGTCAATCTCTATCGCAACATTTACAAGCCATCCATTGCCCAATACGGCAGCGACGCCTTGACCGAAGGTTACGGTCTGTTTGATGGTTCGGGCCCGGGACGCGGTGGCCGTTACGATTACGGCTTTACGGAATCACTGCCGTTCAATGAACCTATCGGCACCTCCAGCTTGCGCATCATCGCCGGCGCGCAAGCCTGCATTGCCTTCGACCGCGGCACCACCAATCGCGACGTCGCGGATTATCGCACCGATGGAAATGGCAACTGCTCTTTTCGCATCGTCTCGGCTGCATCCGCAACGTTCGATGCGAGCTTCTCGTACCCTTTTGTTGATCTCTCGCATCTCGCGGTGACGCGACGCCGCGGCACGCAAACTATTACGCTCGGCTCAAACCTCCTTCAGCATCCGAGCCAATCGCCCAGTTCCCTTTATTTCATTCAAGTTCAGAATGGCGACGTCTTTACGGTCGGCACGATCCCAACGAACTCACCTGTCATCGTTCCTGACTCGGCATTGACTTATGATGAATCGGATCTTCAGCCACACACCAATGGCGTTTTCATCTCATTGCCCCTCGCAGGCAATTATCTCCTGCCGCAAGCCTGGACCGATTCCAACTCGTTCGCCGGACTCGTTCCCGGCCAGCACTGGACCTGCGGTGTTCCTTACCTGCAGAAGCTCCAGGCCACCACCAATCTTACTCTCATTCCGTCGGCCTCGACCGTTGGAGCCTATACAGTTGCAGTCGCCTATTCGCCACTCCCCAATCAGGTTTTAACCGTGGCCCCCAGCCTGATCCTCGATGACGACACACCGCTTTCGCTGCGAGGCCAACCGGTTCCCGGCTGGCGTGCCTGGCCGATGCTCTTCAACCAACAGGTCCTCCTGGATTACGCGCTCTTGCCGGCGGGTCACTCGATCAAGAAGGTCGATCCAAAGAGCACGCTCTTGATGGCCGTAACTACCTTCACCGGCAATCAGGCCGCATGGCAGCCAATCCAGATCGCCCTGTCAAATGCATCAGCGACTTTCGTTTTCGAAGAACAGCAACGCGAAATGCTGGCGGCGTTGCGCGCCAGTTTCAGCCAATTGCCAACCGGAAAAATCGCGCTGCTTCCTTTGAACACTTCTGGCGCTGCGGACAACTTTGCCTCCCTGACCGGCCTGAATCTCAAGTGGCAGTCCCTTACAGAAACGCAGATGCTCGACTCCGCCTATTTCACTAACTCCCGATTTCCTTTGGCCTTCTACCTTGGCAGTGAAAACTATGTGAAAACCGTCGTCACCAACGGCGATGCGAAGGCTGCAGTCACTCGCTATCTCGCCGGGGGCGGCACACTCGTCGTGCTGGCGACCGGCCCCTTCCCATTCTACTACGGTTACGGCCCCAACGATCAGCCCGGGCCAGCCGATCCGTTGCTGCCTTCGCTTGGCCTGCCGATTTACATCGCTTTCGAGCAACCTCCAACGAATTTGAATATGGTGGTTTCCACCAACCAGGGCGTGATTCACTCTGTGCCACTGACCTTCCCCTTTCCGCCCGGTGATTCCCGGCTCCGTCCCGTCAATCGCTCCCAGGTCTCTTCCGCGAACCGCTACGTGCCTTGGATCACGGCAACGGATCCGGGAGGCCAGAGTTACGGAGACGCCGCATGCTTCATCGAGTTTGGAACCGGACCAGCCAGGGGCGGCAAGATCCTTTACGTCTGGTCAACGCTCCTTTCAGGACCACAAGGTCAATCGTTAATGGCCGATGCGGTTAGCTGGATTGTGGATTCCACGCTTCGGCCGCCGCCCGTAAGCATCAATCCAATCGGTTGGTCGAATGGATCTCTTCTGTTCGGATTTCAGGCCAGCTCTAATCTGGACTATTCCCTGCAATCTCGCAGCAAAGTCGACACAGGCGCTTGGTCATTATTGAAAGATTTCGGCTCTTCGCCAGTGGACCGTTCCCTGTTCTTCACCAACCCAATCTCTGGGTCCCAATCCAGCTTCTTCCGCCTGTGGCTCAGGCCGTAACCTGGCGTCAGATTCTGTTTAAATCGCCGTCCTTTTCTGCCGACATATTCTCAGCGAACCATTCTTTGTGCGAATAAATTTTGCCGCACGGTTTAATTTAGGTATGGCGCGAATCTTTCGCGAGTGATAATCTCCGCTTTGAATCCAGTGGGGCGCGCTTGTGCGAGACCGTGTACCATGGCTGTACTTATTAGCGGAGTATGACTCCTGGCCCGGAGAATACACCTCGGCGAGCTACTTCGCGTCGGTGCCAGTTGAGAAAATTCGGGCCATACGATCTCCGCAGGCTGCAGGAACAACCTCAATCCTCAATACCCTCCGATCTATGAACACTTACTCTACAGACGCTCCGTTTTCTCCAAGGTCATGGCCCAGAAAGTCGCTGACAGGCTCGATGGGTTTCATTCTAGCACTCACATTCGCCGCAACCATACTGGGGTCGGCTGGGCCACTCCGCGCCGCGACTGCATCCTTCAATACAATCCCGCCAACATTGGGCGCAGCCGATATTTCACAACAGTCAAGTGCCGCTGACAGAACCAACAACGTTGGCGGCGACGTCGATGATCAAGGCGGAAACTTTGTGTACCTTGACAACGGCCGACCGGCCCAGGGTCAGACATTCACTACTGGCGGCAATGCCAACGGCTATGCTCTGACGGCGGTAACGCTGAGACAAGTGACCTATGACACTTATGGTTTGGTTCCAGACATGACTTACCATATTCGTATCACCAGCCCGTCTGGTAGTTCACTGACTGTTCTGGCAGAAGAGACTGCTTTTGTGCCGGAAGACTTAAGTGATTGCGCAACTTGCAATTTCAATAATTTCGGCCCCTCTGCTTTCCTTCCGGGCTCGGGACGGTACATCACCTTCACGTTTGCGACACCCGTTGTCCTTAACCCGAACGCGACTTATGGATTCGACGCCGGCGGCACGAGTGTAGGTGACCATTATTGGGAGACGGACGGAACGGCCAATACCAACGCCTATACCGGAGGCACGGCCTATTCCACAGGTGTCGGCGTCGACGGCTACGGCTACGGCCTTGGCAACGCCTCGCTTACACCACGGACAGGTGACCGCGTATTTATCGTCGCTCTTAACGCTGCCGTCTCGCCTCTTCCGCCACGCATTAACATTCAGCCGGCATCCCTGTCTGTTTATGCGGGAAGGACAGCACAATTCTCGGCCAAGGCAAGTGGCACTCCGACTCTGGTTTACCAATGGCAAAAGAACGGCTTCAATCTTTCCAATGGCGGGAACATTTCCGGAGCGAAAACCGATTCATTGACCGTGGCCAATATTGCCGCAGGGGATGTCGGCACTTATACACTCGTTGTAACGAACTCAGCCAGTTCCGGGAGCATCGTCACCAGTGCGCCGGCAACTCTGACGATCATTGCTCCTCCCCCGCAGGGCAGCTATGGCGACGCGGTATTGACGAACAATCCGGTCGCATTCTGGCGACTGGACGAAATTGCCGATTCCTCCACTAATCCGCCGGCGTACGAATATGTTGGCGGTCGTGTTGGGACGTATGAAGTTGGTTCATCGAACGGCTTCAATGGAATCGTCGGCCCACGACCGAGCGCATTCCCGGGATTTGCCTCAACCAACAACGCGGCTGCCAGCACCGCCGGTCTTGGCGCAACCCCAACATGGGTGACGGTCCCGTCGCTGCTCCTCAACACGAACAGGGTCACGATGACCGCCTGGATTTATCCAAACGGCGATCAAGCTGACTATTGCGGCATATTCGAAAGCGGCAGCGGAAACGCCGGTCTGGCCTATGGCGGCAGTTTCAGCGACAACTCTGGCGAGTTGATATATTGGTGGCAAGGCGCGACCTATACATTCAAGTCTGGATTGGCGATCCCACAGAACCAATGGTCGTTCATCGCCGTGGTCGTTGAGCCAACAAAAGCCACTTTGTATCTTGGCTCCGGCGGCGCGTTGAATGCCGCAGTCGATTTTTCTCCTCATCAGAGGGAATTATTTGGCGCAAAAGGCGAACTGGGTCACCAGCCAGGCCGGGGCGACGGGGATCGTGTCTTTAATGGATCAATCGACGATACAGCGGTGTTCAACTATCCACTCACTTTTGATCAGATTAACGTCCTTTACGGTACCGGTTTGGGTTCCATCCAGGCCAGGCCGCCCGCAATCGTGAAACAACCGCTATCCACCGCGCTATATGCGGCGCGAACGGCCCATTTTGAAGCCGTTGCCATCGGCAGTTCGCCCCTGAGTTACCAGTGGAAGAAAAACGGCGTCAATGTCTCGAACGGTGGCAACGTGTCCGGAGCATTAACCGATTCGTTGAGCATCGGTAACGTGAGCGCGGGAGACGCGGCCGTTTACACGTTGGTGGTAACGAACTCGGCCAGTTCGGGTAATACTGTCACGAGCGCTCTGGCGAGCCTTCTGGTTGTACCGGCTCCTACACCCGGCACTTATGCCTACAGTGTATTGAGTCGAAATCCGGTTGCCCACTGGCGACTGGATGAGCTCGGCGATCCTGCCACCAATGCGCCAGCGTACGATTATGTCGGCGGCCTTCTCGGGACCTATCAAATCGGTTCCTCGAACGGATTCAATGGCATCGTCGGTCCTCGACCAAGCGCATTCCCGGGATTTGCGGCCAATAATAATGCTGTTAGCACCACTGGCCTTGGTGACGGCCTTACGCCCACGTGGGTAACACTTCCCCCTATGAATCTCAATACCAACACAGTGACCATAACCGCCTGGATCCATCCGAACGACGTTCAATCAGATTACGCCGGTTTGCTGATGAGTGCCTCGGACGCCGGTTTGGCTTACGGCGGTGATTTCAGCGGTAACGCCGGGCAATTGATCTATTGGTGGAATAATAGCTCGACCTATACGTTCGTGTCTGGCCTGACGATTCCGCCGAATCAATGGTCTTTCGTAGCAGTCGTCATTGAGCCCACGAAAGCCACATTGTATCTCGGCACCAGCAATACCCTGAGCACAGCCGAAAATCCAATTGCTCATACGAGTGACTCCTGGGGAGCAGGAACCGCGCAGATAGGTGGGCAGGGGAATTCCCCTGATTCTCGGATCTTCAATGGTTCGGTCGACGAAGTGGCAGTGTTCAATTATGCCTTCACGCCGGCTGAGGTATTGAGCCTTTACAATGCGGCATCGAGTGTCACGTTGACCATCGACAAGGTCGGCTCCAATCTGCGGCTGGCCTGGCCACAAGGAACGCTCCTGGAGGCAACCAATGTCATCGGGCCGTGGACTACGAACGTGAACGTTTCGCCTTACACATTTGCCCCGGCGGAGGCGAAAAAGTTCTTCCGGGTCAAGGTGCAATAAATCGAGGCCTTGAATGTCAGCTACGTCGCAACAAAATGCTCTTCGCCCTGGAAATGGTCGAAGAGCTTTCACACTCATTGAACTGCTCGTCGTCATCGCAATCATCGCGATTCTCGCCTCCATGCTGCTGCCGGCGTTGGCGCGGGCCAAATGCAAAACTCGCCAGACTGGCTGCATCAATAACCTCAGACAGCTTTCTGCGGCCGCATTCATGTATCAACAGGACTCGGGCGCCGCGATTAACTACGGCAACGTCGATTATCTGTGGATGGAGACCCTCATCGCGCATTACGCGCAAGCGAAAGCTGTGCTACTTTGTCCGTCCGCGTCGCAACCGCTAAAACCAGTGCGAACGTTAGGCACCGCCGCCAATGCATGGTACTGGGATTCCGCGGCAACAAACTGGACTGGCAGCTATGCAATGAATGGCTGGCTTTATACAATTAAGGAAGCCAGTGTGTACGTGCCGGAACCGGAAAAATATTTTAAGAAGGATGCGGATATTCGCTACAGCGCAAAAACGCCTCTGTTCATTGATTCTGTTTGGCCGGATATATGGGTTCATAGTGACGACCTGCCCTCAACGGATTTGTTCGATGGCGCACAGTACATCGGTAATAGTTATATATGCCGCTCGACCATTGCGCGACATGGTTCCCGGTGTGCGGGAGACGCGCCTCGAGCCTGGCCACGAAACAAGCCCATGCCCGGTGCGGTCGATGTCAGTTTTACCGATGCGCACGTGGAGAAAGAGAAGCTCGACGATCTTTGGCAGTTGATTTGGCACGTGGATTATGTGCCGCCGGCGAAGCGGCCAGGTTTGCCATGACTCGGCTGACAAATAACAGCAACCCCCAAATAAATACCCCTCGCGCATCCATCAGGGCATTATTCTGCTTGCGCGGCACCTTTGCGTCGCTATAAGAGGCGCAAGCAATGAGGAAGAGTCTGAGGCTTTGCCTTTTGACGGTTGGTGCGCTTGTGCTTTGCCTGGTGACAGGTTGCAATTCGTTGCCGCGTTCTCCGAAACGAGAGGGAGCGAACAAAACGAGCCGGACCGAGTTGCAGGCCAAGGAGCAATTTCACGTCATCGAACTGAATTCGGATGGTTTGCTGTACGATTTGCGTCCGCAACACGGACACAGGCTGCTCAGGGAGCAGGAGGCGGTGACGAATTATTTGGCGGAGACGATCTGGGCCGGATTCAAGCAGAGTGACAAAACGAACATATTGGTTTTCGTGCACGGAGGGATGAATGATCGTGACGTCGGGTTGAAGCATTACCTGGATGATTACGCATTTACGAAGACCAATTATTATCCGGTTTTTGTCGTTTGGCCGACCGGTTGGGGCAGCACGTATGTCGAGCATTTGCTTTGGGTCCGCCAGGGAATCAAGATGGAAACGAAATTAGAGAAAACGTTCAGCCTGTTGACGGTCCCCTTCATTCTGGTCGCAGACCTCGGGCGCGCGGTGACCCGGTTGCCGATGGTGATCGCAAATAACACGCGGTCCGATACGGAGACGATTACACCCGTCCGGAAGCAGGATGGAGGCACGCCGGTGAAGGATTATCGGGAAATCGTCAGTAAGGGTTACCACGTTCACATCGAGGACGATTATTCACTTTGGTATGACCGATTGCTACGCGATGTTTCGTACAACGGGACTTTGCCGGTGAAGTATCTCTTCGCGGCGTTAATTGACGGGTTAGGCAAAGGAGCGTGGGACAATATGTTGCGACGGACTCAAACAGTTTATCCTGGCCGCATGGATCAGAGCGAGAGGATACAAATCGCCGAAACTTTGTCGGCTCCAACCATCAATTCAGTCCGTCAAGATGATGGCAAAAAGCCACGCAGACAACGGCGAAAGTTGAAGCGGACAAAACGTTATGCTGCGGCGGGGCTGCCTGCGTTTTTCGAGTTGTTGCGAAATTTTCAGACCACCAACGGCGCGACTTCCCAGATCACGGTAGTGGGCCATAGCATGGGAACGATCATCCTGAATCGCGTCGCACGCGACACAAAAATCGATTTTGCCAATATCGTTTATTTGGCCGCCGCCAGTTCAATCGAGGATTTCTCGGCATCGGTTTTGCCTTATCTGCGTGAGCACACGAACACCCAGTTTTATAGCCTCAGCCTGCATCCGGTCGCCGAAGCTGGTGAATGGTATTTGATTGCGGGCGACCTTGTGCCGCGAGGCAGTTTGTTGATGTGGCTGGATAATTTTTTGATGAATCCTGTGACCGAACAGGAACGCACGTTGGGCCGCTGGCGGAATCTGTTCCGGACCTCAGCGACCGGTGAACCGGTGATTCAGCGATTCTATGAAAATGACAGTTCCGGTTCGCTGACCAACCGTCTTCATTTCCGGGCGTTCTCGGTTGGCTTCGGCGGCACGAACCAAATGCGCTCACTTAGTTATCAGTGGAACGAGCACCCGATCCGAAAAACATTGGAAGAGCGTCGCGACACACCGTTGGCTCACGGCGATTTTACCGAGATGCCGTATTGGTTGAGTGATTTCTGGTGGAAGGAATAGGTCTAAAGCCGGGGCCAAAAATCAGAAGTTCTGCGACGATGCCACTTTGCTACGCCCCTCCTCTATCGGGACGCCGTTGCCGGTATCAATGTCGTGAATGGCTTCGTCGTGAGCGAAGGAGTGATTGCTCGTCCTGAATATTCGACGGAGAAACCCGCCGAGAATCGAACCAGACTGCCAAAGCAGCCTGTTCACGATCGGACACAACTGGGAAATCGCATCCTGGATTTCAGCCAGTGTGGTCATAATAGACCGAGAATACTTACGCCGCCTCTTCTTCCGTATCGAGGAAGCCCTGGAGATGGCGGACGCGAGTTGGATGACGCAACTTGCGCAACGCCTTCGCTTCGATCTGGCGAATACGTTCGCGGGTGACGTTGTACATCTTGCCGATTTCCTCGAGGGTGCGTTCGTAGCCATCGACGAGGCCGAAACGCATTTCGAGAATGCGCCGTTCGCGTTCGGTCAGGCTCGTCAGCACGTCGCCAAGCTTTTCCTTCAGCAAGCTGTAGCTGGTGACATCGGAGGGATTCTCAGCCGACTTGTCCTCGATGAAATCACCGACGCTGACGTCGCCATCATCACCAACGGGTGCATGAAGCGAGACAGGTTGCTGTGCCATCTTGAGCAGCGCATTGATGCGAGCAACCGGCATGTGCATTTCGTCTGCGATTTCCTCGGGAGTAGGCTCGCGGCCAAGCTCCTGCGTGAGCTGTTTCTGCGCGCGCCAGAGCTTGTTCATAATTTCGATCATGTGGACCGGAATACGAATGGTCCGGGCCTGATCGGCAATTGAGCGCGTAATGGCCTGACGAATCCACCAGATGGCATACGTGGAGAACTTGTAGCCCCGGCGATATTCGAATTTCTCGACACCCTTCATCAGTCCAATGTTGCCCTCCTGAATAAGGTCGAGGAAGGATTGGCCACGATTGGTGTATTTCTTGGCAACCGAAACCACGAGACGGAGATTCGCCTCAGCCATGTGAGTCTTGGCTTGATGGGCACGGTCTGCAGCGCGTTTCAGTTCGTCGAAAGTCTTGAAGAACTCTTCCTGCGACATGCGCACGAACTGTTCGAGAGCGCGGATCTTGGTGCGTTCGCTGTGCAGCGCGGCTTGCTGCTCCGAAGATTTGCGGCGCGCTTCCAATTCCTGAACATGGCGCAGGCTGGCTTTGAATTTTTCGTGAACGTTTCCTGCGACCACGATCATGTCCTCGAGCACCTTTTGCTTGTAGAAGAATTTCGGGAATGTGTCCTGCAGCTTTTTGTCCATCTTCTGCAAGGCCACACGTGCCTTCTCACGGCGGCCGACTGTCACCAATTTCTGGCAGGCCATGTACTTCTCGTCCACCTGCGCGTCCGATGTGCGAACCTTTTTGATGAGCTGGCGCAAGTCGCGCAAATGTCCTTCGCGATTGGCGACTTTCTTATCGACCACAACCCGGTCGAAGCGTTCTTTTGGCGGTTCCGAAAGGAGCTTCTCCGCAATGGCAATGTGCTCTTTGGCGGTGAAGCCGAGGGAATAAACCAGCCGTTTCATGTCCGACTCAGCTTCTTCGATGCGCTTGCAAATCTCGACTTCCTGTTCGCGTGTCAAGAGGGGTACCTTACCCATCTGATTCATGTACATGCGGACAGGATCGTCCAGCACCTCCAGGCGGGAATCTTCCTCTTCCTCGGGCTCGGCCGGTTTCGCGCGCTCAACTTCAGCGTGATCAACGATTTCTACGTCAAGACTGCGAAGCTTCGTATAAAGCTCATCCAAATCCTCGGGCGAAAGACCTTCCGGCAGCACGTCATTGATATCGTCGTACGTCACATGGCCGTGCTCATGCGCAAGATGCAGTAGAGTCTTAATCGTCTCAGTCAGATCCACAGCCTGGCCAGGTGTGGCAGTTCCGGGTGTTGGTGGCACGGGTTGAGCAGCTTTCCCGTGCGCAGTGGATTCAGCTTTTGGCGGACGACCACGCGTCGGACGGGTTGGGGGTACGGACAATGGTTGTCCCGCAGCTTTGGGTGAAATGATAAATCGCCGGCGACCCTGCCGTGCTTTGGCAGCATCTCCCCGCTCATGGCCATTCGCATGATGATTGGAGCCGTTAGCCACCTTGTGGTCTTTCCTGTTCAGCATAAGTATATCAGACGCGCGCCGCCGTTTTGCGTTCACAAATTCCTGCAAATCATCGATCTACAAACCTAGTGTCCGGCCTTCCATGGCTGGAAATATCATCCGGGACATGTGAGAATTGCAATCGACGGAAGACTGACGCGCACACACACGGTAATATTCTTCAATATCTCAATTTTGCAAACGAACGCCGTGAGAATTCCTGTCGCTTGAAGATCTCGTCCTACATCGGACTCAGATGGCCTTTACTCCGCCACAACCCGTTTAAACTTGCAAGGATTAAAATTGATTATTTTCACTCTATATGGCATAAGAATAGTGCAACACCCACAACCTATGGTGGTGTCTGGCCAGTAGCCGACGAAACAAGAAGGCGGAAAATCGCAAACACTCGCTCCGCCTCCTCATCTCCGCGGCTGCAACAGCTGTCAAAAACCAGCCTTACCGGTGGGGAGGTGCCCCAATTGCCGGGCAGATTTGCAGGTATTAGACTGACAAATATGATAAAGGGCTATGAATCCGTGCATTTGCTCGAACCTGAGGAGCCGACGCAATTTCACCCGGGTCCGGCTTTTGGGGCAGGCTTTATAGCCGGGACCGTTTTGTTGATTGTCCCGCATGGCAGCCCATGGTCGTCTTTGACGTTCTTTTCGACTGTAATCATGGGCCGAACGGTTCCCGGGCCGACAGAAATGCCGCTTTTGCTGGTCTGGACCCTGCATCTGGCGGTTTCACTCGTTTACGGCCTGATAATTTCGCGCATTGTCGCGACATTAAGGTGGCGGCGAGCATTTTTCACGGGTGCTTTGGCTGGATTGGTTTTGTATGTGGTCAATTTTGGGGTCGTTTCGACCGTTTGGCCGTGGTTGCGAGGCGCGGAGTTCTCGGTAGTTGTGACTCACATCGTGTTCGGATTGATAACGGCGGGGGCATACCGAGGGCTGCTCAAAAGAAAACACGATGCGCCGGTTGAGGGAATTGCATGAGCTACATGGTTACAAAGCGGCACGAAAGATTGTCAGAATAGCCAACGACTAGTGCTCACAGACGAGAGAATTATGCTTGCACAGAATCGGACGGGGTATTCACCCCATGTTACTTAAACGCGGTAGTGATATGAATATTCCCGGCGCAAGTGCAAGAACCGCTCATATTACTGGCCGAGGATCGGGACGACGATGTGCTGATGTTGCGCCGCTCATTTCAGAAGGCGGGAATCAGCACCCCAATGCAAGTCGTGCATGACGGCGAAGAGGCCATCAGCTATCTCGAGGGGACGGGAAAGTTTTCGGATCGAGCCGAGTTTCCGCTGCCCGAATTGATCCTGCTTGATTTGAAAATGCCCAAGCTGGACGGTTTTGAGGTGCTAAGATGGATTCGCTCTCAACGCAACTTCTCTGGCATCCGCGTCGTGGTGCTCAGTTCCTCGGACAGCATTCAGGACGTCAATCTCGCCTACACGCTCGGAGCGAATTCATTCCTGGTAAAGCCGACTGACTTCAACAGTTTTGTCGAATTGAGCGGTTTTATTTCGGATTACTGGTTTGTATTGAGCAGAAGCCCGGAAATCTCGAGGCGCCCGGCGAAATGGGGCGCAGAATTAAAGAAGAAAGACGTGCTGCTTCGGCAAAGGAAATCACGCCAATTTTATGCCGGGCATGAGCGCTGGGTGAGCAACCAGACTGAAGCGCTGAACTTCGAACGAATCGAACTGGCTGAAGCGCTCGCAACCGCCGAACGGCTGGACGAAGTCGAAATCGTATTGCTTTACGAGCGGCCCGCATGCGAATTGACAGTGCCGGTCGTTTTCCCTGGCGTCCGGCGACTGTAGCCCGCGTGAAACCGCGCATCTGCATTTGTTGCGGCGAGCTCATTTCCAAGGAGACGGGAGCGCCGCTGCGGCAATGCGAAAACCTCTGCTGCAGTTGCGCAAATTTCATTGAGGAATCGACCGTCGAAACTTCGGAACTGGAACTGGTGAACTCAAGAACGGAATCGATTCTGAAAGTCATTGGCGTGAGAGAGAACACTCCCGCGTGACGGAAGGACAGATTGCTTGTCGGAGCCGCAAATTGTCGGTAAGATTGGGTATGGGTTCTGAAGGCTTAGACAAACCACGGGCACAAGGACTCGGCTGGCACACACCGCAACACTCCAAGGCTCCGTTGCTGGTCCTTCACGTCAACGACAGCACCGACGATCAGGTGATTTTTCAAACGGCATGCAAACGCGCTGGCGTTCCCTTTCAGTGGCATATTGCCGAATCGGCTGAGCGCGGAATTTCATACCTGGAGAGCCTGCTGGCGATGAGCCGCAAAGAATCCGTGCGCTGGCCGGACCTGGTCATTTTGGACGTTATCCTGCCGGGCCTCGGCGGTTTGAAAATGCTGGAGCACATTCGTAAGACGCCGGAATTGCAATTGCTGCCGGTGGTGATTTTGACCGCGCACGAATCGCCCGAACTGGTCGAGCAGGCGCTGAAGTCAGGGGCGAATTCTTTTCACGCGAAGCCAGCAGATTTTGCAGCCATGGTTGAATTAGTGCGCACGCTCTACGATGTCTGGAGCATAGCGAAACGACCGAAGCTATGAAGGTTTATACTGATTGCCAGAAGTAATTTAATTTCCAAAAGGGGGCCGACGACAAGAATCGACGCGCCGGAAACAACACGCTGGTGTTTCTCCTTGAGAGCAGACGCCGAAATCATTGGCGATCTATCGCTCATTGAAAACGGCACACTAAACAAGCATTCAAGTCAACAGGCAGAGAATTGTGACGCCCGATGCACTGTTACAGTGACGTGCGCATTCGTGATTGATTTGCTTCTCAGCTAGTCAACCGAAAGACTTGCGACCTCGGGCCTTGAAATTTGGAGCTTGGCGCTTCTCTGGAGCTTGGTGTTTGGGATTTTGGAGCTTACTTCGTGTTTGTGATGCCTGACGTTACTCTTTTGTGACGGCGCTCGAACCTCAATTCCGCTCCCAATTTACCGTCGGTATGACGGGTCCAGAGGGGATGGAGATACTCAAGGGTTCCCGCCTGCCACTCTCCTCCCATATTACCAATTACCACTTTTTATCCAACGAACGTTCAATACAGCCTTTCCTCGTTGCGTCATAATCTATGAAATAGTATTTACTGCTTTCACTTTATGAAATCCGCTCTTAGCCGCCGTTCCTTCATCAAACGCTCCGCGCTGGCCGCGAGCGCCCTGTCCGCCGCCCAATATATCCATGCCCCCAATATTCTTGCTGCGGATGCCGGCAGGAAATTGAATTGCGTTCTGATTGGTTGCGGTGGCCGCGCCATGAACCACCTCGAAATGCTGGTTAGCAACAGCAAAGAGAACATCATGGCTAAGCGCTATATGCAGGGCCATGATTATGATCCGGAGAAGACCTTGTTTTTCACGGACTACAGGACGATGTATGACAAGATCGGCAAGACGCTGGATATGGTTGTCGTCGCTGCCCCCAACCACCATCACGCGCTGGCTTCGATGCTGGCAATGAACCTCGGCAAAGCGGTTTATTGTGAAAAGCCCCTCACGCATGACATCGCGGAGGCGCGCATGCTTCGAAAGATGGCCGCCAAATCCAAAGCGCCGACACAAATGGGCAATCAGGGCCATTGCATGGATGGCTACCATCGGCTTTGTGAATTCGTTGCCGCCGGGGTCGTCGGCAAAATCACCGAAACACATAGCTGGACGGATCGCGCCAATGGCGGCGCAGGCCCGCGGCCTCCGGTCATTCCTGCGCCTGAGGGCATGCATTGGGACAGTTGGATCGGTCCCGCGCCTTACCGCGATTTTCACACCGACCTGCATCCGCACGAGTGGCATGGCTGGTACGATTTTGGTAATGGCTCGCTCGGCAACATGGGCTGCCATGTTCTGGACGGAGTCTTCTGGGCCCTCAAAGTTGAGCATCCCGCCAGCATCGAGGCCGAGGAGATCATCGGCGGCAGCGATGAACGCTATCCGCTCGGCAGCAAGCTGCGCTTTGATATCCCAGCACGCGGCGACATGCCCGCGTTTAAAGCCTATTGGTACGAAGGACTGCGGAAAGGCGCAAAGAATGGCGCAGCCGGAAATCTTCATGCAGCCCGCGGTGACGATCGCAACTTTCCGCCGCTGCTGCACGAATTGCTCAAACAATATCCCGATGAGGAAATCGATAAACCGGACAGCGGCACATTGTACGTCGGCGAAAAAGGCGTGCTCTACACCGGCACTTACGGCAACAAATTCCACATCTTGCCGCTGGAAAAAATGCAGGAGCTCCAAAGCAAAGTACCGCGCACGATGAAACGCCCGAAAGGTGAGAATCCAATGACGGACTTGCTGGATGCAATCCGCGAAGGCAGGAAAGAAACTCATGCCAGCTTCGATTACGGTGCGCAGCTCACCGAATTCACCCTCCTGGGCAACCTTGTCCAACACGCCGGCGTCGGTAAAAAGATCGAGTGGGATGGGCCGAATATGAAGGCCAAAAACATTCCCGAACTTAACGAATGGCTGAAGCGTCCGTATCGCAAAGGCTGGAAGGCATAACCACGGACCGCGGCTGTCGGCGGAAACTTTGGTTGGATCCCGCACGCTTGTAGCGGCTTGATTTTGGGCCGTTTTGCGGCAACGGTGTCTTCGTGCATAAAATTCCACTCGAAGACAATTTCAATGACGTGCTTGGGAAAGCTCAGCGCGGCCTTCAACTGAACGACGAGCAATTGGCACAAAAAGCCGGCGTGTCCGTTTCAGACGTAACTCGCGCGAAGGAAGGCCAGTTCGACGAAGCCGTTGTCAGAAAACTCGCGCCCGTCTTGAACCTCAAGCCGGACGCACTTGTCGCTCTCGGCAAAAAATTGTGGTATCCAAAAGACCCCGACCAGGTCCCCGGCCTCGCTTCATTCACCACGCCGTACGGAGACATCACCGTAAACTCGTATCTCATTTGGGATCCGAAAACGAGCCAGGGCGCCGCCTTCGACACCGGCGCAGATTGCTCGGATATGGCGAAATTCGCAGCCGATAAAGGCATCAAGATTCAGATGATACTGCTGACCCACACGCACCCGGATCATATCGCGGATCTCGCGCGATTGAAGAGCGCCACCCAGGCTGCCGCCTTCGTATGCAAGCTTGAAGCCATTGATGGAGCGGAGACGTTCGAAGGCAGCAGAAAGTTTACCGTTGGCCCGCTGAAAATTGATACTCGACAAACGAGCGGCCACTCGCGCGGTGGCGTAACGTACGTGGTTTCAGGACTTCCGAATCGTATCGCCGTCGTCGGCGACTCCATGTTTGCCAGTTCAATGGGAGGCGGCGGGGTCTCTTATTCCGATGCGTTGCGTAATAACCGCGAACAGATCCTGACCTTGCCCGACGACACGATACTCTGTCCCGGTCATGGTCCGCTCACAACGGTCGGCGAAGAAAAACAGCACAACCCATTCTTCCCGTAATTACGATGCGGCGTCTGGTAATTCGTGCTTGCAGACTCTTAGGGAATTCGGCATTTGTCATTTTGCCGAGCGCCGCGCTTTGGTTCATCGTCTCGTCAACGGCCGCAGAATCTCCTGCGATAATCCAACAGCACTGGTTCGAAGCTCGAACTGCGCACTTCAACATTTATAGCTGCGGCCCGACGCAGGAGGTCGCTCGTGTTGGCGGTCGATTGGAGCAGTTCAGGGATGCTTATTCGCTGCTGGCCGGGGCGCAAGCTGTAGCCTCACCGCCCATCGTCGTGATGGCCTTTCCCGCGCACGAAACGTTGGAACCGTTTTTGCCGCTTTACCAGGGGAAACCGGCAAACCTCGCGGCCTTCTTCCATCGCAGCAGCAACGAAAACCTGATCGGGCTCTGTCTCTCGGGGAACGGCTCGGAATCTCTCGACAGCGTCTTTCACGAAT
>Ga0193709_1000105_pt1 | contig 36279 bp, 40 predicted proteins | sample H3c2metaG_FD_160571 | JGI IMG/M metagenome (GOLD analysis project Ga0193709, IMG submission 160571) | Soil microbial communities from a riparian zone of the East river system, Colorado, United States - H3c2 | ecosystem: Environmental > Terrestrial > Soil > Riparian zone | place: USA: East River...
GGGGCGTGGACGTCAACGGTTACCCGACCTACCGGCTGGGTGACATCCTAGGGAAGCTGCAGGACGACCAACGGCGGCGTGAGGCAAAGGCAGGTGCGGCATGAGCGGTATCGAGCGGACCATCGCCTCCAAGGCTGCCGGCAAGTCCATGACGCTGGCCGAGTTGGCACGCTTCGTGCAGGAATGCATGCGGCAGAATATCGACGCCGACGCTATCCCGACAGCTCATGTCAACTTCAGCGGTGGGATCAAGTCGGTCACGGTCCGAGGCCAGTCGATCTTCCCGGCCGACTCAGACCTGCCGCTGCCGTAATCACGGCGTGTCGGATTGCGGCCCTGTCGTAAAACTGTCAGGGTATGAGGCACTAACGTAGTCGATCTATCCCCAAAGCCGCCCGACTCGACCCCGGGCGGCTTTGCTGCGTCCAGGAGGCACCCATGCACTGCGAGTGCGGCTGGGCACAAGACGACGCACCTTGGTACGCGCATCACCATCACCACGAAATCCAGCAACTCAAGCGAAGGATGGACAAAATGTCCGATCAGCAAGCCGAGATCAACGCAGACGTCGCCGAGCTCCAGGCGGCCAACACCAACATCGTCGCGGAGATCGCTGCCCTGCAGGCTGCGAACCCGGCGTTGGACCTCACCGGCCTCAAGGCCGCGGCCGACCAGTTGTCCGCGATCGCTCCGCCGGCTGACGGCAGCACCCCGAACGCGTAGTCATGACCACCCGCGAGGCCATCCTGATCGTCCTGCTGATCGTGGTCGGCGTCGTGGCGCTGTTGATCCTGCACCGCAACGGCGTTTTGTAGACCCCCCGACCCCGGACGTCCCAACTCCAGCTGGCGCGTCCGGGTTCGGGCCTACCGCCGCGCCGCACGTGCGTCGAGCGCTTCACGTAGCAGTATCCGCAGCATCGCTGACCATGACCGGCGTTCGGCGTGGGCGTACTTCTGGACGGCTTCGACGCCAGCCTGGCTGAACCTGACGGCGCGTAATACACGAGGCTCTGGCACCCGCCAACTGTATCACAACGTTATACGCGAGAGGGGAGGCGATGATCATGGAAACCGAGGACACGATCGGCCGCGGACAGGACGGCAAATTCTGCGAGACCGAGGAGTCGGCCCAGCGCGCCGCCCGCGCCGCCCACCTTCGATCCCGCGGAATGTCGTACTCCAAGATCGCACTGGAACTCAGCTACAACGACGCCAGTGCGGCCCGCAAGGCCTGCCAACGAGCCCTGCTGGCCATCGTCGCCGAGCCGGCCGAGGATCTCCGCAAGGTCGAGTTGATCCGGCTGGACATGATGTGGGTTGCCGCCTTGGCCGTGCTCGAGGCCAAGCACTTCACCGTCTCACAGGGCAAGCTGATCTACATCGGCGAGGACCCGCTGGAAGATGACGCTCCGGTGCTGGCGGCAATCGACCGGCTGCTGAAGATCCAGGAACGCCGCTCGAAGCTCTATGGCCTCGACGCCCCAGTGAAGACGGACGTCACGATCACCGACGGCATCGACCAGCAGATCCAGGCGTTGGTGGCGCAGCTTGCCCACACCGCTCCCTGACGGCTGGCAGGACTGGCCGGCCGAGGCCAAGCAGAAACTACTGGACGAGCTACGCTCGCTGGCGGTCCGCAAGGACGTGTTCGGCGCGCTGGGTTACGTCCCCACCGACAGGCAGAGCGAGTTCCATGCGGCTACCGAATTTGACGTACTTTTCGGCGGCGCCGCGGGTGGCGGCAAAAGTAAATGTGCGGTCGCCGACGATCTGCGGGACGCGATCCGCTATCCCGGCATCCGCATCGGCTGCTTCCGCCGCACCTACCCGGAGCTCGAAGAATCAGTCCTGAAGGAGCTCGCCGGCTTCTCCTACGGTGCGGCGCTGGGTGCACGGTGGAACGGCGGCCAGCACGAGCTCCGGTTCCCCAACAAGTCCGTGATCCGGTACGGCTATCTCGAGTCCGCCATCGATGCCAGCCGCCGGCAGGGCGGTGAATACCAGAAGCTGACCATCGACGAGCGCGGCCTGATGCTGCCGGACGTTGTTGAGCATCTGATGGAGCGCGTCCGCTCGGGTCGCAAGGACATCCCCGTCCTGGGAGTCAGATCGACGACGAACCCTGGCGGCGCGGGTCATGCGCACCTGAAGGAGCGGTTCGTCAAGGGCACCGACTATGGCCAGCATGTCTACACCGATCCGCATGGCCGCTCGGTCCGGTTCATCCCGGCGAAGGTCGACGACAACCCGCATGTTGACCCGGAATACCGCAGCCGACTGGAAGCGATCCCCGATCCGGCACGTAGGGCAGCGATGCTCGACGGTGACTGGGACATTTTCGCCGGCATGTTCTTCGCCGAGTGGCGCCGCGAGCTGCACGTGGTGGATCCGCTGCCCATCCCGAAGGAATGGAAACGGTACGCCGGCATCGACTTCGGCTACGCCGCACCGTGGTGCTGCCTCTGGGCCGCCGTTGATCAGGACAAGCGTATCTGGGTGTATCGGGAGCTGTATGAGAAGCAGCGCACCGAGGCGCAGCAGGCCAACGGCATCATCGCCGCGGAAGTCCTCGACGCCCCGGTAGCCCGCCGATTCGCTGACCCGTCCATGTGGGCCAAGACAGGCAGCGCCCCATCGGTGGCGCAGGCCTACAGCACCGCGGGCGTGCGGATCGAGAAGGCCGTCAACGACCGCGAGATCGGCTGGCAGCGGATGCACTCCGTCCTGGCCCTCGGCCCGGCTTGCACGCTGCACCGCGATCAGGGCCTGGAGTTGTGCCCGATGATGCACATCACGACCGGCTGCCCCAACCTGCTGCGCACGCTGCCGTCACTGCCGTATGACGCCCGCAAGCCCGAAGACCTCGACACGCACGCCGAGGACCACGCCGCCGACGCGCTGCGCTACCTCGTAATGGGGGCAAGTGGTGCATCCCGCCCGGCCACGGTCTCCACTGCATCCCGTGCCCGTATCCCGATCGGCACCGCAGCACGCCGATAACCCGTCGTACCCGCCGACGAAATGAGAAGACGCCATGGACCGGGACTCCGTTTTATGACCACTGCAACCTGGGACAGCTTCCCCGCTGACGTGACCCTGCCCAACGGCACCAGGCACCTCGGCGTCCGCGCGATCCTGACGGACGCCGGCATGCTCATCGTGTACGGGCAGATGGGTGACGCTGTCGTGCAGGTCTTCGCCGCTGCCGTGGCTGGCCCGATTCAGACCCAGTCGCCGCTGGCCCCGCGGTACGACTCGGAGTCCACGTTCGCCACCGAGGTCGGCGTGGTCACGGCGACGCGCGGCATGGGCTGCGGCTGCGGCAGCCCGCTCCGCCATGCTCAGCTCGCCGATCTGGCCAGCGCATGACGCTCTGGCTGTGGCTGATCGTGGACGCTCTGGCCTGCTACCGGCTGGCCCGGCTGATCACGACCGACGACATTCTGACCAAGCCGCGCGGCTACATCACCACGCGCTGGCCGGTGAAGCCCGGTCGGCTGTCCGAGCTGGTCTTATGTCCTTGGTGCGTGTCGATCTACTTCGGCGTCGCCATCTACGCGATGACCCGCTACATCCCGGCCGTCTGGGTCTGGGCTGCCGTGCCGCTCGCGCTGTCCGCTGTCGCCGGCTACCTCTCGGAGCGTGCCTGAGTGCTGAAGGTGCTGGCCATCCCTGCGCACCTCGAAGGCTCCGGTTACCTGCGCATCTGCGCGCCCGCCCAGGCGATCAACAAACTGTCCGACGGCGCGGTGCATGTCGACCTGATGCTGGCCGGCCAACTCGGCCCGACCTTCACCGGGCCGCGGGGGCAACGGCAGGTCCAGGACTTCCCGGCGCTGGACTACGACGTGGTGGTGCTGCAACTCCCGATGGTCGAAGAAGTCGTGGCGATGATCCCGCACATCCAGGCGCAAGGCATCGCGGTGGTCGCGGACATCGACGACGACATTGCCGCCACCCCGAAATCCAACCCGCACTACGACAAGATCGCGCCCGAAACCAATCCGGCGTCGAACTGGCGCTGGCTGAAACAGGGCTGCGGCATGGCCGACCTGCTGACCTGCACGACTCCGTATCTGCGCCGTTACGCCGGCGGCCTGACCGGCTTCCGGCATGCCCCGACGCGGATCATCCCCAACGCCGTCCCGATGGCCGCCACCTATGAGGCCAAGCCGGAGATTGAGCACACCGTGGTGGGCTGGTCCGGCTCGGTCGTCACCCACGATCGGGACCTGACGGTCACCGGCGGGGGGGTGGCCCGCGCGGTCGAGGGCACGGGCGCGAAGTTCCTGGCCATCGGGTGGTGGCATCACGTCGCCGAGCAGCTCGAGCTGGCCACCGAGCCACCCGCTACCGGCTGGCTGTCGCTGGCACAGTACTACGCCCGTATGCCGTACCTCGACGTCGGGATCGTGCCGCTGCAGCCCTCGGCGTTCAACATCGGCAAGAGCCACCTCAAGGGTCTGGACATGGCCGCGGCCGGCGTGCCGTTCGTGGCCTCTCCGCTGCCCGCCTACAAGGAACTGGCCGAGTCCGGCATCGGCTGGCTCGCTGAGTCCCCAGCCGACTGGGAGGCGAAGGTCCGCCAGCTGGTCACCGACGCGCCGCTGCGCACTGACCTGTCCGCCGCCTACCGCGACACGGTCCGCCGTACCCGCACATTCGAGACCTGCTGGTGGCGTTGGGCCGAGGCCTGGCAGGACGCCGCAGACACCAAACGCGCCGCCGATGAGCGGCGCACCAAGACCAGGGGAGGCGCGCGTGCCACTGCGTAAACGCAACGCCTCGAAGGCGCGCGCCCTGACCGCATCCGCCGTGAAGGTCGACATCGGCAACAAGGTCCAGGCCGTCAAGATCCGCCGGCTACGCCAGTCCTGGCAGGAAGACGCCTGGTCCTACCGCGACGCGATCCCGGAGATCGGGTACGCGATGCGGTTCAAGGCCACCGCGGTGTCCCGGATGCGGCTGTACGTGGCCATGTGGGTCGAAGGTGAAGACCAGCCCGTCCCACTCGATGAGAACCCCCCCGGCCTGCCCGCCGGTCTGGCCGATGCGGCCAACCGCGCACTGGAGGAACTGGCACCCGGCCGCATGGGCCACGCGAATCTGCTGCGCAACCTGAACGAAAACATCGAGGTCGCCGGCGAGTGCTACCTCCTTGGCCAGCAGGACGCGGCCAGTGGCGAGCAGGAATTCTCGATCAAGTCGATCGACGAACTGGTTGCGAACACCGACGGTAAATGGTTGCTCCGCGACCAACCGGCGGCCAACGGTTCCGCCTCGATCGGCGTCGAGGTTGGTGCGGACGCCTACATCGCGCGCATGTGGTGTCCACATCCCCGCTTCTCCGTCTGGGCGGACTCCCCGATGCGGTCTCTGCTGGAGTCCGGCGAGGAACTGCTGCTGCTGTCCCGTTCCATCCGGGCCGCGACACGCTCACGCCTGGCCAATGCCGGCATCCTGGGCATCGCCTCAGAGTTGTCCTTTGCCTCGACGACGGCCGGCGGGGACGACGACGATCCTGAGGCTGATCCGTTCATGGCGCAACTCATCGATGCGATGGTCACCCCGATCTCTGATGAGGCGAGCGCGTCGGCGGTCATTCCGATCGTGGTCCGCGGCCCGGCGGACATGCTGGAAAAGGGCATCGTCTATAAGCCGATGATCCGGCCGGCTGATGACCGGGCCGCCACCGACCGGGCCGAACTGATTGGGCGCATCGCGAACGGCCTCGACATCCCCCGGGAGATTTTGACCGGCGTGGCCGATTTGAACCATTGGTCCGCTTGGCAGGTAGATGACTCTACTTTCCGTTATCATATAGAACCCGCCGTTCTGCGGGCGGTGGACTCGCTGACCGTCGGCTACTTCCGTCCTCGCATCATCGGCGGCGAGGACGGGCAGGCTGGCTACGACCCGGAGATCGTCAAGCAGCTGGTCATCTGGTACGACCCGACCGAGCTGGTTACCCATCCGGACCGCACCAAGGACGCCCTGGACCTGTTCGACCGCGAAGGCCTGTCCCTCGCGGCGCTGCGGGAGGCCGGCGGCTGGACCGACGACGACGCCCCCGACGACGACGAATACCTCGTCCGGCTGCTGTCCAAGACCCGCACGTTCCCCCCGAACGTCGTCGAGGCGCTGTTCCATAAGGTCGCCCCCGGCCTGGTCATTCCGGCGGACAAGAACGAACCCGGCATGGGACCGACCGGCGAGATCCCACCCGATGAGACGGCACCGGCGATCGCCCCGAAGTCGACCCCGGCCATCGAGGGGCCGGCGAAGAGCCCGCAGCCCGGACAGGGTGGCACACCGCCCGCTGTCGCGGCGTCGGTCATGGCCGCGCTCGTTGCCGCCGGGCGGGTCGACGTGACCTCCAGTGCCCGGCTGGCCAGGATCGACGCGTCCCTACGTGACACCGTGCTGGCCGCGACCGATCAGGCGATGCACCGCGCACTGGAACGGGCCGGGAACAAGGTCAAAGGCAAAGCCCCCAACGCGCTCAAGGCGTCGTTGTCCGGCGTGGCACCGGATCGGATCTGCGCCACCCTCGGGCAGGCCGTCGTCGCGTCCTACGGCATGAGCGAACACTCCCTCCTCGAGGAGGCGTTCGCGGCATTGTCCGAACGGTTCTGGACGTGGGTGGATGGCGCCAACCGTTCCGCCCTCGCCACCGCGGTGAAGATGCTGCGGCTCCCGATCGACGACCCGAAGGTCACCGGTACGCGGCAGAAGCAGGAGACCGCGGCCAAGGGTGCCTGGGTGTGGCTGAAGGGCGCACTGCATGCCCGCGCCATCGACCTGCTGTATCACCCGCAGGAGACCGACACCGACCAGACCGCTACCGCCTCGGGCGCATCGCTGGTCCCGGTCGGTCTCGTCCGTGGCGCGTTGGCGCTGGCCGGCGGGTATGCCGGGCAGGGCGTCACAGATCTTGGCGCGCCCGTCGATGGGAGTACTCCGCTCGGTGGTATCGGCTCCGGGCCGATCATCGGCGGCCTGCTGCGCACGTGCGGCGCGGAGATCGACCACTACCTGTGGGTGCACGGCATCTCCCGCAACCCGTTCGAGCCGCACCTCGAGCTCGACGGCACCGAGTTCACCCAGTTCACCGACGGCCGGCTGGCCAACTCCGGTGAGCAGTGGGTCGGGAACCGGTTCTACTTCCCCGGCGACCACGACGGGTGTTCCTGCGACATACAGTATTTATGGACCGATAGCGGACATGGGACCACGCAGGCTGATACCGGACTGGCGGCCAGCGTGTGACCGACCTGACCGTCATCGTGCCATCACGCGGCCGACCCGATAGCGCCAGACGCCTCATCGCCGCCTTCGAGGACACGACCTGCGCCGATACGGACCTGCTGATCTGCGTCGACGAGGACGACCCAACGCTGCCCGCCTACCTCGCGCTCGAGCACGAGGGCGCGCATGTGGGGCTCACCGTCGGACCCCGGCAGCGCTTGGTCGGCTGGACGAATGAGGTCGCCATCGACCCGGCCATCGACTCGTACGCATACGGCTCGATCGGCGACGACCACCTACCTCAGACACCCGGCTGGGATTCACTCATCCTCGCCGCCCTGTGTGCGCTCGGCACGGGCGTGGCCTATGGCGACGACGGCCACCAGGGCGTCAACCTCCCCACCGCGGCGTTCCTGACCGCAGACATCCCGGCAAAGCTCGGCTACATGGCACCGCCAGAACTGGTGCACCTGTACTGCGACAATTTCTGGCTGGCCCTCGGGCAGCGGATCGGGATCACGTATCTACCTGACGTGATGATCGAGCATCTGCACCCGCATGCCGGCAAGTCCGCGATGGACGCCACCTACGCCGAGGCGAATGCGCCGATCGCGTGGATGGCCGATGCTGACGCGTTCGCCACATACATGGCTACCCGGTTCGAGGACGATATGGCGAAGCTCGCATGAGCACCGTTAGTGCAGTAATTCCCACGATCCCGGGCCGCGAGGAGTTGTTTCACCGCGCCATCGATTCGGTGGTTGCGCAGACCCGCCCGGTCGACACCATCCTGTACGGCTCCGACACTGAGGGCCGCGGTCCCGCCTACTCCCGCAACGTCATCATGGCCGGCGCGCAGACCGACTTCGTGGCATTCCTCGACGACGACGACACCTGGTATCCGCACCACATCGAAGGCCTCATGTCGGTTGCCGAGGGCGCCGACGTCATCTATCCCTGGTTCGACGGCGCCCACTCGGACTACCTGAAGGTGCCCGTCAACGGCCGCCTGAAGACCCCGCTGGGTGTTGAGTTCGGACCCGAGCAGGCCGCGTTCATCCGGCACCAGAACTTCATCCCGGTCACCTTCATGGCCCGCACGTCGCTGGTCGTGCAGGTCGGCGGTTTCGAGAAGCCCTGGTGGATGCCGCCGGAGTGCCCGGCCGAGGACTGGGGTCTGCTGCTGAAACTGCTGGATGCCGGCGCCCGGTTCACGCATTACCCCGCGGTCACCTGGACGTGGCACGGCCATGCCGGCCAGACCAACGGCCGATCCTGGAAGCAGGGAGCACTCAATGCCTGAGATCACAGCACCCGCGCTGGTCGCCGCCGCGGCCGGTGAGATCGCCTGGTCCGCCCCGCTCATCCAAGAGGGCGTCTGGACATCGGACGGCCGGTACATCGAGCCCGGCGCGCTGACCTTCCGGGATCTGCCGCTGACGTTCATGGCGATGACCACGACTGCCGACGGTCACGACGGCGCGCAGGCGTCCGGCCGGATCGACACGATCGAACGGGTTGAGAACGGCGACGGCACGAACAACATCGTCGGGCATGGCATCTTCGACGGTGGCTCACCGATCGGGCTGGAGGCCGCGCGACTGGTCCGCACCCAGGTTATTCGTGGTGTCTCGGCTGACCTGTCCGTCTCGGACTCCAAGATCGAGGTCGAAGAGACCGACGACGAGGCGGCCATGCCGACGATCAAGTTCACCGTGCTGGCCGGTGAGCTGCTCGGCGCGACGCTCTGCCCGATGCCAGCCTTCGCCGGCTGCGTGATCACCCTCGACGACGAGGAGGCCGCCCCGACCGAGGCCGCCGCGAATGCCCCGAAGATCCACATTGAGGTCAACGCCGTCGAGCCGTGGCACACCATCAACGCCGCCGATGACTGCGTGCCCTGCACCGAGGCCCGCGAGGCGGTGACCGCCTCGGCGATCCCCACCGCGCCGCCGGCCGACTGGTTCACCGACCCGCAACTGACCGGCCCGACCGCACTGCAGATCACCGACGACGGCCGGATCTTCGGGCACCTCGCCGCCTGGGGTACCTGTCACACCGGCTTCGACGGCCAGTGCGTGCTGGCTCCCCGCTCGAATACCAACTATGGCTACTTCCGGACCGGCTGCGTGCAATGCGCGGACGGCACCGTGGTGGCGACCGGGCCGATCACGATGGGCACCGGGCACGCCCCGATCACCGCCGGCCGGCAGGTCGCCGTCGAGCACTACGACAACACCGGCACCGGTGTCGCGGACGTAGCGCTCGGCGAGGACGCCTACGGCCCATGGCTGGCCGGCGCGCTCCGCCCGGGCGTCACACCCGAGCAGGTCCGCACGCTCCGCGCGTCGGCGCTGTCGGGGGACTGGCGCCGCGTCGGCTCCGGGCTGGAGTTGGTCGCCGCACTGGCCGTGAACACGCCCGGCTTCGTGATCGCCCGGGTCGCCTCCGGTGCGCCGTTGGCGTTGGTCGCCGCCGGAACCGTGGTCGCGCAGCCCGATGTGATGGCCGAACTCCGCGACGAACTGGCCGCGCTCCGGCGGGAACGGCAGGCCCAACGCCTCGTCGCGAAGATCCGCGCCACCTGATCCATCTCCTATGTCCTATCGAATGCCTGATGTACGATGCGGGTGCGCGGCCTAGCCGGCTACCTGTTACGCCTGAGCGGCACCTAGTGACCTCGGCGACATGCAATCCATTCCTGTAGCCGGAAGGCCCCACTATGTCCACCGAGGAATTGCGTGCCCTCCTTGCCCGCCTCAATGGCGACGGTGAGGCACTGACCGATACCGAACTCGACAGCCTGAACGCGGCCCTGCTGGCCCGCGCCGATGAACTCCTGGACGGCGATTCGACCCCTGAGGTCATCACCGAACTGGAGTCGATCGCCGACGCCAAGGAAGTCGCGAAGACGCTGGGCGAGACCCGCGCAAGTGAGAAGGCCGAGGCCGAGCAGAAGCGGACCGACCTGATCGCGCGCATCAAGGCCTCCGAGCCGGTCGCCGAGACCGAAGGCGAGACCGTCGAAGAGCCGGCCGCCGAGGTAGTCGAGGTCGCCGAGCCAGTCGCTGAGGTCATCGAGACCCCCGTCGAAGAGCCTGTTGCTGTCGCTGCGTCCACTACGCTGCGTCGGGTCAATCTGGCTGCCATGAACGCCGCTCGGCCCCGGTCGGCCGCACCGCAGCCGAAGCCCGATCAAGGCATGCGCGCCAAGGCGACCGTGTTCGCGATCGAAGGCAGCAGCGGCGTCCGTCCCGGCGATGAGATCCCATCCCTGGAGACTCTGTCGGAGCTGATGGCCGAACGCCTGCAGCGCGGCACCCGCGGCCAGGAGATGCGCCTGGCGACGCTGAAGACGATCTACCCCGAAGAGCGCACCCTGCGCGAGAAGGGCAGCGCCGAAGACAACAGCGCCAAGATCGAAGCCGCATTCGGTGCCCAGGGCCTCGTCGCCTCCGGCGGCATCTGCACCCCCGTCGCGGTGGATTACACGATCCCGGTGTTCGGCGCCTCCACCGACCGGCCGCTGCGGGACGCGCTCCCGCGTTTCGGTGCCGACCGTGGCGGTATCCGCTTCGTCGCCCCGGTGTCGTATGCGACCCCGGCCGGCAGTGTGGGTATCTGGACCGCCGCCGTCGATGCCTCCCCGGGCACCGCGACCAAGGCGCTCTACACCGTGGTCTGTGGTGCTGAGGTCCAGGTGCTCGTCGATGCGATCACGATGCGGCTGAAGGTCGGCAACATGCAGGGCCGGTTCTCTCCGGAGCAGGTCGCCGAAATCGTCCAGTTGTCGCTGTCCAATGCGGCCCGGACGGCCGAGCTCAACCTGTGGGCGAAGATCAACGCCGCCTCGACGGCCGTGACGGCCGGCGTTACCGGAACTGGCGCGTTCGGTGCAACCCGCGACCTGCTGGAGCAGATCGACCGGGCTGCGTCGGCGATGCGGTATCGCAACCGGGCGAACCCGAAGCAGACGTTCCGGGCTCTGTTCCCCGAGTTCATGCGCGGCATCATCCGGACCGATATGGCCCGGGAAATCGCGCACGACAATGCTGGCTCGGTCAACGTCCTGGCCATCACCGACCAGGTGATCGACAACTGGTTCGCGGACCGGGGCATCGGTGCGACATTCCTGATGGACCCGCTCCCGGCCGTCACAGGCACCAGCGGCTACCCATTCCAGGGTTTCGCCGCGCAGGCCGTGTCCGCGCTGAATGCGTGGCCGGTCAGCGCCTCCTGGAATATCTTCCCCGAGGGCGCTTTCCAGTTCCTCGACGGTGGCTCGCTGGATCTCGGCATCGTGCGCGACTCCACATTGGACGGTACGAACGACTACGAGACCTTCGTGGAGACGTTCGAGTCGGTTGCGTTCCGGAGCGTGGAAGCGCTGCAAATCGTGTCGATCATTAACCCGTCCGGTCGCTCCGGCACGAGCGCGTAGCCATGGAGACCATCTACATCACCGATGGCGCGGGCAACTACGTCAGTCTTGCCTACATCACCGACGTAACAGTGGAGAGCGACCTAGTCACTGGACACGGCTATCTCGTGCATTTCAATCACGAGGGCAGCACGAAAATGACACTGGGCCACGGCCTCACGCTCGATCAAATCACCGCTGGCCTGCGTCGCAGCGCTGTAATCCTCGCCAGCGACGACCTCTTCGGGTCATGACAGGACTGCCTGCCTCGGTGAGCGGGTCACCGAGGCAGGCACCCAAATCCGAGAGGAGGACGCCATGACATTCGGAAGAATTGCGATTGATGCGCCACCCCTGGCGCCGCGTGCGCTCAGTCTCGTCACCGCTGGTATCGACGCGCTGCACCCGAATGATCCGACGAACGGCGACTGGGTCAAGGGATTCACCTACGCCCCGGAGAATTCCGCCCAGCCCGGCGAAGTTCGGGATGTGTGTGATACCGGCACGGTGGACCCGAATTCCTGGACGAATGCGCCCGTTGTCTCCTATGACCCGTTCCTGATCGTGGCCGCCGACAAATGCTCATCGTTCGGCTTCGCAGCCCGCGACTATGTGGGACGAGCATTGCGGCTGCTGGATTACGTCACCCCCAATCAGCTCGAGCTGGAATTCTGGAAGGGCACCCTGGCGCAGGCCAAGGGATACCCCAACCGGTATCTGGCCGACGCCAATGTCGTGGATGTCACGCCCGTCACCGGCACTGCCGTCTCCCGCATCCGGGGCACCGAACTGCTGGAGCAGGCGATGGCGAACTGCGGCGCCGGCCAGCAGGCCTACATCCACATGCAGCCAGAGAATGCCGGCCAGCTCGGCCAGTTCACCCGCCGCGTCGGGAATCTCATGCTGTCCCCCATCGATTCGATCATCGTCCCCGGCGTCGGATATCCCGGCACCGGACCAGGCGGGGTGACGGCCACGGCCGGCACCACGTGGATGTATGCGACCGGCCCGGTCCGGGTCCGCCTCGGCGACCCGATGATATTCCCGGACGGTCACGAGGATTCGGTTATGAATATCGGCCGCGATGAAAACGGTAATTACTCCATTCCAGTTGATGCCGAGAGCATTCTCGGATCCGCCATCGACAGGTCCAAGAACACGATCACGATCCGCGCCGAAAGGCTGGCGGCTGCCTCATTTGATGGCGGCTGCCAGTTCGCGGTGCTGGTCAACTTCGACAGTTAGGGACTCGTCAAATGGTATCCACGCTTACGACCACGGCGGCGGCCCTCGAAGCTGTCGCAATGCGGGTCACCCAACTCAACCCGGACGGCTCGATCTCCTCGGGCAACGCCTATTACGTCACCAACCAGTTCACCAAGATTTCGCCCTCCCCGAACCTGGAGTCCGGCGATGACATCGCGGTGAAGAACGCCGCCGGTGACCTGTGCATCACGTACAAGCACGGCGACATGACCAAGCGGCTGGACATGGAGATCGACCTGTGTGCCCCCGATGAGGTGCTGGAGCAGTTCCTCGCCGGTGGCACACTGCTGGTCGACAATGCCGTGGCCCTGCTCGCACCATCCGCCGTCTCCGCGACGGTCTCCGCGACGGGCGGCCTGCTGCCGGCCGGTGGCGTCCAATACGAGGTCACCACGCTCGGCCGGTACGGGGAGACCACGCCCTCCACGGCGGCATCCATCACCGCGACGGGGACTGCGTCCTCGGCTGTCGTGACTTGGACCGCGCCGGTGTCCGGGACGATCGTGGCCTACAAGATCTACCGCAAGGTCGGTTCCAGCTACGCATGGGTCGGCCAGGTCCCCGCCGGCACGTTGACGTTCACTGACGTCGGTTCCGCGCCGCTGGGTGGCGGCCCGCCGGCCTCCAACGGCTCGGCCGGTATCGGCACGGTCGGCTACGCGGCCCCGGACATCAACATCGTCGGCGCCCCCAACGGTGTCGGCCTGGAGGTGTGGACCAAGGCCATCGTCAACGGCAACGCCCTGGGCTACCGGCGCTGGGTGTATCCGTGGGTGCGGAACCTCGTCCGCGACAACTACACCCTGGACAACAACCCGGTGGACAACATCTTCAAGGGCGAGGGCTACCCGAACCCGCTGTTCGGGTCCGGCCCGGTCGGCGACTGGCCGCTGACGTCCTCGAAGCTGTTCCAGCGGGCGCTGGAGACCTCGTTCCCGGCCAGCACCAACGGCCCGGTCCTGATTCCGTAACGTGACCGCTCCGACCCTCCCGGGTCTGGCCACGCCGTGGATCACCGGGCAGGACGTCGTCGTGCGTCCTGCCGTGAAGGATCTCGACCAGTCGGTGCTGGAGTCGGCCGCGGGGATCGCCTCGGAGATCCTGTATGCCCTCTCTGGCCGGCAGTTCAACGGTGGCGGCGCGGCGGCGGTGGTGCGTCCCGCCGCGACCCCGTACGGACTACGTCCCTGGGGTGCCGGGGGGCTGGCCGGGATGGGTTGGTACTCCTCGTCGTGGGGATCGTGCACGTCGCAGATGATGGGCACGCCGGGCCAGTACGGCTGGTTCGACTGGCATTTGACCTGCCCAAAACCGCCAGAGATCCAGCTCGGCGCCTATCCGGTCACCGACGTCTCCGAGGCGCTCATCGACGGGGTTGTCATCCCGGCCGACGAGTACCGCCTGGACGACAACCGAACGCTGGTCCGGGTCATGCCCACGGCATCCTCGACGCCGACGCAGCGGTACGGCTGGCCGGTGTGTCAACGCATCGACCTGCCGGCCACGCAGCCGGGCACCTTCCAGGTGTCGTTCGCCTACGGCCGCATCCCACCGCGGGGTGGTATTCAGGCTGCGAAGGTGCTGGCGCAGCAGATCGCGCTGGCCGCGGTCGGGCAGACCAACCGGCTCCCGGCTCGGGTCACGACGGTCACCCGGCAGGGCATCACCGCGGTCGCGCTCGACACGCTTGACCTGATCGATAAGGGCCGCACGGGTCTATTCGAGTGCGATCTCTGGGTCAAGACGGTCAACCCGGCGAAGCTCGTCCGCAGATCGCAGGCCTGGTCACCGGATATCGGCCGGCCACGGCGGATGGGCTGATGATCGCGACCGGTACCTACCCGGAGCAGATCCTGTATCTGTGCCAGCGGGTGCTGCAGGCCGTCGTCTACGGCTTCACCCAGGCCGGCGTCGAACTGCCCGAACGCAGGATCGTGTTCGGCGGCGTCCAGCCACCGTATGACCCGGACAACCCCGACAGTCCCGATCCCGGCATGCTCGCCGTCGGGCTGGCGTTGCTGAGTCAGGGCAAACCCGGCAACCCGCAGGCCTCCGAGCAGATCCCGCCGCTCGGCCCCCGGTACGCCACCATCCAGATCGAGCTGTGGCGCCCCGCGTCCGGACTGACGATGCAGATCCAATTGCCGGACGACGCCACGATGGAAGGCGACGCGGCGACGTTCATGACGGATGCCTCCGTGCTGTGGGGCACGCTGGAGACCGCCCGGGCGGCCGACCGGGGCGCACCGAACTACATCACCGGCCCGCATACCCCGTTCGCGATCTCCTGGGTCCGCCCGGCGGCCATCACCGGCGGGACCGGCGGGACCATCGGGCAGATCGCCTGCTCGATTACCGGTGACCCGTGACCGGCAGCTTCCAGACCATCATCGACGGCGCCGAGGTCGAGAAGATCGTGCGTTCGGACAGCGGCGACGTGTTCCGGTACCTGTTCCGCAAAGGCCAGGATGTCCAGGACCGCGCGAAGCTGCAGGTCGGGAAACGCACCGGCCGGCTCGAGCAGTCCATCGTCAAACGCTTCGGCCACGCCGACGGCGACCTGGAAGTCCTGATCGGGTCCGATGTGGACTATGCCCGGCTGCACCACGACGGCACCCGGGAACACGAGATATACGCCAAGAATGGCCGGGCGTTGTCGTTCTACTGGCCGAAAGCCGGCCGCGTCGTCACCTTCCAGTCCGTGCATCACCCCGGAACCCGCCCCAATCCGTACCTCGCTTCACCGCTCCGCGAGGTCATGGGCCGATAAGGCCCGCCCAACCCGCAACCCGCACCAGAAAGGCACCCGCATGCCCTCACGTCATTTCGGCGCCACCCGCCCCCGCAAGGCCGAGCCGCTCACCATCACCATCGACGCGATCCCGCTCGATGATGACAAAGAGATCGAGTCGAACGAGTTCACGTTCATGCCGGAAATCCCCGGCGGCCTGCTCATGGAAGTCGCCGCGATGACCAGCGCAGACGGCCAGCCCACCCCCGGCGGCGCCCTGCATCTGTTGGAGTCGGCGGTGCGCCCGGAGGATCACGGCCGGCTGATCAACCTGCTGAAATCGAAAGACCCCTACGTCCCGACCGAGACCATCGACGACCTATTCCAGTGGCTGAACGAGCGGTACGCGGTCCGCCCTACTGCCACGCGGTCCGGCTCTTCGGCTGGGGAGCGTCGAACGCATCCGATGTCAATGGCCGCTGGCTCCGAACGCACGATCGACGAATAGAGGAACTCGATTCCGTCGAATGCGCGGACGTCCTCTTTGCCTATCTGATGGACGACTTCGACCCCATGACTGCCCGGAGGGAGGTTCGCGACACGATGCTCAAAATCCTGGACGAACCTTTCCTGATCGAGCAGTTCAAGACGTGGGGCGAAACCGAGCAGGCCGAACGGTCCCAGCAACTCATCGCGCAGATGCCCGGCGGCGAGGACGAAATAGATCTCCGGGCACCGCAGGACCGGGTCCATGGCTGAGGACATCATTTCCACAGCCTGGGTCCGGATTCGGGCTATCGGCAAGGATCTGGGTTCCGACGTCCGCAAGGTCATCGACGACGCCACCAAATCGTCCGAGGGTTCAGCGCGCGACGCCGGAGCCAAGACGGGCGGATCATTCGGCGACGGATTCACCAAGGGCGCCGACGGTCGCATGCGTGACTCCAAGGGCCGCTTCGTCGCCTACGGCAAGCAGTCCGGCGACGGCTTCACCCTCGGGTTCGGCAACAGCCTGAATAAGCTGGCGCTGAATATCTGGAGCCTCAAAACCGTCGGCACCGCGCTGAAGCAGGTCACCGGACCGGCACTATTGGCCACCAAGGCCATCGGTATCGCCGGTGCGGCCGGTGCCGCAGTAGCGCTCTCAGGTGCGGCCATCGGCGTCGTCGGGGCGCTCTCGCAGATCGCGGGTGTCGCACCGGTCGCGGTGGCCGGACTCGGCGCGATGGCGGCGGTCATCGGCACCGTGAAGCTGTCCACGATGGGCATGTCGCAGGCGTTCAAGGATTCGACGTCGGCGGCTGCCAGTACTGCGGCGGGGCAGAAGAAAATCGCTGCCGATATGAAGGGGCTGGCACCCAGCGCGGCCGCGCTGGTCACGCAGGTGCTCGCCCTTAAGCCGGCGTTCACCTCGCTACAGCAGGGCGTGCAAGGCAACTTCTTCGCCGGCCTCGCCGGCAACGTGAAATCCCTGGCTGGCACCTTCCTGCCGCAACTGCGGGTCGGGCTCGGCGGTATCGCCACCAGCCTGAACGGCATCGTCCGCTCCGGTGCCGGCGCACTGTCCGGCGGTGTGCTCGGCGGTGGTGGACTATCGGCGACCCTGGGGCACGTCAGCGCTGCGCTGAATGCGGCCAAGCCGGGTCTGATCGCGATGGTGGATGCGTTCACCCGGATCGGCGTGACCGGCTCGAAGTACCTACCGCAGGTCGCCGCGCTGATGTCCACGATCGCGGTCCGGTTCGATGCCTTCATCGCCAAGGCGGATGCATCCGGCAAATTGGACGCGTTTATCCAGGGCGGCATCAAGGCATTCCGGCAGATGGCCGGGATCGTCGCGAATCTCGTGGTCGGTATCGGCAATGTGCTGGCTGCTGCCGCACCGCTGGGCAGCCTACTGCTGGGGAAGTTCGCCCTCCTTGCGCAGGGCTTCAAGGCCATCACGACCTCAACCGGCAGCAAGGACGAGTTCTCCGCGTTCTTCACCGACCTGATGCCGATCCTGTCCACCCTCGGCTCGCTGCTGGCCACCGTCGTGAAGGCGCTGGAGCCGCTGCTGCCGATTGTGCTGCAGGTCGCGCAGGTCCTCGGTCAAGGACTGATCAAGGCCATCAAGGATCTCTCGCCCGGGCTCGTGGCCATGGGGAAGATCGTTCTCGGGCTGGCCGGTCCGCTGACCCTGATCGTCGATGCGATCGCGCAAGGCCTCTCCGCCGCGCTGGTAACGCTGGTGCCGCTGATCAAGCCTGTGGCCGCGGCGTTCGTCGCGCTCGCACCGGTCGTCGGCGCACTGGTGTCGAACATCCTGACCCCGTTCCCGCCGCTGCTCGCTGCCGTGGCCAAGGCGTTCGAGATCCTCGCGCCCGCCCTCACTCCGTTGATAAACATTCTCGGGACACTCATCAACGGCGCGCTGGCCGCGCTGACGCCAGTGCTTGGCGTCGTGGTGAAATTGCTCTCCGGCCTGCTGCTCGCCGCGATCAAGGCGCTTGTGCCGGTCCTGCCGGCGATCGTCACCGCATTCACCAAGTTCGGTCTGGTGCTCGCGGGCAGTCTCGCGCCCCTGCTGCCGCCGCTGGTGAAGGCGTTCAGCGAACTGCTGCTGGCGCTACTGCCGATGGTGCCAACGTTTATTGGGCTCGCCACGGCACTGATTCCCATCGTGGCGGCGACACTTCAGTTGGCCGCAAACATCCTGCCCCCATTGATCAAGTTCCTCTCGCCGCTGGCCCCGCTGATCCTGGGCGTTGTCCTAGCTATGAAGGCCTGGAACCTGGTCATGCTGATCATGGAGGCGAACCCGGTAATACTGCTGATTACAGGAATCGGTCTCGCCGTCGTAGGCCTGATATTCGGTATCACCGAACTGGTCAAGCATTTCAACGTGGTCGTCGACTTCTTCACTAAGACGTTGCCTCAGGCGTTCATGACGGCACTGAACTGGATCAAGGCTCACGTCCCCGGCTGGGTGCTGCCATTCATCCCCTTCATCGGCCTGCCGATCCTGATCTGGGAGCACTGGTCGGGGATCGTCGGCGCGCTGTCGTCGGTATTCGCCACGATCAAGAACGCCTTCGCGACAGCCTTCGGTGCAATCGCTACGGCCGCCAGTGCTACTTGGTCGGTCATCACGGCGGTCTTCAACATCGGCATGAAGGTGCTGGAGATCGCCGGCAAGGTGATATTCGCCTTGGTTGTCGGGCCGTTCATCCTGGCCTGGGATGCACTGAAGTTCGCGACCAGCGCGTTGTGGGGTTGGATCGGCCCGTATGTGATGACCGCGATACATGCCGTCGGGGCGGTGATATCGGCTGGCCTGCACGCGATCTCGGTGGCCTGGTCGGCGATCTGGGGCGCCATCCAAACGGCGGCCGTCACGCTGTGGCGAGCCATCAGCGGATTCTTCATCGCCGCCTGGCACGACTTCACCGCCCTCGTGCACACGGTGTGGCAGGGCTGGGTCAATATCGCGGTCGCGATCTGGGGCACCATCGGCGCCCCAGTCAAGGCCGTCTGGCGGGCACTGTCGGGCTGGTTCTCCGCCGCATGGTCGGCCTTCTTCGGTGCCGCCTCATCGGCGTGGCATCACATCGTCAGCGCAGTCACGAGCGCCTGGGGTGCGATCACGGCCCCGATCAAGCACACCTGGAACACGCTCTCGGGCTGGCTATCGGACACGTGGGCGACGTTCAAGACCACCGTCGGCAAGACGTGGACGAACATCGCCGGGAAAATCACCGGCGCCTTCTCCGGTGTCGCGGGGGCTATCTCCTCGGCGTGGAACGGAATCAAGTCGGCGTTCACCACGCCCATCAACTGGATTATCACGAAGGTCATCGATCCCTTCCTGGATGCCATCTCCAAGATCCCCGGCGTCCCGCATTGGCACGTCGACAAGATCGCCACTGGCGGCGGCGGCAAACAGAACGGCACTGGCGGCGGCGGTGGCGTAGGTGGCAACGGCACGTTGATCCCCGGCTTCGCCGGCGGCGGCGATGTACCGCCGCACGGCATGGCGTGGGTCGGTGAGCGCGGCAAGGAACTGATCTCCGGGGCCGCTGGCGCGCGGGTCTACACGCATGGCCAGTCGATGAAGATGGCGAAGGGCATGGGGCACATCCCCGGCTATTTCCTCGGCGGCATCGTCAACGGCATCAAGGACATCGGCAACTACACCTGGTCTGCCGGTAAGGCCGGGGTGGCCGGCGCCCGGGATCTGGCCGGGACCGCGGTCGGCGGGATCGTGCGCGGCGCGGAGAAGGTCGCGAACTCCGCGATCGGCAGCGTCCCGGGCGGCGACCTGTTCTCCGGTATGGCCAACGGGATCATGGGCAAGATCGCCGATGGGGTCGAGAACTTCATCAAAGGCAAGGGCTCCAAGCAGCCCGCCGGCGGCATCAGCCTCCCGAAGGGCTCCGCGGTCGGGCGGTGGGCCGGCACGGTCAAGGCCGTCCTCGCGCAGCTGCACCAGCCCGCCAATCTCGTCAACGCGTTCCTGTCGCTGATCGGTTTCGAGTCCGCCGGCAATCCTAAGGCCGTCAATAAGTCGGACATCAACTGGCAGCACGGCACGCCGTCGGTCGGTTTGGCACAGGTCATCGGTCCGACCTTCGCCGCGAACGCCGGGCCGTATCTGCACACCGGCCCGTTCGAGTACGGCGTATCAGAGAATCCGAAGGCCAACGTCTACGCCGGCATGAACTACGGCATCCGGAATTACGGATCGATCTCGAACATCCCCGGCATCAAGTCCGTCGGGCAGGGCGGCGGCTACCGCCCGTACGACCAGGGCGGCTGGCTGAACCCCGGCGACACCATGGCCGTCAACAACACCGGCCACAAGGAAGCGGTCATGCCGCAGGACGTCATGGCCAACACCATCCGGCAAGAGATGGGCGGCATGGCCGACTCCGCAACGTTGCTCGCCCAGATCGAAGCGCACCTGGCCAACATCGCCACCTACACCGCCGTGACCGCGGCGGGTAACGGTGGGGACACCTATGGCGGGCCGACCTACTGATGACCGATTCCCTGTTCCTCGCCGGCCAGTTCGAAATCGCCCCCCGGGGTGATGTGTCGCAGGACTACGTCATCGGGCAGGACTACGACCTGGGCACGCCGGTCCCGGTAACCACGATCGTCGCTGGGATGATGCTCGACGGCGACCGGCAGTCGGGGCTGCGGACCGGCAACAAAACGGTCAGTTTGCCGGTCATCATCACCGCGCCGGATCGACTCACGTTGTCGCAGATGACCGACGATCTGATGGCCGCCTGCAATGCGCCGACGTTCACGCTGCAGTGGACACCTGACGGCGGGATGCCGGTCGTCTGGGACTGCTACCGCGCGACCCCGAAGATCACCTGGGATGAACGCCTGGAGGAGCAGGCCGGCGGCACCATCTGCCAACGGCAGGTCAACATCACCTGCTCCGCCTCGCCGTTCGGCAAGTCCACCATCGCGCAGACCGTCGCGGCCAGCCAGGTGCCGCTGCTACTGGATGAATACAACACCGCACCGACGGGTGCCTACCTGGACTCGACGGTCTCCACCGACCCGGGCGGGGCCAGCGCGCAACTGTTCCCATGGTGGGGCTGGTCCAACGGCGTTCTGCAGCCGCAGTCCGGCGGCACCATCGGACGGAACTTCGCTTCCGCGACCGACCTGTCCGCCTACGTCAAGGCGCTGGTCTGGGTCCGCCACCGCCCCACCGTCGGAACCGTCACGCTCGCGCTGACGCTGCGGCTGAACATCGGCACCATCGGCTCCCCAGTCTGGGTGACCTGCGCCAGTACGGCCCTGTTCGACAACTCCACCATCACCTTCTCCCCGGTGACATTCGGGCTGCCGACCAGCGCGAACCTGACCGCAGTCGTCGGCTACCAACTGGTGACCCTTTGCGTTCCGGCGATCGGCGAGAATCCCGACTACGCGCCCATCTGGTTCGACGAACTGTATGCGCTCGGCCCGACCTCAACCCGGCTATCCACCCCACATGGCGCGGTACTGTCCATCCCCGGCATCCTCGGCTCGGCCCGGACCCCGGCGAACCTGTCCGCGACCGCGCCACTGGCCGGCGCCGGGATGCTGCTGCACCGCCCGCCGATCGACCAGGATCCGAACCTGCAGATCCTCACCCAGGCCCCACCACTGCTCGGCATGCCGATGGTCATCCCCGCCGCGAATGCCCTCTTCGCCGGCACCTACTCCGCGGTCCTGGCCGCCGCCCCGGCCGCGACGGGTGCGCACACGTCCACGCTCACCCTCGCGCAGACGATCGGCCCCAACCTCGCGGCCCTGGATCTGGCCGATGGCGGCGAGGTCACCAGCTCGGGGGCGTTCTTCTCCCGTATCGGCGGCGGCACGACCGTCTTCATCACGCCTGGGCTTGGGGGGACGCCCGGCGCGATCCGGCTCACCAACGCCGCCAGTGCCGTGACCGGAGTCAACGCCTGGGGGGTGCAGCTCGGCTTCACCAACGGCACCGTCAACTCCGGGCTGACCCCGATCACGGCCGGCCTGAAATACGTCGCGCAGGTCATGGTCGGCGGCGGATCCACGGCCTGCAACATGAACATCACCATCGGCTGGTACGACCAGAACCTCAACCTGCTCTCGGCCTCCACCGCCCCGACCTCCCTCGCACTCCCCGGCGGCTCGGCGACCGCGGTCTGGACATGCTCGGGTACGGCCCCGGCCGGCGCGTATTGGGCGTCGATCCGGGTCCGGAACTCCAACACCGTCCCGGCGTCGATGGCGTTCACCGTCGACAACATCCAGCTCGAGGTCGGCTCCGTCGCCTCCCCGTGGGTGCCGCCGGTGCAGATCGGATCGGCGACGCTGTCCGCCAACTGGACATCGGCCTCATCGACGGTGTCCACGTATGTCGTGCTCGGCGAATTCAACCTGCCACTGACGATCGTCGAGCCCGGCGCGTCGTTCGTCATCAAGGCCACCATCTCCGATGCGCAGGCCAACACCTACACCGACCTGATGCTGCTGGATACGACCGGCGAGCTCGTGCTGGTCAACCAGACCCCGGTGCCATTCACGACGCTGTACGTCGACGAACCCGACCCGCGGTACGGCATCGGGTTCGTCACCATCGACTACGGCGGCCAAGGTCGACTCACCGCCGCCTCGGCAGCAGCGAACGCGTTGATCTCCGGTGGCCCGATCGCGTTGGAGCCCGGCACCAACGCACTGCTGTCCCACGGTCTCGCTGCGGTCCCTGCCGTGCTGGCGACGATCTACCCGCGCTGGCAAGGCGAACGGTCCGCGTAGTTGTCCCGCCAAGGTGTATACAGCGATGCGCCGCAGGGCGGGGACCGGGTCTGGCTCGACGGGCTCGGTATCATCACCGGCCTCACCTACTCCACCGCCTACCCCGGCGGCGCCGATCAGGCGTCCTGGAACTTCCTGGTCCCCGAGGCGTTCGAGCACCGCGCACTCACCCCCGGGCGGCGCGTCGAAGTCCTCAACGGCGCGTCGCGGGTCTGGAAGGGCCGATTACAGGAGCCGGTGCCCGGGACGCCGTGGAACTGCTCGGCCGTCGGGATCGGCGCCGAAGCCGCGAGCTTCCGGGCATACGCGCCGAGCTCCAACAATGCACTCGCGCTGAACGAGGTCGTCGACGGCGCGATCGACCGCGGCCTGCAATGGACCCGCAACGCGACGCTGCCGACGGAGACCGGCACCAACCAGAACTCGGCATCGATGACCGTGGCCGATGCGATGAACCAGGTAGCCGATGACAACAACCTCTACTGGAAGGTCGACAACCGCGGGAACGTCACCCTCGGCCCGTCGCCAGGAAATGCGACCCACCTGTTCTATGCGATCGACACGGCGGGCGCCAGGACCCTCAACGGCTTCGTCACCACGCTGTATCTGCATTACACCGACTCGACGTCGAAGACGATCAAGACGGTCGTGTCGAAAAACCAGGCGGCGATCGACCGGTTCGGCAATGTCGAGGACGAATACGACCTGTCCAGTGTCGGCACCATGTCCGCCGCCCATGCGCAGCAATACGGTGATGCGCTCATCGCGAAGCTCACGCCCCGGTCCTATTTCTCCGACCAGTTCACCGCCACCAAAGGCCAACTGTGCACGCTGGGTGGCCAGCCGATAGATCTCGCCACCGCAGCGGCCGGCATCGACATGCGGGTGCATTACGTCGCCCCGTCCGCGACCGGTGAGGTCTATCCCGGCCAGCAGGCCGACATTCTCATCGGCGCCACCCAATACGACTCCGACAACGAGACGCTGACCCTGACCCCCGTCGGACCGCCGAGTGCGACCTACCCCGAGGCGCAGCTGGCCAAGCAGGCCACCGCGAACTATCTGCGATACGAGCACTGGCAGAACGACCTCGCCATCGCCCGCGCCCGCGCCGCGAAAGCCGCCGCAGCACGCCGAGCACGACGTAAGGCCGCCGCGGAAAAGGCGACGGCCGTACTCAAGGCTCGCACGCTTGCGGCGAAACGCCAGGCCGCCAAGAAGAAACGGAAGTGACGCATGCCTAGCTATTCCAACGCCGGCACGGTCTGGGTGGGAACGGCGACGGCAGTCATCCACGCCTCGTTCCGCCACGACGGCCCCAACAACGTCTCGTTCCCGGCCGGCCTATTCACCGCCGCACCGGTCGTGCAGCTCACCGCGCAGATGGCCACCTCTGCGGATAACCCGGTCACCGCGAACACGGTCCGTACCGCAGCGCACGGCAGCACCGGCGGAATCGATGCGACCGGATTCTCCTACGTCGTATTCGCCGAGAACGCTGTCACCTCCGATCTGACCGTGACCGTGCAGATCACCGCGATCGCCCCCGGTCCGTAATGCGCGGACAGCCCGCCCGGGTGCAACCGATGGCCAACGGCGAAACGCCGCTGGCCTGGTCGCGGGCAGACATGCAGAGCGGCACGGCGACGTTCACCGGAAACGGTGCGACGACGACGATTACCGTCTCGCACGGTCTCGGATCCGTTCCGTCGCAGGTGATCCTGACCATCGGCTCTGCCAATACCTACGCATATGGCTGGACGACTAAGACAGCCACGAGCTTCACGGTGAGTATCAAGAACTCCCAGACCGGCGCCCCCGTGGCGAATCTGCAGGTCATTCCGATCGACTGGATTGTTATCCAATAACACACGAGAGGCGGCGCTGTGGACCCGACTATAGCCGTCTCAGCTGTTGCACTAATCCTGTCAGCGATCGGGGCGTATTTCACCTTCCGTGGCAAGAAGGCGGAAGTCCGGGTTGTCGATGACGCGAACCTCCGGGATGACCAGAGGGAATTCATTAAAGTGCTGCGTTCCTCAGAGGCAGAGCAGCGGGAACGCGGCACCGTTTTAGAGACGGAAATTCAGCGGCTCCGTATCGAGATGTCTGCGCTCCGGGAAGATTTGGCCCAGACCCGCGCCGACCTTGCTGCCGAACGGGTCGCCCGCCGCGCAGGTGAAGCGGCCGGGGCGGCACAGCGGGCCGCTGACCGATTTGAGGGCGAGCAGCCATGACGCACAAAGCGCCGCCGGGTAAGCAGCTCTTGTCGGAACTGCCACGGCGTGACCGGTTCTCGGTGCAGCATTGGCGGGGCATCGGCGCCGCGTCCGTTCTGGTGTTGATCCTCGGTGCGGGTGTCATCGTCGCGTTGATCCGCATCAGTCAGGCCACCGATCAGGTTACGGGCCTGCAAGGGTCGGTGCAGGCGCTGACGACGGCTGGGGCGCAGAATCAGGCCCGACTGCAGCAGTTAGGCCAGGCGACCGTCGGGCCGCCGGTGGCGTCCATCTCGGCCGGTAAAGCATCGCCGACACCGACCGATGTAGCGCCGGTCAGTCCGCAGCAGTCGAGTACAGAACTGGTTCCGGTACGGCCCACGCAGGCGCAGGTCGGCCGCGCCGTCGACGCCTACTTCACCGCCCATCCGCCACAGCCACCGATCTCAGCGGCCGCATTGACGACGAAGGTCGCATCATTCGTCGCGGCATACCTGCGGGACCATCCCGCCCCGGCAGGGAAACCCGGACCGACCGGCTCACCCGGACCGACGGGCAGCCCGGGCGTGGCCTGCACCGTGGAGCAGAACCCCGACTGCCAAGGCCCACAGGGATCGACCGGTGCGCAAGGCCCACCGCCGACGGATGCACAAATCGCCGCAGCGGTGCAGCAATACCTACCGGCTGCGGTAGCGGCCTATCTGACCGCGAACCCGCCCGCGTCCGGCCCGCCCGGATCCCAAGGCCCAGAAGGAAGCCAAGGCCCACCAGGCAGTCCAGGCAGTCCCGGTCCGTCTGGAAGTCCAGGTGCGACAGGTTCGCCACCGGCTTCCTGGCAATGGACCGATCCCGGCACAGGCGTCATGCATGTCTGCACCCGCGATGCCGGCTCGCCGGATGACGCGCCGACCTACACCTGCACCTAACGAGGAGCACAACCATGACCGTTGTTACACGCGGATTCGACTGCGGCTTCGGGCCGCCATCCGTCTCATCAGCTCAGGCTTCGCCGTACGGGCATTTCTGGGCCACCTACCTACGGAAGCGCACCAGCTCCGGGATTCACGTCCTCAACGCTGCTACGGCCGCAGCGTACAAGGCGGCGAAGATTCCGCTGGTCTTCCTCTACGAGGACGCCGACCCGGCCCGGCTGGTGAACTCGGGCCGCGCAGGTGGAGCCGCGGATGCTCAGGTCGCCGCCAACGATCTCGCGGCGCTCGGGATCACGGACTATCCCGCCGTCTACTTCTGCGCCGACACGGACACGAACAGCGGCCAATACGCCACCATCGCCGCCTACCTGCAAGGCGCCGCATCGGTGATCGGCGTCGCGCGGGTCGGCCTGTACGGCGAGGCAAACCTCATCGACTACGTCCGGAGCCATTCGTTGGCGTCGTGGTTTTTCCAGCCCTACGCCTGGTCCGGTCAACGCATCGCGGCCGGCGTGCACATCTATCAGGGCAACTCCCAGTCAGAGCCGAAGAGGCCTTGGCAGACGGTCATCGGCGGGATCACCTGCGACATCGACGAAGCCCTGCAAACCAACTATGGCCAGTGGCCAGCGCCGGCCACTCCATTACCACCCAACGAGGGAGACTCCATGAGCTTCATCAGCAATCAGGCAGAGTTCAACAAGGCAATGTCGGAGTGGGCGAATGCCAGCCCGGACCAGGGTTTCCGCGAGGCGCTGGATACCTATTTCGCGTCGCGGATCCCCGACTCGGAACACCCGACGCCCGGGTCGATCAGTGAGCGCCTGGCCAACCGGAACGACGCCGTCCTCGGCGACCCCAAGGACGAGCAGAGCCTCTACAGCAAGCTGGTCCGCGCGCTCGATAAGAGCGCCTGACATGAACCAGACCGAGACGAAGGTAGTCGCGGGCGCGGCCGGCGGTGGCGCGGGCGCCATCACCGCCGGGTTCGTGGATTACCTGCTCGGCATTACTGCGTACAACCACGGCGCCGTACCGACGGTCGTGCAGTCGTTTGTGCTGTTGGTCATCTCTGGCGGGCTGGCGTTCGTCGCCGGCTGGCTCGCGCCGCACACGCCGCAGCCGGCTCCCGTCGTCGAGCCCGTCGCCCCCGTCGTTCCCCCGGCTGTATAGGACCAAACCATGACGTTCCCCGGAAACCTGACCCCCGTCACCGTGACGGGAACAATGGAAGACTTCAACGGTGTACCGCTGAAGTCCGCTAATATGGTGTTCGTTCCGACTCAGGAATGGGTCAGGGATCCGTCCGCTGGATTCTTCTTCTACGGAACCCCGCCGCCGAAGTGTGTCACCGACGCCACAAGTGGCGTATTCACCATCGATCTGCTGCCGACCAACGATCCCGATTCGACGCCCATTAACTGGACGTACACGATGACGATCACCGGCATGGACAACGCGTCCCCGCCGGCAGCATTCACCAAGCAGTATTCGGCGTCGGTCGCGGCGGACTCTGGAACGCTGAAGCTTGCTGCGCTGATCCAGGACGGCCCAAGCAACGGCACGGTCAACCCGGTCACGATGGAGCAGCTCGCCGACTGGGATGCCACCACGGCACCAACGAACACGCAGGTTCCGGTCTACAACTCCACCACTCACAAATGGGCTCCCGGGAGCGGTGGCGGCGGCGGCCTTCCCGGCGGCGGTACCGACGGGCAGTTCGTCGGTCACGTCTCCGGATCGGCAGCCTGGGCGACGATCACCCCGACCAGCCTCACCCCGGCCGCCGCAGCAGTCGGTGCCGCGCCGACCGCACACGCACCATCACACGCGATCGCCGGCTCCGATCCATTAACGCCAGCCGCGATCGGGGCGCCGACACTGGCGCAGCTCACCCAACTCAAGGGCAACTGCGTCTTCTACGTCGAGGACTACGGCGCGGTCGGGAACGGCACGACCGACGACACGGCGGCGGTCAAGGCCTGTATTGCCGCAGCCATCGCGAACGCCATTTCTACGGGTAACAACTACGCCGAGGTCAGATTCCAGGCCAAGACGTACGCACTCAATGGCGCCCTCACCCAGGGTGGCAGCACATTCGGCAACGCCGTCATTCCGCTGCCCATCATCGGCATGACCGCAAACTGTGTCACGCTCTGCCTCAAGGGCGCGGGCGAAACATCGGCGCTTCCGATCTGGCTGCAGACCACGCCGCAGAAAACCGGCACCGTCCTGTCGACCACAACCGCCGGGACGAACCACGCCACCTACGGCGAGGCCACGCTGATCGGTGGGCCGAACGTCAAGCAGTACGGTGCCGGCAACACGTGGAACAATATGCAGGTCGTCATCGACGGCATACAGTTGCTGCTGCCATCCGATCCGCACATTTGTGGCTTCGACTTCGACGCGACCGCGCAGGTCATCATCAATTCCGCCGCGGTGTATACCAACTCCGGTGTGACCACGACGGTTGTGCCGACGCAGTCCTGGCAGTTCGGGTTGCGCATGCCGAACAGCGATAACCAGTCGCTGGAGATAATTGACCGGTTCTCCGTCGAGGGCTGTTTCTTCGGGCTCGACATAGCTGAGCACACCGTGCTCCGGTCGTTCTATGCGCTGTACTGCAACATCGGGATCAACTGCGTCTCACAGAACGCGACCCCGCATACCTGCCTCATCGAATACGCCAATATCGAATGGTGCATTTGGGCGGCCATCCAAACGTCGGCGTCGTCGGGATCGTTCAAGATTCAGGCGCAGTGCATCGACATCGAGGTCGGCGGTTCCTCCAACCCGAGCGGGTTCAACGGACCGAGTCACGTCATCGACGACACCGGTAACAAGGCGTGGGGGCAGATCGGGATCCGGTCCGCGTCCGATCCGTTGATTACCGCCGCCCGGGTGATCGGCGGCGCCACACTGGAGCTGATCGACCTCGGGCGAAACCTCGGCGCCGTGACCGCACCAACCGTTCCCGCGGCGAGCACGGACTTCACTCACCAGTTCTTCCGTGTCGCCGCGGTGAATATCAGCGGCGGCACCGGGGTAGCCATCTCCGTGGATGGCCAATCCACGGGATTATCGGCAGGGACGGTCATCATCCCGTCCAACAAAAAGATCAACCTGGGCGCCTATTCCGTGGCGCCGACGTGGGTCTGGACGTTGATCGCATGACCGGTCGCCATCACGTCACGCGGACGCGGACCAAGGTCGGTCTACTTATTACAGGACTGCTCGCTGGTTCGGTCGCGGCCGTCACCCTCGCCGCATCAGGGCAGACCGGAAGCACCGTACAGGGCAATCAGACCTGCAGCTTCGCCATCGCGGACGGGGTTGTGTCGCCGCTGGCGTGCGTCGCCGCACCCACGACCGCGCCGCCCACGACGGAACCTCCGACGGCGACAGGCCCATCGGCCACTGCGACAACGCCGACCGTCACGAGCTCGGGAACGGAACTCCCGCCGTACTGGCCCGACGCGAGTAATACCGGCTACCCGGCCGGGACGGTCCTGCATTCCTGCCCATCCACCGTCACCGCCGGCGGGCTGTATAACGCCTGCAAATTCTCCGGCGGCGTCATCGTGAAAGCCAACAATGTCGTCATCACGAACTCGCTGATCACCGGGCAAGTCATCGCAGGCGACGGTGCTGAAACCGGTCTGTCCATTTCGGATACGACCATCGACTGCGGGTGCCTGTCCACGTCGACGCAAACGCCGCCGGCCGTGGCGTTCTCCAACTTCGTGCTGAAACGCGACAACATCATGCACTCAGGCCACGGTGTGCAGATCAACGACAACGCCACCGTCGAAGACTCCTACATTCACGACTTGGGCGCCAATAACTCGGCCCATAAAGACGCGATCATATCGAACGGCGGAGGCCATGCGACCATCCGGCACAACAACCTGGAATGCGCCGCCACCGGCTGCTCCGCCGCTATTGGCCTGTTCGGTGACTTCGGGCAGATCAACGGCTGGACCATTGACCACAACCTGCTGAACACGACCGGCTCATACTGCCTGTACGGCGGCGACGCGACCGCGAAGGCCTATAACACCGCGATCAACATCGTCGTCACCGACAACCACTTCGGTACGAAGGATTACGCCAAATGCGGCCAGTACGGCCCGGTGGCGTATTTCGACTACAACGCCGGCAACGTCTGGTCCGGCAACGTTTGGGACGGCGGCACTTTGGCGGGGAAGGCCGTATCGCCATGAGCTTACGGACTGGACCTAAGCCTACGTCTGCAGAGAGTCGATTTTGGACCAAGGTTGATAGATCGGCCGGCGCATCTACTGGAACGGGAGACACCGAAATTGCCGTATATGCACCATAGCCGCAGAGCGCAGGAAACGGGCGGCCCGAATTTACGGACCCAATGCCGGCAAAGCAGTGAACCCATGAGGACGGACCATGCCTGACATTCCCGCCTACGTTCCCGTCCATGCCACCTGGGATGACTACCCCACCATTGACACCCCGATCAACGCTGCCGGACTGGAGCACATCGAGGCCGGGCTCGGGGCGGCAACAGATCAGGCCAATGCCGCACTGGACACCGCCGTGGCCGCAGGATCCGCAGCCAGCACAGCGCAGACCACCGGCAACGCCGCGCTGGTCAAGACGCAGAACCTGGCCGACCTGCCCGACAAGGCGGCCAGTCGAAGTTCCCTCGGTCTCGGCACCGCTGCGCAGCAGGCCACCGGATTCTTTGATCCGTCCGGCGCCGCCAGTACCGCCCAGTCTGCGGCCATCGCGGCGGCGGCGACCGATGCCACCACGAAAGCCGGCAACGCCCAGACGGCGGCCATCTCGGCTGCCGCAACGGACGCGACCAACAAGGTGACGGCTGCCATCACCGAGACGGTCAACACCGTCGCCACATCGGGTGCGACGCAGACGATCCCGGACGTGACGACGGCGACGTTGCACCGGATCACGCTGACCGCGAACTGCACGCTCACCTTCCCGGCGGCGGTGGCGGGGAAGTCATTCACGCTCGTGCTCACCCAGGACGGCACCGGTTCCCGGACCGTCACTTGGCCGACGGTGGCATGGCCGGGTGGCGTCGCACCGACGTTGACCACGACCGCGGCGAAGCGGGACATCATCACGTTCCTGTCCGCCGATGGCACATCCTGGCTTGGGATGATTGCGGGGCAAAACCTGTGAGGCATGGCTCGACGAGGATGCGGCAGGCAGCGGCCGGGTTCATCCCGCCGCTGCCGATCACCAACCTCGTCGCCCGGTTTGACGCCACCCAGGGCGTCGCCGCGACCGCTGGCGTCATCACCCAGTGGAATGACATCTCCGGCAACGGCAACAACGCCACCGAGGCCACGAAGGGGCCGCTTGTCCGGGCCGACTACCTGGGTAACCCGATCGTCCGGTTCAACGGCAATCACCAGCTCACCTTCGCCGGCGCCCAAGTCTTCGACGCCCGCAACACTGCCGTGTTCGCGGTCGGCCGGATGTATGGCGGCACCTTGTTCGGGATCGTCGGCTATGCCGGTGGCGCCGGGAACCTGCGTAACCCCGGCAACCCGAACAACAAATGGTTCGCGGTCACCCAGAACATGCTGCTACAGCCGATCGTCAATCCCATGCTGCTGGGCTCGGCAACGGCCTCCGGGAACACGACTGGTGTCACGAACTACCGCACCGCCCCGACCGGTTCACCGGTGAACTCCGGATCTGGAACTGGCGGCGCGACGCTCGGCATGTTCAACGCTGGCGCGTTCGGTGTGCTTGACCTAGCAGAGGTCGCCGTCTACACCACGCCGCCATCACTGGCTGCGGTGCAGGCCTACTTCAACACGAAATATCGGCTGCGCTCGACCCCGTATGCGAAGGCTGTCACGTTCGAGGGCGATTCGATCACCGCCGGGTTTGGCCTGGCCGAGTCGATGCTGTCGTTCCCGGATCAGATCATGCGCGCGTCAGTCGCGGACTGGCAGATGATCAACCTGGGGTCCTCCGGTGCGACCGTGACCACGCTGACGTCCCGCGCGACCACGACCGACAGTATGATCACGGCCGGCGCCCGCAACGTCCTCGCGGTCCTGATCGGCCGCAACGATGCCGCAGTAGGCGGAGTCACTGCCGCGCAGGTCTACACCTCCATTCAGACCTACGTGCAGGCCCGCGTCACCGCCGGCTGGGAAGTCTGGGTGGGGACCTGCATCGGCACAGGCTCGGCCGTGCAGGCCGTCCTTGATCCGCTGAACCAACTGCTCCGCGGCACGCCGCTGGGTGGGACCGGGCCGGGGATCATCGCCGATGCTGGCGCGACCAAGGTCATCGACTACGGCGCGCAGACCCACTTCATCACCTCGGCCGACGCCGCGAACACGACCTACTACCAGGCTGATTCCACTCACCCGACCGTCACGGGGGCTGCCTTGCTCGCCACCTACGCCGCCTCCGTTCTGGCTGCGGCATGACCACGCCCGCCTATCCCGGCCTGGCGATCCCCGGCGCGACGACTCCCGGCGACCTGCGAGTAGGGACAGGCACCGTCGAAGTCACCAACATCGTGAAAGGCCCAGATGGCACGCCAGTCGTGGGCCTGAAGGTCTACGCCCAACTGGTCGCGTCGGCGCCGTGGCTCAACGACAACACCGAGATCGCGAACTGGGCGACCGCGGTCACCGACGACACGGGGGCCTGGTCGATGCAGCTGTACCCGACCGGCGACTACGCCGCGACCGGCGCCTACTACCGGATCCGGGAAGGTGCGAGCACGTGGACCATCTCGGTCACAACCGGCGGCCCGGTGCGAGGTCAGTTGATGACGCCGTGACCGTTGCCTACGTCGGCCTGCCCTACACGGTCATCGACGCCCCGACCGACGCTGCAGTGCAAGCCGGCATCACGGCGTGGCTGGCGGACAAGACGCCGGCGGGGATGATGCGTACCCGGCTGCTGTTCAACTGGATCGGCACCGCGAAACTCCTCACGCCTCTACTGCCGGCCGGGACGGGCCAGTTGCAGGGCGTGATCTGGGAAGGCCTAGCCAAACGCGGCACGATCCTGCAGTGGGCATCAGTGGACCCGATCGTGTCCGCGCGGGGGCAGCTCCGAAATTTCCGGTTCGGCCGGTTCAGTCTGCAATCGGTCGTCCCAAACGCGGGCGGCCTGTATCTGCTGTCCTCGGCTGCCGCGTCCAACCAGGACGGCGCGCTGGAGGACGTCGAATGGATGGGGTCGTGGGCATACGGGTTCGGCTTGAACGGGCCGGCGACCGCGAACCTGAACAGCGAGATCGCGTTCATCCGATGCGCCTTGAGCAACGACGCGAGCTTTACGAACGCCTGGTTGTGGTCCGGGATGACGCCGTCGCATCCGCAGGAAGACCAATTCGTGAACTACCACCTGCAGGACTGCAAGCTGGAGGGCTCGCACGGGACGTGGATCCGGATGGACAAGGGCGGCTGCGTCGTCGCTGACGGCTTCAACTCCTGGCTGCACACCGGCCAGTCCAACCTCGACGCGAAGGGCCAGCCGCAACCAGCCGGCACGATGGTCATCCTCGGTCCGGGCCCCCATGCGGACGGGGTGCAGATGTTCCACGCCACCGGGGTCCGCGCGGAGCTGCGGTCCGCGCAGTCCCGGCTGATCGACTCGGCCTGGGGTGCGGGCGGGCACGTCACCTTCTCGGGGCTATCCGACGCCGCCGACTCGTTCAAGGTCGGCAACGTGCAGTCCGCGACGTACCGCGGCGCGGGCCGTGTTTCCTACCGTGACTGCGAGCTCGGCGGCTGGCATGGTGTCACCGGCATCGCACCACTGCAGGTCACCTACGACTCGTGCTCCAGTAGGTACGGGAACACCTTTCAGGCCGGTCCACTCGGCAGCACGGCGCAGCTCCGCTACGACACGGCCGCGAAGCCGCTCGTCACCGCCCGCTAGACCCGCACCACCCCCAGCACCCCCGCACTGCTCTCTCGTCTTCCTCGTCGATCGAGAGCGGTGCGGGGGCTATTCGTGTTTCTGGCGGATGCCGAGCTGCCGGCGCAAGTCGTTCAGGTCCCACCGGTATTGGCCGCCTGGCGTGGTGAACGCGGGTGTCACCTTGCCCTCGCGGGCCCATGTCCCCAGCGTGGTCTTGCCGATGCCGAGGACTTTCGCCGCGACCGGTGTGGAGACGTACTCGGGCGGCATGCCGTCATGATCACATCCGGAGCGGCCGAGACGGACCCAATCAGACTTGTCTGCCGAAATAGTCCGGATGGGTTTGTCGGTCCATTCGGTCCCGATGGTGCTAGGTTGGATACCTTCCGTTGAGCGCACATCTACGGGGAGTGATCTTGAATCGGCCGGTGCACTGCCATCGCTGCCCGAAACCCGCCGTGTTCGAGGTGACCCGCACCCACGACCTTCCGTTGCGTTTCTACTGCCGCGCGCACCTGCACACCTCCTCCGCGGTCGCGGTCCGGAAGGTCGCCTAAGACAGCCGCCCCACGCTCCATGGGTAACGGGGGAGCGTGGGGCGGTAATCAAATGGGCCTACGTACTGGGTATGCCGCCCAAGTAAAGCCGTGCGTCGCGGATGGCCGTCTCGGCGCAGCTCAGCGCTAATAACGCGGCGTCGTTGGCGTGCTGCGGCAAGCCCTCGCGATCTATGAGGGCCAGGCCGAGGATGCGGCCCAGATCGACAGCCTCGCCGTATCGCGGCGGGCGTTCTCCGGACTCGAATCGCTCGACCGTCTGCTGATGCCATCGCCAGCCAAACGCTGCCATCCGCTTGGCCACATCGGTCTGATTCAGCCCAAGTACTTCGCGGCGAACTCTCGCGGCATCGACGAATTCCTTTTGAATCTGTGCGCCACCCATTGACTCCATCCTTCCTCTATGCAGGGCTGCCCCGCATCCCCCGTGGGGTTGGAATGCGGGACAGCGGACCAGTGGGGTCTAGAGCCCGACGTGATCGACTGCGTACGTCGCCTGGGCGAGCGTGAACTTCTCCCCGTACTGCGACGTCAACTGGTCGATCAGACCGGCCCGGGAGAAACCACCCATCTGCAGATACGACTTCGCGGATTCCACTGCCTGCTGATTCCAGTTGACCTTGACATGATCGACCGCGAAGACCGCGTCCGTTGCGGAGAATCCCTCGCCGTACTTCGAGGTCAGTTGGTTGATCAGGCCGGCGCGTGAAAATCCGCCCATCGACAGGTACGAATTCGCCGATTCGATGGCCTGCTCTTCGGAAGTTGTCAGCGCTGGCTTCGGCGCGGGCTTCGGCTTGACTACGACATGAGTCGTCGGTGCCGGCGTGGGCGTCGGTTTGGGTGCGACATGGGTCGGAGCTGGCTTGCGGGTCGGCCGCAGTGTGGCGTGCGTGGCTTTCGGTTTCGCATGCGTCGGCGCGGTCACGAGGCCATCGTTCGACAGCGGACTGGACGAGCTCGAGGCTGCAGCCTTAGCCGGGGATTTGCTCCCGCCACCCGAGGCGACGGATGCGATCACAATGATCGCGATCAGACCGAGCAGCGACAGCAACGACCAGCGGACCTTGTGGCCCTGCTTCTTCTGCGGCTGGTTTGGGCCCTGCCAGTTCGGGTCGACGTTCCGGCGATACCACGCCGGGTAGGCAGGTGACTGATGGTCGGGCATTGGATCGTTTGGGTTGGTCATGGTTCCCCCTGAAGTTAGATGCGGTGAGTGTGGGCGTGCTCAGTGCGTTACGTGTGCTTGATCTGTTGGGTTGCGCTACTTGCCGTGCTGGTCGGGCTGTTGCTACAGGACGGCTCGGCGTACAGCCGCTAACGACGCGTTCACTTCTCGGCCTGCTCCCCGATCGCGTCGACCTCGGCGACTTCGGACCGCGCCCGGATCTGTATCGAACTCTCGGTCTCCCCGGTCAGTAGGTGCAGCCCGTAGGCGAGGCCGTCGCACCGGCCCCGCAGCCAGTCCACGACCGCGCCGCTGGACCGGTCGTGGTAGCGGATCGAATTGACCAGCGAGTCCCATAGGGCCCGGCTGATCTCCTCGGGGGTCCATGTCGTGGCGATGGGCTGCGGGCCGATCACGACCGCACCGCCTTCACGAGCGCGATGGCACCCGCGGCGAGCGCGAGCACGCCGAGGACGATCAAGGCCCAAAACAGGGCCGGATGCCCGGCGATCCAGGCGTTGCGGTTGATGACGTCGTTCATCGGGCCACG
>Ga0193709_1000106_pt1 | contig 36173 bp, 29 predicted proteins | sample H3c2metaG_FD_160571 | JGI IMG/M metagenome (GOLD analysis project Ga0193709, IMG submission 160571) | Soil microbial communities from a riparian zone of the East river system, Colorado, United States - H3c2 | ecosystem: Environmental > Terrestrial > Soil > Riparian zone | place: USA: East River...
CCTGTCAGGAGGACGCCGAAAAGCAATACTGTGTTCTTGAATGACATGAATTACGCCTCGGCGGCCACCCTGCTCGGATCGACATGCGCTTGCAGCGTGGTATTGAGCTTGACCAACAGGCGCAGAAGTTCCTGAACCTCGGCCTTGCTGAAGCCGGTCAGGAGTTCGTTGAGCTTGTCGACGACCAGGGGGATGATCGATTCAATCGTCTCGCGGCCGGCCGGCGTCAGCTGCAATTCCACTTTGCGGCGATCACGATCGCGGCGTACGCGCTCTAGCAAGCCGCGCTCGGCGAGCTGGTCGATGACGCGGGTGAGCGCGCCGCTGTCGTGACGAAATTGCGCGCAGATAGTTTTCGGATTCACTGCGATGCCATCGCGCAGGGCTGACATCACGACGTATTGGATGAAGCTGAAGCCGCGCTGCTCGATCACCGGCTCCATGATGTCGAGCATCAGGGAATGCGCGCGTTTCACGAGATATCCAACGTTCAGCTGCGCCTTGTAGGTGGAGACCTGATAATGCTGCTTGGACATTTAATGCCTCGGCAATTACTGCTTCGGCAGGCATTATGCGCCGATCAATACCGCTGTCAAGCTGCGGGAAAACGCATTTAAATCCGATGCTTACTGATGAAATGGTGCTGCGCGAACCGGGCTGCCTGATACCAAAAAGGCATTAGCTGATAGCTAAATCAACGTTGTCGCCAGGTCGGCGCTAGTCGATGGGTTTTGGGCCGCTCGCGGGTTGGGCGCGCGTGGCGGCAGGCGTGAGCAGGACCTTCGCAGTTCCGAGTATTTTGATCGGTGACAGGCCACGCGTACTTCCGTCCCGGATTGCAATCTCGACGTCTCGCGCTTGGTTGGGCGGCACCAACGCAGCGGATAGTCCATGTTGGTCGAAGACCGTCGTACAGACGGCTCTGAGGCAATCCTGCACAACAAGATAGTAGCCGTAGTCGGTCAATGTGTACGTCGCGGAGTCGTTGTAAAGCCGCGCCACAACCCTGCCGATGCTGCCGCGGTCCACTCCAGCTTCGGCGCGTATTTGATCGAATCGAATTTCCTCCACGCGTATGCGGTTTTTTGCCTCCGGATCCGCCTTGTCCAAATTCTCGATATGAAAGCGCTCGAAATCCACGGGCTTTTGCTCAACCGCCGGGGGCACCGCGGCTCCAGGCGCAATCGGTTCTCCGCGCTTTGCAATGACGACGATGGCGACGATCGCGAGAATGGCGACGCCAATGGCGGAGAGGCTAAACGCTCGAGTTTTCGGAAAAAGAAACGCCAGCGCAATCAAAATCAAGACCACGATCCATAGCATTGCCTCTATTTTCATTCGAGATCATGTGTCGCGACGATAGCCCTGGCCGTATTCCTGATACGAGATTCCGAATGCCGCAATCAACATGCCCACGCCTCGGCAAACGGTTGCTATTGAACGGGCGACCGCGGCAAAATCTCGACGGCCGCGTGTCGTTGCCGTAACAACTACCATGATTGAGCCCGCGCCGATGCGGCCGAGGCCGCGTGCTGCATTGGCTATTCGGTTGCGCCAGCCAACATTGCCGCTTCCCATCAGGAGAGTGCCTGTCGCGCCCGCTCGCAGCCAACGCCGCATCATCCACTTCAGTGAGGCGCGGCCGCGAGGTATCGATTCGTAAGCCAGCGCGCCGGGGCTGCATTTGATGTCAAATCCGCGAGCGCGCAACGCGCGAAAAAACACCACGTCCTCGCCGCCGATGGCATTCAGAGCCTCGTCGAAGCGTACGCCGGATGCGGCAATCGCGGCCATTCTCATCATCACGTTGCCGGTATAACCCGCTATATCATTGGAGTCCGTGCAGCGGTGATGGAAGAAATCCCCCGCGACGATCCATCGAGGCGGCGGGACCTCGAATCGCGGCTCAAGAGGTCCAACGATGATGGCATTACCCGGCTCTTTAAAGCAGTCGACCATCGATTGCAGCCACCGATCGCTCGGAATCTCATCATCATCCAGGAACGCAAACAGGTCGGCTTGCGAGGCGAACGCCAAATGCAGAGCGCTGTTGCGGGCACTGGAAAGCCCTCTTTTCGGCTGGTTCAGGCTGGAGAGCTTGAAACGGCCGCTGGTGGCGTAACTTTTGAGTACTTTGGCCGCTGACGCGCCGGCGTCGTTATCGACCACTGCGATGGTCAGGTCCTCGTCACGCACCGTTTCGAGCAGTTGAGTATCCAACCCCTGCAAGAGGTCGCGCAGTCCGTCGGGATTTTTGAACGTGCAGATGCACACAGCTACTGTGGTCAAAGGACAGGCACAGGCAATACATCCGTATACGGCTCCACTTCGCTTGATTTCAAAAAATCGCTCCAAGTAACCAGTTGTACCCAGCCGGTGCCGGCGTTGATTGCACTCATTCACGCGGTGCGGAAGGTTGTGCTGTTTCCTGGCTCCATTATACGGAATCCTTGGTTTTTTTTTCCAGGATCGTTTTACCCGGCATCTAGCTGCATTCCCCTTCGCTGCCGCAGCAAGTCGCCACTCCTATCTGCGATTTGCCATTGATTTGCCGCTGCAATGCCCGCAGCATTGGTGGCTGGTCCAGGCCCAGGAATTCCAGCAATGAGAGCGACCGTTAGCGTAGATCAGCTCAAGATCGACAAGGCTCTATACGAGTTTGTCAACGACGAAGCCATCCCCGGCAGCGGCATACGAGCGCAGGCGTTTTGGAGCGGGTTTGCCGCACTGGTCCGCGCGTTCGCGCCTCGCAACGCCGCGCTGCTGCGTCGACGAAATGAGCTGCAGGCGAAGATTGACGCCTGGCATCGCCTCAATCCCGGCCCTGACTTCGATCGATCGAAATACAAGGCGTTCCTGCGCGACATTGGATACTTGGTTTCCGAGAAGGAAGCATTCTCAGTCAGCACATCGAACGTCGATGCGGAGATCGCCCACATTGCCGGCCCGCAGTTGGTGGTGCCGGTCAGCAATGCCCGCTATGCGCTGAATGCCGCCAACGCGCGCTGGGGGAGCTTGTACGATGCGCTTTACGGGACTGACGTCATCCCCGAGGATGGCGCGCCTCGCGGCGGCAAGTACAACCCGCAACGCGGCGCGAAGGTCATCGCCTTCGTGCGCGATTTTCTAGATGAACACTTCGCCCTCACCGACGGCTCGCATCGCGATGCGGTGAGCTACCGTGCGGGAGGCAGCGGGCTTCAAGTCCAATTGAAAAACGGCAAGTCCACGCATCTAAAAGATCCGGCCTCCTTCAGCGGCTTCCAAGGCGAAAGCGGCTCGCCGACGGTTCTCTTGCTGATTCACCACGGCCTGCACGTGGAACTGCACGTGGACCGTACTCACTATATCGGCCGCGACGATCCGGCCGGCATCAGCGACGTCGTGCTGGAAGCGGCGATAACGACCATCCAAGATTGCGAGGATTCGGTCGCCGCCGTCGACGCAGACGACAAAGTCCACGTTTATCGAAACTGGCTGGGATTGATGACGGGCAGTCTCGAGGCGCGTGTCGAGAAGGGCCACAGCCCGATCATCCGGCGCTTGAATTCAGATCGCCGCTACCAAACGCCGAGCGGTAAGAATCTGATCCTCTCGGGGCGAAGTCTCATGTTGGTACGCAATGTGGGACATCACATGCTTACCCGTGCGGTAACACTGGACGGAGCGCCGATTCCAGAGACCCTCATCGACGCGGCCGTGACCGTGTTGATCGCAGTGCATGACCTTCGCAGCGAGGGTGCACAGCGCAACTCTCGCGCCGGATCTGTCTATGTCGTCAAACCCAAAATGCATGGGCCTGAGGAAGTCGCCTTTGCGGATGAGCTTTTTGGCGCGGTTGAGGATCTTCTCGGGCTGCCGCGCAATACGGTGAAAATCGGCATCATGGACGAGGAACGCCGCACCAGTGTGAATCTCACGGAATGCATTCGCGCCGCTCGCCAACGCGTCGCCTTTATCAATACCGGCTTTCTCGACCGCACCGGCGATGAAATCCACACGTCCATCGAGGCCGGAGCCGTGCCGCGAAAGAGCGAACTCAAAAAAGCTGTTTGGCTCGATGCCTATGAACGGCAAAACGTCGACATTGGATTGGCCTGCGGACTGCGTGGCCACGCGCAAATCGGCAAAGGCATGTGGGCCATGCCTGACCTGATGGCCGACATGCTGAAATCCAAGATAGCGCACCCGCTGGCCGGCGCGAACACGGCCTGGGTGCCCTCACCCACCGCTGCGACCTTGCACGCCCTGCATTATCACAAAGTCGATGTCGCTGAAGTGCAAACCAAGCTTGCCAAGCGGACCCGGGCTTCCCTGGACGAGATTCTGACGCCCTCGCTGGTCGCCGCGCCGCAGTGGAGCCCTTCGGAGGTCGAGGAGGAGCTCAACAACAACGCGCAAAGCATCTTGGGCTACGTGGTGCGCTGGATAGACTCCGGCGTAGGCTGTTCCAAGGTTCCCGACTACTACGACGTGGCGCTGATGGAAGACCGGGCCACCTTGCGAATCTCGAGTCAGCATGTCGCCAATTGGCTGCTGCACGGCATCTGCTCCCGCGAACAGGTGATGACGGCGCTGAAGAACATGGCCCGGGTGGTGGATCAACAAAACGCATCGGATCCGGCTTATCGGCGCCTTGCAGAGAATTTTGAAAGCAATGTGGCCTTCAACGCGGCTTGCGATTTGATTTTCCAGGGGCGCGAACAGCCCAACGGCTACACCGAGGTTATTTTGACCGCCCGCAGAATCGAGCGAAAGGCGCAAGCCGCTTAACGCGGCGCAATCTCTCCTATGCACCCAGTTGAGATGCCAGTTCCAGTGTCGTGCGGCAGGACAGATCGACCGACATCCTTGGGGTGCTTTCGCTGAGCCCGGGATGCTCCTCAGGCCGCGCAATGAAGGCGGTTCGCAAGCCACTCTCGGCCGCCGCCCGCAAATCGCTGCCGTGAGCGGCGCACATCATGCACTCGCCGGGGTCCAGCGCAAACGCGTCTGCCGCGGCAAGATAAACCGCGGCTTTGGGCTTGAAGTCTCGCGCAGTATCGGCGCCGAGTATCGCATCCCAACGAAAATCGTTCCGCCGTGCCAAATCGCACATGAGCGCGGTGTTGCCATTGGACACGGGGGCGATGAGGAAGCGCTGCCGCAGCCTCGCCAGAGCGGGCTGCACATCCGGCCACGCGTCCAGGCGATGCCATGCCAGGGTGAGCTCGTTCAAGTCCGCTTCCGCGAGTTCATCGATGCCAAATCGCGGCAGAATCCTCCTCAGCGTTTGACCATGCAGCACGTCGAGCTTGGTATAGGCGAGGCGGCCCGAGCGCACCTCTTCCATGGCCGGTTGATATTGCTCGCGCCAGGCATCGGCGAGAGCCAGCCAGTCGCACAAGAATCCCAGCGGCTTCAATACCGATTCCGCTTCGCGCGCGACTCCGGATCTCCAGTCAACCAGCGTGCCGAAGACATCGAAGAACAGCGCCTTGACGCCGCTCGCACTCACTGACTATCGCGAGTCCTGCGGCAGCCTTGCGATGACGCCGCCCTTCATGACGAAGGCGACACGCTCCACGGCCGTGATGTCCTCCAATGGAGAGCCGGGCACGGCGATGATGTCGGCAAAATAGCCGGGCTTGAGTTCACCGATTTGGCCCGCCCAGCCAAGCAAGCGTGCGCCGTTGATCATGTCCGCCTGCAGGACGGCCAGCGGTTTCATCCCATACTTCACCATCAACTCAAGTTCTCGTGCCTGAGTTCCGTGGGGGAAAGGGCCTACATCGGAGCCGACGGCAAACGGTATGCCCGCTGCAATCTGCCTTTTGAACTCCTTGATCTTGTATTCAAACATCGGGCGCTCGCGCTTCGCCCCCGCCTCCGACGCATTCATGAAATACTCGAAAATGGCAAAGGTTGGAACCGCCGGAATGTTTTTTGCCTTCATGATCCGCATGGTCTCATCGCTCAACTGGGTTGCGTGATCGATGGAGGCCACGCCCGCCTGAGCGGCGTACAGGCATCCGGGTTCTCCCATGGCATGTACCGCGACATTGCCGCCAAAACGCGCCGTCTCGTCGATGGCCGCCTTGAGTTGGGCGACGGTGTATTGATAGGGCGTATGCAGCACGCCGTCACGCATTGAATCTGGGCCCGTCTCGTACATTTTGACGAAATCGGATCCTTCCTTGTGCTGCTGTCGAATCGCGGCGACGATCTCATCGGCGCTGTTGGCATAGGTTGCATTCGACAAGACCTGCTGCGCCGGATTGAAGCGATTGGCGTCTTCGTGGCCGCCGAGAATATCGATCGCGTTGCCGGAGATCCGCAGCCGTGGTCCCGGAATCAAGCCCTTGTTGATGGCATCTCGAACCGCGGTGTCCGCGGATCCCGCGCCTTCGGTGCCCATATCCCGTTCCGCCGTGAAGCCCGCCATCAAGTCATCTCTTGCTGCGAGAACCGCCAGAACCGTCCGTTGCGGCACCGATTCCTCGACCGTTTGCAAGTCTTCGGCCCCCGGATGGAGAAACAGATGAATATGAGCATCGATCAGACCCGGCAACAGCGTGGTGTCGCCCAGGTCGATCACTTGCGCGCCGGCCGGATGCGACACGGCGGCGCCCACGGCGGTGATGCGCTCGCCGACGACCAAGACTTCACCCGGCGTGATCACGCGCCCGGTGTCGATTTCCAGCAAGTGCGCTGCATGCAGCACAATGGGATGCGGTGCGGCCTGCTGCGCGAACAGCTGCGAATAGCCCGCCAGCGTCAGTGCCAGCGTCCAACCGAACACATATTTCGCTTTCTCGATCGCGCTGACGATCAGCGTTTTACATGCGCTAGCCATGAATAAATCTCCGGGTGGCTGGTAGTCAATTCAACGGCGGGAACTTCGACGGGGGGTGTCGATTCTTGGTCGCCTGCTCGTAGGCGTAGGCAAATTTTATCAGCGTGCCTTCGCTGAAGCTGTCGCCGAGAAATGTGAGTCCCGCCGGCAGCACGTCGTAGGTGTATCCCATGGGCACCGTGATTGCCGGAAAACCGGACTGCGGCGACAAGACCTGGCTGTTGTCTCCCGCGGGACTCTTGTCATCGCCCACTTTGCGCGGAGCGTTGCTCCAGGTGGGATAGACGATCGCCTGCACTTTGTATTGCGTCATCGCCGCGTGGATCGCCGTGCGAAACGCGATCTTCTTGTTGTTATGGTAGACATCCGGGCAAAGGGTGTGGTCCGCTTCGCTCGCGGCTTTGGCGGCGGCCGTTTGTTTCAGGCGGTCTTCGATGTAAGGAAGGTATAGGCCGGATTCGATGATCTGCGCCAGATTACTGTAAGGCGCCCCCTGTCCATGCTTCGCCAGATAGTGATTCAGATCGGATTGAAAATCGCCGCAGTAGATATCCTTGGTCAGTTCATCGAAATTCGGAATCACGAAGGGATCGACGATTTCCGCCCCTCGCGACTTCAAATCCCGAATCGCCTTCTCGGTCAGCGCTTTGATTTGAGGATCTGTGGTCGGCGAATCCAGGTAGGGACGAAATACACCGATTCGAGCGCCGCGCAGTCCGTTCTTATCCAGAAACGTCTTGTAAGACTTCGGAATGTGGCCCTCGGAATTCTTGGTGATGGGATCTTCGGGGTCATACCCCGCAACGACGTCGAGCATCGCCGCCGCATCTTCAACGGTACGCACGATCGGGCCGCCCACATCGGCGCTGAGGAACAAGGGAATGATCCCGTCGCGGCTGGTGAGCCCGATGGTTGGGCGAATCCCAACGAGGGCATTATGCGATGAGGGTCCGCGTATCGAATTCCCCGTGTCCGTGCCAAGTCCAACGGCACCGAAATTCGCGGCCACCGCTGCAGCTGTTCCGCCGCTCGACCCTGCCGGCACCACTTCGAGGTTATAGGGGTTGCGCGTGATGCCGGCAATCGAACTCACGGTTTCGTAAGGGCTGAAGGCCCATTCCGCCATGTTGGATTTTGCGAGAATGACGGCGCCGGCGTCGCGAAGACGGCGAACCATGAAGGCATCGGTGGATGGAACGAATCCCTTCATCGCCAGCGAGCCGCCGGTGGTCTGCAAATCCGTCGTGTCGTAATTGTCTTTGACGATGATGGCGATGCATTGCAGTCCACGGATTGTGCGGGTGAGTTTGAATTCGGCATCAAACTTGTCGGCCTCAGCCAGCGCATTCGGATTGAGCACGACCAGGGAATTCAAGCGCGTACTCTGATCGTATGCGCGGATGCGGCTGAGATACCCGTCGACGATCTGATGACAGTTCACCCGGTGTTCGCGAAGGGCTTGCTGAGTCTCGGCGATGGTTGTTTCGGTGATTTCAAAGCGCCCATCTGCTCTCACCGGAGCCGACAGAGCAGCAATGCCGGTCGCTAGAACGGCCGCGCCGCATGCCAGGCATGTGCAAAGAGTCATGGGCCACATCTCCGGTAGCTCTTGTTAAGGGGCGACCAGTATAGCCTCGCGGTAATTGAACTTGGACACGGCGCGGCCGGTCCCAATCAGCATAGGCTGCCGCGCGAGCCGGTGGTTGTTGGTTGCCGGAAGACATGCCTTAAATGGCTAAAAAAAGTGGTGAAATATCCGTATGTTATACCCTCTTCTTGAGAATTCACTGCGATTGCCGTTGGCTATCGTGTGCGTCTTGCTGGCGAGCTGCGACGATCATGACCACGGTTGTTTCGGATGCGGTCATTTCACGCCTACCGAGTTTTCCTCAGGCGTTGTCAGCGCCGATTTCAACGGCGATGGCTTCGCTGACGTGGTCGCGCTCAGTACCGTTCTTCCGCCCGTTTCGGCGAGCCCGTCCAACATCCAGGCGTATTTGTCCAGCGCTGCCGGGGTCTTCGCGGCTCCGGTTGCCACCGCAGATGGATTTAAAGCTCTGTATCTGGCCAGCGCCGACCTCAATGCTGACGGGTTATTGGACTTGGTCTCGGCGAGCTTCGATGACGGTACGCTCAATGTGTTCTTCAACAGCAAGACCAACCCCGGCACCTTCAATCCGGCGGTCGCGCTTGATTCTCCGGGCGCCTCTCAGGTTGCGATCGCGGATATGAACGGCGATGGCTTGCCCGACTTGGTGTCCGCCGATTTCAACGTGTCGCTGTTCGTGCAGACCTCTGCGGGGACCTTCGCTGCACCCATCAGCCTTTATAGCGGCGGCGCCAATTGGGTCGCGCTCGGCGATCTCAACGGCGACGGCGCTGCCGACGTCGCGCTGACCGACAATGTAGGCGTCAAGGTTCTTATGCACACCGGCGCCGCCTCGGCGACGACCTACGCCGCACCTGTCACCGTCTTTACGCAGTCCCCCAACTTCAACGTGGTCGGCGGCAACCTCATTGCGATCGCCGACGTCGATGGCGACGGGCTCAACGATCTACTCATCACCGACCCCGGCCCCGCCGGCGGAATGTCGCCGGCTGTTTACGTGTTGCTGCAAGATCCTGCGAATCACGGCACATTCCTGAGTCCCGTCGCCTACGCGATCGCTACTCAGGATCGGCCGCAATCCATCGTCGTCAAGGATCTCGAGGGAACCGGCAAGATCGACATCGTTATCGGCGCACGCCGGTCGGTCACGGTGCTGCTGCACGATCCGGCCAACCCCGGCAAGTTCCTGCCCGCGAGCATTTACCCGGCGGCGGACGCCGACGAAATTGCCGTGTCGGACATCAACGGCGATGGCAAGCTCGACATCGTGGTCAGCAATGGTGTCACCTATCCGATGCAAGGCGGAGTTTCCACCACGCACCCGGGTGTATTGCTGCAAAGTGCGGCTACACCGGGCACTTTCGGGCCGCTTCAAGACCTACCGTAGAGGGCCCGGAGCCTTGGACGCATTGGGCGGATGCCCCAGGCTCAAATTGCATTCCATCGCCAGGTTATGTCATCAAGCGTCCCCTCATCCTCAAGCGTGTAGGAAAAATCCGTCAGATAACGTAGCAAAAAACAATTTCACCGTTCGCTAGAATCCGCTCCAAAGATTCCTTCTTCGCACAAGAAGAAATATTTTGGCGAAGAACAACAGTAGGGGTGAAATCAATGAGCGTGAAAGATCTGTCAAAGGACCTCGAGTCCTCCGCGGCGCCTGCCGTTAGTGCAAATCGTCGTGAGGTCTTGATCGCCTTAGGTGTCGGCATGACCGTGCCGTTGTTCGGCTGCGGCGGAGGTGGAGGCGGAGGGTCGGCTGTCGCACCTCCCCCGTCCGCGCCGCCACCGCCCCCACCGCCGCCGCCGACGCTGGACATCACGCCGACAGTGACTTTTGACGCGACCGCAACCAATGGCCTGACGACAAATTACGCCTATTTGACCGGCTCCTCGGCCGTCAATCCTGCATTTACTTTCAGCGGCGCCGCGCCTTCTTTGATCAAGCAGCTGGGTCCGCAAACTCCGCGGATCAACATGGTCAGCGCGGCCAATTCAAACGCGGATACACTTTGGCCGGGCACGATCTACACGACTTTCTACCACACGGGCACTGCGCTCGACGTCATGCAATACGGTATCGGCGACAACGTGATGGTGTATATCAACGACACCTTCGTCGCACGCTACGGCCTGGCATGGACGAGCGGAACCGCACAGGGCGGCGGCGCAAGCACCATTACATTGGCGGCCTCCTCGTCCACAGTCTCTGGTTATTACAACCAATACTATGTTCGGATCTCAGGCGGAACCGGCGTGCTCAATGAAGTAAAGCAAGTGACGGGCTACGACGGCACAACGTTCATCGCCACCGTTGACTCCGCGTGGACTACGCCCCCCGACAGCACCACGCAATACGTCGTCCAAGAAGGCACTCAGCCCTTTGTCCTGGATGGCCCCACGGGTTCGCTCAAGTACCTGCATTTCAGATGGAATGTTTCCGGACAACGCAAGATCACCATTGAGCAGGCAATCTTTGCCGGTGTCAGCTCGGACGGAAGCATTGCGCCTGCGCCGCTTGTCGCGACAACACCGTTCATGGCAATCGGCGATAGCTTCTGGGAGGGCGACGCCGGCCCAAACAACACTGCGAATCTGATCGATATCTTTGCCGCGGCCTTGAACTGGCAGACGATCAATCTCGGTAAAGGGGGTACCGGTTTCATCGGCACTATTGCGGAGCGCTTGAACTTTCAAGATCAAATCGCGCCTCCCGCAGAGGCTTGGCGGGTATCGCTCACGGCCACCGGCGGCACCTTCACGATCAGTGTGCTTTATAACAGCGTTACCAGCACCACCACGCCGCTCGCCTTCAATGCGGGTCAATCTGACATCCAAACTGCGCTGAATGCTCTGGCCAATGTTGCGTCGTCCGGCGGCTCGTTCACTGTGGCACGCGGCGATTTCGGGACGCCGCTGATATTCGTCGGTCACGCAATACCTGGCGCGACCTTGAGTGTCGACAGCAGCCAGCTGACGGGTGGGGCAATTACCGTCTTGGGCGCGTACCTGGGCGACGTGGCCGAAAACGTGCCTACCGACTCGACCGGCAATGCCTTGCCGTTTTTCCTGCTGGTGTCGGAATCAGGAAACGACACCGCCTATACCGATGCGCAGGTGCAATCGGCGGCGAGCTACGTTGCGCAACAAATTGTCGCCCGATTCCCGACCGCGAGCACCATATTTGTCGGCGTGCTTGGTGATTGCAGCGCGAATACAAGCTTGATCGGCGCGCACGATGTTTCCCGCAATGCCGCCATTGCGGCGGCAGCGGCTCTTCTGCCGAAGATCAACGGAAAAGTGCCTTTTGTCGACACCTACGCCGCCGGCGTCGGCGCGCCAAAGCTCATCAATGGACTCGGCACTGTGGCAAACCCACAGCCTGGGACCAACTCCAATTTGAAGAGCATTACCCTGCCCGGCCACCCGACCGGAGCGGGCGCGGAATTCCTGGCAAACTGGTTGGCGCCGCAGGTGCAGAGCCTAGTGGGCTAGCACGGCGATCGGCGATACCGCTGGGCTGCGGCTATGGCCGCGGCGGATTCGACGCGACTGACCGAAGCATGTATACTGCGCCCAGCTTAAAACAGGTTGGTGCTCGGTCAGTGCCACCTTTAGCTCGCGGTCCGTCTTCGACGACTTCGTTTTTTTACCCTCCTCGCTGCTGACCGCTGCGGACGCCTAAGGCTCCGTCGTGCGAGTCCACTTTTTCAAAAAGGTTTAATAATGTCATTTTCCGATCTCGGGCTATTGCCCGAATTGATGCGTGCTGTCACCGATAAAGGTTACGACACGCCCTCTCCAATTCAGATTCAGGCCATACCTGCGGTGCTCGCGGGCCGGGACGTTCTCGCCGGCGCACAAACCGGCACCGGTAAGACGGCCGGCTTCGTGCTGCCCATTCTGCAATTGCTCGCCGCCGATCAGGCGAACGGCAGCAGCCGAGCGCCGCGTGCGCTGGTGTTGACGCCAACCCGCGAACTGGCGGCGCAGGTCGCGCAAAGCGCGCGCGACTATGGGAAATATATGCAGCTGCGCACCTATCAGGTGTTCGGCGGCGTGAGCATCAATCCGCAGATCAGCGCCTTGCGCAGCGGCTGCGACATCTTGGTTGCCACTCCCGGGCGGCTGCTCGATCTTGCGCAGCAGCGCGCCGTGGACCTGTCAAAGGTGCAGATACTGGTGCTCGATGAAGCCGACCGGATGCTCGACATGGGTTTCATTCCCGACATTCGCCGGATCATTAAATTGTTGCCGCAGAAACGCCAGAATCTTCTGTTCTCCGCCACCTATTCGGACGATATCCGCGGATTGGCTGAGCGCCTGCTGCACAATCCCTTGTCGGTGCAGGTCGCCCCGCGCAACGCGCCGATCGAGCTGGTCGAGCAGCGCGCATACCGGGTGCAAAAGGAACAGAAAAGGCATCTGTTGGTGCATCTGATTCAGGAAGGTCAGTGGCGTCAAGTGCTGATCTTCACCCGCACCAAGCACGGCGCCAATCGCCTGACGCAGCAATTGGAGGGCGCCGGCATTCAGGCCGCGGCCATCCATGGCAACAAGAGTCAGGCTGCCCGGGTCAAGGCACTGGACATGTTCAAACGCGGTCAGGTCACCTGCCTCGTCGCCACCGAAGTTGCGGCTCGCGGCCTCGACATCAAAGAGTTGCCGCAAGTGGTCAACTACGAATTGCCCAATGTGCCGGAAGACTACGTGCATCGCATCGGCCGCACCGGTCGCGCCGGCGCCAACGGCGAGGCGATCTCGTTGGTGTCGTCCGATGAGTCGGGATTGTTGCGGGACATCGAACGGGTTCTGAAGCGCAGCATTCCGACGCTGCCGACGCCCGTGTTCAAGATCGTGGAATCCGCCTCGCCGGCGCCGTCTCGCGAAGGCCGCCCTGCGCAGGCACACGGTCGACATGGGGGCCAGAATCATCATGGCGGTGGACGCAGGGATGGAAACAACGACCGCCGCGATTCGCGCCGGCCGCCGAGTTCCGGCGCGCGCTCGAACACGGGCACGGGATCCGGTTCGGGAACGCGAAGCTTCGGCCAGTCGCGAGGCCGTATCCGCTAAGACAGTTTTGGAACCATGTCGCGCAGATAGTGCGCGAATTCAGGACCCAGGCTCGGATGCTTCAAGCCGTACTCGACGGTGGCTTGCAAGTATCCGAGCTTGCTGCCGCAGTCATAGCGCTTGCCCTCGAACTCGAAGGAATACACGGGTTCGCGCAGCATGAGACGGGCGATGCCGTCGGTGAGTTGAATCTCGCCGCCGGCACCTTTGCCGATTTTGGCGAGGTCCTCAAAGATCGCCGGTGTCAGCAAGTAGCGCCCCACCACCGCCAGCGTTGAAGCGGCCTTTTCAGGCTTCGGCTTTTCCACAATATGCGACATTTTTCCGACGCGTGGCGCAATCGATCGCTCCAGCGTCACAATTCCATACTTGTCCGTGTCCTGCTTCGGGACATTCTGTACGCCCAGCACGCTTCCCTCGTGCTTGTCGAAAACATCAACCATCTGTTTGAGGCATGAGACTTTTGCATCGATCAGATCGTCCGCCAGATGCACCATGAACGGCGCATCCCCGACCACAGGCCGCGCGCACAGCACCGCATGGCCCAATCCCAATGGCGCGGGTTGACGGATGTATACGCAAGAAGCCCAGCTGGGCAGAATTCCGCGCAACGTATCGAGCAGATCTTGTTTTCCCTGCGCCTGCAGCACGGCCTCGAGCTCGGGATTCGAGTCAAAGTGATCCTCGATCGCGCGCTTCGAGCTACCGGTGATGAAGATCAAGGTATCGGCACCCGCCGAGAGCGCCTCGTCCACCGCGTACTGAATGAGCGGCTTGTCCACGATCGGAAGCATCTCCTTCGGACTCGCCTTGGTGACGGGTAAGAACCTCGTGCCGCGTCCGGCAACGGGAAAAACAACTGCTTTTACTGGATGTGTCATGCATAAAGCATAACGGATTTCCCACTGCTTCGCCGTCGGACGATTCCCACGCAAGAGCTTGGAGAAATAGGAAGTCGGCAGGAAACGGGGAGAAAAGGCGCAGTTCCCTGCCGACTTCCTATCGCTCCAAGCTATGAGTATGAGCCGCTCAACGTCACGAGCAGTGCGAAATGCAATTTGAGGCGAGTGATTTTTTCGACGCTGTGATGTCGATTGGTCCAATGTTCCGTCCGAAGGAATAAGGGGTGGCGCGGCAACTGCTGCCTTTTCGTTGCCCCGACACCTCTTATCCCGTCGGGCAAGCGTTGTATCGGTCGGCAACACAACGCGCGAGGCTAGCGCAATTTCACAATCGCATACGCCTCGAAGCTATCCCACGAATGACATGCCGGGCAATGCCAGTAAAAATTGCGCCCGGAAAAACCGCACTCATTGCAGCGGTATTTCTCCGCCTGCGCCAATAGCGCCCCGATCTCTTGCGCGATGCGCTCGGATTGCGTCGGGCCTTCTTGCCAAACCGCCTGCAACGTGGGGTCTTGCGAGAAGACTTTTTCAATCGAGGCACGCAGTGGTGCGGCCGAACCCAAGTCGGCGGCAATCGCGGCAAAGACCAGGCGCTTCAGCTCATCGAAATCGCGAAGTTCCGTTTGCGCCACGAGTTCGCCCAAGATGGCGTCCCGCTCGGCGGGCCCCACCAGCTTGAGCAAGTGCGGCAATTCCTCCTGCAAAAGCGCCGGCGATTCCGTAAGAGCCTGCCTCAGGAGCTTTACGGCCAGATCCATTTGCGCTTCTCGCTCTGCGATCTGCGCACCTAAGAGGGCTGCACGAGGAAACGGCAGCGCCTCCTCGCGCGCCTGGCTCAGCAGCTCTCGCGCGACGACGATGTCGCCGCGTTCGATTGCCACGCTCGCCAGTTCGCAGAGGTAGTGTGCGGCGACGGTGCGCGCCGGCGCTGCCTTGATGCGCGCCAATTGCCGATAGGCAACCAGAGCCTGCTGCCAGTCATGCTGCCGCTCATAGACCCCGCGCAGCGCATCGAGTGCGCTGGCACGCAGCCGCGGTACTTCGCTCACTTGCTGAAACAACCCTTCCGCCCGGTCGAGCACCCCGGCCCGCAAGTAGTCCTGCGCCAATGCCAGCAATGCTTGCTCGCGATGCTCCGGGGCCAATTCTTTGCGAGCCAATAAATTCTGATGAATACGGATGGCGCGATCGACTTCGCCTCGACGGCGATACAACGAGCCCAACGCGAAATGCGTTTCAATGGTTTCCGCATTGGCGTCCATCAGCTTTAGGAACATATCGAGCGCCCGGTCGGGCTGCTCGCTCACCAAGTAATCAAGTCCTGTCAGATAGTCAGGATGCAGTTTGCTCAAGGATCCGGGCCAGCGCTTGCCCCAGCCGAAGTGGCCGGCAAGAATGCCCAGCACCAGCGCTGCAAGCACCAAAGACCACGTTAGCAGGGGTAAATCGGACACGTGCCCGTGGCCGGCCTGGGAGATTCCGCGCTAGTCGCGGATCGGCTGATCCGCGCCGTCGTTCACGCGTTCGCGCAGGTCTTTGCCCGGCTTGAAGTGCGGCACATGTTTGCCGGCAAGCGCGACTGCCTCGCCGGTCTTCGGATTGCGCCCCTGCCGCGGGGGGCGAAAATGCAGCGAGAAGCTCCCGAAACCGCGTATCTCGATGCGCTCGCCCGTCGCCAACGCGTCGCTCATGATTTCCAGAAGCTGCTTCACGGCCAGCTCCACATCCTTCGCCGGCAAATGCTTTTGCTTCGCCGAAATGATCTCAATGAGTTCCGATTTCGTCATTATCGATCCGTGCGCATCACTAGACATACTTTAAGAGGCGGCCGCGGCGAATCCGCAGCGACCGCCTTCAGTCCTTATCAATCCTGGCCGGAGATTTGCTCTTTCAGAAGATCGCCCAGACTCGTCCCGGTGGGTGAATCGGTCCGATAATTCTGCATGGCTTCCTGCTCCTCGTGGATATCCTTGGCCTTGATCGACAGCGAAATACTGCGGCCCTTGCGATCCACGCCGGTAAATCTGGCCTCGACTTCGTCGCCGACTTTGAGCACCAGGCGGGCATCCTCCACGCGATCGCGCGAAATATCGGAAGCTCGCAGCTGGCCGTCGACGCCGTTGCCAAGATCGATGATTGCGCCCTTGGCATCCACTTCGCGCACCACGCCTTTGACGACGCTGTTTTTTGGATGTTCAGCGATGTAGGCCGAGAAAGGATCTTTGGCGAGCTGCTTGATCCCCAAGCTGATGCGCTCGCGCTCCGGATCGATCGACAGCACCATGGCATCGACCTGCTGCGCCTTTTGGTAGCTGCGCACAGCCTCTTCGCCAGGCATGTCCCAGGAGATATCCGACAGATGCACCAAACCGTCGATGCCGCCGGCCAAGCCGATGAAGATGCCGAAATCGGTGATCGATTTGATTTGACCGCTGACCTTGTCGCCGCGGTTGTAGTTGTCCGCGAATTCCTTCCAAGGATTGGCCTTGCATTGCTTCACGCCCAGGCTGATGCGGCGGCGCTCCTCGTCGATGTCGAGCACCATGACTTCGACTTCCTGGCCGACGTGCACAACCTTGGCCGGATTGACGTTCTTGTTGGTCCAGTCCATTTCCGAAACGTGCACCAAGCCTTCGACGCCCTCTTCGATTTCGACGAAGCAGCCATAGTCGGCGATGTTGGTGACCTTGCCGAACAGACGCGTGTTCGCCGGATAGCGCCGCGCAATATTCTGCCAGGGATCGGCGCCCAATTGCTTCAGGCCCAACGACACTCGCTGGCGTTCGCGGTCGAACTTCAAAATCCGCACATCGATCTCTTCGCCCACCTTCACGACTTCGGACGGATGCTTGACGCGCTTCCATGCCATGTCGGTGATGTGCAGCAAGCCATCGATGCCGCCTAAATCCACGAATGCGCCGTAGTCGGTGAGGTTCTTGACCACACCCTTGACTGCCGCGCCTTCCTGCAAATTATCCAGCAGCGCGGAACGCTCGGCGCTGTATTCCTGCTCGACGACCGCGCGGCGCGAGACCACCACGTTGTTGCGCTTCTGATCGAGCTTGATGACTTTGAATTCGAGCGGCTTGTTTTCCAGGTAAGAAGGATCGCGAACCGGGCGTACGTCCACCAGGGAGCCCGGCAGGAATGCCCGAACATTGTCGATCTCGACGGTAAAGCCGCCTTTGACGCGACCGGTAATGATGCCGATGACGACTTCTTGCTTCTCGAAGGCCGTTTCCAATCGCGTCCACGTTCTGGCGCGCTTTGCCTTCTCGCGCGATAGGCGAGTTTCTCCGGAGCCATCCTCGACACTGTCCAAGGCCACTTCGACGGTTTCGCCGACGACAACCTCGATTTCACCTTTTTCATTCTTGAATTGATCGGATGGAATGACCGCTTCGGATTTCAATCCGACATTGACGATCACATAATCCTGGCCGACTTCGACGATCAGTCCATTGAGGATGGTGCCAGGACGAATGCGCTGGCTCGCAATGCTTTGTTCGAACAGTTCCGCAAAACTTTCTGTCATGTTCTCTCTTACTAAATCCCTGGCACAGGTCCTGCGTGCCCAAAGGGGTTACCCTAAAAAACGGCGATCAATCCGTGAAAGCCGCAACCTAAACAAAATCGCGGGCGATCTCCAACACGCGCCCGATCACGCCATCGACAGACATACCCGTTGTATCCAACATGGTGGCGTCGGCGCTCGCGACAAGAGGCGAAGCGGTGCGCGTGGAATCGCGCCGATCACGCTCCGCTATCTCCAGCGAAAGGGCGGCAAGGTTAGCAGCAACCCCCTTTTCTTTCAACTGCTTATAGCGTCTCAGGGCCCTCTCAGTGGGGCTGGCGGTGAGAAAAATCTTGACCCTTGCAAGGGGGAATACCACGGTTCCCATGTCGCGGCCGTCGGCCACCAAACCCGGCGGCACCGCAAAGCGCCGTTGGCGGTCCAAGAGCGCAGCGCGGACCACAGGTAGGGCCGCGACCTTGGAGGCGTCACTGCCCGCCTCCTCGGTCCGAATGGCCCGGGTGACGTCCTGGCCGTCCAGCCACACCACTTCATTTCCGGCCGAATCGGAGCCGAACTGGATACCGATTCGACCCGCCAGTTGCCCTAACGCAGGACCGTCATCCAGGCTGATGAAGGCCCGGCGCCCGGCTAGGGCGACCAGGCGGTACAAAGCACCGCTGTCGAGAAGCGACCACCCCAACGCCTTGGCAACCGCCCGGCTGACCGTGCCCTTGCCGGACCCGGACGGCCCATCGATGGTAATAACGGGGACATCCTGCATCGAAGCCCCTAAATGGCGCCCTGACGTATGGTGAGCCCGACCGACTGGGCCAGATCCACGAAACCGGGAAAGGATGTGGCGACATTGGCCACATCGCGGATCGTAATCGCCCCGGCAGCGCGCAGGCTCGCAATGGCGAAGGACATGGCGATGCGGTGGTCGCCGAAGCTGTCGATCTCTCCCTCCCCAAATGCCGCACCCTCGCTGCGGCCCTCGATCCGCATGCCATCGGGCAAGGGGCTGTGAGTCACGCCGAGTGTCGTCAAGCCTGCGCTCATAGCGGCAATGCGGTCGCTTTCCTTCACCCGCAACTCCTCGGCGCCGCTCACCCAGGTTTCGCCTCGCGCACAGGCTGCTGCGATGAACAAGACCGGCAGCTCATCGATGGCCAGGGAGACCAAGTCCCGGCCGACGCGGACGCCCTGCAGCGACGAGGCGCGGATGCGCAAATCGGCCACCGGCTCCGCCCCACTCTGGCGCGCGTTTAAAATATCGATTCTGCCGCCCATGCTGCGCAAGATATCCAGCAATCCGGTCCGCGTCGGATTCAGTCCCACATTTCGGATCAGCAAGCCCTCCTCCGGAGCGGCCAGCAGCCCGGCGACGATGAAAAACGCGGCGGAAGAAAAATCACCGGGCACGCTCAAATTCTGGTTGCGCAACCGCTGCGGAGGCTGCAGCGTCGTGCTCAAGCCCTCGGTGCTGATGCGCACGCCGCAGCCCTCGAGCATGCGCTCACTGTGGTCGCGGCTTACGCCCGGTGCGGTTATTGTCGTGGGCTCGGCGGCGTAAAGTGCAGCCAGAAGGATTGCCGACTTCACTTGGGCACTGGCGATCGGCATGCGGTAATCGATGCCGCGCAGGCGCCGAGCGCCGCCAATGTCGACGGGCGGCGTACCGTTATGCGTGCGCACGTCAGCACCCATCTCGCGCAGAGGCTTGGCCACGCGCTCCATGGGCCGCTTCATGAGCGATTCGTCCCCGATCAGTCGGGAGTCGAATGCCTGCGCCGACAGCAAGCCGGTGAACAAGCGCATGGCGGTGCCGGCGTTTCCCATATCGAGGGGCCTGCCCGCGGCTTGCAGACCGTGCAGACCGACACCGTGAATCAACACGTGAGTGGCGCTCGGCTGCTCGATGCGCACGCCCAGAGCGCGCATGGCGCCCAAAGTCGCCAGACAGTCCTCACTTGCCAGAAACCCGGCGACTTCGCTGACGCCCTCGGCAATTCCGGACAGCATCAGCGCTCGATGCGAAATGGACTTGTCGCCGGGCACCGTCATCGTGCCAAAGACGCGCATCGCTGGATGCGCCTCGAACATCTGCATCAGAGCACGGCCCGCGGATACGAGCCCAACACCTTGAACAACGAGGCCCGCGATTCCAGCGCAGCCAGAGCTTTTGCCACCGGCGGGTCGCTGACGTGGCCTTCGATATCGATGAAGAACACATAGTCCCATTTGCGTCTGCGCGATGGGCGCGATTCGATCCGGGTCATGTTCACTCGATGTTGCGCTAGCGGCTCGAGCAGCTGAAACAGCGCCCCGGAATCATCAGTGTCGCTGGTCGATACCAACAGCGTCGTGCGATCGGCGCCGCTGGCGCTGAACAGCTTTCTACCCACCACCAGGAAGCGCGTGGTGTTGTCCGGCCGGTCTTCGATCTCGTTGGCCAGCAGATTCAGTGAATAAATCTCCGCGGCCGTGCGGCCGGCGATTGCCGCGGTGCCGCGCTCATCGCGCGCACGCCGCGCGCCCTCGGCATTGCTCGATACGCCCACGCGCTCCACCTCGGGGAGTTGCTCGTCCAACCAGGCGCGGCACTGTGCCAGGGCCTGCGGATGCGCGCAGACGCGTTTGATGGCCTCGAAGCCGCTCATCTTCCCCATCAGATAGTGGCTGATTCGCAGTTCCACTTCGCCGCAGATCTTGAGGCCCGAGGACAAGAACATGTCGAGCGTGTGATTGACCGTGCCCTCGGTGGAATTCTCGATGGGCACCACGCCGAAGTCCGCAACGCCGGCCTCAACTTCGTGGAATATCTCATCGATGGCCGCCAGCGGCAGCGCCCGCACCGAGTTGCCAAAGTGCTTGAGCACGGCGGCTTGCGTAAAAGTCCCTTCCGGACCCAAGAAAGCCACTTTGAGAGGTTCCTGCTGTGCGAGACATGCCGACATGATTTCACGAAACAGCCGCGCGATTTCTTCGTCGCGCAGCGGACCCTGGTTGCGCTTGAGCGCCATTCGCAGGACTTCCGCCTCGCGTTCGGGCCGATAGTAGTCGACCGCCCTGCCGGACGCGGATTTGGAGATGCCCACCAATTGCGCGAATCGCGCGCGCTCGTTGAGCAAGCCGTGAATGCGCGCGTCGATGGCATCGATGCTGTCGCGAATATTTCCAAGACCTGCGCCCGCGGGCGTCACGCCCGGCGCGGCGGCCCGATCAACGCCGCCGCCCGTCGAGGGACGTGCTTTTGCCGAGGCTGTAGCCCGAGGTTTAGGCGCCGGTTCTTTCCTGCCCTTCACGCGCCTCATGAGTGGCGGTTCTCGAAATCGCGCATGAACGCCGTCAATTTCTCGACCCCCTCCATGGGCATGGCGTTGTAGAGGCTGGCGCGCATGCCTCCCAAAACGCGATGACCCTTGAGACCCTGCAGGCCGGCCGCCGCCGCGGCGGCCAGGAACACCGGGTCCAAGTCCGGATTGCTCAAGGTGAAGGTGACGTTCATCCGGGAACGCGAATCCTTCGCCACCGAATTCTTGTATAAACGCGAAGCATCGATGGCCGCATACAGTGTCTGTGCCTTGAGTCGATTGCGCTCGCCGATCCCCCGCACGCCGCCGGCGTCCTTCAACCATTTGAATACCAGTCCAGCCATATACCAGGCAAATGTCGGTGGGGTGTTCAGCATCGATTGGTTGTCCGCGATCGCCTTGTAGTCAAACACGTGGGGTGTCTCGGCACGCGCATGGCCGATGAGATCATCGCGCACAATGACGACCGTCAGCCCGGAGGGCCCGATGTTCTTTTGCGCGCCCGCATAAATCAACCCGAATTTTGACACATCGACGGTGCGCGACAGAATGCTGGATGACATGTCCGCTACCAGCGGCACGCCGCCGGTGTCGGGGATATAGCCGAACTCCACGCCGCTGATGGTTTCGTTCGGCGTGTAATGTACGTAGCGAGCACTGCCGCTGAAGCTCAGCTCCTGCTGCGGCGGTACGCGGCTGTAGCCGCCGCCGGCATCACCGGCGACGTGAACCCGGCAATACCGGCCCGCTTCCGTGATGCCCTTTTGCGACCAATGCCCGGTGTTGATGTAGTCGGCCGTGGCTTGCGGTGTCGAAAGATTCATCGGCACCAAGGAAAACTGCGCTGAGGCTCCGCCCTGCATGAACAGCACCTTGTAATTCGCAGGTATCGACATCAACTCGCGCAAATCGGACTCCGCCGCCGTCGCCACCTCGACGAAGGCCTTGCCGCGATGACTGACCTCCATGACCGACATGCCGCTGTTCTGCCAATCTGGCAATTCGTCGCGCGCTTTCTCCAGAACCTCGAGCGGCAACACCGCAGGTCCCGGCGAGAAATTGAAAACGCGCACGGCGCAGGTCCTTAAGCGTCGTCGACGGTGGGGTCCGCGGGCTCGGCATCGGCGGGCCCGGACTCTGCATCTTCGCCATCCCCTGCCAGGCCCTCGATGCGCTCGAGGCCGGAGAGCTGATCGCCGTCCTCGAGTCGGATCAAACGCACACCCTGGGTGTTGCGTCCGACGATGGAAATGTCCTTGACCGGCGTGCGCACCAGCACGCCATTTTGGCTCATCAACATGATCTCATCGTCCAGGCTGACTTGCAGCGCTCCGACCATGATTCCGTTGCGATCGGTGATTTGCAACGCAATGACGCCCTGGCCGCCGCGGCCGTGCTTCGGGAAATCCTCGAGCGGCGTCAATTTGCCGAAGCCATTCTGCGATGCGGTGAGAATGAAGCCGTCCTGCGCGACGATCAATGCATTGACTCGCTGGTCGTCGCTGAGTTTGACGCCGCGCACGCCGGCGGCCTCCCGGCCCATCGCGCGCACCTCTCCCTCGAGGAATCGAATCGCTTTGCCGGCGGTGGTGAACAACAAAATGTCCTTCGTGCCGTCGGTAATCGCGACTCCGACCAGCTTGTCGCCCGGATCCAGCGCCACGGCGATGATGCCGCTCGCCCGCGGCCGCGAGAACAATGCCAGGGAGGTCTTCTTGACCGTCCCAAAGCTCGTGGCCATGAAGACAAATTTTCCTTCCTCGAATTCCTTGATCGACAGCATCGCACTGATGCGCTCGCCTTCCTGAAGCGGCAGCAGATTGACGATGGGCTTGCCGCGCGATCCGCGGCTGGCCTGCGGCAGCTGATAAACCTTGAGCCAGTACAATTTGCCGCGGTCCGAAAAGCACAGCAGGGTATCGTGGGTGTTGGCCACGAACAGCTTGTCGACGAAATCCTCGTCCTTGACGCTGGTGGCAGCCTTGCCGCGGCCGCCGCGGCGCTGCGCCTGATAGTCCGAGATAGGTTGCGCCTTGGCGTAACCGCCATGCGACAGCGTGACCACGACATCCTCGGGCGAAATCAGATCTTCGGTGGTCAAATCCTCGTGATTGACGAGGATCTCAGTACGGCGCTTGTCGCCGAAAGTGTCGCGGATGTACTCCAGCTCCATCCGTATGACCTGCAGCAGCCGCTCGGGACGCGCCAAAATGTCCGACAGATCGCGGATCTGCTCCAGCAGCTCCTGGAACTCGGCAATGATCTTGTCCTGTTCCAGTCCCGTGAGGCGGTTCAGGCGCATCTCCAGAATCGCCTGCGCCTGCGTTTCGGTCAGCCGATAGCCCCCCTCGACGATGCCCAATGCGGCAATTTCACCGTCGGGCCGGGTGTTGATGGCGCCGGCTCGCACCAGCATGTCGGGCACGGCGCCGGAGGCCCAAGTTCGCGATGTCAACGCAATCTTGGCTTCGGCGGGCGACGGCGACGCCTTGATGGCCGCGATGATCTCATCGATATTGGCGAGCGCAATCGCCAAGCCCTCCAAGATGTGTCCGCGCTCCCGGGCCTTGCGCAGCTCGAATATCGTGCGCCGCGTAACCACCTCGCGACGATGCCGCAGGAAGGCGTCCAACATCTCCTTCAAGCTCAACAGGCGCGGCTGTCCATCGACCAGCGCCACCATGTTGACACCGAACACCTTTGCCATCTCGGTCTGGGCGAACAGGTTGTTGAGCAAAATCTCCGGCACTTCGCCGCGCTTCATTTCGATGACGACGCGCATGCCGTCCTTGTCGGACTCGTCGCGCAAGCCATCGGATGCGATGCCATCGATGAGTTTGTCGCGCACCAGATCGGCGATCTTCTCGATCAAGCGCGCCTTGTTCACCTGGTAGGGCAATTCGGTGATGATGATGGCCTGGCGATCGCCCTTGCCCACATCCTCGAAGTGAGTGCGCGCACGCATGTGTACGCGGCCGCGGCCGGTCTTGTAGGCGGCGACGATTTCCTGCGTGCCGTTGATGAACCCCTTGGTCGGAAAATCCGGGCCCGGCACGATTTGCAGCAACTCGGCCAATGTCAGCTCAGGCTTCTCGATCAGCGCGATGCAGGCATTGATGATCTCGGTGAGATTGTGCGGCGGAATGTTCGTGGCCATGCCCACCGCGATGCCTGAAGATCCGTTGATCAGCAGGTTCGGGATGCGGGCCGGCAGTACCGCGGGCTCGTGCTCGGACTCGTCGTAGTTCGGATTGAAATCGACGGTTTCCTTGTCGATGTCGGCCAGCAACTCGCCCGCCAGGCGCGACATGCGCACCTCGGTGTAGCGCATCGCAGCCGGCGGATCGCCATCCACCGAACCGAAATTGCCCTGCCCGTCCACCAACATGTAACGCATCGAAAAGTCTTGCGCCATGCGCACGATGGCTTCATAGACCGACGAATCGCCGTGCGGATGGTATTTGCCGATGACATCGCCCACCACGCGCGCCGACTTCTTGTACGCGCGATTCCAGTCATTGGATAACTCGCGCATGGCATACAGCACGCGCCGGTGCACCGGCTTCAAACCGTCGCGAACGTCGGGCAAAGCGCGTCCGACGATCACGCTCATTGCGTAATCGAGATAGGATTTGCGCATCTCGTCTTCGAGATTTACGGGCAATATTTCGCGTGCGATCTCGGCCATTTGCGAGAGTCCGGTGCCTCTTATCGGCTTCTATTGAGGGGTTTTAAAGGGGACGAGACAGGTCTGAAACATGGTGGAATTCTAGCACATATCCCTCTGGTTCTTAAGCCTACTGCGCGGCTTTTGCCGATATACTTCCTGCATGCCCTTTGTTGCCGCCGATTTACGTATCGAGGTCCGCTGGATCGCTTGCATGAGTGCGCGAAATGCGCTCCTCGAAGATCATTCGCTGGTGGTTCGCGATGGCCGAATTCTCGATATTTTGCCGAGTTCCGTGGCCGCCACGCGCTATTCCGCGACGGCGGTGCTGCAGCGAAATTCACATCTTCTAATGCCGGGCTTGGTCAACGCGCAAACCGATGCCGCCTCGCTGCTGTTTCGCGGCGCGAAGCAGCAGACCTCGGCAATCGATCGTGTCGTCAATCCGGATTTCGCGCGCGACGGCACCTTGGCGGCAATCGCGGAAATGCTGAAATCCGGAATCAGCTGTTTCTGCGATCGCTCTTATTTTCCCGAAGAAACGCTGCGCACGGCGAATGAGCAAGGCATGCGCGTGGTGGTCGGCATGCCGGTGACCGAGACCCCGACACCCTGGGCGAACAGTGCGGCGCAGTCTTTGACGCGCTCCTTGGGCTTGCGCGACAAATACAAGGGTGACCCGCTGGTGTCGACCGCTTTCGCGCCGCGCGCGCCGAATACTTTGAGCGACGAGACCTTCGCGCGGCTGGTCACGCTGGCCGATGAGCTCGACGCCGGCATCTTGATCGATTTGCATCAGTCGCAGCATGAAATCGCGGCGTGCCTGGAGACGCACGGGATGCGGCCGATCGAGCGCCTATGGCGTTTGGGCCTGCTGACGCCGGCGCTCAATGCGCTGCACATGGTCCACTTGACGGCTGCGGATCTGAGCCTGATGCAACGCACCGGCATTTCGATCACGCTGTGCCCGCAATGGGACTTGAAACTTGGCGGCAGCTTGCCGCAAATCGCAGCGATTGCCGCGGCGGGAGTTCGACTGGGACTCGGCAGCGGCGGCGCTGCCTTGAGCCAAGACGTGTGGGGGGACATGAAAATAGTGGCGCTGCTGACCAGCGCCTGGGATGGGCTGCACGCTGCCACTTTGGGCGGCGCCGCCGCCTTGGGGCTCGAGGCTGAAGTGGGCGCTCTGGAAGTCGGCAAGTGGGCCGACCTGTGCTGCGTCGATTTGTCGGGTCCGGCCACTCAACCCTTGGGCGATCCGCTCGCGCAATTGGTTTTCGGCGGCGGCCGTGACATCGTAAGCGATGTCTGGGTCGCGGGCCGACAGCTGCTCTCGGGCGGCGAATTGACCCGCCTCGATTGGCCCGATGTCGCTGCCCGCTCGGCGGCGTGGCCCATGCGCTTGAACGCGAGAGGTTGAATGATGGACGCGTCGAGGCGAAATGTAGATCCCAACGAACTGGCGAAGTTCGCCTCACTGGCGCAGAGCTGGTGGGATCCTGCCGGCCCTTCAAAACCTCTGCATGAACTCAATCCGCTGCGTCTGCGATACGTCGACCGTGCGGCATCCTTACGAGACGCACGCGTGCTCGATGTCGGCTGCGGCGGAGGGATATTGAGCGAAGCGATGGCGCGCAGCGGCGCGCGCGTGTTGGGAATCGACCTGTCGCAGGCTGTTCTCGACGTGGCGGAGCTGCACGCGCTCGAGGCCAAGCTGGCGGTTGAGTACAAGGCGATCGCCGCCGAAGAGTTGGCGGCCGCAACCCCCGGTTCATTCGACTTGGTCACCTGCATGGAAATGCTCGAACATGTTCCGGATCCGGCCGCAATGCTGTCAGCCCTGGCGACCCTGGCGAAACCCGGCGGCAATGTCATCGTTTCCACCTTGAACCGCAAGCCGATGGCCTTTGCGGTCGCGATCCTCGGCGCCGAGTACATTGCGCGCATGCTGCCGCGAGGCACCCACGAATACTTGAAGTTCATCCGCCCTTCGGAGCTTGCCCGCTGGGGACGCGCGGCAGGCCTTGAACTGATCGACCTGACCGGGATTACCTACAATCCATTGACGCGCGCATTTCGGCTCTCGCCGAATACCGATGTGAACTATCTTGCGCACTTTAGACGTCCGGGTTGACATGGCGCTTACGCTGCGGGCGGTATTGTTTGATTTGGACGGCACCGTGCTCGATACCGCGCCGGATATGGTTGGTGCGCTGAACCGGTTGCTCGAAGAGAACGCACTGGCGCCCCTGCCCTTCGATGCCGTGCGCGGCGCGGTGAGCCACGGCGCCGCCCGCGTCGTCAAGATGGGATTTCCGCATGCCGAGGCGGAACACCTGGCGGCGCTACAGCAGCGCTTCCTGGAGATCTATCGCGGCGCGCTTTGCCGCGAAACGCGGTTGTTTGCCGGCATGGACGAGGTTTTGAACACATTGACGAACTGGCGCATGAAAAGCGGAATCGTCACCAACAAGGCGGCATGGCTTACCGATCCCTTGCTCACGGACCTAGGGATCCGCGAGCGCTTCGCCTGCGTCGTCAGCGGCGATACCCTGGCGGAGCGCAAACCGCATCCCTTGCCGTTGTTGCACGCGGCGGCCCTCGCCGACGTACGCCCCGGCGAATGCGTCTACGTAGGCGACGCGCAACGCGATGTGCAGGCGGCGCATGCGGCCGAGATGCCGGCACTGGTCGCGAATTACGGCTACCTGCGCGCCGATGAGGACTCGACCGTTTGGGGCGGCGACGGCTATTTGAATCGACCCCTGGATCTTTTGGACTGGCTGAAGGCCAGCGGCCGGCTATGAGCGACATCAAGTTTTGGGCGGCGCTGATTGCCGGCATCGTGCTCGGCGGGTTGGCGGCACTATTGTGGCGAGCACGCCGCGAACAAGCGCTGCGCATCGATGCGGAACTGTTGCGCGCGCGGCTCAAGACCGAAGAAATGTTGAGCGCGGAACGCGAACAATCTCTGCTGCGGGCGCGCGACCAACTGCAGGGCGTATTCGGTGAACTCGCGCGTGAAAGTCTGCAGAGCAACAGCGAGGTGTTCCTGCAACTCGCGCGCGAACGGCTGTCGCGGCAACAATTGGATGCTTCGCAGGTATTGAAAGAGCGCGAGACGGCCATCGAATCGTTGGTCAAACCGATTCGCGAGGCGCTGGCCAAGACCGAAGCCCAGATACAGGCCATCGAACGCGACCGCATCGATTCGTTTGCGACCATCAAGGTGCAAATGGAGGTATTGGCGAGCGGCCAGAGTTCGCTGTCGCGCGAGACGCGCAATCTGGTGACGGCGCTGCGCCGCCCGGACGTGCGCGGCCAATGGGGCGAAATTACGCTGCGCCGCTTGGTCGAACTGTCGGGCATGACCATGCATGTGGATTTCACCGAGCAGCAGCACCGCAAGACCGACACCGGTTCCATACGGCCCGACATGATCGTGCACATGCCGGAGCAGCGCGACATCGTGGTGGATGTCAAAACTCCGCTGGAGGCCTACCTCGCGGCCGTGGAGGCTCAGGATGAAACCGAGCGCGCCGCGCAATTGCGCCGGCACGCGCAGATCGTCGGCGCACGCGTTCGCGAGCTTTCCTCGAAACAATACTGGTCGCAATTCGAGCGCAGTCCGGACTTCGTCGTCCTGTTCCTGCCCGGCGATCAATTCCTGTCGGCGGCGCTGCAGGAAAATCCGGGCCTGATCGATGATTCCATGCGCCAAAACGTCATGCTCGCGACCCCGACCAGCCTGGTCGCGCTCTTGAAAGCGGTCTCGTACGGTTGGAAACAAACGGTCCTCGCGGCCAATGCCGCCGAGGTGCGGCAGCTGGGTGAAGAGATCTACAAGCGCTTGGCGGTATTCGGGGAGCATCTGGCCAAATTGGGAAAATCTCTCGGCGGCAGCGTCGAGTCCTTCAACCGTGCGGTGGGCTCCCTGGAACAACAGGTGTTGCCGGCCGCGCGGCGTTTCGAGGGCCTGGGGCTGCGCGTGAATCGTGAGATCGAACCCATCGAACCGGTGTCGAGCCTCACCCGCACGCCGCGCGTCGATGCCGTGCAGGACAACGGCGCACCGGACTACGCCGCAGAAGACAACGGCACGGACACCGGCAACATCGCCGATAACAGCGCCGAGCGCCGCCCCGCCGATGAGCCAGGTCCTGAAAGCACTCGATGAGACGTATCGCGCGCGGGCCATCCCTAGAGGATCGGTGCGCTACTGGAGCTGGTTGTTCGCAGCTGCAGCGGCGCGCGCGCCGCTGCTCGGGATCTATGCGCTGCTCGCCGAGTGGAACGCCTTGATGGATCCGGCGACCGAACACAGCGCGGCACGCATCAAGTTGGCATGGTGGCAGGAGGAAATTCGCCGTCTGGCGGCCGGTGTTCCGGTGCATCCCATCGGCGCATATCTCGCATCCTTGCCGCGCGCCGGCGAAGTCAATTTCACCCCCCTGGCACTGTCGATCGATGCGGCGGTCACTGAAACCGACGGCGCGCCGCTGGAACGAGGGACGCACCTCGTGCCCCACGCCTGCGCCCTGCGCGCCTATCCGTTATTGGTGGCATCCCGGCTGGCCTCGAGCGATCTCGACGAAACGAGCTTGGAAGAGTGCGCCCGGGCATTGGCGGTGGCCGACTATCTGTCGCGGTCGATACGCGACTACCGGCGCGAAGTGCGTTTGGGACGCGTGCCGTTTGCCGTGGACGAGCTTCTGGCCGCAGGCATCGACAATGCCGGCCTGTGCGCCGATCATCCGCCGGCAGAGCTGGCACGCTATCTGCAGCGGCTTCGAGAGCGCGCTGCTCGAGATTATGCAATCGCGGCGCAGGCGCTGCCCGGCGCATGCCGCTCCGAACAGCGGCACCTGCTGGTGCTGGCAGCCCTGGGACTGAAGCAATTGAACCGAGGTACACCGACGCTCGAGTCGACCGGCATGCGGGATATGCTGCTGGCCTGGTCGACGGCGCGGCGCGCCGCCCACTGATGGACAAAAGACCCTTATGATTCCGAGTGATTTCATCCCAGACCGCGACCTGCTGCAGGGACGCGCCATTCTGATTACCGGAGCCGGCAGCGGACTCGGGCGCGCGCTGGCCATCGAATGCGCGCGCGCCGGAGCCAATGTGATCCTATCGGGGCGCAACAGCGCCAAGCTCGATCGCGTGTACGATGAAATCGAGGCCTTGGGTGCGCCGCAGCCCGCAATCGCGGCGCTGGATCTGGCGGTCGCAACGGCGGTGGATTACGACGCGCTGGCGCGCGTGATCGGCCAGGAATTCGGCAAACTGGACGGCTTGGTCCACGCTGCGGGTTTACTCGGCGATCGAACGCCGCTCGAGCAATACGATGTGCCGACCTGGTGTAAGGTTTTGCACGTGAATCTGACCGCCCCCTTTATCCTCACCCAAGTCTTGCTGCCGAACCTGCGCAAGTCCGAGGACGCCTCGATCATCTTCGTCAGCAGCGGCGTGGTGAAGCAATCGCGGCCCTTCTGGGGCGCCTACGCGGTATCCAAGACCGGATTGGAGTCGGTTCGCAGCATGCTGTCGGAAGAATTGGAGGGTGAGGCGAACATTCGCGTGAACAGCATAAACCCCGGCCGGATGCGCACCGCCATGCGCGCGGCTGCCTATCCGGCGGAGGATCCGAATACCGTACCCACGGCGGAATCCGTCAGCGGTCCCTTTTTATACTTGCTCAGCGCACGCGGCCGCGGTATTGATGGTCAATTCATTGACGCCCAATAACTTTCGAGGACTCTCAAGGATGCACACACGCAAACTCTATTCGGGCGCCATGACGCTGTTGCTCTGCGCCGGGCTTGCTGCGGCCGGCAATGCCGCGACGGTGGACCCGCGCCCGCTCGAGGGCGACTATGTCATTCATGATTTCCACTTTGCATCGGGAGAAACCCTGCCCGAACTGAGAATGCATTACACGTTTCTCGGCAAGGCGAAAAAAGATGCACAGGGGCGCGTCACCAACGCGGTGCTGATCATGCACGGCACCGGGGGTTCCGGCCGCAGCCTGATCAACGAGAGATTTTCCGGCGTGCTGTTCGGCAAGGGACAGCTGCTGGATGCTGAAAAATATTACATCATTCTCCCCGACGGTATCGGTCACGGAAAATCCAGCAAGCCGAGCGACGGTTTGCGCGCGCACTTTCCGCAATATTCCTATCAGGACATGGTGGCCGCGCAGTATGCCCTGGTGACGAAGGGCCTCGAGGTGAACCACTTGCGGCTGGTCATGGGCACCTCGATGGGATGCATGCACACGTTCATGTGGGGAGAGGCCTATCCGGATTTCATGGACGCCCTGATGCCCCTCGCCTGCCTGCCGGTGCAGATTGCGGGACGCAATCGGGTATGGCGCGAACTGACCATCGAGGCGATTCGCAACGATCCGCAATGGTTGAAGGGCGAGTATGTAACCCAACCCATCGCTGGGATGCGCACTGTCGCGGGCTTGCTGTTGATCGCGGGAAGCGCGCCGATTCAAATGCAACTCAGCCTCCCCAATCGGGATGACGCCGATGAGTTCGTTCAAAAATATATGCAGCGCCAATTGGAAGGCCTGGACGCCAACGACTTTCTGTACCAGGTCAACGCCTCGCGGGACTACGACCCGTCGCCGGGGCTGGAGAAGATCAAAGCGCCGTTGCTGCATATCAATTCGGGCGATGATTTCATCAACCCGCCGGAACTCGGCATCGCGGAGCGGGAAATCAAGCGCGTCAAGGGTGGGCGCTTCGTGCTGTTGCCGGCCTCGGATCAAACACATGGTCACGGTACCCACACCTGGGCGGCCGTTTGGCAGCAGTATTTAAGGGAGTTGCTGGACACCTCGAAAGTGCCAACCAATTAATCCTGCTCGCGTAGGCGACGGAACCAGGGGCAAATCACTGTCTGCTTGGCCAGCGAATACCCTCGATCAATCCCGCGAGATTCAAATCTCGGCGGAACGCAGGGATGCGCGGCAAATTCAAGGCCCCGTTATTGAAGACCAGCGGAATAGAAACGGCAATCAACGCCGCCAATAGGACTGCCGACGCCACACCAGGTCCCTGAAAGAAATAACCAAGCAAGGGACCGAACAGCAACATGACAATCAGCGCCGCAACTACTCCTGCAATGTTGTACCGAAATAGGCCCATGGAGACTGCCGTAAGCTCCGATGGAGACGCCACTATGTGGGCCATTGTGCCCAACGCAGTGAGGGCCGAGAACAGCAGGAACATTCCGTCGAGTCGACCCAACATGATCAAGCTCGTAAGCGGCGAGAAAACAATGATGGCGGTGGCCGCCGATGCTGCGAACAAAGCATAGCGAGCGTATATCTGGCGGTAAAAGGCCAGCAATCCCTGTTTGTCACTCGCACCGAGAGTCGCAAACATGGGAGCAAGCGACTGGCTGACGTAATAGGCCAGCACGCGCGCCTGGCTGGATACCCTGTAGGCAATTTCATAGGTGCCGACCTGTTCGACGCCGGCGAACCGCGACATGATGAAGCGGATGGAAGTTTCGAACGCACCCCACGCCAGCGAAGATGCTTGAATCCCGATTCCAAAGGACATGATCCTTCGAATCGTGTCCCAATTGAAACGCAACAGTCCTTTCAATCGGACGCCCACGCTCATCTTCATAATGAGGACCGACATGAAGATAGTGAAAGAATAGTTCGCGATCTGCGCAATCGCGAGTCCTGGCAGTCCGTAACGTCTGATAAGAGTCACGGATACAATCGCTTGAAGCGCGATCGCCGAAATTGCTATTTGGCTTTTGCGAAAGCTGAGGTGAAGTCCTATCAGAGAGCCGGCGAATGCGGCGGATAGGACTTGCGCAATATAGGAACATAGAGCGTAAACCAATAAATGACGGCCTTCAATCAGCGCCTGATCCTTCAAGACGAACGTCAAGGCTCCGCGCAGAGGGAAAAACAGAATCGCCGAAAGCGACAGATACAATGGCAAGGTTATATAAACGATCGTCGCCAAAATATTTTCTATTTGGCGGATATTCCGCTCCATACTGGCTATCGCCAAAAATCGTCCCGCTCCGGCAGATGCTCCAGGATCAAAAAAGCGCGCGATTTGCGCAGCGGACATGAGAACCGACCAGATGCCCAGCGCCCTGACTCCGAGCACGACGACGATATAGCGCATGACGAACAATTGGATCAGGACCACCGCGGTAAATTCCGCGATGGACCATAGAGTGCTCTTTCTTAGATTAACCATTCCTGCGCGCTTATGATCAATAATGCCTTTGTGTTCCAGCCCGCTGCCGAACGGATATTTACTAGTAGGTAGCGGCCAGCGGCGCGGTGAATTCAGGCGAATACACGATAGCGGCAACACCGTAATTTATCTACCCTTGGCACGTGTTCGGGCGCAAGAAGACGTCGACGTATGCAGGGTAATTATTACAACCGTACAGGAGCGTCGTCCTGTGGGCGCGTAAATCTACGGGGAAGCCTAAACAGCGCCGCCGAATGCGCGGCATTTTATCTTCAGATCTTTCCGATCTGACGGAATAAAACGCGCACGCCCGAGTCTCTTCTTACAAGAGAAATCGCAGCCTGCGCTTTCCGTCCACGTCCATTCGGTGGACGCGACCCCAAATACGGAACTGTCGTGTCCATTGATCGCGTAACAATTTTTGAAATTTGAAGTACTCACTATCCAAATTGCCCACTCAAAAGAGGTCTTTGCATGAAGATGCGCGTTTCAACATGGGGTCAAGTTTCATCCGGACTGCTCGTCAGCATGCTCGCGGCATGTGGCGGGGGCGGTGGCGGCGGTTATGGTTCAATGACGCTCGCTCCCACCGTGAACTTCTCGCAGCCCGCAGCGGCTGCCACCATCAATTTCGGTCAGGCCATGACCGTGGCATGGACATCGGCCTATAGCACCTCGTGCACCGCGTCAGTCTCGGCCGCCGCCGCCGGTGCATTCACGGGTGCGCAAATGACCAGCGGCTCGGTGACGGTCGTACCGACCGCTGCCGGAAGCTACACCTACACCCTCAGCTGCACCGGAGCCGGCGGCACCAAGGCAGGATCCGTCAGCGTGACGGTCACGCCCAACCTGCTCGCCGCGCTCGCACCGACCGGCACGGCCCTGACTGTTGGTTCCACAACCGATACGACGCTCCTCGAAGGGAATCCCTACGGACTCACCATCGCGCCGGCGACCGCGACCGCGCCCACGGCCGGAGGTGTGACAATCGCCAAGGGCGATCTCGTGGTGTGCAACTTCAATGATGTTGCAGGCGCGGAAGGGAATGGAACCACCATCATTGGACTGCATCCCGGAGCGACGCCCGCCACGCCCTACCTCATCGCTCAATCGGCGGACTTGAAGGGCTGCAATGCGCTCACCATGCTGCCGGACGACAGCATTTCCGCAGCGGCATGGTCGTCGAATCTGAATCCGCTGGTCAGCGCGACCGGCGCCATCGGAGCGCCCTTCGCGACCGACACTTTCGCTCAGCCGTGGGGAGAGGCGTTTGTAGCCGCAAAGGGCACGCAGCCCGCCGCACTCTATGTGTCGAACGCACCCGCCAACAACGGCGTCGTCGGCACCGGCGGCACCATCGATCGCATCAGCTTGGACGCCAACAATGCGCAGACATCGTTCACGGAAATCGTCAGCGGCTTTTGTGCCGGCGGCTCACCGGGATCAATCTTCGGGCCGGCGGGGCTTACCTACGATGCCTCAATCGATACTCTATACGTCGTGGACTCGAGTTCGGCCAGCGTGATTGCCATCGCGGCCGTGTCCAGCATCCCGAAGGACGGCATCGTGGTCGACGGACAGTGCAGCCCGACGACTCCCACGCCTGTACCGACTTTCTCGGGACCCTCGGCGGCTTCGGCCAAAGTCATCGCCCACGGCGCGCCCTTCGTCACGCCGATCAGTGCGGCTCTCCTAAAGAATGGCGATCTGGTGGTCGGCAACGGCGATATCGGTGTGAATGCTCCCAGCGCCACCACCAACTTGCTGATCGAAATTTCCCCGGTACTGCCGGGCGGCTTCGTGGGCCAGCCGGTGCAGGTTGAGACCGGCGCCCAAGGTGCGCTATTCGGGCTTGCAGCCACGGTAAACGATCAGGGAAACCAGATCATCTATTTCAACGATGACACTACCAATGCCGTGATGCAGCTGGGCCCGGTTTCGAGCCCGAGCACTGGAATAAATCCCTACTAGCCTCTAAATAGGCGGGCAGGCCGGTCTGGCGCAAAAGTGCACACGCACCTACAGCGCCGGACCTGCCTTTTTGAGAGAACGTCGGGTCGGCACTCCTACGCCATTCTCGACGTCAACGGAGGACTGTTCTGAAGATCACCGGCGCCACGCGGCGCAGACAAATCCACCTGCAATAAACGGGCTGGCCGGTCGGTCAATTGTGCGAGGGTAACTAAAAGGTTCAGATGCAATTGATTGAGGAGCGCCTCCGAAGCCTGATGTTACAGAGTCTCGCCGGGGACGCAGCGGCGTACCGCATTTTCTTGGACGAGCTGACGACGCATTTGCGATCCTATTTGCGAAGGCGGCTCGCAGCGTTGCCGGACGAGGTCGAAGATCTGCTGCAGGAATTGCTGCTGGCGGTTCACAACAAACGTCATACCTACGGCCCGACACAACCCCTGACGCCCTGGGTTCAGGCCATAGCGCGTTACAAGCTCGTGGATTTGCTGCGCCGTCGTTCGCGACGCGATGTACTCACTGATCCCCTTGACGAAGACGATCAGATATTCGCCACGACGGCCAACGACGCCACTGAAGCGCAATATGACGTCGCGAAGCTGTTGCGCGGACTGCCGGATCGTCAACGGCTGCCCATTCTGTATGTCAAGATCGAGGGCGCATCGGTGACTGACACGGCGATACGCACCGGTATGTCGGAGTCCGCTGTAAAAGTTGGGGTCCATCGCGGCCTTAAGGCTCTTGCGGAGAGGATTCGGAGTATCGAATGAAGACGGAAGATCTTGTTTCCTTGCTATCGACCGGCGCCGAGGCAGTTGATCTCAGACTGACGTCGCGGCGATGGCTCCTGGCGCTGGCCGGCGGCGCATTGATCGCCTTCCTCCTCACCGCCGGGCTGCTCAAACTCAACCCAGCGCTTTGGCATGAGACTTCCAAGCCGATGTTTTGGGTTCGGGAGATCTACTGCGCTGTGCTAGGCATACTTGGGTTTACTGCCGTCGCTAGATTGGCTCGCCCGGGGTTCCAGCTCGGCCTGGCCCCC
>Ga0193709_1000107_pt1 | contig 35448 bp, 58 predicted proteins | sample H3c2metaG_FD_160571 | JGI IMG/M metagenome (GOLD analysis project Ga0193709, IMG submission 160571) | Soil microbial communities from a riparian zone of the East river system, Colorado, United States - H3c2 | ecosystem: Environmental > Terrestrial > Soil > Riparian zone | place: USA: East River...
TGGATCGACCGCAACGCTCGCATAAGGAACTTGTAATTTATAAAGAGGCGGACAAACGATATCTAATGCGCGAGCAGGATAAGCGATATTGACGTTATATGATGGAACAACGGTAACTGCTGCACCGGATGGAATTGGAATATCGACATTTTGAAGTGGGGATGAAGTAGAACTAACGATATTTGGGCTAACAGTCAATGTGAGAGCGCCACCACCCGAAGAATTAGCGGGAGCCGTAATAACAAATTGCATTAACTGACCAGTCGATGCGCGAGACAGTGGATTAACACTGTGAACACCTGCAATTTGAATTAAATCGCCAGGTAAAAAGTAATTAGCAGTACTGATAGTTGCGCCTGCCAATACAATCGTATTACCCGATGAAACCGTACCATTCACAGTTAATGTATCACCTGGGAATAAAGTAGGACCTACGCCCGCTTGGTGACGAACAATATTTTGAGATTGGAAGATATCAAAATAAGACAAATGACCAATCGCAGACTGTCTAACAATTTCTTCGTTAAATACGGGAGTAAAGTTATTTAACAATGCTGATTTTAACGATGATCCATCTCGAACCGTCATAGCAAGATAAGCATCGGATGCAATGTTGACACCTTGCTCCAGTAATTTAGCGCCAGCAATATCAACAGTTGCAAATGAATTAATTGGAGAGCCAGCTTGGCCCGTGAAAAAATACAATTCTTGTTCAGCATCCGCGCAAATATCGCGTTCCATTTGTGTAACGATATTTTGAATCGCAGGCTGGATGAACATACGAGAGAAATCTTCAATTCGTAATGTTAAATCCTGAACGGTATAAGCAATTAATGCGTGGTATTGATGTGCAACCGTAATATTTTCAACCGTTTCAATAATATCTTGTGGTACTGCGGTCGAACCATCACCAACGATAAAGTTATTTTGTCTACGAACTTGTAGAGTGTCACCGATTTTATAACCTGAGTTTTGAAAATCATCTTGGTAGATTCTTGAACCCGTCATAATAAAAGGTGAGTTATTAGCAAACATTGCTAATGCAGTGTTTGATACCAATTGTGTAGTAATAAATTGATTGGGCATAGCCTTTCTCCATCCGTGAGTAAGTCAATCCGTTTTGAAAGGCGGCAAAGTTTATTTAAACTTGCCTTCCTTCATCCTGCTTCTAATATCTGAAACAGGCGTTTTTTCGGTTACGCCGACTGAATTCACAACTGGGTTAGACTTGATATTGCCAAGAGGACGATTTGCCGAACTTTTGTGATCTCCACCTGCAATCAAGGCGTGGCTCAGTGCTACCAATTCAGCCGCTTGTTTGTGTGAGGGGAGTTTTGCAATACGCGAAAGTTCGTCAGGATTTTTACCGAGTTTATATAGCACTTCTCCGGAACTACCGGAGCCGGTCTTAGGTAGGATTAACGCTGCGACATCACGCATGGGCTCAGTAAAGGGCGTATCATTGCCCCGAACAACGTCATCAAAGTCATCGTATTTATCAGCGGTAGAGTCCAAATGTTTTTGGAATTCTTGATACTGTTTTTGAATGTCTTGTTGATTTTCATTGTCCTTTGCTTTGCGCTCTTCCATATCCTTCTGTTGAAGCGCAAAACTAACTGCCTTGTGAATCGCATCTTCAATGCTTCCAGGATTACCCATGGATTCATTGGGACTATTTGATTGTTGTTGCATTGACTGATTAGGTTGGGATTGTGATTGCATTTGTGCCATCCTGGCTTGCATCTCGCGCATTTCCCTGTCATGAGAACGCTTTAATTGCTTAATCCGTTTCTGGACAGCAAGCGTTTCACCTTTATTCCCGTCGCCTTGTTCGTGGGACATATCAGAATTTGAATTTGCCTCAGCATCTTCAACTTCATCTATTCCCCCTCCAGCGCCTAAACTATCTAATGCTTCGCCCGTCAAACTTTCCGTGTCGTTACCCGACTCGTCCTGATTGCTATCCATATTGACTCCACTCGGCAATTCTTTATGCCCACGAGGATTAAGGCGTCTCGGTCGCCCATAGACTCCCTGTCTATGTATGAGTCAATTTTACTCTAAAGGTTTAAAATAAAAGTGCTACTGGTAGCACTTTTATGCAGAATTATTTTCCTTAGATTTATTCATTTCTTTATCATGCGATATCTGACTGTCGTGCTTATAAACATCTGCTAAAATTGCAGCGATTTTATGAGAGAAATCGAGATCCGTCTTTTTCTCGCCTTGTCCATGAATGACTTCGGCTTTCTCTAAATCTAATTTGTGTTTAAAGATTTCAGCATGTTCTTTTCCTTGAATCTCTTGCGCCTTTAAGAACATCTCAGCTTGCTTTAATTCTAATTCTTCTTCTTCAAGCTGAATCTTTTTCATCTTCACTTGAATTTCAGCCTGTTTATTCTTGATCTCAGCCTGCTTTGCTTGAATCTCAGCTTGCATCATCATGGCTTGTGGATCAGGTTTAGGCGGTGGTGGTGGCTTGCCTTCTTCTTTCGCTAATATCTCGGGTGGAACAAGTGTTTTAAGACGATCTTTAACTGTTGGCATTTGTTCAATATCAAGATTACTTGCCCAAAGATCGGCAATTAACGGGAATATTTGAGGATTGTTTGCCATTGTTTCTTGGAAGAATTCAAGTGCTACTTCTTTTTGTACTGCAAAGGAAGGACCTGTATTAATCTCAACATCAAAATCACCCATTCCAATCGTATTTAATATATTTCCATCACGGTCTTCTTGGTTAATGCGAATAGATTCGGTACGTCCATCTTTCTTACTAATGACCATTGTGCGTTCATCATCACCCAAGATATAAGGCAATAAATCATTGACTACACGACCGCCTTGTTCGACTGCTTGCGCCATATTATCCTGATAGACATAAGCAGACATTGAACCTTCTAATTTACGTTCACGTCTTGCTTTGCCAGAAATATCTCGTCCTTGCAGCGCTTCTGTTTCACTAAATCCCAATATTTCCTTAATATCCTGAGTAGCTCTTTGAAAGTTAGCCATGATCGCCGGTGATAAATCCCAGGCTGGCATTTTTTGAGGCATTTGACCCGTTTTAGGATCAGGTTTCGCACGCAATATTCCCATTTGTAACTCAGGATTTCGCCAATCTTGTTCGTAACCAGAAATATTATCTGGCGTTCCAAGCCATTGTTCACGCCGACGATTCTTAACTTCTGCGGCAATTTCAGATCCGAAATAATTAACGCATTTTTGAGCATCACGAGCCTCATGGATAAATGACCTCGTATATTGTCTGCCTTCGATAAAATAACTATCACCATCGACAAATATAATAGGTAATTGTTTTGAAGGCCATTCGGAAAATTCAATAATTTGATTACGGATCATTCGATAATGCATGATGCGATAATCTTGTGTCTGACGCTCAGACACTATTTTAAGTTTATTCTGTTCAATGATCTTTCGAGCTTCGGGCGTATTTTCAGTGATTTCTAATTGTTTTTTATAATCTTTTTGAATTTTTTCCCATTCAATTTCATTAACAACACTTTTATCATTTAATTTATAAATAACAACCGGAAACCATTCTTTAACAAAATAATCGCAAACTGTAATCGTATCACGTGTTTGCCATTGGAAATCGAGCAGCATATACGGATCAACGAAACTAACGGGGTCTGTTACATAAGGATAAGTCGCAAAGAATTCATCGCGTGTATAAACATAATATCGCGCACAATAATTACCATCCCCTTTATGTGGTTTTAAGGCAGTTGGATCGAATGCTGTTCTAGTGGGATCTGAGATTAGTTCATAACGAATAACTTGATTGAATGATTTTGTAGATTCATAATCTAATACAATTTGAAATGCACCCCAACCCATCATCAAGGATGAATTAAATGCTGTCTGGTAAATTAGGTCATTCTGACTCTGATAACTTATCGTACGTACTAGATCAGCTCGGAGCTTTATTTGAGCTTGAGTTGCTTTCCCCGTCAGAGACCGAACTATTAGATCAGGTTTATTCTTCCGTTGCTCGCCGGCTATCTTCTTCACTGTGTCATACAATTTATTAAACGTCATGGCGGGTTTGAACAAACGCGTGAATTCAGATCGTTCGACTGCGGTCCATTGATCGCGTAAGACGAAATTCATATCGTCTTTACCGCGCGTTATGTTCTCACCAAAATATGATTGCCAAGTGTTTAAATGTTTAGCGGCCTCTGTCAAGATCGCCTGTTCATCAACGCCCGCTTCATTTAGGCGATCAATTCGGCGTTCTTCCATTTCATTTAATTTCTCAGGATCGAAATCCTGATTAACATCATCAATCTCACGTTCCATTGAATGAAATCCTTTTCATTTATGGATAAATTCGTGCCGTCCTTATCCCCAAGTGACGGCGCCTTGGTTACCATGGCGGGGTAGTCAACCACTGGGATTTAAGGAAGTACTGCAAGCGTAATAACGCCATTAGCACCAAATGTGGGTTTATAGATTTGATTGCCATCAGAGGCCGCAACAAATACAAAGTCTGAGGTATAAAGCGCGAGACCCTGGCTTGCGACAATATTGTTTAGAAATCCTGCACCAATGACTTGAGCGAGAGTATTGCCGCATTTAATGCGAACAATACGAGGCAACGTGCCATCTTCTTCTTGGCCTGGGAGATTAACTTGAAATACGAGATTAATAGGAATGGCTGGCATTTTTTAACATCCTTGTTAAAAAGTTAATTGAATTTATTTGTGCATTTTCTCCAATGTTTCGGCTAGTCTTGCACGTTTGCCAAGTTTACCAGGTTTCTTTGCAGCGGCATCTAGTTTCTTTTTAGGAATTTTTTTATCCTTAGCAATTCCCATTTCAGAATGCAGCGCGCCTGGTTTTTTTATAGCACCTTGTATCCATTTCTTTGTCATGATAATTTCCTTTTGTCATAACGATTAATCCATTCCTTTGGAGGTTTCAGACTTTCACTTTTACCACATTTTATACAGGTTATAGTAAAACACCCATCTTTGTTAATACTAGGAGATCCTGGAAAGTGATGACCTTTACAAAAGCAAATCAAGCAGTCGATCAACCCCATATTTAATATCTCGGTCTTTGCAATATATCTTCCATTCTATCTAATACATTGGGATGTAATTTTGATAATTTTTCTTTAAACTCATAAAGATATTCTATGCCTTTTTTCATGTCTTCAAGTTCATTTCTTTCATATCTACTTTCTGATACGGTTGGTCGAATTGAATCATGTTGCATAATTGCATTACTAATTCTATTTAACATTTTAACTCCATATAATTAATTGCATTAATTAACCCCATACAATTCCTTGTCCTTTACAGCTGCAGCATGTAGCAGGCGCTAATAATCCAGTAAGAGGATGGGGAACGCCACCATTTCCATCACAAACCGGACATTGATGCGGTTTTTTCTCATTTAGAGGGTAATTTTGCATAAAATATGCAAATTTATCTTCTATTTTTTTTAATCTATGAAAAATACTTTGAGTTAAACCGTTATGAGAGCTTTCAATTTCTTCAATTCTTTTTTCTAATTTCTGATTGCTTTCATTATTAATCATATCTGAAAGTCCGTGAGCATTATAAAAATTATCAATTCTTTTCTTATTTTCTTTATTCTCATTACATTGTCTCAACTTAAATTCGTGCAATGCTTCAATGCGAGTATTTAATGCAGTTATTTGGAATTGCAATTTACATGCAACACAATCATGGCCGGTTATATAGGTTCCATGAATACATAATTCAGCTTTTTTATCTGGATGACATCCACTCATTCTTTTAATTCTCCTATTGGCACATTATTTCTAATAAAATTAACATAAAAAACCGTGCAAAATGGTTTGCCCAGATTAATGATATCTCCCTGCTCTGACCACATAAAATCATTTCCACATTTATGACACCTATATGACCTAGGTTTGAAATACATTACTTCCTCTTTATCTTTTTCTTTTCGCCAGCCTCGCTGTAAGCTATCGCAACCGCTTGTTTTTGGGGTTTTCCAGCTTCTATTTCGCGTTTAATATTAGTCGAAAAACCTTTTTTGGTTTTCGCTTTATTTCCTTTTACAAGCGGCATGACGTTCTCCTTATTTTTTCTTTTCTTTCTTAACTTTCTTCATATGTTTCTTTTCTTCCTTGTGATGTTCCATTTTCTTTTCATGCTTAACTTTTTCGTGATGTTTCATTTTCTTTTCTTTCATCTTGTTTCTCCTTGGTTAATTTTTCCATAATAATCGTTTAAGCATTATGAACCACTATAATCTGTTGGATACATCGACTTCCCCTCTAAGTTTTAATTGAATCGAATATCATCCATATTAAAAATGAACTAAATATTAAAATAATATATACATCAAATAATATTCTTATCATGATCACCTATAATCTGTGGCACGATAAAACATTTCCTGCTCGGTATTAAATATCTTATCCTTAGCCTCAAGATGTTTATCAATCCATGATACTTGTTTCTCTATTTTTGGTTCGAATGCTTTGTTATTTAGATCATTAGTAGTCATCGTTAATCTCCTTATACATTCTAATTCCAGCTTTCATTCCGGCCATAAACTCTTGGCGTTGCACTTCCTTATGTTCTTTCATTATCTCTATTTTAAATCAAGCTCCCTATCTTTCAATGCCACATAGAATAAATTAGATAATGCGCAGTTCAAATATTTATTTAAGAATTTCTCCAATTCTTTTGCATCCAATTTAAGTGATTTTAAACTAATACTTGTTGTCCAATGACTCTCGGGGAATTTTTCAGGATGAATAGCCGCAAGGCTATCCATATAAAGAGTGATATCTAGCTTTTTTGCATCTTTATTAAGTTTAAACTTAAATTCCATTTTTCTTTCCTTTCTTTTTTAGTATCTTTTCAGCTTCTTTATTCTTCTTAACTTCTTCGCGTTCACGTCTAATTTTATCTTTTTCTTCTTGTTTTAACCATTCTTCTTCTTTCTTTCTATTAAATTTTATCATTTCGATTCTTTCTTTTCGTTCGGATATTTTCTTATTATCAATTTCAATCTTTTTATCATATTCTTTTTTAGCTTTCTCAAGATCACTTATTCGTCTATTTGCCATAAGTAATTTTTTATTAAATTCTTTAATTGTAGAGTTAAATGAATCTTTTGCGTCCTTGATAATTTTACTATGTAACTTACGTAACTCAACTTCATGTTTCTCTAATATTTTCAGCCAACTTTCATCCAATAAATACTCAGCCACATTCGCCCCTTTTAGTTTCCCTTCAAAGTTTCCATAATAATTACATTGTGGTTCCATCAAATATATTCCTTTAATATCGTTGCACGGCTTTTATGTCTTAATTTACGCAATGCTTTAGCTTCTATTTGCCTCACTCTTTCTCTAGTAATATCAAATACAATCCCTGTCTCTTCAAGGGTGTGCTCATCCTCACCATTCAGTCCAAACCTTAAATTGATGACCTTTTGTTCTCTTGAGGAAAGTGTCGCTAATTGAACATCGATAACCTGAGAGCGCTCATCATCATGCACAATTTCATATAATAGTTTTTGTTTAGCATCACACGATTCAATCATGAACTTCATCTCAGCTTCATTGACCGCAATAGATCGTTTATTTGTTTTTAGAATGGTATGTAATTGTGTATCAGAAAATAGATCTAATGGATCGCAACCAATCTTTTCAGCAACCAACTTAATACAAGAATAGAATTCACCTGTTGATTTTAAAGGAGATCGTTTCATTGCAGCAATTTTACCTAATGCAGAACTATATTTCATTACATTATGAATACGACAAAACTCCCCAATACTTTTATAACCCGCCCGCTCAAGCTTATAGAGTAGTGTATTATTCCTTACCTTTACATCTATCCTATATTCTTCCATCACTTTCCATCCTTCAAATAAGCAGGATAAGTTGGATCTAATTTTTTATAAATAAAATGAGGGTTTAAAACCCATTTACTCACATATAAATCATTTCCACGCCCGCTAATCTCGCATGTTGAATATTTCCATGTGCGCTTATCATTGTAATTATAAGGCCATAGTTTTTTAAGCTTCATTTAAAGTCCTTTTAATTAGTCCAACGAAAAACAGGATTATACATATCAACTTCTGGTTTTTTATTTTGATCAGCTAATCGATCACTCGCAAATGGCATTAGACGATATTGGAGTGCGTCATGTGGATGAGAATATTTATTTTTATTGGGTTTATCCTGAAAACGTTCATCACCACCAATTTGCATACGCTTAAAGTGATAGCCGCTCATGAAACCTTTAACAAGTATTGGACAACCTACGCGTGATATTAAAAAAGCAGGACGACCATCAACCATGAGATTAAGAAAGTAGCGTACAGAGTTAATGCGCACGCTGGGGTCATTGGTGGAAGCTGCACGAGTAGGAATACCAAGAGTATTAAGTTCACCAATGCAAGATAACTCCTCCATAATTTCATCGCCTTTCACTCCCGCTGGATCGCCTTCTGCCCATTCACTTATTTTACAATACGGAAAATCAATGGCTAATTGTGGGATCACGACATTTTCTGCAAATGTTTTAATGCCCATATCTTCTGCGACATATTCTTTTAATACTCGAATACATCCACGCGCTGTTAGTTGTACGACAATGCACGCAGGCGTTAATCCAAAATCAAATCCCAAATAGAGTGGATCTCCTTGGATTGCTTCGATTGTTTGAACAGAATGAATGTCATAATTAAATTCAGGATAAACGCGTTTACCACTTTCAACTAATCCGTATTTCCCAGCACAATAGACTTTAATAAAGCCTTCTGTTTGTTTTTCTGCAAGTTTAGGATAATAATCTGCTGCGAGATGTTGCGCATTATCAGCGAGAGGATTTTGCAAATAGTTGCCCTCGTTGTCTCTAACGAATGTACCATGTTCATCGGTTAATAATCCTGATGGTTGATGAAATACCGTATAAGACGGCGTTATGTTTTTTTCGAAGTCGTTGAAGATCCAATGATCTTCGTCAGGCGGATTAGTGTCTGCGATAATGCCAGACCAATAACTGTCAGGGCAAAAAGAGCGAGAAGGATAACGACCATTAATACGGCCCTTAAAGTGACTAAGCACATTTTGAGGAAGTTCAGATAGTTCATTTAGATAGACTCCAGTCAATTCTAACGACTTTATCTTTCGTACATCATCCGGTCGATCTAATGCAATGAAGATTAATTCTAATTCAACAATGCCATCGCCATCATTGAAATGATGTTCATAAGTAAGCAATGGTTTTTGTCTTTTTTTAATATCACCTAGATCGCCAAACCATGTTAGCCATGATTGCAGGGTCGTTGATACTAACTCTCCAGAAGTGTTTCTGACGAGTGCCCAACGTGCATTGCGTCTTCCGTTATGCCATTTTGGCATGTTACAAGCACTCCGGACGATGCGCTGAAGACACATGGTTGTTTTGCCTGATCCGTACGGACCAATAACCAAATCAACAAAACCATGACTATGACTAAACAACTCACCAGTAGACGAGGGTATATAGATCTGATCCTTATCGCTTGCATGTATAATTGTCCTGTCTGCCTCAAAGGTAATATGGCGTTGCGTTCGGGAGTTATAAAATGATTCGATCTTATCTAAGCGTTGTGCAAAGTTAGCGGATGTCATAATAGACATCCTTCTTACGCTTCTTGGGTTTGATTGTTTCTTCTGTAACAATGCGAAATCCGCAACGAGGACATTGTCTACGTCGCGTTATTTTATCAGCGTCTGTATAGGTATTTGCAACACCTGTTGTATCGTATTTGCAGGCGGGACATTCCATTCACTGTCCTTAGCACTTCAAAGTAATCGTCATTGCTTCGCTATGCGGTATTTCTTTACCAGGATGGGCGATGGGTTTTCCAGGGTATTGCGATTTTGGAGCGCGAACGAATTTTTGCGGATAATGAATAGTTGATTCTAATCCGCCTTCCATTTCCAATCCGGTGGTGTGTAAATCCGTTGCGTCTTTCATAATTGATTCCTTCAAATTATCGACGTATGCCGCGCAATGTTCGTACTGCATTCACCTCTTTGCGCATAATAGGATTATCACGAACAGATGCTTTTTTCATCTGTTTTGTTGGTATTTTTTTAGTCTGAGATTTTTTTTTCATTTGAATCATCCTTTTGATTCATCCCTGCTTCAATCCGTTTAAGGCGTTCATCCATCTCTTTAAGATGTACATTAGAACCAAAATATTGATGCCATCTTCGCTCAAGTATCCATGCATCTGATTGCCAACGATTAGTGTTTTGCTTCATTTTATCAAGATGATATTTTATCTTTTCTCGTTCGAGCCTTTTTACATCCTCAGAAAAGGAAGCAAGGGGTGTATCTAAGCCGGCATCTTGTTCCTCTTTTCCTTGATTGATCCAAGCATAGAGAGTGGCTTCTCGAATACCATTCGATTCCGCGGCTAATTCATAGGGAATACAATCGAAAATATCTTGTAAGATGGCTTTTAGCCTTTCTGGCGTATATTTTATGGGTCGTCCAACCGTCATTCAGCAATTCCTTTTGCTTAATTTGACTCTATTATGCCTATTTATTGAACTAATGTATATCCGCGTCTAATGCGTCTCTTACTGAGTCTGTCAATCTCATTTTGGCGAGCGTCCGGACTATTGAAACATAAAGATAAACGAATGTTCCGATGGCGACTGCCCCGCATAATGATAAGAATATAAGCATCGAACAAATCCTTTTCGGCTAATAAATAATAATATCGTTTCGTTATGGTATTCTCAAATTTAATCATGACGGCCTTATTGTCTTGACCATCCATGGTATTTAATATACATTGTGGGTATATTAGTTTATTAAGTGAGCAGGTGCAATATGTTTTCGATTATCTTTTGTTGTTTTTGTTTTGCGGTTGCTATCTGGGGTTTTGATTTGTATTAATTTATATTTAAACTAACTCAAAGTGCCCTAAATCGTTGAAATGTTGATCATCGAACTTACTATCACGATTCCAATCGCCTCCCCAGCGGACGCTATAGGTCATTTTACCTTCTTCTTTTAATCGCTGAGCAATACCTATTACGAGTCCCCCTAGATAATAATAAGATTTCATGTCAGTCCAGTTGATCGGGTACGGTGCAACATCGACTGCCATGGAGGGGGCAGCATTGTGCTTGCCGTTAGGCCATTGAATCTTTGATTCCCCTTTTTGGAAGGCATCTTCTTGATCTTCTTGGTTTCTGTGCCCCTCGATAATAATACAATCCATATGACGGATGACTTCATAAAATAGGGTTTGCAATTCAAGGTGACAAGTTGAGAGGCGTGAAAAAGAAGTCTGGCTAAGTTTTGGCATTCTCATCTTCCTTCTCGTTGATATAAGGATGAATCGCATCGCAAGCCTTCTCACAATGATTACAAACATAATATGATGAGCAGTCAGCGGTAATAACTTTTACATATTCCTTGCAACAACGACTTAGGAGCATAGGTGTTCCTAAAAAAAATCCCCGCGATAGGAGCGCGGGGTAATGTCCAACGAGGAGTTTCACTTACAGTCTAACAACATTCATGTTCAATATAGCATCAAAGTTTCAAATAATTCAATACGAGCTCTATTGCTAGATCATAACCCCTGACAATCTCCGCTTTATACCCTTCTTCGGTTAATCGTTTTATCCACCAGCGTTGAGCATCTGAGATATTACCTCCCTTTTGGCGCTTAAGCTCAATATAGAGCCCATGGTAAGGACCTCTCGCAATGGGTATACATAAATCAGGAACTCCCGCCTGCACGCCGCTACGACGTAATTTGCACGCCTCGTAATAATCACGCTTCCCACCATTAGGAACAGCGTAGTGTAAAATTTGGAGCTTATTAAGAGCGGTCACCAACTTAACTTGTTCTTGAGCCTCTGTTGGTAATAATTTATCAACCATCCATAGCCTCCAAATTTAACTTATAACGAATCTTTATCCTTACCCGCCAACTTAGTATTTAATAAGTTAGAAGTATTTACCTTGGCCTCCAGATTAGCTTTATCGTGACATTTATACAAACCCACGAATGCTTTTATATATTTTTTCTTAAATTTCTTACTTTGATCACAGTATCGTTTTTCCATAGATTCGTCCTTGAGGTTCTATGTGGAACAATCAGCTAATAGCTTCCTAACTTCATCCAATAATGCCGGTTTATCAATTGGTACTGGTATCCAAACCACTTTTTCGCCATATTTATTATCAACCTTTTCCTTTTTCTTTAAATAATCGTCTTCTAACGAAAAAGCTTCTTTAAAATTAGCGGAACTAAACTCATCGATTTTCTGTAGAAGTTTTATTCCATTTAATTCTGGTTCAAATTTACGCAATATTTGCTTTAATGTCGTAAATTTCTTTGAAACCTCATGTGAACATAGCGCCCAGTGCAATAATGGAAAATAAATAGCCTGTAATTTTCTACAAATTGATGCTCCTATCTCGATCTCTTGGTTCGCATCCATGCGATTTCCTTATTTGTTTATGGCATTTCTTTCCCTTTCTTCACGATCTAACCTCTCTTGCGTGTAATCTCTTAATTTCTGTCTTTGCGGTTCTTCTTTCTTGTAAATCGATACCACATTTTTAGATTCTCTATAAGCATGAGCCTGTTTTATCCAGCGCTTAAACTCATACTGTAAATCACCCTTCCCTGAATGGCGGCTTTTAAAGCTCTCCAGTTCCTCGTCAATATTGATCGAGAGTTTTTTGGCCAGCTCTACATTCTCCTCATTAGGCTTAAAATCAGAGAGAGAGGGACGCGAAGCGGCCGGCTTTTTGGGTTCGGCCTCTCTCTCTCTTTCTTTCTTTTTTTCTTTTTCTTTTATTGGTAAAGATCTTTTATTACTAGTGCCTGTTTTTCCAGATTCTGGCTTTTCCAGAATGTGGCTTTTCAGTATTGTGGACTGTGGATAACTTTTTCCAGAATACGGCTTTTCAGTATTGTGGCTTTTAATTACATTAACAAGTGTGGTTTCCCAGTGTAACACTCTGTTTTTATTATCTTTTATAGCAATAGTTTCAATAAGACCAATTTCCTTTAATATCGCCATTCTTTTTTGTATATAATCACGCCCTTTATTAAATCTGTTCTGTAAATGTACATAACAGATATTCCAATTCTCAGGCTTGGAGGCGAGATAACAATAGATGCCTAATGCACCATCATCGGGGATGAGAGCCATTGTTTCATTAACAATAGTGGTAAATGAGAGACCGCTAAGTTTTAAAAAATTTGAAGTATTTTTTTTTACTGACATATTAAATTTCCTTATTTAATTCTAGAAATCCGATTTCCAATAATTTCTTGATGGATTTATCAAGTGATTTTTTTGATAAATTTAAGGCTTCCATAAAAAGCCTATCTGTATAAGCAACTCCCTCTATTCTTATAAAGAAAGCATATAAAGCAATATCATTAGTATTTGTAAGTTGGTCAAAGAATTTATTTTCTAGAACAAAAAGTTGCGGACTTTCTTTTTTAATTATCATAATTACCTCTAAATTAACGGTTGACCAAATCCCGCGGCACCGTATAATTAGAGGTGCGCGCTATGGGTGTTGATGTATGTCGGACACTCATTGTTTTGATCCCGCTTTGTGACAAGCACAGCGGGGTTCTCTAAAACCTCAATCTTACTTCAAACTTTCTAAACTTCCCATTCGTGATTTGGGTCGGGCACAAAGACACTTGACTCGCTTTGTAGATTATATTGTTGATCCCAGCATAATATTCGCATTATCCACCCACCAAAAACTTTTACTCTTTGGTTATAAAATCCCGCTTTATCTTCACTCTCATCTTCTTCATTATCATTCCACTTATATTGATCTATCGTTTCCCATTTGAATTTCATAACTTTTTCCTTGATTAAATAAGCGCTATACAATAACATTGCTAAATAATAAGTAGCAATCCTAAAATGGAGTTAATTTATGAAAGATTATGTTTTGTACACAATACGGCTTGACCATAAAATGCACGAAGAAGTATGTAATCTCGCTCATTTCTTAAAGATACCCATGTCAGAAATTATAAGAGAAAGTATTAATTTAAAATTAAACCAAATAGGGAAAGTTAAATTAATTAAAGAAAGTAATTGACTAATTGTTATAGCGCGCTATAATAGCTATATCAACTTAACGAAGAATGAAAAAATGAACGAAGCAGAAAAAACAACAATAACAAAGTATGATCTTCTCTATGAGCAAAGAATGACAAGAGTTGAAACCACCCTAGAAAACCTGGGTCTTTACATAAAAGATGCTTCTAAGGAAATGAAATCAGACTTTCGATGGATTGTAGTGATCATGTTAAGCGGCTTTGGATTGACGTGGGGAATGATGGCTGGTTTATTTGGTTTAGTGGCGCATGGATTTAAGTGGCTTATATAAATAACGCGTACTAGATCAGGTCTGAACACCTGATCTAGTACTAATCACAGTAGATATTTTGGAGTACGTACTAATGAATAGAAATAATATACACCAATATTGTTTAGTAAAACAAGGCAAGGATGCCATGGAAAAAACATATTCTTATCAAGAATTGATCAGTCTCCCATATTTGTTTGATAAAAAATTCATATCAACTCTCCATGATGTCATTCGTGAGCATGGCAAATATCGTCATGGCGAAATCTATTTAGATACTTCCTCATCCCATGTCACCAATTCTGAGAAACGCGATTTATTAAGGTTTCTATTGGAATCAGATGATTATGATTTTGTCTGTGAAGACACAGACAACCTGAACCTCTTATACGATGAAAAAGAAAGCCTTTTGCAAGCCCTAGCAGACCATGAAGCGCCTAATGTGTATCACGATGCAATGATTGAGGGTGGTATGAGAGCGGTCGTTCATCCTAATAATGATGAAATTTATTATGTGAGGAGATCAATATGAGTAACACAAGTTTAATAATCGGCGAGTCGGGAACAGGAAAAAGTACATCTATCAGACATCTTAATCCAACAGAGACATTTATCATTAATGTTCTGAATAAACCATTGCCATTTAAAGGTTATAAGGCGAACTATACGAAGTTATCGTCAGATGGCTTAACAGGAAATTACTATTCCTCTGATGATTATCAAAATATAGAACGATTGATCATGAAAATTAATACGCAGCGTTTGGAGATCAAAACACTCATCATTGATGACTTTCAATATTTGATGGCGAATGAATTTATGCGGCGAGCGCTTGAGCGTGGATATGATAAGTTTTCGGAGATTGCGAAAAATGCCCATGGCCTATTGAAACTATTACCAACCCTACGAGATGATTTGGATGTATTTATTCTCACGCATTCTGAATCTAACGATCAAGGAAAAATGAAGATTAAGACTATCGGCAAAATGTTAGATGAGAAAATAACGATTGAGGGAATGTATGCGATGGTCTTACAAACAGAATTAACAGATGGTAATTATCATTTCATTACTCAAGGGGATGCAAGGCATATTGCTAAAAGCCCAATGGGTCTATTTTCAACAAGAAATATCCCAAATGATTTGGCATTCGTCAAAGAAGAAATGAAAAAATATTATAATGAGGAGATAGCATTATGAATTTATATAAAATAACAAATGAATATCAAGAAGCATTAGATAAAACTTATAATCTAGAAACTGGAGAAGTTAATGAATGTGAATTGATTTCTTTAGAAGAAGCAAAAGAGAAAGTTGAGGAAAAAAGTATTGCCGTCGCCTCTTATATCAAAAATATTGATGCGGAAAGAAAGGCGATTGAAGAAGCTAAAAAAGCAATGGCTGAGCGAGAATCTAAATTAGATAAGCGAGTTGATTATCTAACTCAATATCTTCAATCAAATATGGAAAGATGTGGAATTGGTGAAATTAAATCACCCTATTTTGTGATTAAACTCAAGAAATGTCCGATATCTGTTTTTATCGAAGATGAAAATAGTATCTCAAATGACTATAAAAAAATAAAAGAAGTGGTTAGTATTGATAAGCTTAAAATTAAGGAAGAAATATTAGCCGGTGTCATTGTCGAAGGTGCAACACTTAAACAAAATAACCGTTTAGAAATTAGATAAGGATTAGCAAAATGAATTTTACCCCCCTAACCGATGAGCAATTACAAATTGCCGCTTTAGTTCCAGAAGGAATTTACGAATATACCGTTGTTAAAAGTGAAGATAAAATATCTAAAACTGGTAATGAATATACTTCAATTACACTAATGGTATGGGATGAAAATGGCAAAGAACATCTGATCTTTACCAATATGGCATTAATTAAATTATTAAAACATTTCTGCGATGTTAACGGGATGCAAGAACAATATAAATCCGGAAATATTCCAGCACCTAATTTTATAGGTAAAAATGGCGGAAAAGTTTGTTTGTCAATTGAAGGTGAAAAACAAAATCCAACGGGAGGTGTTTACAAAGCTAAGAATATTGTCAAGGATTATATTATATCTCCTTCCGGTTCTTTAACGAATCCATTAGCTAACAAACCAGTTGGTTTTCCAGATGATGAGGTTCCATTTTAAATGAAGTTTCATAAGTGTAAAAAAGAAAGCGATGAAGTTATTTCTTTATTATCATATTTTATAAATGGCAATCCTATATTTAGAAAACATTGCAAATCATGTGAAAAAAAAATATGGGAAAGTATCCGAAAATATTATGCTGAGGAATGTAAATAATGTTAGCTTTTCATGGTAAGCAAGAAATAAAAGATTTTTATATTTCAAGGGTTAATGCTCATCGTTTAGCAGATGAAATAGTAAAAGGTGTTTATTGGGAAAAAGGAAAAGGATGTGCTGTCGGATGCACTCTACATAGTTCAAAGCATAGTGCTTATGAAATTGAACTTGGAATACCAACAATATTAGCACGATTGGAAGATGGAATATTTGAATGTTTGCCATTAAATCAAGCAAAATTATGGCCAGAAAAATTTTTGGAGGCTATTAATATAGGAAGCGATTTATCAGAAATTTGGCCGAAATTTGCGAGATGGTTACTAATTGACGAAGAATTCAGTGTAATTCAATATGCAAAAAATGACGATCAAAAAAAATCAATTCAAACGATCGCTGATTATTATTTAATTCATAAAGAAATAACCGAGCAGCAATGGCGAGATGCTGCTTATGCTGCTTATGCTGCTTATGCTGCTTATGCTACTTATGCTGCTGATGATGCTGATGCTGATGATGCTGCTTATGCTGCTGCTGCTTATGCTGCTGATGCTGCTTATGCTGCTTATGCTGATGATGCTGCTTATGCTGCTGCTGCTTATGCTGCTGATGCTGCTTATGCTGCTGCTGCTGCTGCTACTTATGCTACTTATGCTGCTGCTGCTACTTATGCTACTTATGCTGCTTATGCTGCTTATGCTGCTTATGCTGCTTATGCTGCTGCTGATGATGCTGATGATGCTGTAGAAAATCATCGAATCGTTCAAGCTGATAAATTATTAGAATTATTAAAGGAATGTAAATAATGTTATTTGAAAAAGCGCATAAGGAATTGTTAGCTGGAAAAAAGATTCGTCGCAAAGAATGGGAAAAGTTAATGCACCTAAGATTGATTGATGATGATGTCATTGCATTTCGCGGAGAGTTTTCTAATTTCTATGATACGCCAAATATTTTAATTTCTAAAGATTGGTTAGTGGTCGATGGTGATGGGACTAAATTTAATTTTCTTGAAGCGATTGATCAATTAAGAAATAAAAAATGTCTTCGATTAGATCATTGGGAAGAAGATAAGTTTTTATTTATTGATAAAGATAAAATGGCAGTCTGTAAACCGGTGAAATTTGATTTCATGCCATCATGGGAAGAATTGCAATTAACGGATTGGGAGATATTAAAATAATGGATAATTTGCCAGAAATACCAACTTCAAAAGATGAAGCGGTTCAACAGGGGTTGAAGTTATTGGATCATGCAGTTTCTCATTTTATGGGATTAGATGACGATCATTCTAAAGCATTAACCGCTGCAACCATGGGCGTATTAAACTTAGGATTAATTTTATTTAATATTTATAAAAAAGACTAAATAATTTATTGAATTAATGTTATATAGATTTGCGAGATATAAAAGCTTTGCCAAGCCTAGGTTTCGCAACCCGAAACGCGAGAGAACCTCACTCGCTTGGCTTGGCAATTTATTCAAAATTTCTTGCAAATTAAAATAATTCAATAAAGGATATTTAAATGAAAAAATTATTATTAGGAACACTTATTGCTCTATCTTCAATGCCAATATTGGCAGCACCGCTAGAGGCAACTTATAATATTCATATCACCGATGCGATTTGTTTTGCTGGCGTTCAGACTTATGTAACATCTAATCATTTAGCTAGCGTAATGAATAATACTGATATTGTACAAAAAATATATGTCTCACATCATCTTTGTGTTGATAAAGTTAAGAAATGCAAAACAACTGATTTTCAAGTTAAGGTAAATCCCCATCAAAGATGGACAGATCAGGCAACTTTAAATTTATATCCAACGTATAAGAATGCTGGTCGCTATACAGCAACGGCATCTACCAAAATAGCCGGACCATTTGGTTTGTCCGTTGGCGCAATAAAAACAGGGTTTATTGATGTACGCTAAAATGAGTTTGTAAGGTACGGCAGCAAATGCGTGCGCTAATAACGCTCGGTGCCTTGAATCACCGTTTATAGCGCATTTGCTGCCAAGGTTTATGGGGCAAAATATCGTTATGACCTAAGAGGCGTGTGCGCGTCCTAATATGGCAGATCGTCACAACGCGCCCAATATGGTAGTTGAAGCCTAATAGATCAACAATGACTGCCCCACCAATTTATAGACTCGCGGCATTGACAATGAAATGCTTGATTAGCTCGAAATATAATGGGTTAACGATATTCCTATTTTAGGATGCGTGGATTTTAATCTATCAAAAAATAGTAAGTCCAAAGGACTATGACACGGCTAGTCATACTATTTTAGCCGGTGTAATTCCGGCCGAGTCTGAATAATTTTAGGATTAACAATGAGAAAATTTCTAACAACGAATTGCCATGCTGCATCCTGGGAATGTATCAATCGAGTCATCATATGCCATACCTGGCGCATGGAAGTAATTAACGGATGGATTATAGCAAGTGATAATAGCGCTGGCGGCGGTGAGCATGGTTATGCTATGACATTTGTGCCGGATGCTGAACATAAGTGGAAAATATAGTGATGCCGCTAAATTTCTTTGAAATCTGGAATTAATACAATGCTTTCTGATAATAAAAAATCTCCCCGTAATTTAACTTACTCACGAGTTTATAATTATGCGTTAGAAATGTTTGGGTATGATAAAGATCGTACTATCGCCTGGTGGATGAGCAAAATTAAAGAATTAGATGATAAATCTCCGTTTGAAATGGTTAAGATGGGAAAAGGACGAAAATTAATGAAATATATTATTAGGTGTCGGTAATGAATAAAGAATTTATGCTCGATGTAGATAGACTGGTTGATAAATTATGCCAAACAGCTGGTGATCACCTTCTTAAACAAAAAACAAAGGGGGTTATTAATGTGTCTTATAGTTATAATTTAATAATAAGCGCTTTTATTTCATCTATGTTTACATGTTTGGAGATAATTATTGATCATACTAGCGAAATGCATCCTGAGTTTTATAAAGAAGCTGAAAAAAATCTCAATAATTTAAAAATAGATATTAAAAAATCATTTGATAAACAGGGAGCTAAATTTATGAATGCACAGCATGTTGAGAACAAATTGAATGATTAAAGGGGAAAAAAAATGACTGGTCTTATGGATATAAGAAAAGAATGTTTAAAATTGTCAATTAAATGTAATCGTAAATCTTCACGAATGCAACTTGGTATTTTAACTTTTAATATTATCGGAGTGATATGGGGTTCCTATTGGATATATTTTTCAAATAAAAATAGTAGTTTTTTCTATTTATCTTTGGGAATATTAATAACTACTATTTTATTTCAAATAATAAATCTTCTAGAGGCAATATCAAGTTATCATATGGACAAAGAACAATTAAAATATATAGAACAATATGAGATTAATAAGGAATTTCAACACGATAAAGATACACTAAAAGATTTAATAAAATATTATCAAGATATAACGATAAAAAGTGAAAAGATAAATAATCAAACTAGATAACTATTCATAATGATCCTTATCGATAGTATAAAAAATTATAATTACACCAAATTGGTTAACTGTAATTATGTAATATAACGTTATTCATAATGAAGGAATTACAATGAACGATGATGAAAGATTTCAAAAAAATGAACCCAGTGAATCTACAACTATAGAATTAAGTAAAAAAATGATTAAGGAATATGTAGATGTAGAAAATGTATTTATAAAAATACATAAAGATAAATGTCAAGCGGGTGAACTAATGTGTGCACTTCTATCATCATCAATTCAAAATGCTATCAATGTTATTGGTTCATCAATAAATGGAACACCATATGATAATAAAAAACATCTAATAGAAAATAGTAAATTATTTTTTAATACTTCATTAGATAATCTATTAAAGGATAAATAAATGCCAATAATTCTTGGAAAAAGTAAGCCGTTAGTACCGCGCAATGTAAAGGTTATTAAACATGTTGGCCATCCAGAAGCGAATGCGATTAAACTCACGACTGAGATAGCCAAGGCATTTGGCCAACAATCTAAGAAGATGAAACCTAAAAAGATTATTATCCGTTAAGCGGATTGATCTACCTCAATATTAATATCATCAATGTTCAATATATTACTTTTAACTTCTTTTTTTAAATTCTCAAGATCAGATTCGTGCTTTTTAATGACTTCTTTTAATCCATTAATTTCTTTGTCTTTCAAAATTAAATGGGTTTGTGCTTGATGCAGTGATTTGGTGGCTTCATCGCGTAATTTATCCAAGGATCCGATTTGGGCTACTAGATTATCAATATGCTGTAATAAAGATTCTTTTTCTGATATTTCCATGATAATTACCTTCATTAAAAAAGAAAAATATTATCACACTATACAAAATACCAAAAATCTAAATAGATATTTCTCGTCGTATTATTTTGGCTTGCACCTGTTAATGCTGAACTAAAACCCGTCAATATTGAAGTCCAAGGAAAGATAAATAATGTTGTTCCAGCCGTGATGGAAACGCCCACGATCTCAACGGTCGTTCCATTTCCATAATTGCCATTTTCAGCAATGCCCCCTTGATTAGATGCACTAGCCGCAATGGGCAAAGAGATCAGGATAAAACCAGTACCGGCACCTGCCGTACCGCCATTGCCGGTTAAATTTATGATGCAATGAACATTATTACCAATGCGCGTATAAATACCAACATTGGTGGTATAAGTTGGAACCACATTACCAACGCCGCCAGAAAATGTAATAACAGGCGTATAAGTTCCTTCAACATAATTTGCAAGCGCTGTACCGCCAAAATTAATGCTAGTGGCTGCAGCCACGCCCAATGTCGGGGTTACCATCGTAGGGGAAGTGGCTAATACTGGCGAACCTGTTCCTGTTGCAACTACCCAAACAGGAACTCCCGAACTATTAGAAGTAAGAACGGCACTATTAACAGGTGCTAATGCAGACATTGTATTTGTGCTATTGGCATATAACATTGAATTAATCGCAATCGCACTAGGCCATGTAGATACTGACCATGCAGGCGCCCCCGATGCGCCAGATTGAAGCATATTACCCCCCGTTGCAATTCCTGACAATATTGCTAAAGTCGTTGCATTTGAATAAACGATTCCTCCGTTAGAGGCCGTTAAACTTGCATTTGTACCACCGTTAGAAAGCGATAAAGGAAATGATGGAATAGATGAAGTGAACGCGACTGTGCCCGAGGCATCTGGGAAGGTAACATTTTGAGTGGCTGAGGTATTGGCGAATAAAAAATTAGTGGCATGTTGCAATCCAGTTCCACTATTAATAGTTAGGGGACTAGTCGCGTTTTGACTATCTAGCGTAATTTTTCCTGTGCCTTTCGTGCCAATTTGAAAGCCGATATTAGTATCAGCGCCTACCGAAACAAATGATGGATCAATTCCTGTCGGAGTATTAACGACAGCAATAGAATTAACGGCCGATGGTGTTGCATTAATCGTTAAAGAGGTACTTCCATTAATATCTGAAATGACATCAATCTTTGGCGATAAAATCGTTTTATTGGTGAACGTTTCAATGCCCGCTAACGTAGCAAGTGTTCCAGTGGTAGGAAATGTTACGCCCGTCACGCCAGTTAAAGTAAAGGTTGAAGCAAATGCACCGCTAAAGGTTACTGCGGCTCCCCACGTTAAATTTCCTGTATTAGAAACACCTGTACCACCATTAGCAGGCGATAGTGGCAATGATGGCAATTGTGAAGTCGTCGCTAATGTACCGCTAGTGGGAAAAGTAACATTTGTTGCGCTCGTTAATGTGCCGGTAAATGCAAATGCGCCAGCCAGCGCAAATGCGCCACCAATCGTAATAGTGCTAGCGCCATTATTAATGCCTGTGCCACCAAAAATAGGGGATATAATCGTTCCATGCCATATGCCGCTAGTAATGGTTCCGAGAGTTGTAATATTACCTTGTACTGCGCTGGGTAAGGTCTGACTGATACTTGGCGCGCCACCAGCCGATGTAATCAAGGTTCCATTAGCAAGCGTTGCTAATCCTGATAGTGCACTCCCACTAGCGGCGTAATAACCCAATTGATTAATCAATCCTGGATTAATAGTGCCACTTGCACCAAACGCCGCTTTTAAACTTGCGCCAGTGATTGCCGCATCGGTGCCAGGCGTATAGGGCGATTGGACTAAATAATAAAGATCCGTATCAGCAAGAACGGTCGTGGGATTAATCGCAAATATCTGGGCAACCGTCATTGACATAAATTTAGGCTCCTGCCGTTTCTAATGGCGTGTTATCGCTCATCAAAAGATCTGATCCATCGGTTATCAAAAGAAATCCGGTTGGCGGCGGAGGAACATCATCCGCAGCAAAAGGATAATAAAGAATGGCAATGCTGCCATATGTCCACATTAGCTACCCCAGCGAATCATATTGGCTGCAATCGTTGATCCTGTGGTTAAAACATTTACGGCATAGATTGGATGCCAAATACCCGCTGCTAAATTAGGCAATGTATCGGTCGTACCATCCCATTTGGTATAAGCCAAATTTCCGGTCACCCCAATATAAATCCATCTCGCAAACTCAAGAACGCCTGGTGGAGTAGTTGAGTTAGTAAAACCCGTGTCATAGGTAACAGATCCTGTACGAGCAGGACCGCCAAGCGTTCTGACTTGTGCGGTATATAAATTGGGATCTAAAGGCGGGACAAAAGAAAATGGAAGTGACATTGATACATATCCTTATGTATAAATTCGGCATCATGCCTATAAAACTTGAAATAAATATTAACAATATTATATCATATGCGCCATCAAAACCTAGGCTTAGCAAGTAATCCATTCTCGCCTAAATCAATGTCTAGTGAATCAAACAATGCCATAACACTCTTTGCTGCACTGCTTGTCATTTTATGCCCTCCTTTGGCCTCTAAATCATTCGGTAACTAAGCGGTAACCACAAAGGTAACCAAATTTGGTTACCGTAAGAACTCAATAGCCACGGGGCTTCCAAGGCCATTTTTTGACAAGGTAACCAAGTAACCAAATTTTCAAACATAAGAGTCCCTTTTCTATTTCCCCTTAACCTAAGCAGGCTCGCGCGATAATCCTCTCTCTTATTATTTATTATTTGGTTACCTAAATAATAAATAAGCCTCAAAGCCGCGTGGTTACTGGTCTAAACGAGGTAACCAACCGTGGTTACCTTTTAGTTACCTTTGGTTACTCGGTTACCTCTTCTGGTTCTTCCATATTCCACATGGCACCATCAAAGAAGTAATACTTTGAGTTAGTGCCATCTATTTTTTTCTGCCTTAAATATTTGGCGTTTCCTTTCTTCTTTTTATCCTCGGTAAGGAAACCAGCATTGATAAGTGTTTCCACGGCAAAGTCATGGCTACTACCTTTAGTCATTTGCTTGAAGGTATGGGCTGTAGCGTAATGCACCCATCTATTGTCACCCGCCTTTTCTTTATATCCGGCTTGGTTGTCTTTCTCGAAAGGAGAGTTTTCGCCAATGGTTTTAAACATGGCATTATGTGAAACCAAAGGACTCTTTAACAAGAGTCCTTTGGTATTGATTTTATTTGAATATTAAATAATTTATGGTCGACGAACCTGGATCCACATCAGTCACAATATTGAAAGATCCAGCCGCAGGAAGGATAAGTCGAGTAACTGCCGCATTAGTTTGGGTTTGCCAGAAAGCGAGTACAACGCTAGCCGCAGTACAGAACGCATCTGTAATCGTTGAAGTTGCAGAACCGCCTGCCACTGCAACATCCGGAACCATTTTCATTCTAACAGCACTAGTTGAGACAGGAATATTACCTGTAGCAGCTAATATATCGCTGATTGTGTAAACGGTTGACTGAGTCATTGAGCCGTTGCTAATGGTTGTATTAAATGCAGCACCAGCGTTTGCGGCAGCTAAAATTAAAGTCCCATTAGCGGCCGTTGGCGCAAACGAAATAAATGTTCCCAAATCGCCTGAAGATCCAGAGGTAATATTTCCAGCGGTAGAGGTAATCGCACCAGATGCTACGACGGTGCCAGTTACAGCTAAGTTTTGTTCTAATGTAGCGGCAGCATCTGCCTCTTTAATTGATCCCGCGGTATCTGCAAACACAGTGACATGATTGGCAAGTGTTGCACCGACCACTGATGCAACTGTGGGTTGAGCATTATCACTAGCAGCTTTGGTTGAGGCGGTTCCAGAACCAGCGCCAATAGCAGAAGTAAGAATTAAATCATCAATGCCAAAACGAGCAGGTAGAGGTTCAACTACAACCACCATTGTTCCAGCGCTTACAGTTCCCGCACCAATCGTTGTCCACATACCTTCACGGATTTGTTCGATACATTGCATGTCATGCCGACGCTGCAATACGGCTGCGACACCCACTGCACCCGTTACGATACAAACATAAATTCCGTTTTCATTGTCATTGGTTTGTCCTATTAAACAAACACTATCGCCAACTATGACAACAACGCTATCAATGGTTAATACACCTGTTGCATAGGTAAGTGTTGCGTTGACACCATTATTTAATGGACCATTTACATACGTTCCAGCCTGATTGGTCGTTGCAACAACGCGACAAGGAGAAAGTCCTGCATAAATATTATATTGTTGGAGAGCCATGATTTTAATTCCTTTTAAAATACGTGGTTATGAAAAGTCCTTTTCAGTAAGGCATTATAACTTAAAGTATAAATTTCTATAAGTTGTTGGTGGTAGAATTGGGAATGAAGCACCAGATCCCGCACTTCCGGTGGTTGCTGCAATACTTGTTGTAAATCCGCCAGCTCCCATAATATTACCACCTGTTCCGGTTCCAATAAATTGGCCGCCATTGTTTGCAGATGGATGGGTATGAGCTGGAATATTAGCCGTAACTAATGTTTGATTTTCAGCACCCACAAACGTTCCAAGTAAATGACTTGAATTAACGCCCGCAATAGCGCGACCTGCTTGAAAGGTTAATTGAATTTTATTATTCGCATTAAAATCGGTAAAAGGATCTGCACCATACGCGACATTAACATTCGTGCTGGTGAACATAGGTGCGAGTGATTGATTGCTTACAAATGTATTCCATAACATATCAAACAAAGGGAATGCATCAATATTGGCATAGAATGCAGTGGATGACGCATTACCAATTGTTCCATCAAGCATTGCTACCCAACCCAATGTAAATGGACTTATTGTGATTTTCTGATCACCGGTACGCGGCGAATTAACAATTGCATCCACTTGATCATAGGAATGGAAATCAATGGCAGAAGCGGATAATACATTAACCAAATATAAACTAGGTAAAACAATATCGACATTAACCAAAGCAGATAATGGAAAATTAACTTGTAAAAATAATCCATCATTACCGCATGTTCCTATTGTTTTGCCCGCAATGCTTGGAATGACGACACCATTAAAAATAAAGGATTGCCAAGAAGATGTAATAGCTGGACTTCCAACAGCTGTCACCACATCCGCGCTTGGTGATCCACCATTTCCAAAGAATTGTCTTAAGGTTAGTGTGACATTTGCATTACCACTATTTAATCGCGCAAAAATCTTGATACTACATGTCTGTCCACTTAAATTCTGTAATCCTTGAACAATTGGAAATTGAATATATTTATAGGTCTCACCCGATCCAGCACCTGTCGATGTATAATTCAAATAATTAATCGGTGTAGGATTTGGCGCTAAGGATGCAATACCATTTGGCGTGAAAAGAGGAAAACTTAATGAATCACTCGCTGTTTGATTATTTTTAGCAAAAATAATATCAGGGGAAGCAGGACCATTTGGATCTGCTAGATTGCCCACATAACCTGCATTATTGCTCGGTGCTAAAGTAATAAAAGTTGGAATAGAGGGTGCGCCAGTTTGTGTTCCAACATGGCGATAAAAAGCACCATTCACAACTAAATTCTGAATATCATTATTCGCAACGATTGTACCACCACCACTCCCCGCCTCACCTGGCAAGCCATCAAAATCCCATAAGAAATTTTGAATCGTGGTATCGGCTGAATCATAAACGCGAATGTAATAAGTGTCAGTGGGATTCGCTGAATCAAACTCCCAAAAAATAGGCGGCATGGTTCCATTACCAAATCCTACAATCGGCTGATCATAAGGAATCGTGCCTGCCGCATCTTGGAAAGCAGGCTTAAATGCAGAAGGATTTAAGCTGCTATACGTATAGATCGCAGCACCATTCGGTAATTTAGAGAAATTATCAATAATCACCCAATGGGGATTAGGTTGTATCGTATAGGTTATTGCCATTTTATATCCTTATAAAATCAATCCTTTTCATTTAAGACGCCAATCAAATTATCCATTTTATTTTTGGCAATTCCCGCCTTTAATCCGCTATTTACTATATACGATGAAATCTCATTTATTCTTTTATTTTTATCTTGAATCATTGCGCGCTGTTTAAAACCTTTCTCCCAATCAGGGCTATAAATGAATTTTAATCTAGCAATATCGCCCTTGGCACCATCTATATTTTTTATCATCGTTATAAAATAATTTCCTAAATTTCTCATCTGATCTATAGATGATTTTGATTGAGCCTCACTTTGGCCAACTGTTTTTATACTAGATAAATTTTTCCATCCTGATCGCATATCCCTTATCATCTTCTGAGCTTCTGGGAAGTTTTTAGTTTGTCTTAATATTTCTTGATAGGGCTTTCTGTTAGTTAAAAACTTAGAATAAAATGATTTTGCTGTTAAATCTTCTAATTCTTTATTTCCTTTTCTTTCGATTTCTTGTCTAGTTAATTTACCGTGTGCTGCTTCTGTCGCTTTTTCATAATCAGGATTATTTTTCTTTAAAAAATTATCAAATGGTTTTCTATTTAATTCCATATGATGCGCACTTACTCTTTCAGACCCAACCGATGAGCTTGCTAATGAATTTGATTCCTTTCTCATTGTTCTATTAACTTGAGCAAGAAATTCATAATTATTATGTGCAATATCTGCGAATGCTGGATCAAGTTGTACTTTTTCAATTGCATTTCTCATTATTGGGTTTTGCATCATTGCTGCAACAACGGTTGGATCAACATCATGTTGATATGCTTTTTTATATAATTTATTTATATGATTTTCATTTTCTTTTGTTGGCTTATAAATAGTATCCAGCATTTTATTAATAGAATTATTTTGTTTATATTTTTCTGATTCTTCTAATCTATAACCTAATTGACCACCGCCAGCGGTGCGTTTTAAAGCGCCCTCTTGCGCGCCCCTTACATAATTTCCGCTTGCCTCTCCTGGGGTAATGTTAGTTCCCAATCTTCTACTGGCATTAACGGCTTTCGAAACATCTTTTTCATGCAATCCAGATAACATATCTTCGGATATTTTATTAGCTGACTCCATTCCCAATGCACCGCGCACAGGAAAACCAATGCCTGCTGCTGCGCCCATATAAGGATGACCAAATTGACTGCCAATTAATGCGCCCATCCCAGCTTTAGCGAGATATGGTAAATATTTTGATCCTTGCGCTGCAACAGAGCCTAACAAGCCAAATGGGCCACCAATAGCAGCACCTTTTAAAAATTCTTTTTTAGAATTATTTGGATTTTCTAATGCATTGATATAACCTACTTCTGCGGCTGTCTTACCAGATTTTAATAAAGCATTTTTAATGGGATTTGCTTTTGCTGTTGCACTGTATTTTTTAAGGTAATTTAATGCTTTTGGTGCATATTGAAGTGCTTTTAATGCACCAGATTCAACCGCTTGAGGACCTGCAAATGGCGCAATCATTTGGCCTATTTTTGAAGCTTCTGTATTGGGCGCAAAATTAAAACGAGGGACTTTGTGTGAAGTAGGGTTTAATAATTCTGCCGTATCGCTTGGAAAATTAGCAAGTCCTTGAGCGCCACCAATTGCAGCATGTTTTAATGTTTGCCTTGCAGTATCCCTAAATTCTTTTTCTTTTTCTTCGCTCATTGGTTTTGGAAATAGATTAATAGGCTTAGATGGCTCATTTTTTGATAGTGGTTCAAAATCATGAGGAGTAAAGGCGTTATCACCCTTACTTAATGGCTCAAAGTCACTTGTATCAAATTTAAACTTCTTCATAGCCATTCGCCTGATATGCTTCTAGCCTATTTGCAGGGATAAATCCGGCCGCGCCTGTTTCCTTATTTCTTACATGTTTTTTTCCTGTGGGGATCACTATTTTTTTATTATTTATAGAGTTTGAATTTTTTGATCCCATAAATTTTTCAATTTCTTTTTGAGCATTTGGACTAAATGCAGCTTTGATGTTTTTAGGATTAGAATAAAAATCTTCCCACGAATTAATATTATTATTGTCTTGTTTATGCGTTTTACTATCATAAAATGGTTTTTTAGTTTGATAGTAATTCCATAATAAAGGAATATCACGAGAATTATAACCAGCATTTTTAAACATATTATTGAATACAGGTTTCTCCAAATTTCTTTTTTGTAATCCAGCATTATATTCATACATATGATAAAAAGCTTCGTCGGTGAAAGCTCTAGGAGATTTTGAGGATGCGGCTAATTCTCGTCCTTCATTTGTTAAATTTCCTTGAGAATCGGCTTTTGCCATTTGTGCAACTAAAACACCCATCCCAGAATCATAATCATTTGCTGCTGTAGTGAATCCAGGTAAATTTCCACCAATAGGCCCTGATTGTAAAAAGTTCATTCTTTCTCTAGCATCTTTAGCCTTTTTAAGTGCAGCTACAATAAGAGGACTGTTTTTTACGTTTGCATTATCTTCATTAATCATTGAATCCATGCGAGCTTCTTCGTTTTCTGCCTCTTTTTTAACACCCGCTTCCAATCCTCCTTGAATTGCTTTTGCGCCGCTTGTTGCATTTACTCCTCCAGCAGAACCAGGTACCGCAGCATTGCTTGCTTGTTTGCTAAAATTTCCCCCGCCAAACAACTGATTGCGAGGCGTTATACCGGCAGGAATCGAGTTACCTTCATCATCAATTTTATTTTCTTGTCCAGGCGGCAATTGATTCATTGGCGTAAATCCTTTTGGTGCATTAGCCTCAGGTATTAATACACCGCTGCCAGCTTGTCCTTGTGAACCTTGTTGTGCTGAACCAGGATTATTATTTAAACTATTCTGTCCTTTTTGTTGCGGTATAATTTTCTGTAATAAAGCATTCAGCATATTGCCCGTTCCATTCCAACCTCTTGCATTGGGATGAGGAATAATACTTGTATTCATATTTCTTAATGAATTATTCTGCTGATTTACTAATTCAGCATATATTTTAGGGTCCATATTAGCAGCGCCAGGTCCCGATAACATTTGGGCAATTGCCATTGCCGGTGCAGTTTGTGCATAAGCAGTTTTGGACAGCGCATTAGCATAATTCGTATAAGGAGCATAGTCAGCCGCAGATTGGCCTACTCTATACTTATTAACCGCATTGCTTGCTGCAAGTATTCCGCCGCCTGGTTCAGCATCTGCTACAACTTTAGGTAATGGGAGCGCCATAAATTCACCTTTTTAAAAATTAACTTCCGAAATAATTTCCGACCTTGCTACCAATCGCACCACCCGCAGCACCTCCAACAGGACCCCCATAAATTGATCCAACAACAGTGCCTGCTGTTCCTAATAATCCACCCCAAAGATTGCTACTATCTTGATTTTTACCCGCGCGTTGTCCAAATGCTGCTTCACCCATTTGACGACCCATATCACCATACATGCTAGTTAATGAATTTGCGGCATTTTGGCCACCTTGAATTAAACTTTGCTGACCTTCGCCATAATTATTATTAATGCCTAATACATTGCTCAGCCAGTCTTTCATATCGCCTTGACTGATATCATGCGCATTCTGCATTTCAAATTGTTCTAAAGGCGTTGAGCCTGTTAAACCTGAGGCTGAACCCGCATTCCCATATCGACGAGCAGATTGTTCTTGTTGATATTTAGCCCAAGGAGACTGTTGATATTGATTCATTAAATTATTAATAAATCCGGAAGGATCTTTTTGACCACTTAGCCATTGCTGAAAAGCAGGAATTGCACCGGCTCCAGCTTCTTGATAAGGACGTTGCGCCGCCTCACCTTTTTGCGCCCACTCCCTATATTGGTCTGCGGCATCACCATAAGGTTTTCCGGAATTACCTTGCATGCCTGAAATAGCTGTTTGAGCATGTCCAGCTAATGCATTCCAGTCCATTCCTCCTTGAGAAGCGCCGCCATAATTAGATGCCGGAACCATTCCACCGCCTGCATATTCAGGCGCTTGTGCATATAATCCATTATTAGAAGAAAACATAATTCACGTCCTTGTGAAATTATACGAGATTAAATCAACTTCAATCCTCTATTGTATCTGTATTTAAAGGTTGCCCAAATCATATTTAACTGTCTTGCAGCTTCTCTTAAAGAAACATATTTGATTCCATTTATTTCTATTTCTTTTCCTAGAACTTTACTAATCTTTAGTCGAGTTTCTTCAGATAAATTCTTGCCATAATTATGATTATTCTTTCCCATCTGGCTACTAGATATTTTATTCTTGCTTTCTTTTTTATGGGTATTTCCTGAAAAAGAAGGAATAAAAGTTCTAACTATTGTCTTCTGAATATCACTCATTTTTTTTCTAGCTTCATCCGTATGTTTATAACCTTCACATCCTTCACCACCAGAAGTTAAATTAACCAAATCAAATCCTTGGTTCTTGTAAAATTCTATATAATAGGATTCTTTTTCTCTCCATCCTGCGCCTTCAACGATATCTACAGTTTCCATTAAAGGTAATAAACCTTTATTTCTTAAGGATACTATCCAAGAAGATAAATGAGTTCCTTTTGTAGCCTTCAAGCATTTATGTGATTTAAACCTTCTTTTAAGGCATGTAGTTTTACCAACATATCTTATATCCAAAGTCTCAGGGTCTTTAAGGACATAAATGTAAGTTTTCATATTAAATTCTGCCATGAGTTATTCTCAAACCCTTGGAACTTATTCGTTGTTGTATTATATATTATCTGCCCATTCACAGGCGATTGTATTGTATCACGCTGCGCCGTTGTAATTTGTGGTACTAACATTCCATATTCTGTCAAATAACCTTGTAGTGTTTCAATAAAGGCGCTGATTGCGGCAATCCAAACATCACCCATTTTATCAGGCTTACTTTTTAAAAGTGGATCATAATAGGTTAATTGATCAATACTATTTGCCATAATTACTCCGGTAGAATTTCGAAAAACCAGGCCGCGCCTAAAATGATGAAGGGCACTTTACTAAAGAATTCAACCTTCGGAATAAATCCTTGTCCGCGTGGAATTACGCCTAGTTTTCGCCAAACGGTTCGAGCCGTTCGTTGACCGATTGGACCCATAAAGGCGGTTTGTCTATATTTATAGGTGACACCACCATCTTTTGAAACGGATAGGAATACTGGCGATGGGTCGGTGGAATAAAGAGGTTCTACTGGCAAACCCTGGACGATATCTAACATCCACCGATCAATGCGAGTACGACTATAAACCGAGGGCACATAACATCGACCGATTCTTATTCTAGGGATTGGTTCACCGTCATTTGTAACAAATGCACTATCCAGTTTATATAAAATTGGCTGATTATAACTTCCAACATAGTTATTTCCGTTGAAGTAACCGTGTGTTTGCGCCGGATGCCGGTTGCCATTTAAGACTTGCTCCTCATGCCATAATTTTCCTTCTTCGGTTTGAGGATTGCTTAAAGTCACATTGTAAACATACGTATGATTTGCTTGGGTGAAATTTAATCGATAAAAAATAATGCCATTTTCTTTAATAAAAATACCACGCGCATCATTAATTTGCTGAATTTCGGCGTATTGCGCTAATTGAAAATCAAGCGCTCGATTACTAATTGGAATAGATTCGGTGCCAATGACTTCCATGACAGCACCCAGACCATCCTTATCTTGCGACAAGAACACCATTTTATCAAAACCCGTTACAATTGATCCTATTGCTGGCGTTCCATATTCCATCAATAATGCATTGTTGCGTCTTAACGGAAGGTTAGTACCAATACCTGCATTTTCCCAAACTTCGGTATAATTCTGCGAGAACAAGAAAACTCGACGATGTAGAGTTCGGCACGCAACAATATCACCAGGATGCGAATTGATCGCACCCTGTTGTAATTGTCCTGGCGCGAAGGGAATAACAACGCCAGCATTAGTAATAATATCAACAGCGGTACCATTGCCTGTTAACGTAATAAAAGTATTCGATAAGGCATTCGTAAAAGAAGATGCTACATGAATTGTCGTAGGACTTACAAAAATGGCATAGTAAGTGGTATTGGCAACCAATGGAGGTGGTAACGTCCCCCCGTTAACCGTTAATTGAAATGCAGTACCTGTCGGTATGACAGTTGGCACCGTTAACAAACTGGTAACAGAACTTGCAGTAAATACATTCGTTACCAATCCCCAGCTATAGGCATTATTTAGTGCGGATAACTGAAAGGTATTGGTAGGAATTTGAGCAGATTGAGACCCACCGTTTGCGACCAATAAAAAACCATCGATAAAACACACATCAAGTGGTGCAATAGGAAAAGCAGGGTCAACCGTTCTAACATCATAAGTAAAAGTATTCGTACCTGTATCCCAAATGCATCCTATCTGACCGTTTACAAATAATATTTGCTCGCCCGTTGCCGCATTATTAGCATCAATTCCCACATACCCCGTTCCAACAATCGTAAAGGGCTGCGTGAGAGAATTATTTAACTGAGTAAGATTGTTATTTATATCTCGACGCCAAATATCAGTACCAATCACATAATATTCAAATCCATTTAAAACATATTCAGCACGAAATCCTCCGGTGGATGATCCAAAAACAAATCCTGTATTTACAAGGCCAGAGGTGGGTAGCAAGGATGTTGGTTTTTTACCTTTAGCATCAATGTACTCGAACAGATTGATCGTGCGCTCACAATCAATATTGGGCACACGTTGATTATTGTAACTACCTATAAACTCATAATTCTCTATAGGCATGCTAATAGCTCAATATATTTGGCCAATAGAATGGCTCTGGAGCAGTTAAGGTCACAGACGGTCGTAGTGTTAAGTCTGTCTCGTTACAATTCTTAAATGTCTCATAGTAATCGTCGTATTCTTCCTCATTCTGTTTAGGCCAATTTCCCGAAGGATAATAGGCAATATACTTACGTCCCAATGCGTATTTTAGGAAGCCGTAATAATTAGGCGGCAATTCCGTTAGCATTTGCTGATTGGTGATATTATTCATCATGGATTTAACTTGTATCTTACAAGCGTAAGGTTGATTAGGAATCGGATAAACTGTGATAAATGATTCTTGTGGTTGTTTGTTCAAAAAGATAAACCCAGGTCGCGATAAGAGATTCGTCTGTCTGACTACATTCCAATAAGTTGCCTTGTTGATGATTCTGAGTGGATATACCAAACTCGCATTAAGAGGTTGTGTGGGAAAATTATAGGTTGTAATAATATTGGGCGGCACACCATTGGTTAATAATGTGATAAATATGCCAGCGAGAGCATTGGCAGATGTACTCGCTAAATACATCGTCGTGGGGCTCACTTGAATAGTATAATAGGTAACACCTGCGATTAAAGGCGATGGAACGGTGCCAGTGGTTGAGATCGTGATCGGCGTGTTAGTAGGATAAGAAATAGTCGAACTTAACGTTAAAAGACTCGTCACGCTATTTGCTGTAAAAGGCGTGGATATTGGAATTGCGCCAGCAGGATTTCCATTGGCAGGAACAAAATAATTCGCAAATGATAAATCAACAACACGATCCGCTATAATATCAGCAGCCATCATATCGCTAATAGAATATGTGTCTTTTCCTACTGTGAAATTAAAATCAATAGTCGTTAGAAAGGGAATATAAATACTGTCGGCTGCAAACTTATCTAATAATTCATTAATCAGCCTAATTCCAAGCGATATCATAAAGCCATCGGGCGTTTCACCAACACCCAATTCACCTATCAAATATAATGAATCAACAATGAGATCATTAACCGTTGCATTGGCTTGTGGCATCCTTGCCTCCAGCGCATCCTATTTAAGGAATCGACACATCATCGTGATATGTCGATTTTTCCTTAGCTTTTACACATTAGGAATCGTCGCCTTCACCATCTACAGGGAATGCAACTTTATCTAATCCCTTAGTCAATTTCTTAGCAAACCCTTGCGCCCATGCGCCGTTATTTTGCATCTCTGCATCAAACTCAAACATGTCAGCTTTCATCTCAGGTTTGCGGCCTGAATATTTATCAAGTTCACGTTGTTGTTTTTTGACAAAGTTATCTTTTTCCATATGCTCGCGTTCATAACGACCTTGTCGCTTGTTGGCGATTGCTGCGTCTTTTCCTGGAGCGCCATCGTATCTGTCTTTCATCTTCATATTCCTTATGATAGTAATTTAACGGCATATTGTGGATGCCATTTAAAACCGCACAAAATGTCGATACGCATTAAGTTTTGGTATCCTAGAATGTCACCCGTTTGAGTAACAGCAAGGGATAATCCGGTTTCTGGATCAACCGCAACGCTCGCATAAGGAACTTGTAATTTATAAAGAGGCGGACAAACGATATCTAATGCGCGAGCAGGATAAGCGATATTGACGTTATATGATGGAACAACGGTAACTGCTGCACCGGAGGGAATTGGAATATCGA
>Ga0193709_1000108_pt1 | contig 35312 bp, 21 predicted proteins | sample H3c2metaG_FD_160571 | JGI IMG/M metagenome (GOLD analysis project Ga0193709, IMG submission 160571) | Soil microbial communities from a riparian zone of the East river system, Colorado, United States - H3c2 | ecosystem: Environmental > Terrestrial > Soil > Riparian zone | place: USA: East River...
CGTTGGCGCGTTATCAGCAGGTTGCGCTCACCACCGTGAGTTCTCGGGGGCGGAACAACGAGCCCTGGCTACGCCACCGTCATTCTTTACTGGGCCAATGGCGCTCCTGTTGACGAATGCCAATAGCTTCAGCGCTCAGATTAACTTTGAAACGAGAACATCGTGGGGTTCCACTCAGGCGGTTTCGGGCAACTTCACCGCAGCAGGGAGCAAGCTGGCGTTTCAGCCTGAATTGCCAAAATCTTCCCGCAAAAACTCACAAGCGAAAATGGTCTTTGTTTGGGACACCGCTCAAGGCAGCGGATATGCGCTAAATGACGCGTTGCAAGGTTATGCTCCGTTTTCCGGAAGTGTGCGGTTTACAAATGTTATTTCGAACAAACAAAACACCGCGCCTGAGCAAATCGCCGGGCACGAGTGCGAGGAAGAAGCGACAATCATTTTCGGCAATGACGGTTCTACGAATATCTTACAGATGCGACGAGCTGCGGATTTGCACGGCTTTCCACTGAGAATTAACGGCGGCGGCACAAATTCCACAGCGGTGCTCACATTTTCCAAAGTTCAATTCGGGCCACCGGCAGAGTACCTGATGTCTCAGGAAGGGTTCACAAAATACGACAGCCCGGATGCCATGGTTACGGAACTCGCCGCCCGCGAGCACAATCTCCGGCGGCGGGAAGGCGAATCCTTCGACTATCCCGCAAACATTGAGCGGCAGCCACGGCCGGGGCAACCGTACTGAACTACCAAATCTTTGCGCGCAACTCGGGCTCGCGCCACATCGCGGAGCCGGACTTAATGTCGAAAGCGTCGTAGAATTCTTGCAGATTTACGTGCGGACCGATGGCGCGGAATTGACCGGGGCTGTGTGGATCAACAGTAACCAAGCGGCGGGCTTCGGCCTCGCGAATGTTCGTCCGCCAGATCTGTGCAAGGGAGATGAAGAAACGTTGTTCGGGCGTGAAGCCGTCGATCTTCTTTCGTTTGGAGGGATCTTTGGCAAGGGCCCGCTGGAGAGCCTCGTAAGCGATGCTGGTGCCGCCGAGATCGGCGATGTTCTCGCCCAAGGTCAGTTTGCCGTTGACGTGGAGGCCGGGCAACGCTTCATAGCCGTTGTATTGATCGACAACTTTTTGAGCACGAGCTTCGAAGGCTTTCGCGTCATCGGCGGTCCACCAATCATTGAGGTTTCCTTCGCCGTCGTATTTACGGCCCTGGTCGTCGTAGCCATGGGTCATTTCGTGGCCGATGACGACGCCAATTGCGCCGTAGTTCACGGCATCGTCCATGTCGGCATCGAAGAACGGCGGCTGCAAAATGCCGGCAGGAAAAACGATTTCATTGATCGACGGACTGTAATAAGCGTTGACGGTTTCCGGTGTCATGTGCCACTCGGTTCGATCCACCGATTTACCAACGCGCGCGAGTTCGCGCTTCGCTTCAAAAAGATCGGCGCGCTGCACGTTGCCGAAGTAATCATCCGGTTTGATTTTGACGGTTGAATAATCGCGGAATTTTTCGGGGTGACCGATTTTTTGAGTGAAGCGGTCGAACTTGACGAGAGCTTTGGCGCGGGTAGTCTCGGACATCCATTCGAGTTTCTGCAAACGATCGCGGAACACAGCTTTAAGATTTCCGACCAATTCCAGCATGCGGGCGCGGGCGGCGGGCGGAAAATGCTTTTCAACGAAAAGCTTGCCAAGCGCCTCACCGATCTCGGCATCAATGGCCCGCGCCGAACGCTGCCAGCGTGGCTCCTGAACTTCCTGATCCCGCAGAACCTTGCCATTGAAAGCGAAAGATTCGTCCTCGGCGGCGCTATTAAGATATGGAGCAGTCGCCCGCACCAGGTGCCAACGCAAATAGGTCTTCCATTCCGCAAGTGGGCGAGACTCCACGAGCTTGTCGAACGCGTCCAAAAATTCGGGCTGGCTGATGATCAGGTCAGGCATTTTCTTCAGACCGCATTCGTCAAGATAAACGAGCATTGGCAGATGAGGGTAATTCGTAACGGCCTGAGCGACCGTGAACTTATGGTAGTTGGCAATTGGGTCGCGCAAATCGGCGCGAGATTTGCTCGCTTTGGCCATTGCGGTTTCGAGTTCGAGAATAGTTACAGAATTCTTTTTCGCCTCGTCCTCGGGCTCACCAATCATTGCGAGCATTTTGGCAACATGCACTCCATAAGCTTGGCGTTGTTTGGCAAACGAATCCTTCAAATAATAGTCCCGATCTGGCATGCCCAATCCACCCTGAGTCAGATAGAGGGCATAGACTCCGCTGTTTTTGAGGTCGGGCGAAACGCCTTCGCCAAAGCAAGAACCTGCTCCGCTGTGACGAAAATCCGCGACAGCGCGAAAGAACTCCTCTCGAGTTTTGATCTTATCAATGCGCTTGAGGCCGGCCTGCAGCGGTTTGAATCCAAGTTGTTCCAGGTGGTTGGTATCCATCGCCGAAAGAAAGAAGTCGCGGACTTTCTGTTCGTCAGAATTTGGCGCAGATTTTTCGGCGCATACGGAATCAAGGATCTCATGAATCAAATACCAGTTGCGCTCCTGGAGTTCGGTGAAGGATGCCCAACGGGATTTATCTGGCGGGACGGGATTATTTTTTACCCAGTTGCCGTTGGCGTAGTGGAAGAAGTCCGCGTCGGGGGCGACCGACTTGTCCATGTAATCAACAGAGAAGCGAGGGATTTTGGGGCTGGGCTCGGCGACGGAATTGAATAGGAAAAGGGTGGCAACGACTGATGCGAGCAAACGAAACATGAATTGCATACAGTTAAGTTTCGGAAATTTTAGCAGAAAAGTCCAAGGATGATTGGAGAGTTTGTGATCTCCTGAATCCTTGGCGAAACACCAGGGCACGCTATAACTTCCATTTGCGGTCGATGCGGAGTAGCTTTCTGCGGCTGGTCTTCGACACAGCCGCGATCCGATTCGCTAAGGATTCGGGTGATCATTGGAGGTAATGAGCGAAAACTTTATTGGTTACCGTGAGTTACCGTAGGTTACCGGTAACGTTAAAGTTAATTGGAATTGGGGGGTGGAGCATTCGAGAACTGCGGGCCTTCGCGCCTATTGGGCGAGAAACTGTTAAAACTGTTGATGTCGCCATTCCGCATTCCCACCTTGCTGAAGCAAGGTGTTAATGAGAAGCGCCGCGCATTTTCGCATTTTTTCACAAGGAGATTATCGCACACGCGTGGCTTGGCCCGTAAGGGCAAAGTTTGGGGACATTTGGCGCCGGAAAATCGGCGGAGCAGAGGGAATTTGACCGACGCAGGGAACCCGCTCAATGTTCGAACCAGCCGAACTTGCGCTTCTTGCTGACGTAAAGGAGGCCGAGGATGCGCATATTTACGGCCAGGAGATACAATTGGAAGAAAAGCCAGAAAGCCCATGTAGCGAGGAAGCCAAAAAGTTTGGCCATATTATGAGTCGTAAGGCCTCTTGGAAATATCGCGTGAATAAGTGGGTCGCCGGAATTGTAAAGCGCAAGGATGATGCCCATCAGAATGACGGTGACGATATACTCGACAGGCGCTTTGAAGATCGCTGGCAATACCACTAGTGGATTGACTGCCAGAGGGGTGTCTTTCATTGCGACGGCGAGCAACGCCATCGGGAAGTAGAGGGCGCCGAAAATCCATGATGGAATCAGCAGCGTGCTGCCCATCCCTGGCTCTTCGCTGAAGATTGTCATTATTGAAAGAGCGATGGGCACGCCAAACGAGATCACCGCTGCTGCGGCAAACCGAAGAAAACATCCGCCGAGATCGTCAAAGCTCGGCCAACCTGGCATTTCGTTGTCTCCGGAGGCCGTGGAGTGGATGATGTTCTGCATAAATGAGAACAGATAACCGTAGAAAGCGACAGTCGCAACGAGCGAGATCCATCCACCACCGATAAATCGCAAACCGAAGGTCACGATGGTGCAGACGATCAAAACGAATACCCCAGAACCCAGCGCCGGGTAAATGAATGCACCGGGCAAACGAGAGAAAAAGCTGATTTTATCGGTGCGTTCGATCTGGACTTTGACCGGGGTGACTTCGGTGCCGCATTGGCGACAGGATTTCTTCGCCGGGCCAGCGGGAGTCGAGCGCGAAGTGATGCAGAGTTCGCAGAAAAACAGGCGGCATTTGCCGCAAAAGTAGCGTCCGGCGGTTTTGGGATGGAATTTGCATTTGCCGGAGCCGGTCGCGGATGTCGGAACGGCTGCTGGCGCGGAGGGTGTAACGCTGATCGCGGTTGCGTGGCCAGGAATTGCCGGTGGAGCTGAAGGGGTGACGCTTATGGCCCGCGCAATCGGCGACGGACCTGATGCAATTCTGATGGTGCCGGCAGTTGGAAGAGGTGGCGGAGGAAGAGCTTGTGCTTCGGTGACAGTCGCGGAAGCGGGTCCGTCTCCCTGATACATTATCTCCACTCCGCCAAGATGTATGGTGTGGCCTGGTTGCAGCGGGGCTTCTTTGACCGGCGCGCGGTTGACGTATGTGCCGTTAGTCGAGCCGAGGTCTCGGATAATCGCAGCGCCGTTATCAAGAAGAATCTGGCAATGGGACGTTGAAACGGAAGGGTGGTCGATGGTAAAATCGTTAGCGCCGCCGCGACCGAGGGAGTTGGCTCCCGGTCGCAGTTGAATCTCCCAAGTGCTCGGCGTGCCCGGATTAATCAGAAGCCGCGGCATATCAGGTGCCTTCTAAAGTGATGGTGTTTTTTACCAGTATTTGGTGGCAATGTCCATAAGAAAAGTGTCGGGAGGATCAGACCTCGAATCCTTATGGGCCTGCTGCGGCTGGTCTCCGACACAGCCGCGATCCGTTTCACCCAATCGCGCGGCTCCCGGTGTTTCGCTAAGGATTCGGGATCAGGCTTCAGACCTGTTACGGTCAGACGCGGACGACTCAGATTGAATCGTTTAACGATGGAATCCTGGGAGTTTAGCATTTTAACGCCATGGCGCACCTGTTAGTTTAGCCCCGTGCGCATCGTTAATGTACCGCTGGGCGAACGCAGTTACGTCATTAAAATCGGCCCGGGGCTATTAAATACTATCGGCCGGGAATGTAGAGGGATTCTAAGCGGAAAACGCTGTGCCATCATTTCTGACGCGAAGGTCGCGCCGTGGTTTGGCCGTCAGGTAAAGGAATCGCTGGTGAAGGCCGGGTTTGAGCCAGAAATGATCGTAGTGCCGGCGGGGGAAAGGTCGAAAAGCCTCAAATCTGCTGAGAAGTGTTACGACCAGTTGGCGAGGCATCGGTTGGAGAGAAAATCGTTCATAGTCGCATTGGGTGGGGGCGTGGTCGGCGATTTGGCCGGGTTTGTAGCAGCGACGTATTTGCGAGGCATTCCGTTTTTCCAGGTTCCGACGACGTTGCTCGCGCAGGTGGATAGTTCGGCTGGCGGGAAGGTGGGTGTGAATCTCAAGGCGGGCAAGAATTTGGTGGGCGCGTTCCGCCAACCGCGGCTGGTGTTGTGCGATTTGGACACGTTACGGACTTTGCCGATGCGTGAATATCGCGCGGGGCTGGCCGAAGTCATCAAGTATGGAATCATTTACGATGCCGAGTTGTTTGGAAGATTGGAGCGCGACATGGAGAAGCTGCTTCGGCGTGTGCCAAAGGTGCTCGCGGGAGTGATCGCGCGTTGTTGCGAAATCAAAGCTGAAGTCGTAGCTCAGGACGAAACCGAGACTGGTCTTCGCGCAATTCTGAACTTTGGGCATACGATTGGCCATGCGCTGGAGGCAATTTCGCATTACGGCAAGTATCTGCATGGCGAAGCGATTTCGATTGGCCAGGTTGCGGCTGCGAAATTGTCTGGGGAAATCCTGGGATTGGCGCAGCACGACATAGGGCGAATCGAGAAGCTATTTCATCGCGCCGGCCTTCCGACAACTGTGAAGCTGAACCGCAGACAGCAGAAAATGCTCTTTGGCGCGATGAAACTCGACAAGAAAGTTAGCGCAGGCGAAATCAAGTTTGTGCTGGCACGACGAATCGGAAAGGTCGAGATCGGCCAAAAGGCGCCAATATCTTTAATTGAGAAAATTCTGTCCCGTTCCGTCACGCATCACGCATCGGTCGTCGCTCCCCATGCCCGCCGTTAGCGAAACCATCGTTCGAGAATATTTTGAGCTGCACGGATTTTTCGTGCGGCAACATCGAAAATTTGTGGCGCGAAATCACAACGCCAACGACGAAGATGACGTTGATTTCTTCGTGCTCAATCCACAGCCACAGCCGCAGCCGCGCCCGTCGGAATTTCCGTTTGTATTGACCTCAGTGGAATTGGCATTCGTTAATCGGGCGATTGTGGTGGTCAAAGGCTGGCACACCGAGACATTCAGCACGGCGCGCCTTACGAACACGCCGGAATTTTTCGCTTTGTTGAGCCGAAGGCATTTCAACAAGCCGTACGCGCTTTTGGATCGGACGGAACGCTGCTGAAACTACTCGTTGTCCCGGCGCTGCCGCAGGATTCTAAAGCCCGCGATGAAAGCGTGGAGCTATTACGTTCGAAGGGGATTGATGGAGTGATTCCATTTCGGACGATGCTCGCAGATCTTGTAAGTGAGACGAAAGCCAATCGCAATTATCAGAAGTCGGACGTGCTGCAAATTATCCGGATTCTCAAGAACTACGATTTTTTCAAGGGGCCACAAATGGAGTTGTTTAAGAGCAAAAGGAAAAAGGCTTAGGAATTTGTGGGCGGAACAATGACTGGGATAAACTCCCGGCCAAGGGTTTCACATGCCCGCCGATGGTACTTGTCCTGACGATTGAGCGCTGCAATGAGAGGACCTGCGTCCAGGATATTCCTCATCTTGGCTTTTTCTTCCAATCCCGCCGATACTTTTTGTTGCTGCTTAAGTCAGAAGGACCGTCTATCGCGCCGAAAAAGCGGTGCATGACACGCAGTTTGCCAGTGCCTTGCAGGCGTGCTTCCAGGGCCTGGCGCGCGATTTCTCCTTTGGGGAGCCCGGTTTGACACGACTCCTCATGCAAAGCCCGGGCTAATCTCTCGCCCAGTCGAACGGTCAAAGCATCAGTCATCTATAAATCGTATTACATTGATGCCAAAAGTACAACACCAAAACCGATTTGAAGACCCTCGACGTGACGGGATGAATTGCCGCGCGTTTCATTCAATGCTTTTTAACGCTTTTAACGTTTTAACGCCTCCCTTATTCTCTGCCCGTGGTTCTGGTCATAGACAACTACGATTCGTTTACCTACAATATCGTCCAATATTTGGGCGAGATGCAGGTGGACATGCAGGTTCATCGAAACGATCAGATTTCGATTGAACAGATTCGAGGTCTCAAACCTGAGCGGATTTTGATTTCGCCAGGACCCTGCTCGCCGCGAGAATCCGGTTTGTCCAATGAAATCATTCGCACGTTCAGTTCGCAGACGCCGACGCTTGGAGTTTGTCTCGGTCATCAATGCATCGGGCATGTGTTTGGAGGAAATGTCGTCGTGAATTATCGCATGATGCATGGCAAGACTTCGTTGATTAAGCACAATGGCAAGGACCTGTTTGAAGGGATGGCAAATCCATTTCCAGCGACGCGGTATCATTCATTGGTGATACAGCGCGACACGTTGCCGGATTGTTTGGAGATCACTGCGGAGACGGATGAAGGGGAGATTATGGGTGTGAAGCACAAGGAACTGCCGATTTGGGGTGTTCAGTTTCATCCGGAAAGTATTTTGACCGAGAACGGTCGGCAAATTTTGAAGAATTTTTTAAAGCTAAAGTAGAAGGGACCGTGGCTGTATCGGAGACCAGCCGCAGCAGGGTTCAACAGGGAGAGGCGATGTGGAAAGATCGATGCGCCGGAGGTTTCTGCAGCTATCTGCGGCTGGTCTCCGACACAGCCACGGTCCGTTCCTTGATGAATTTCTTTGCGTCCTTTGCGTGAGGCCTTCGGGCTACCGCGGAACCAGGCGATAGAAGCGGCTTGGCGCGGCGGATGGCGAGAGGCGACCGTTTTGACCGTTGTCTTGAAAATCTTGCACGCCACCTGAACCATTCGTGAAAGTTTGCACGGTCTGCCAGTTCGCCGACAATCCATCGCGGGATTGCAGTTGCCAGATTGTTCCCGTGGAGGTTTCGGCTGAAAGGAACGGTACGGTGGAATTAGTGCGCTGCAAGGTCAAATGAGGAATGATTGGGTGATACGAAATCGCTTTGAGGCTTACGTCAAAGGCGACGTCGTCCCATGATGACCAGTAGTTAGTCACTAGCACAGCAATCGTATTTGTTGCGGCTTTGAGAAATGACGCGAAGGGGATTAAATCGAAGTAACGAGTTTCGTTTCCCTGAGAGGTCACAGTTTCAATGCGCGAGTTGATTTCGACGCCGTTCAAAAAAACGCGAATAGGATAAGGTGCGCTGCCGGAATCGTCGGTGCAGGTGGCGGACAGCAGCAGTTCTTCGACGTCGGCGGACGGGATTACGAAGTTCTTTCGAAAGTAATAGCTTGGGCAATGTTGAGGAACCCGCGTGACGATGTTCGTCGGTCCGGTGCCCGCGCCGAATTTGGCTGTGCCGGTTGGCCATGTGGAGTCGTTGAAAGATGGCGCATACCAATTTGCGGGCGGCGCGTTGGTGAAGTAACGCCAGGTCGACCCAAAGGGAATCCAGGTGGTCCAGTTCGTTGCGGTCGGCGCAGGAATTGGGCGGAAGAAAATGTTGTCGATGTAAATCGAGCCGCTGCCAGGAGCGGCAATGGAGTAACTGTGGCCCAGCTCGACATTCGGAAAGCCCATCGGCAGTTGAAAGGTGCGGTTCACGTAGGTCCACTCAGTTGGGCTGGTGCCGGCGAAGAAATGTGGCGTGAAATAGTTCGGGAAGGGCAGGGCAGGGCGGGTGTTGGTGTCATAACCCGTCTTGGTCGAGACCCACTGCAGCCAATGTTCGGATGGCTGGGAGATGCCGCCGCTTTTGAACCAGCAACCGTAGCTGTAGAATCCGCCGGGAGTCACGTAAAGCGTGGAATCGGGAATGCCGTATTGATCGAATTGCGCGATTGAGCCATTGTTGCCTTGATTCTGAAGATCGATTTCCATTGAGCGATTTCCTTGAAACGCGACATTCGTGCAAGCGGTCATGTTGGTCATTTCGATGCTGCCGCTGAACCACTTGTCCCAATGACTGTTGTCGTTTTCTTCGAAACCTGCGTTGGCGATCAAGTTGTTGTCGAACAACGAGAGAATTGCAAAGGGCGCGGAGTGGACAGTGTTGGTGCCGTAAACTGCGCCGACTTCGTAGAAATATTGGCAGCCGGGCTTGAGGCCGTAATCCGTATATGAACTGATATTGGTCGTGACCGTGGCAATCTGAAGGAAGGGACCCGTGGCCTGTTCGGCGCGATAAATTCGGTAGTAGTCCATTGCAACGGCATTCGTCCACGAAAAACTCGCGCGACGATAGCCGGAAGTCTTTTTCGGCACTAACGGCGTGCCGGGCGGGAAGAGCGACACGCCGCGATTGCCATCGCGATGCATATTGCCGTGATGAGTGGCCCAGGAAACATGATTGGTCGTGGTAGCGCCGAAATTCTGCACATACACCTGGCCGAGCAGCGAGCGGTAGACCACATCCGTTCGGCCGATGCCTTCCACGTCGGCGAGCGCCGGGATATGTTTGATTCCGCCGGGAACAGGAATTGTGAGTTTCAAAGTTCCGTCGAGAGCGTAAATGAGCAGGCTGCCGGTGGAAGGATTGAGCGAGGGATTATAGGTGCCGATGATGATTTCTTCCTGGCCATCGCCGTCCACATCACCGACAACCGGTGGCGTGGGCAGAAATGGATAGAAATTTTTCGGCCAGCCAGGGTGATCGACCAATTCGGTTCCGTTCCAATATCGAAAAGTGATTTCGTACGACAGGTTGAAGCCGAGCACGTCAATGTGATTGTCATGATCAGGATTGATGGGAATGAGGCAGGCGCTGTTGAGCCAGCCTTGATTATTGACGAAATCCACATGTGGGAGCCAGCGACGCCAGAGAATCGCGCCGTCGTCATCGAGAATGGTTTCGTTGGGTTGCCACTGTGAACTGAGTTGGGTGCCGGCGACGAGGACTTCATCGCGGCCATCGCCATCCAGATCGGCCGTATAGAGATCGATCGGCTGGAGATAAGAGCCGGACATCAATTGCTGCTCTTTTCCATATTGCTTGTGCAACATGCCTTTGCCCCAGAGCCCATGCGGTTGAGTTTTGTCGAAGGCAACAACACTGCCGCTGTCGTTCAACGCATAAACGTGCAGCGCTTTGTTTTCATCTGCGTGTCCGACGGCGAGACCCGCCTCCAGAAGATGATGAAAATGGTAAACAAAATTCTGTTTCCCGCTGTTAACATCGAAAGTGACCACTCCGCCGGACCAATCCTCTCCGATGGTGCCCCATTCGCCGAAACCATAGATGTTGCTAATGAATGGATTGTAGTCCTGGCCTGTTCCGTTCGGGTCCGGATCGATTTTCCACGCGGTAACAATTTCGTTTGTGCCTCGCCCATTTACGTCCACGACCATCGGCGATGAAACTTCGGAGAAAAAAACGGCGCTGGAGGGCAGATGGCTCATGAACGCTCCGCTAGGCCACCAATAAAAACCGTTGGTGATAGTTTGATAACCGCCGTTTGGGACGTAGTTCGCGGAGGTAACCGTGTTCGACCACATAATCGATCCATCGCCGCGCATGGCGATGACGTGATTGGCGCGCGTGAAAATGATTTCGTCGCGTCCGTCGTGGTCGAGATCGTAGAGGGTCGGCGAGACATTTATGACATCAGCGCCGGTCGTGTAAGGAAAACCGGGGAGTCGTTGTCCGTTATACTTGAAGGCGTCGAGATGCCATGTGCCGGTAGAATCGCGGTAAGGAATGACGAGTTCGAGATCGGGTGAACCGTCGAGATTTCCGACAGCGATTGTGCCGAGGTTCCAACCGGCATCACCAGCCTGGAAAGTGGAAATGAGAGTTGCCGCGCCCTTGCACTCTTCCAGGAGTGACGCACTGGCTGCGAGAGCCAGACAAGTTAGTTTAAGGTTAAACGGCATTACGTTTTAGATCAGCGCGAAGTCGGGAATGTAGCAGCAAGTGCGTGGCCGTTGTAAAGGAAAACGGGCGCGGGCGACCAAGGTTTTTCCGCGGTGGCGTGCCGTTAAGCGTTGAAGCGTGGAGAGCCCCAAGGACCAGAAGGAGGGCGATTAGGTGGGCATCGCGGGCTTCCCTCCGGCTGGACCCGCAACATCCGCAACAGCTCGGTAAATACGAGTCGAAATTGAGGTCGGACCCGCAACAAAGCCGCAACAAAGGGGCAACAGGAGGCGCAACAGCTGCGCGTGGCAAAGCTCCCTGGGGGCGTCATGTCTATAGCAGTGAATGGCCATCGACCCCCTTCCAAGCTCCGGGGAAGCGACATATAGATTCGGGCACACTCGGCGGGTCGAAATATGCCGCTCCTCCGGAGCTTGAAAATGTGTCGGTGGGTAACGCATTGCTTAAAGCACGAACCTTTTCAAACTCCGTTCACCTTTTGTTTTTCAGCGGCGCGCGGTTGGATGTTGGATATTTCTGAACGCCTTGGTTGCGCGCCGCTGAAAAACAAAAGGAATGAGTGGGTGCGGCGCAAGCTATAAACAGGCAACTCCTAGCGGAGTTTGGGGAGAGCGACCCAGTCACTGCGATTCGAACAGCTTTGCGACCGCAGAGAAAAATTCTCAACGACCGGGAACCGTGGCAGCGCGCGGCCTTTAGCGCGAAGGAAAAAGAACGGGCAAGGGGAAAGTTTCGAAATGGGCCTACTGACGACTGATCCGCCCATGCAACCCGTGTAATTCACTTCCCCGCCACCGCACTCAAATGCTCATGCGCAATTCGCCACTGCCCGCCCTCTTTAACAAACACCATCGTCGTCTTCGCCTGCTTTTCGATTGTCTGCTCGCCCGTTTTGAAACTGTAATTCAGCACAAACGTTGCAATCCCCATGAGTTACAAGGGTTAAATAAGTTAAATTGGGGAAGGGGAGATCAGCCTGACGGTAGCTGTGACCCGGTAGCCGCCGACGTAAGGAGGCGGATTTGTTTCATGCGTCGTGCGGTCCGCCTCCTTACGTCGGCGGCTACGGATCGCAGAAATTGATGACACGACAAGGGGTTCAGGATGTGATAGAAATGCAAAGATGCCAGTATTGATAAGGCTCGCTCGCCGCGCATTTTCGTTTCGATTGACTCTGGTTCGAATGGTTGCATTGGCAATGTTGTCGCCGGGATTGCTGTGGGCGGTGACTTATCCGCGGATTGAAGGGTCGTTTGCGATAACCAATCTCGTGACGGATCCATTCGACTACACGCAGACGGATATGCGTGTGCAAATCACAAAACCGGATTCTTCAGCGTTGTCGCTCCCCGCATTTTTCGACGGCGGTGTGACGTGGCGGGTGCGGCATACCCCGACGACGCCGGGGCTGTATCAGGCAACGGGTGTGACGCTGAATGGGCAGGCGATACAAACGAGTTTGCAGCCGGCATCGTGGATGGTAAGTGGAAATCCGACTGGGCCGGGCTATGTCCGGGTGGACCCCGCGAACACGAATAAATTCATTACCAGTGACGGTCGCCGTTATTTCCCTGTGGGAGAGGATGTGGCCTGGGACGTCAATTCGACGGCGAGTGTCGTGAACCTGTTGGCGAAGCTTGGGGGCGCACGGGAAAATTGGGCGAGGATATGGATGGATGATTGGGACGGTAAGAATCTGGATTGGCCGAAGCCGGGAGCATTTGGGCAACTCAATTTGACAGTGGCACAGAAATGGGATGCGATTGTTTCGGCGGCGGAGCAGTGCGGAGTGTTTTTCCAAATGACCCTGCAGCATCACGGACAATATTCGAGCAACGTCGATCCGGAATGGAGCAGTAATCCATACAACAGCGCCAATGGCGGATTCCTGACGAATGCAGCGCAGTTTTTTACGAACTCAACTGCCAAAGCACTGACCAAGCGAAAACTGCGATACGCCATTGCGCGCTGGGGTTATTCGCCGTCGATTATGGCGTGGGAATTGTTCAATGAAGTGCAGTTTACGGATGCGGCGCAGGGCGGACAATGGAACCTGATCGGAGCGTGGCACGACGAAATGGCGCAGTTCATTCGGTCGCAGGACCTTTATCAGCATCTCATCACGACGAGTTCAGACGTGAATCAACCGATTTGGAACCAGTGCGATTACTACACCCATCATGATTATCCGACGGATTATATTTCTGCACTACGCGATCCGCCGGGAGTTCCGGCAGGGCAACCGGTGAAACCGATTTTCGGCGCCGAGGCAGGAAGCGATTTGACCTTTCATTATGGACTTCATGCCCCGTTGTGGGCTGGATTGATGGGAGCACAATCCGGCGGGGCACAACCGTGGTACTGGGATCGAATTGATGCGGAAAGCGGATACAATTTGATTCGGCCGCTTCGGGATTTTGTCTTGTGGTCGGGAATCGGCGAGCAAAATGGACTGGCGAAATCGGGTCCGCACGTAACTTGTTCTCAAGGCACCGGACTGGTTTTCTCGCCGGGTGGCGGATATGCGAATGCGAGCCAGGACACGTTCACGGTGGGAGATGTCGCTCCGGACGGTATGGGGACGTTGCCGAGTTTTCTGCAAGGCACTTTTCACCGCAACATGACGCCGAATGGGTTCACATTCCTGGTAAATTATCCTGCGGCCGGCACATTTTCAGTGCAAATCGTAACCATCGCTCAGTCCGGAGCGGGGTTGCGGATCACGTTGGATAACACGACGACCAACTTGAGCACGTTTCCAGCGACCGGCGCCGACCAGAATACTAATTATACGGTGACGGTGAACGTCAGCGCCGGACAACATACGATCAACCTTTGGAATCCGGGCCAGGATTGGGTGAACCTCGGGAATATAACGCTGACTCCCTACGTGCCGATGTTAGGCGCATACGCGATGGGAACGAATAATTTTGCCGCGCTATGGGTCTGGCATCGGACGAATATCTATAATCCAAATGCTGCATCCAGCCTGGGTGGGACGTTGCCGTTGAGCGGGCTGCAACCGGGTAATTATCAAGGTACTTGGTGGGACACGTTTGCTGGAACGTTGATTTCGAATTTCAATTTTACCGTCAGCGACACGAATCCGGTGACCTTGGCGACGCCTGCTGTCTTGCGATCGGTTGCGTTTTTTGCAGGCGTTCCGCCACAGAGCGGCATAAACCCACCGCAACTGACGCAAACCCTTGGCACAAATTCGCCGCCGCTGAGCTTGCCGCTCGTGATTACCAACCTTGGCGGGTTGCCGCTTACCTATTCGCTGTCTGTTACGGGCGTGAGTCCAATTACTTATACGGCGGTCAATTCCAGCCAGCCGGGCGGACCCGTTTTTGCGTGGAAAGATATTTCGTCAATCGGCCGCGATTGGACGACGAATTTCACCGCGCTCACGGCGAAAACTGCGAACGATGAGGGAATCGCTGGCCCAATCGATATCGGTTTTGGTTTTCCGTTTTTCAGCGGCGGGCAATCGCCCGGAATTTATTCGCAGCTTTACGTTTCGCCGAATGGATTTGTTACATTCAGCCCGTTCGCCGGCGATACTTCCGTGAACACGCCGTTACCGAGCGCTACAGCTCCGACAAATTTGATCGCATTCTTTTGGGATGACCTCGATCTCAACACGACGGGACATGTCTATTCTGACAATGATCCGTTTGCGGGGACGTTTACGTTGCAATTTCAAAATGTCCGGTTCAAAGGAACGACTTCGACCGTTACCTGCCAACTCATTCTGAAGACTTCGGGCGAGATCCTGATGCAATATAAGTCGATGGCGATTTCGAACGCTTGTACCGTTGGAATTCAAAATGCCGCGGGCAATCTGGGGTTGCAGGTGGCCTACAATCAGAATTATTTGCAGACGAATATGTGCATTCGCTTGACGCCAAGTCCCTGGCTTTTGCTGGGAGCCAACGCGGGGTTAGTGCCCAAAGCAAGTGCAGAGATTGACAACGTTGTGCTGAATCCTTCGGGGTTGGCGCAGGGGAATTATCGGGCAACGATTGTGGCCAGGACGAGCGATAATCAGTCGTTAGTGATCTTGCCCGTTGCCATGGACATCACGCCTATTGCAACCTGGCGACAGAGCAATTTCGGCAGTGCCGCGAATGCAGGCATTGCTGCGGACAATGCGGATCCAGACCATGATGGTCTCATCAACATCTTTGAGTACGCCTTCAACACAAATCCAAACATCTCGAATGCTCCGCCAGTGACTTTTGGGATTGAGGAAAATCATTTAAAAATAATGTTTAAGAGAGCGCGTCCTGCGCCTCCCGACATCACTTACTATTTTGAAGTGGCTACTGATTTGATTAATGGCCCGTGGCAATCGGGGCCGAGTTTCACGACGGAATCGATTACGGACAATTTTGATGGCACTGAGACGGTGGTGTTGATTGACAATCTGTCCGTTTCACAATCGAACGCCCATTATCTGCGCATTCGAATCAGCCGAGCGTAGTTGGCGCGTGCTGAAGGAATACATTCGGCTCGGCATTCTGCGCTTGAGAGGAGGCTTGTGTTCCGATCATCGCAACCATACGGCGCGCCAGAATTGCATCGCGGAATTTTGGTTCCGCTGTTTTCAGTGGAATGGCAAGGAATGGAATAAAAAAAGATCACCGCGGATGGATTAGTGGTGGAGATGGGTTAAGGATGGGTGGAGATGGGCGCGGATCGCCGGTAGTTGCTCGTTTTGCCTGCACAACTCGTATCTTTCATAGTCGTGTGTTCTTTATTTTGGGACCGCGAGTTTAGATCTCGGTCCTTCTACCTTAAGGAAGGAAGTTCATTTTTTGCAGACGCTCGTGTTGCAAGTCAGTCCGGGATAGGGAGTTAGCCTCGATTTCGGAGTTCAAATTTCGAACAAAAGAGTTGGTGACCAAAAGTGATCGGCTAAGTCTTATTGAAACGGCACGGCCGTTTTGGTCCATCAACCAGCGATAGTCTTGCTGGCCAAGTGTGTCGAACGAGGGAAAGAGCCGGTCATTATTATTGATGACGCGTTGGGTGTTTTGCGGTCACCGCAGCCCAGTGGAATTAGTTGCTGCTACTCCTCTTTTCTGAAGCTCGGACAATTGTGCCAGTAGTGCTTTGTACTGTTCAGCATATGCACCCCCGGCCGCTCCAGCCGACAACAGTTCGCGGGCCTTGGAGACTTCGTGAGTTTCGAGATAGCAAACGAGGAGAGCCTGATCCAGAGCGAGTCGGTCAATTCCAGTCTGCTGCGCCTGGACCGCGAGCAAGCATGGGATCGCCTGCGTGAACTCGCCACACAAGACGTGCAGGAGACCTGTATAGCGTTGCGTAAAATCGGTGTCGGAAGGTAAATGTTCGGACAGAAAATGGCCTTGTTCGATCGTCTTCCGCGCCAGTTGCTTGTCTGCTGGCGCAAGTTGCCCGTTGAGTTTCTGTTGGCAGAGCAGCCCGTAATACACGTATTCCAGATACCATGAGCTGTACTGAGGCACGGCCCGCTGAGCGATTTCAAAAAGATCGCGGGCTCCCCTATAATTATCCTCCTTAAGAAGCAATTGCGCGACGGCTGCAGTTGGAGGACAGCGAGAACCTTCGAACGGTTTTGTCGCTTGCCACTCGCGCAAGACGTCTCGGATTTCTGGCGTCAATTGCCGTTCAATGCTGGCGGCAATTTCGTCAAACCGCCGAAACGCGCCATCATTGTTGCGGCGCATGAAAGGCGCGGAGAAAACGAGCCGCATGTTGTGGGCGACGGCATATTGGTCGTAAATGTTAATTCCCAGCCGTTGAGCATAATTTTCCCAAACTGACAGACGAGCGCGTGACTCAGAAGTCATCCGGAGTTTGCCCTCGAAATTCGTAAGGCTCTCAACGATGGCTTCTGCAATGAGGGCCTGACCTCGCAGGGTCGGATGCACGTGGTCGTCCATGAGTTCCCAGCCGATTGCTTCTACCGGGCTGTGGGCACGAAAGACCTTCGGCAAATCGCAGATCAACGCGTTCCCTTCGCGAGCGGACTTGAGGATGGCATTTATCGATTGGGACGGCGCGCGCCAGGGCATGGAATCGAGGTCGCGGGCCAGCGTGTATTGCTCCAGTGCCTCCTTGTGCATGCCTTGCGCCGTAAGAGCTTGGCCGAGCAGGTAATGAGCACGCGCATGGTTCGGAGCGAGTTCCAGAATTCTCTGCAACTCATCGATTGCGTTTGACGGACTCGAATGTGTCGAGGTTTCCGCCGTCGACAGCAACGCGGCTATTTCCTGCTGAGCCGCGGAGGGAGTGTGGTCCAATCTGTCGAGACCGATCGGAGCCAAGTCACGCTCGTTCGACGGCGGAACGCAGATGAGCACCTGCGCTCCACGATCTCGGCATCTGCGAATCATTTGGTCGAGGTTCCGGTTCAGGAGATTCGCGGCAGCTTTCCGCAGCGGGTCATTCGGGCCGATGTAAGTTTGCCCCATCATCTGTTCCATGAAAGTGCGTCCTTCAGTTGAATCTCCGCGGTGCCGGAGAGATTCAAGTCCCTGGACAATTGCCAGTGAGTGAAGCCAGCGAGTGGCCTGAAGAAGCCAAGGTCGAGCGCCCGCGCGTCCGACGGAAGCAACTCCATAAGTGCCGAAGAACTCGTTGTGACCCAGATAAATCACGACCAGATCCGGCTGGTATTGTAGAGCCTCAGCGAGGATTCCAAGCGCAGGGAAACTGGCGATGGCGGTAGTGCCCAGATTAATGACTTCAACCTGCCGCTTCGGCCACGCGTCTTGCAACATCAGCTGCAGAAAGGCGGACGCGCAGAGATGACGAGGTTCCGGGTAGCCTTGGATTGCCGACTCGCCCACGAGCAGCACGCGGACATTATTAGTCGGCTTCGGATCGATGAATGTGTATTGCTCACTTGTTCCCGCCCGCCCTGGATTGGCAAAGAACCACGATTCAGCGCCGCCCTGCGCGGCCAGCACGAGACTGCCGCCCGCGACCGGACCGAGTTTTCGGAACATCGGCGCGTACCCGCCGAACCCGCAAAGTCGCAGTGACAACTCTCCCAATGCAATAAGCGCCAGGGGAAGCAGGGAAGCTGTCAGCCCGAAGATGAAACGTTTTCGTGTGGATAATTGAGGTCGGGGTGGGCTTGCCAGGCGAGTTTTCTGTTGCTTGCGATGGGCCATGAAGTCAGTGAGTGATTGTTTCCAGTTTGTGACCGAGTGAATTGCATTGCAATACAACACTGAATCAAAAAAGATATTATGACGGCGTCAGCCAGATTATGTGCCACTCGCGACAATTTTTTGGCCGGGCGTGAAATCGGCGTAAAATCGCGACTGCGCCTTGGCCGAAAGTCACTGAACGGACGTGTCGACAGTTTTGATGACATGCCTGGTGACACAAATGTGTTAGGCTTTTCGGACAGGCCCAAAAACGCGATTGGAACCGAGCGCAATGACTGCAATACCAACTCCTGGCACGAGCCGGCGAAAAGCCGAGGGAGGAACCATCGAAAGCGAGCGATTGCGCAAACGGGACGCCTGTTCATCGACTGTCGAATGATCGCTGCAAACTAACCAAACATGAATCCCTCATCCCGCAACCAATAACCCGGAAAAAATATGACACGCTATCAAAAACAAAGCGCTTGGCTTCGACCCGCTGTCGCCGTTCTGGCTATCGCTTGGGCGGCTTGCCAGGGCCAAGCTCAAACTGCTGACGACTTCATTGTAAATCAATTCGACGATGGAAGTACTGGCGGTTGGGCTCCAAATTATGGTGCCGCGCCAATGACTATCGAATTCGACCCGAACGAAGACCGGGGTCCTGGTGCCAGCCCGGGTGCGCTCAAGTGTACGATTAATTTCGACCTCTGCACTTATTCCGACAACTCGAGAGACTTTGAGCGATCAATAACTCCCACGCTGGACCTGACCAAGTACACAAAACTGCATTTCAGCATGAAAGTCGACCCCAGTTCATCGCACCTTTCCGATTGGGGCGCCGGAGCTTTCGGCAATGTGCGACCGCACATTCGGCTGGCCAGTTGGGGTGGAGACTCAAATCTGGGTAGCGACGGCGGAGGCAACCAATGGGTCGGGACTGATGCTTATGGTCAGTGGGTGGACTACGCCTACAACATCGATCAGACACTCGACAACCTCGCTACTCGGCAAGCCATGGGCGTCTGGGGATATCAGATCTGGTCCGGGTGGGGCACGTGCGCTGCACCGATTGGCCACACCAATACTGTTATCTTCTGGCTCGACAATATCTGGTTTGAATTAAATACGAACACCGCTCCGCCGCCTCCTCCTGTGTTGACGCTCGAAAAAGCGGGTCCTCCGGGTCTTGAGGTTATTATGGACGACAAGACTGATCAGTGGCAACGAAATGCCATTTCGACCCCGACCGCTAATTCTTATATCTGGACTGCTGAGGGGAGCTATCCCGTCACCTACTCCTGCACGATTGCAAACTTCCCAGATAAAACAGCGCATCCAGGTTTTGAAGCACACATGTATATCGTCAATGGCGATACCTCCGGTGGTAACGCCCTGAACGGTGCTACCGATTGGAATTCGCCAGACATTTTCATTTTCCGTGTTGAGAATGTCGCTGGTGGCGCGATGGCTCAAATACAGTGGAAGACCAATTATGCTGCAGCGAATGCTACGAACATTCCTGTAGTCGTAACAGTGCCCAACATCCTCGGCACATGGTCGGTGACATTTAATGATAGCACGCACGGCACATTGACTGGTCCAGGACTTACGGCGACGAATTTCACGCTGCCGGATGACGCGGTAGCCAACAACTTTACCGCCAATTCTTCTTACGTGCAGTTTGGTATGTTCAAAAATGACGGCGCCAACGACGGTCACAATAACAACGCGTATGGGACGTTCAGCCGCGTTCAGATCGTTGGCGCAACAGCTTCAATCGATGACAACTTTCACGGCCCAGTGCTAACGAACAATTACGCCTGGGGCACAACTTCAGCCAGCGCTGTGCAGCATATCCCTTCGGGTACTCAATGGTTAGTCAATTCGACCGTGCCAGCAGCCGGCTTCAATGTGGAAACTGCTGCCGCAGTTACCGGACCCTGGGCTCCAGCGAATGTAACCAGAACCTATCAGGGTGGCGGAAACATTCATTCCATTATCCCACAAATCGCTGGCAATGCGGCTTTCTTCAGAACGGTTAAACGCCCGTTCGTCCAACTGCAAGCGTTGGTGCAGGGTGAGACCGCAGCGCCCAATACAGTCAGCGGAAAAACCGGTACGCCTGACCCAACCATAGTCGCAGGTGTGCCTTTTAACATCACTGTTAATGCTGTAGATCAAAATTGGAATGTTGTCCCATCCTCGGATACGGTAACCATTACCAGCACTGATGCCACCGCGAGCTTACCAGCGGATGCGTCTCTTGTCGGTGGCTCGAGAACTTACTCAGTTACCCTGAATAGTTCTGGCAGCTACACGTTCACAGCTACAGATGTAACCGATGGCACTAAGACCGCTAGCACCAGTAGTTCCATTACGGTGCCGTAGAAATCAGACCTTCAGTTGTTTCAAGAGTGTGGCGCTTCATGCGGCACACTCTTTTTTTACGCTACGCGGGGGCAAGTCTAGTCGACCATGTGCCATTCAAATGATTATATTAGCCGGTCTCAGAAATGTGGAGCTTGTGCACCTTGCCAATAACATGAGAAAGTGCGGGACTGACACCGCGTTAATGGGCGACCCCTTTCCTGTCCTTTCGTGACCCCGTGCGGTTTCGCTTGAGATGATGCCTCAATAACGCCGCAGCACCCGCAAAAACCGATGCAAGAGATGTCGGTTCGGGCACGGTTTCCAAAGTCATTAACGTCCCACCGCCCAGGATCTGCGTATATGATGTGGCCCCGCACCCAAACGTGAAGAGGTCGGGAACGAAGGTATAGGTTGAGGGACTTGGTATGCTTAGCGCATACGTGGCCTGGAGTTCGACCGCAGTGAATTCCATTCCCGGTGAAACCGTGAATGTGTCAGAGAAGGAGACAAGTCTCCCACCAGAACCAAGTATGTCGAAAGAATACGTGCGCACCGGCGTTGACCCAACAAGGTTTTCGAACGCAAAGGATGTGGCAATTGGGTTCTGCAGCCCGTCCGAAGGACCACCCCACCAGCGTCCACCTAGATTGAGTGAAATACTATCGAAACCACTTGGCGCAGTGTGAATAACAAACTTTTGTCCAGCGGGCGCTTCGAAGCGCATGATCACAGTCTCTGAGCCGGTAAGCATCGTAGTAAAGTTTGGCTGGGTGAATTGTCCGGCCGTCGTCGCATCCGTAATCAAGGTTGCCGGCCCGCCGGGAGCGTAATGACCGAACGTATGCGTCAATCCAAAGATTGTGGTATCTGGCAGGGCGAGTGTGCCTGCGGTGCAATTTAGGAGAAAAAAGAATGCACAGTAGCACAGGAACCGACGCCCGAAAGCGGGAAAACGTAAAGAATTCCAAAGGGTCATAATCAAAGTAGTAATTCGATCCGTGAGAGGACCGGATAAGTTCATATGTGAAATCCTTTCATCAGTTTTTGCCACGGGCAGCGTTCGGACGTATTTTTACGTTACTACAAAATGAGTTTTGCTTGGAGAAGCACAGGGAGTGCCAAGCGGTGGAATGCCCAGTAAACGCTTGGTTTTCCCGCAAAGTCAGAGCCATGCTGCGTTAGATTCACGCATTTTGAGTCAAAATCACGCGCCCCTGACATCCCGTTTAAACCAGCTTCCAACCGATTTCAAGCCTACCGTAACTTACGGTAACTCTCGGTAACCAAACCCAGGTGGTAGGGACGACTTCCACGTTACTTCCGCGTCGTCCCTCTTTCACTCGCCCTTAAGTTCTTACTGCTCAATCCCCAGAAATCATCGTCCACATCCCGCGGGGTGTCACGAGTGTGCCGCTTCCAATCGTGTCCTTGGTTTTAAGCGTTTGGACATGGTTATCGTGAAAAAGATAGTTAAATCGAGTGGAGTGAAGGCCATAGGAGGCTGAGCCATAACCGAGCGTCGAGCTCCCGAGTTGGTAACAATCGTTGTTGGGAGTGATGCTTTGGAAGCCTGTCCCGCCAGGTTGAATGCCGGCACAAAAAGACGGCCAATCATTGCCACAGATATTTTCACCATTAGGCAATTCAGCCAGTAGAATGGTGCCAGCATTGTCCTGGACGGCACTTGCTTTATAACCGGGCGGGTCCCACAAAGGTGGACTTCCATCATTCCTGAATATGTAAATGCCGACACCGTTTCTGGGCGGTGGCAGACGGTCCCCGCCGAGCAAGTTCATGCCACCCGCAAAATTCATCGAATACGAGCGGCGCGCGACAAAAGCAGCCCAATATATCGAAGCCTCGATTCGGTCCGCCGGGCACTTCAGAATCTGCGGCACTTTATTCGTCGCGGTGATTCCAAATTCGAGGTCTGTATCGGAATCGGGCCCGCCGATATAATGATGAATCAGATCATCCCACGCCAATTGATAGGTGTAATCTCCCGTCCGATATACGGCCGGACAATGAGTGTCATTATGATCGAGGAGAAATAGCTGAAGGCCGACACCCAGTTGCCTCATATTGGAGGTGCACTGGAGCCGCTGCGCTTTGGCTTTGGCTTTGGCCAGGGCAGGAAGCAGCATTGCAGCCAGAATTGCAATGATGGCGATAACCACGAGGAGTTCAATCAGCGTGAACCCTGACCGGAGACGAAAGCAGCGGGAGGGGCGTAGTTTTGAATCGGCCATTGCGGTCACAGGAGCGGGCATTCATTGTTAGGTTAAGGCTCCGACTGCGGGTTGGCATGTCATCAAAACAGGCGACAACGTTTCACAACGGAACCAAGTGTCTTGTTACTGGACAATGCCATAGAGGCGGAAATACCAATCCAATCGGTTTTCCAAGGGTTTACGTCAATTAATCTTCCTCACCAGATTTTGGACAATCTTGGCCGAGAAAGTGCTGTCTCACTGCTGGACTTTCGCCAGGGTGAGGATGAGGGCAACGGCGTGAAGACCGGACGAAAAATGACGCACGCAAAGAGCGCGAGAGCCCGCCAACACAGTCGAAAAGGGATGACCCTTATCGAAGTGCTTATTGCATTGGCCATAGCCGGCCTGGGCGTTGGCGCCATCATCAGCGGCTATATGTTCACGGTCACTTCAGCGGAACGAAACGCCCTCTCTCTGGCGGCAAATGCCAGAGCCATGCAGCGTGTTGAGGAGATACGGGCAGCTCAGTGGGATACCAGCCTTTCAATTGATCAGCTCTCCATCACAAATTTCTCAGATGAATTGGTTACCCTGGATACTTCGGGAACAAGCGGGGTGGTTACGTATGCCACAAATCACGTGCTTATCTCGGACATTTCAACTTTTCCGCCCCTGAGACGAATTCGAGTGGATTGCACGTGGAAGTTTTACGATGGCAGAGTCATGACGAACACAATCGAAACCTGCCGAGCCCCGGACCGATGAGAATTGCTCCTTTGATAGCGTCCTCGCGTTTTCGTTCTGCTGCGAACCTGATCGGCTCGAGAGCGAGGCGCTCGCAATGGTTGCTTTGGCGGCCCTGGTGTTCCATTGCTCGGACTCGATTTGCGGCGTTCACGCTCACAGAGCTTCTGGTTGCGATAACGATCTTTTCCTTTGTCGTCACGGGCGTGGTCTCGGCGAATTTGTTTGGCTTGAAAATGTTCAGAATCGCCGAAAACAAACTGTTGGCAAGCGAAGGCGCCCGTCGGGCCATTGGGAAAATGGCCGATGAAATTCGCAATGCCAACTCTCTCTATGTCGGCGATATCAGCAACGGCACCTTTTACGCTGCGCCTGATGGCGTGGTGCAATCAGGCAAAGGGATGTTGATCTGTCCTTCGACCAATCAGGCCCAATTCATCCTCTATTACTTGAATGCCTCGGATAATACCTTTCGTCGCGCGACCAGTACGACGAACAAAACAGTGATTCTAGCGCGCTCGATTACGAACAGCATCGTGTTCACAGCCCAGGATTGTTTTGGCAATATCCTAACTAATTCCTCGCAAATCAATCGCACCTTCCATGTCGATCTGGAGTTCTATCATCCCAAATATTTTGGCGTGGTCGCCGATTCATTCAAATTGGAGTCTTCGGTGACTCGACGCTTGAAATAACTGCAATGAAAATCGATTCACACACCTCACATGTTTCCAGCCGGGCGTCCCCTGGCAAGTGCAGCAGAGCTTGCGGCTCGAGCCGCAAAACCGAGCGCGAGGAGGGAAGCGTTTTGGTCTTCACAATCGTCATTATTGCCTGCGCCCTGGTGGTGCTTGCGGCCACCATGGCCTGGTCCAATACCAGCGCCAAACTGACCGATCGCACAAATCGCTATATGGCAGCTACAGCAGCCGCGGAAGCGGGGACAGAATACACTCTGGCCCAGATCTGGAAGGATTTTTCGGGCGGCGGAGAAGCGCTCGTGCTGGCAAATCTCACGAATTACCAATCGACCGCCCTGACTTCCGCGCAATCGCCGTACTGGGCGGACTGGGAGTTTACCGATGCCTGTGGGCACACAAACAGCACCTACGTCAGCATTGGCACTTCAAGCAACTACACGGTTTTGGACTCAGCTTATGCCCATCTCCAGGCATATGTAACTCCTTGTACAATTGTTTGTGACGCGCACCAACCGCATGCCCTGAACGACGTTTTCGGCGCCGTCTATCAACAGGTTCAATTGGCGCGCATCCCGATCTTTCAATGGGCGATGTTCAGTTCGGGCGACCTGGAAATCTCCTGCGGCAAGCCATTCACTGTCACTGGACCCGTGCACTCAAATCAAAAAATTTACGTTGAACCGGATAATTCCCTGACTTTTCTGACGGATGTCACCGCCGTTGGTGACATCCTTTTCCAACGGAGCCCGTTGGATTCTCGCGTCCCTCCTAGTGGTAGCGTCACGTATGAAGGCGGAAAAACTTCTCATGTGCCAGCTCTAACCATTCCGATCGGCCTGACCAACACGCCAACGGCTGTTCGTGAAATCATTGAACCACCCCCCGGTGGCGAGGATCCGACTTCACTGCTGGGCCGCGCCCGTTACTACAATCAAGTTGATCTCGTCATCACTGTCACCAGCGGCGGGATCACTGTCACCAGCGGTCGTTACGACAACTTTAGTCACACAGTTACAAACACTGAAGTCGCCTTGTTCGTCAGTACCACTAATTCTTTTCGGGACGAACGCGAAGGGAAATTGGTCTTGCCGATTGATATCAATATCGGTGTCTTCCGTGTGTGGAGCGCTACCAATGGCAGTATTCGGCCTCTTCTGGGAAGCAGGGATGTTTCGTCGATTTACGTCTGGGATCAACGCCCGTTTACGTCCTCAACTCTGAGCGGTGTCCGTGTGGTAAACGGGGCGGCCCTCCCCTCGCGCGGCCTGACCGTCGCCACGGGTAGTCCCCTCTACGTTTATGGGGATTTTAACAGCCCAAATCCCGGAAGCACCAATACGAGTGGCACTCTGCCTGCTTCTCTCGTCGGTGATGCGCTGACTGTTCTGTCCGATGGTTGGGACGATACTAGGTCCCTTTTGCCGGGCGTGAGCGGTTTTGCGGGTCGGGCGACTATTTTCTCAACCACTGTTAACGCAGCGATACTTGCCGGGGCCGTGGATACTACGCAAGACCACTATAGCGGGGGCATGGAGAATTTTCCTCGCTTTCTCGAGGACTGGAGTCGGGCAACGTTCACATATAACGGGTCTATGGTGAAAATGTTTCCGAGTCTTTATGCGACCAACGCATGGGGCAAGAACTACGTCTATAAACCACCCACGCGCAACTGGACCTACGACCGTAATTTTGACAGCCCGACGAAGCTTCCTCCGTTGACACCGGGTTTCATTAAAATCGGGCGCAGCGTTTGGAACACCGTCGCCGCAAATCAAACCAACGCTCCGCCAGCCGACCTCTAATCATGAAGTGCGGGCGCAATATTCTTTTGATCGCGATGGTGCTCGGGTCCCTTTTAGGGGCCTCTGGTGCTGATACAGCCGGTGTCGACACGGAAATATCCCCGCCCGAAGTCGGCCTTATAACTCGGTTGCGCAGGCAGCAGGAGGCGAAAAAGAGACAAGCCGAGTACGATGTAAAGGTCGCAATCCCCGATATTGACGCAGCGGAACGGGAACTTGAAGGACTGAATAACACGGTCAGCAACGCGATGCATATGGCTGAGCGGAGCAAGCAGGCCGAAGAGTCCAGCCCTGGCGTATTCCAGAGTATCGTCACGGCCGCGGTATTGCTCGGTGTTGGCATATTTTTCTTCCGTAAAGTCGCGCCTCGAATTGGATTTTTATACAATGTCTCAGAACAAGAGGCTGATGTTGCGTCGATTAATTTGGCCGAAGAAAAGTCATTCTCGGAATTTGTCACCGCCTTCAAAGTCGGGCCTCGCCGCCGCCGTTCGTCCGAAAACGCCGGCGCTTCTGTCGCCAGTGAATCGCTCAGCGTCGGCGAAACTCGGCTCGCGGTTCCTGGGCCGCTTAAGATGTTTTTTGATAGCGCGCCGAAGGCGGTCGCCATCATGCGCGGTCTCATCCAGGAAATCACTCGAGCTGCCGAGCAGGCGGTGCGACAGAAACTTCTCACCGATCTTGGCGAAAAGGTTCACGGCTTGAAATGTAGCGCTGGGCTGCCCGAAGTCCTTCCCGTCTGGCAATTGGCGGCCGCCCTCGAAGGGCTCGTGAGACAACTATCGGACAAAGATCGAAACGTTACTCCTTCGAGTTTGCGAACTGTCGCCAGTGCAGTCGATTTGCTCGAAGCCCTGTCTGTCGAAGGCGTTAGATCGGACCTGATGTCCAACCCACCGATTCGTCTCCTCGCCGTCGATGACGATTCCCTCAGCCGGCATGCGGTGTCGTTCGCGCTCAAGAAAGCGCTCAACAAGCCCGACCTTGCAGAAAATGGCGAAGCCGCTCTGGCTCTGGTTTCGCAAATCAAATACGACGCAATCTTCCTCGATGTTCAAATGCCGGGGATGAACGGTTTCGAGGCCTGCTCAAAAATCCACACCACCGAACTCAACCGCGCGACTCCCGTAGTCTTCGTCACTTGCCAAAGCGATTTTGATGCGCGAGCCAAATCAACCCTCAGCGGCGGCGCCGATCTCATTGGCAAACCATTCCTGACGTTCGAGATTACGGTCAAAGCTCTGACACTGGCTCTTCGTGGCCGGCTTAATCCTAAACTTGCAGCCACTTCCCTGACTAAGTCCGTTCTGAACTCCAAGGAAATACCGAAGTCTTCCGCTGAAAATGAGACTTCACTGGTGATTGAGAAAGACGCTGTTGTCCAGGGCCCTGCCCTCCGTAGCCTGGCCTCCGAAGGGCTTTTGGCGAAGGATGCTGCCTTTGGCGAAGGGTCCTCCTCGATCCGCAAATCACGCGAACAGCGGCGGCGCGATCGACGCAGGAAGGCGCAAGCCACACGCCAAAACAAGAAGGGCCATAAGCTCCAGCTTGAGCGCCCCACAGGCAGCTCGAAAAAGAATGAGAATGCCAACGCTGAGGGTAGTAGCCCCGTTGTTCCTCTTGGCGATTCATTGAACCTGTCCTCCGACATGGTCGCGAATGCATTCCTGACACATGCGCCCGCAAACATTGAAACTCTGCAAAACCGGCTCGAACTCATTTGCCAGGCTTCGGACGACGAAACCCGTCAGGAACGGGTCGTCGAATTGTACCTGGCCGTTCACTCACTTGCGTCGGAAGCCAGCCTGGCGAAATTGCATACCATTCTCCAATTGAGCTCCGCCATCGAAGTGCTCCTGAAGAAATTGCTCGAAGAGCCATCGGGGTCCATCATTGCGTCGCTTTCAGTTCTTGCCAACGCGCTGGAGTTGTTGCATGACTTTTGCGACGCAAAACTCGCCTCGAATCTCGCCGAACAGCCTATCCACGTTTTGGTCGTTGCAGACGCTCCGCTGGCGCGGATGAACCTTCAAGACGCCATTCAAGTGCCAGGCGCGGAAGCCAGAAGTGCCGAAATCAGTGAAGCGTTCAAATTGGCTGCCGAAAAGCAATTCGACGTCATCTTCCTCGATGTCCAAACGCTGAACGCTGACACTTTGGCGGTATGCTCCAAATTGCGCGAGCACTCGAAGGTCAAAACGCCGATTGTGTTTGTTTCCGATCAAGCGAACTCCGGCGACCTTCTGGAATCCATTCTATCTGACGGCGATCGGCTGCTTCAGCGCTCCTGTTCGCCCGCCGAAGCCAGTCTCGCTGCGATTGCGTCGGCCTTAGGCGGGCGTTTCGAGCAACTCATCCCGGCTGGCGAACTGGACGGCAACGCGCCAATCGAAGAGCTTGCCACAGCGGCAAAATAAGGCTGCACAAAGGCGGTAACAGGTGTTACTCCTTTGCTCATGCGTCCCGCTCTGCGAGCATTGCCGTTGTTCCTTTTAAGCCTCTCCACTTCGGCCGCACCGCTGGAACTCCAGGGCAACCTTTCGGCTCATGATCCTTCGACAATTGTTAAGGATGGGAGCGAATATTGGGTCTTTGCCACCGGCAGGGGAATCATTTCCCTGCATTCGACCAACCTGGTCATGTGGCAAGCGGGCCCGACAGTCTTCACGAATCGGCCGGCATGGACCACAAACGCCGTGCCGGGGTTCAGAGGAATGTTTTGGGCGCCCGACATCGTTCATCTCAAAGATCAATATCTGCTTTATTATTCTGTCTCGACCTGGGGTTCGCAGACTTCGGCCATTGGATTGGCCACCAGCAAGAGCCTGGACCCGGCGAATTCCAATTACGGTTGGACTGATCGTGGATTAGTGATTCAGTCCAGTCCGCGCGACAGTTACAACACAATCGATCCCAGTGTTACCCTGGACAATCTCGGCAGACTTTGGCTCGCTTTCGGTTCCTACTGGTCCGGGGTCAAGATTGTCCAACTCGATCCGCTTACTGGAAAACGGATTGGAACGAATTCTCCTATTGCGGCAGTCGGTTGGAAAGAAGCCATCGAGGCCTCGTGCCTTTATCAGCACGAAAATTATTATTATCTGTTCGTTAATTGGGGCCAATGCTGCCGAGGCGTGAGGAGCACATACAGCATACGCATCGGTCGCAGCCCCTCCGTCACCGGTCCGTATCTCGATCAAGCGGGGAAGGATTTGCTTCAAGGTGGCGGCACGTTGCTTATGGAATCCGAAGGGCGCTTAATTGGTCCGGGCCATGCGGGGATATTCACGGAGGGCAGCACGAATTGGTTCAGTTTTCATTATTACGATGGCCAAAGGGATGGTGCGAGAACGCTCGGGTTGCGGCGCTTGGAGTGGGGCAGTGATGGGTGGCCTGTCCTCAAATAGTTCAAAGTCCGGAGTTCCGTTAACGTTACCGATTTCTGCAACCCCTTCAGTCACAAGTGCTTCCCGCCAAACCGATCTGCCACTTGACAAACTCCCTAGGGTAGAGAGAAGAATTTTTTCGTGAATGCACTTCTTACATTAGTACCCATGAACGTTGTCTGCTGGTCGCAACGACGCGAGAATTGGTTTACCTGGCTGAAGCTGCCTCCTGCGGCAACTTCACCTAACTTCACCAAACTTCACCAAAACATCTTATCTGGAAAATTTCGCGTATGCATCAGAATCTTGCCCATAGATTCGTTCTTGCCGTAATCCTTCTGATTGGCAGTCGGGCCTTCGTTATTGCCCAGAACACCAACTCGTCAACAGCGCCTTCCGATTTTAAACATTGGGACTTCAAGGTCGAAGGAGTTAGCCGCGAGGCACTCGCTTACATTCCCCCAACTGCCAAGGAAAAACCGACTCCCGTAATCTTCGTGTTCCACGGCCATGGTGGCCGGGCGCAAAACGCCGCCAAGATGTTCGCCATGGACCGCCATTGGCCCGAAGCCATTTCGATTTACATGCAAGGCTTGAACACGCCGGGGAAATTGACTGACCCGGAAGGCAAAGCGCCCGGGTGGCAAAAATCCGTCGGCGATCAACAAGACCGCGACTTGAAATTCTTCGACGCGGTCATCGCCCGCCTCAAAAAAGATTACAAATTAGATTTGAAGCGCATCTTTTCCACTGGCCATTCGAATGGCGGCGCATTCACATATTTGTTATGGGCCGAACGCGGCGAAGTTCTGGCCGCTGTCGCACCGAGCGCCGGCATGGCGGTCGAGAGCATTCCGAAACTCAAACCGAAGCCAATCATGCACATTGCCGGAGAAAAGGATCCGTTGGTCAAATTCGAGTGGCAGGAGAAAACCATCGCTGCCGTCCGCAAAATCAATGGTTGCGAACCCGAGGGCAAACCGTGGGACAAGAATTGCACGTTATACCCATCGACGACGGGCACACCAGTGATCGCCTATATTCATCCTGGCGGACATGTTGTTCCAGCCGCAGCGCCTGGACTCATCGTGAAATTTTTCAAAGAAGTCGCGAACTGAGATTCGGACACCTTGGTATTTGCACGCCTTTCGCAGACTAATCCGCCTGGCGAGTCCGAGCTGTCGGAAGGCTTGCAACAACTTGGGCGAAACCAGTTCGAGTGGTGATCTTTTCGTGGCTGGCGTTCGCGTCGGTCCAGTCGTGGAAAGTGACCACGGCAGCAGATGCGACGGTATCGCGTTAACTTACATCGAAGCAGGCCATCAATTAAACCAGATGCGTTGGATCGTTCAAGGAACGCGGAGTCGATAGAGACGGCTTGGATAGTTTATCCACTGTGGATCATTGAAATAATTTGAGCCGCCCGGCAGAGGAGCGGTTTGAACGGGAATCCAAACGGGATTGGCCAAATTAGTGCAAGCGTCGACGACAACGGTTTTGCCGCTGGCCCATGTAATGTTGAATCCGAATTGATTGCTGCGTACGCCGAAACTGCCATCATCCGTCTGTACCTGAGGGAGCCAGGGCTCAGTGAGAAGTCCGCCAAAGTAAGTATCCCAACCGATAGTCCCGGGCAAATAGAGGACAGTCACGTCGTTTTGGATATCGAAAGCATCCCAGTCAGCCGTCGGGGCGTTTCCGAGGAAATAGATTCGGGTAAGGCTTGAGTCGGCGTTAAAGGCAAGTGTTCCGATACTGTTAACACCGGCGGGAACTGTCAAAGTCGTCAGATTCGGGCATACCTGAAAGGCGTAAGTTTGAATGCGAGTGACTCCGCTTGGAATCGTGTAACTCCCGATCCTGCCGCCCGGATAGTAGAGGATAGTCGTTCGGCCTTTATCGAACAACACTCCATCCAAACTGCTATAGACAGAGTTGAGCGGATCGACGTTTATCGTTAGCAAATTTGGGCATGAGACGAACGCTTGTCCCGCGATACCGCTGATGTTCGTGCCAATGTTGATATTAGTGAGCGTGTTGCATTGATAAAATGTGCTATTTGCGAGAGTAGAAACGTGAAGCCCGTTAATCGTGTAGGGAACATCGACGCTTCCCCCAATACCGATGTATCTGGTAAGCGTGATTGTCCCGCCATTGGTTACGTAACTGAAAAGGACCGGCACTGCAGGCCGACCGGCATACCTGTCCCCCCATCCGGTAGTTTTGGGCAAGTAATAATTGGTTGCGTTGGCAGCGCCATCAAAGATTGTTGGATCGGCGAACGGGGCGTTTCCCAGGAAGTAGAGCGCAATCAGATTGGAGCAATTTTGAAACGCTCGGGGCGCGATGTATCCAATGTTGGCAGGAATGGTGAGCGTGCTCAAAGCAGTGCAGCCGGCAAAGGCCAGGTTGCCGAGATTGGTGATAGTATTGGGAAGAGTAATGCCAGTCAGAGTGGAACCATTCAGAAAAGCATTGCTGCCAATGGCAACGACTGGGTTACCATCGATAGTGCTAGGAATCACCAACGGACCAGCCGGGCCGGCGTAGCCTGTAATCGTGATGCCATCGTCGTTGGCTGTGAAAAGCAGTTGGTTAAGCACCTGCGGATCCCATTGGACTACCGGCAGAAGGTCGAATGAATTCGTCCAGCCGGTTGTCCCCTGCAGGTGGTAGAGCGTGGTTTTATTGGCACCGCGGAAGATTGGCGCAGCACCAGGGAAATAATCAACGGGAGCGTTGCCTTGGAAATAGACGGCTGTCAAATTGGAACAGTAATAGAACGCGTAATACGAGTAGTTTGTAACACTCGCGGGAATCGTGACGCTGGTCAGGTTCGAATTGGAGGAGAATGCATAAACCGCGATGCTGGTGACCGAAAGGCCATTCGTTGACGCGGGAATGGTCACCTCTCGCTCGGAACCAGTATAGCCCGTCAACGTGAGTTTGCCGTTGTTGGTGGTGAATGTGAATTGGGCGTGCGCGACGCTAGTCAAAAGCCACAGAATCAGTCCCACTGACGCCCGAAATCGGAAAAGTGAGTTCATGGGTAAAACTTCGTGTACCGTACATCAAGTAGCTCGAGGAGGAGAGTTTGAACTGTTTCCCTGCTTCGGGATACCATTCATTAGGACGGTAGTAGCTTGCAGCGTGCCGACACGCAAAACCGCTGGATTTTAGGTGCTTTCATCCAAAATTCGACTCGGCATGGGGGTTCCTGACGCGTGACGGTCGCGCGAAATGCGTGAGCCTCACGCATGTGCATTGAAACGTACAGGTAGCACCACAATGGATAACCAGCATGATTTTTTTCATATCACGTCATCTGCCGATGATGTTCCTGCAGCGTTTTGACCGCGTAGCCATTTCTTCTGAGAGCGGCAATGCCGAGGGCAGCGGCTTTGGCCCCGCTGATGGTGGTCATAATCGGTGTGCCGGTGTAAACGGCCGAGGTGCGGATTTTGACTTCGTCAGCGCGCGGAGTTTGGCCGGCCGGCGTATTAATGACGAGTTGAAGTTCGCGGTTTTTCAAAAGGTCAAGCGCGTTGGGCCTGCCTTCGGCGAGTTTGAAGATGCGACGGACTTTGAGGCCGGCTTTTTCGAGGACCGTAGCAGTGCCGCCCGTCGCGACCAGCTCGAAACCTAAATCGGAGAAGAGTTTGCCCACTTCGGGCGCTTCGCTTTTATGCGCGTCGCTGACACTGATGAACACGCTACCCTTGGAGGGCAGGGGACCGCCCGCCGCCATTTGCGATTTGGCATACGCGATTCCGAGATCGGCATCGAGCCCCATCACTTCGCCGGTGGAACGCATCTCGGGCGAGAGCAGAATGTCCTGCCCTTGAAAACGATTGAACGGAAAAACAGATTCCTTCACGGCCCAATACTTCGGCCAGATTTCCTGCGTGAAGCCAAGTTGCTGCAAAGTCTTGCCAGCCATGACTTTGGCGGCGAGTTTCGCCAGCGGCACGCCGATGGCCTTGCTGACGAATGGCACAGTGCGCGATGCGCGCGGGTTAACTTCGAGCACGTAAACCGTTTCGCCTTTGACGGCATATTGCACGTTCATGAGGCCGATGACTTTCAATTCACGCGCCATCGCGTGCGTGTATTCGCGAATGACCTCGATGACTTTTTGCGAAAGGGTATGCGGCGGCAGCACCATCGCCGCATCGCCTGAATGGACGCCGGCGAATTCGATGTGCTCGAGCATCGCGCCGATGACGCTGGCGCCCTCGTTCGCATTCGCGAACTGGCCGACATCGGAAATGCAGTCCACATCGACCTCCGTCGCGTCTTCGAGGAATTTGTCCACCAGAACCGGTCGCTCAGGAGAGGCTTCGACGGCGAAACGCATGTAATGTTGAAGCTCGCCATCGGAATAGACAATTTGCATCGCGCGTCCGCCAAGGACAAAGCTGGGACGGACGAGAATTGGATAGCCAAGCGTCTTCGCCGCCGCCAACGCCTCGGATTCGTTGGTTGCGATTCCATTGGGAGGCTGCGGAATGTTGAGCTTGTGCAACATTGCCGCAAATAATTTTCGATCCTCGGCAACTTCAATGTTTTGCGGGGACGTCCCGATGATATTGACGCCGTTTTTCTGCAACCCGAGCGCAAGATTCAACGGTGTCTGGCCGCCGAATTGCGCAATCGCGCCCCAACACTTTTCGCGCTCATAAATATGGAGCACGTCCTCCAACGTGAGCGGTTCAAAATAGAGTTTGTCGCTGGTGTCGTAATCGGTCGAGACGGTCTCGGGATTCGAGTTGACCATCAATGTCTCGAAACCGTCTTCCTTCAGCGCGAACGCAGCATGAACACAGCAATAATCGAACTCGATTCCCTGGCCAATGCGGTTTGGCCCGCCGCCCAGGATCATGACTTTCCTGGTATCGGAAGGTCGGACCTCATCATCGCCACGGTCATAAGTCGAATAGTAATAGGGCGTATAGGCTTCAAATTCAGCGGCGCAGGTGTCAACGAGCCGAAAGCTCGGGACAAGCCCGAGTTTCTTTCTTTCGGCGCGGACGTCGTCCTCCGTGCGCCCGGTGAGGTGAGCAATCTGGCGATCGGAAAATCCGAGTGATTTAGCTTTAGCGAGCAATTCTGCGTTCATTGATCAGTACAAACCGCGCGAAGTAAGCAGCAAAAGAGAATGGGTGTCGAGTGTGAAGAAGAATTTAAACATGAGTTAACACAGAAAACTGAGAGGAAATCCTTGGCCAGGGACATTGGTTTCCGTACGCTCGCCTTCGAAACCAGAATACTTATGAAAGCCAAACTGAACATCATTACATTTGTTGCACTTATCAGCCTGGCTGCGAGCGTTCGCGCGGCGGACGGAGGCGACTCTGCCCATTCATCTGGTGGAGGCATGCAGGAACCGATTTTTTCGGAATTCAAGGACTTAAAATGGGACAAAATCCTGCCGGATTTAGGCGGCAATTCACCGGAAATTTGCGTGCTGCATGTCGATCCAAAGACCCAGGCGACAAAGCTCATGATCCGCACGCCAAAGGGCATTCATATCCGCAAACATTGGCATAGCGCCAATGAAACGCACACGATTATCAAAGGCATCGCGAAGTTTGAATGCGATGGCAAGCGCAGTGAATTGGGACCTGGCTCTTTCAACTACATGCCTGCCAAAATGGTCCACGAAGCGTGGCTGCCGGCGGATTCACTGACATTCATCACGGTGGATGGGGCTTGGGACGTGAACTGGGTTGAAGGTCCGCCGAGCGCGGCGGATTTGACGAAGTGAGCCGGGAGCATCTCAATTTTTAGAGAGCCTTTATTTGGGGAATTTGGTAGTGGTGAAGGGTGAGCACAAGCTGCTGTGAAACGGTTCCTCATCCACATAG
>Ga0193709_1000109_pt1 | contig 35305 bp, 26 predicted proteins | sample H3c2metaG_FD_160571 | JGI IMG/M metagenome (GOLD analysis project Ga0193709, IMG submission 160571) | Soil microbial communities from a riparian zone of the East river system, Colorado, United States - H3c2 | ecosystem: Environmental > Terrestrial > Soil > Riparian zone | place: USA: East River...
AAACGGCGCAGCCAGCGCGCGCAGCATGCCCACACCGCCTGCTTGATGCGCAGGATAAAGTTTCAATACGTTGAAGCCTGCCAGGCGCGCCGCAATCACTTCAGTCGGTGTCATGACCCCCGGCAACAAGGGAAACCGCGCGCCTCGCGCAGCGCCGGCGAGTTCAGGGATCAGTCCCGGGCTTACGCCGAATTGCGCTCCCGCCCGATCGGCCGCTGCAAAATCAACCGCTCTGGTCAGAGTCCCGGCACCGACGATGGCATCGGGGATGGCTTTGCGGATCGCCTCAATGCAGCCCAACGCAACCGGCGTGCGCAGAGTGATTTCCAATACATTTAATCCGCCGGCAACCAGGGCTCGCGCCAACGGCACGGCGTGATTCAGATCGCTCAGCGTCAGGACCGGAATCACCGGCGCCATTCCAAGGATTTCACGAATGTTCACAAGCCTTCCTCCACGAGCGTAATTACGGCGCCGCCGGATGCGATACCGACGCCGGCACAATGGCTCCGGCGTGCGTGACCACCCGCGATGCGACGCGAAGTGCCGCCTGCGCAGCTTCGTCCGGCGAGCTTCCTTGAAGGCGATTTGCCAAGTATGCGCCGTTAAAAGCGTCGCCGGCTCCCGACGTGTCGATTACCCGTTCAACGCTCGGACTGGGCAATCGTTTGCGCGCTTCGCCAACGGCGATGGATGCCGGCCGTATCAGCCACCTGCGGCGCGTGGCGGCGCTCGCCGATCTATATCATGCCAAGACGGGTTGTCATGGAGCGACGGATTTATCACCGGTTTGCCGCGGGTTCCCTACACCCCGGCGATGCGCCGGGTTTGGGCGTCGATATCGACGAAGAGCTCGCCGCGCGGTATCCGTATCAACGGGCCTATCTTCCCGTAAATCGGCTCGAAGACGGTACGATGACGAACTGGTAGGCGGGAAAAAGGGGAAACGAGTGGCCTGTCGTTGGTCGCGCAATGCGCTGTGCGTGATTTCGCTGTTTGCGTCCATTGCTGCCGCACAAGACGCGCGTCTGATCGCGCCCCTCGATGCAGGATGGCGTTTCACGCAAGCGCCGGATTTGACCGGCGTCGAAGCGTCCGCCTTTGACGATGCAGGCTGGACTTCGGTCGGGCTGCCGCACACTTGGAACCGCATCGGCAACGATGGTACCGAGCGCTCGCCGCTCTCGAACAATGTACAGGGAGTGGGGTGGTATCGCCTGCACTTCACGCCGCCGCATGCCGCAGTCGCCAGCCGTTACTTTCTGCAATTCGATGCGGTGGGCGCGGTCGCGGACGTCTGGTTGAACGGCCGGTATCTCGGCAAGCATGCGGGTGCCTTTTCCCGGTTTCGCTTCGATGCATCATCGTCGATCAAACCTTTAGGCGACAATGTGCTGGTGGTGAAGGCGGACAATAGCCGGCCGCAACCGGGCGCGAGCACCCAAGATGTCATCCCCTTGTCCGGTGATTTCTTTGTCTTTGGCGGCATCTACCGAAACGTGTCGCTCATCGTCACGCGGCCCGTGCATGTGGATCTGCTGGACTTCGGCGGCCCCGGCTTGTATGCGCACGCGCTCGACATCGATGCGAACGGGGCAACCGCGCAACTCGCGGGCAGAGTTGCGAATGACCTGAAGAATCCGCGCCGCATCACGGTTGAGTTCGCGATTGAAGACGCCGGCGGCGGTATCATCGCCTCCAAATCTCTCGAGACGACGGCAGCGGTTGGATCCACCGCGATGCAAACGCAACTGCGCGTCGAGCATCCGCGGCTTTGGGAAGGCATCAAAAGTCCCTACTTGTACCGCTCGGTGATGACCATTCGTTCGAGTACCGGGGCGATCCTGGATCGAGTCAGTCAGCCGCTGGGCTTTCGCAGCGTGAAGTTCGATGCCGATCGCGGCTTCTTCCTCAACGGTGAGCACATGTTCTTGAAGGGTGTGTCCATGCACCAGGATCGCCCCGTGAAGGGCTGGGCCATCTCGCATGCCGATCAGCGCCAAGACTTCGATCTGCTCCAAGACCTGGGTGCCAATGCCGTGCGTCTAGCCCACTATCAACACGATGAATATTCCTACGAGTTGGCCGATTCGCGCGGGATCGTCGTTTGGGCTGAAATACCGTTGGTCAACAAAGTGTCCTTCGACGGTTCTCCCGCGAACCCCGCCTTGACGGCCAATGCGCGGCAACAACTGACTGAATTGGTGCGCCAGAACTACAATCATCCGTCGATTGCCCTGTGGTCTCTGGGCAACGAGACGGATCTCACCGCGACGCAGGTCAAAGGGCCCAGCCGGCCGACGGTTCTGCTCAGGGCCCTGAACGAACTGGCAAAGCGCGAAGATCCCTCCCGCGCCACGGCGCTCGCCGACTGCTGCGAGACCGGCATTCGACCGCATGTTGGGAGCGGCGCGGATGGTGTCGAAGCCCGCGAACCCGTGGTCGGGATTGCAGACACCGTCGGCTATAACCGATATTTCGGCTGGTACACCGGTCAATTTTCCGACTTTGGCGTGATGCTGGATGAGGCGCATGCGCGCCACGCGGGATTGCCCATTTCCGTGTCCGAATATGGCGCGGGTGCGGCGCTCACGCAGCACACCGATGATGCCGAGGGCGGTCAGATCAATCCTCACGGCAGGCCGCATCCCGAAGAGTATCAAAATTTGTATCACGAGAAATCGTGGGCCGAGCTCGAGCCGCGTGAGTATCTGTGGGGCGCCTTCATCTGGAATCTATTCGACTTTTCCAGCGATTCACGCAAAGAAGGGGACCTGACCGACATAAATGAAAAGGGCTTGGTCAGCTACGACCGGCAAACACGCAAGGATGCATACTACTTTTATCGCGCGAATTGGAGCACTCAACCCACCTTGCACTTGGTGGGGCGGCGTTACGTCGATCGCGCCTATGCGGTGAACGATATCAAGGCGTACAGCAATGCTGCCCAGGCGCGTCTTTCATTGAATGGCAATGAGATTGGGCTCGCGCCTTGCTCGAACGGAATATGCTCGTGGCGTTCCGTTCGATTGAGTCAGGGCGCCAATGAACTCATCGTCACGGCGCAAATTGCCGGCGCCGCCATCACGGACTCCTTGCACTGGTCGCTGTCTCATTCCGACCGGGTCGTGAGCATCAAGGCCGGTGATATTGCAGGCTACGTATCGAAGGACGGACAACGCTTTGGTTCGGACGCATACTTTGCCGGCGGCACGGCGCATGGTGTCAATCCGCCCGACACGGCGCCTCCCGACCGCATCAGGGTGCTCGCCGATGATGAGCGCCCGTACGACAGCTTCCGCGAGGGCGAATTTTCCTACCGGGTACCGCTGCCGAATGGGCGCTATCGGGTGCAGCTCAAATTTGTAGAACCGACGGCGACCGGGCCCGGCGAACGGGTGTTCGACGTGACTGCAAACGGCGTCATGCAGCTGCGCGAGTTCGACATTCTGAGGGCAGCGAGCGGCAGGCTGAAGGGTGTGGAGCAATTTTTCGACGCCGCCGTCGACAACGGTGTCCTGGTCCTCGCATTCCGGCCGCGGCGGGGTAATGCGCTGGTATCGGCGCTCTCGATCACACCTCTTGCTCCGCGCTAGCCATCCTCAGTTCATCGCGCAGCAATCTGGCATAGGCCGCTATCGCTGGGTAATTTGTGCGATGTTGTTCGCCGCGATGGCATCGGCAGCTACACGCCGATATTCATCGTCGCCGGTACTGTGTACATATTGGCGCTGATCGTTTTGCACGCGCTCGCGCCACGCTTCAGACCCGCCGCAATGTAGTTCGTGTCGGCGCCCCGGCCTCTCACGGCTACGGCATGTCGGAGATGCTGATAGTCACTTACGTCACAGTTCCGTAAAAGATCTTTCGCTTGGCCCGCGAGACCTAAATACCCAAATATGTGCAATTGACACGTGTATCCGTTTCTGCGGGTTCATACACTTCGGATCGTGGGTAGGTAGTCGCCCGAACCCGTGCCTCGGCGTGGCAACACGCTCGGGCAAGCCACGCTCCAACTCGGCTGGCGGCCGCAACAACCCGACGAACGGTCTGCAGTCGTGTCGGCCAGAGAAGGATCATGAACGCGACAGCCGCCATTAACCTCGATGAGAATCAACCGTCTCGGCGGTGGCGCTCCCGTCAATTCTCGATGGCCGATTGGATCATTGCGGGAACCTCGCTGTTCATCATACTCAACGGCCTGTCGGTATGGGTCGGGTGGTGGACCCAAACCCGGATATTGGTCCAATTGTTCGCCGATGATGCCCCCACCCATTTCAATACTGCATTGGGCTTCATTTTGCTGGGTATTGCCGAGTTGGGCATTGTGCTGAATCGCCGAGACCTTGTAGTTCTTGCGGCGGGAAGTCTGATGCTCCTCGCCGGCGCAGAATTAGCCGAATGGCTGGGTGCGGGCATGGGAATAGATACTCTGTTCGCGATGCCGTTCGTCGGCGCCGATTCCCTACACCCGGGTCGTATGTCGGGAAATACGATCGCGTGCCTTCTGCTGGTGAGCGGTGCGCAACTCATCATGTCGAAGTCTGGGAGGGACGACGGCGCAACCACCGCAGCGGTGGTGCTTAAAACCATCGCTGGAGGAATCGCCTTTATCGCACTGCTTGGCTACGTGGTGCAACTCAGGAGCGCCTACGGGTGGTCAGGATCAGTTGGAATGGGCGTGCGCTCATGGGCGGGATTTCTACTGATCATCGTCGCGCGAATCGCTGCGCTTTGGAAACGCGATATTTGGGACCAGCCCATGCTGCCCAACTGGTTCCTGCCGTTTTTTGCAACAGCCGTCGCCAGCATATCTCTTGGCACGGTCTGGGTTTTTAGCGTTCCCGAGGCGATGCGATTCAGTGTCGATCCTGCGTATGCAGCCAGTGCTCAACGCACGTCTGTCGCGATTGAATTGTGTATGGGTGCTCTGATCATTCTCGGCACGATCAGCGTGTTGGTTGCACGCCGCAAGGCGCTAATGGCATTGCAACACGCGGGCGAACTCAGGTTGGAAGTATTGAAACGGACCGCAATTGAAGGGGAACTAAGGTCAAATAATCAGTCCCTGATCGAGCAGGCAGAGATCCTGGATCTTGCCCAGGTCTTCGTGCGCGACCGGCAAGGCCGGGTCACGCGCTGGAGCCGGGGCGCGGAAAAACTTTACGGTTATACACGCGAGGAGGCGCTGGGGAGCATTGCGCACGAACTTCTCAGCACCCGTTTCCCCGTGCCGTTGGAAAACATCGCGGCACAACTGGAAAGCACGGGGGTATGGGAAGGGGAACTGTCGCATCGCAAGCGAGACGGAGGTCAGATCGATGTCGCCAGCGTATGGGTAATGCATCGTGATGCCCAGGGAAGACAGGGCCGGATCCTGGAATCCAATACCGACGTGACGGATCGCAGACGCGCGGAGCAGAAGATAGCCGCGCAGATCGGCCGGCATCACCTGTTGAATGCCATCACGCGAGCGATTGGCGAGCGCCAGGACTTGTCCAGCATTTTCCAGGTTGTGATTGGCGCGCTGGAAGATCAGCTGCCCATCGACTTCGGCTGCCTCTGCATATATCAGCCGTCCGGCGTGCTCGTCGTTGCCGGAGTGGGTGTCAAGAATCGCGGGTTGGCGGCTGATCTTGGGCTGAGTGAGCAGGCACATGTCCCGATCGACCGGAACGGTTTGTCGCGTTGCGTTTCGGAGAAACTAGTGGTTTACGAACCGGACTTGAATTCGGTTCAATTCCCGTTTCCGCAGCGCCTGGCCGCGGGCGGACTGGGTGCGATGGTTGCCGCCCCGCTGCTGGTGGAGAACAAGGTGTTCGGCGTTCTCATCGTCGCGAGACGCGCAATTCACAGTTTCAGCAGCGGTGAGTGCGAATTCTTGGGGCAATTGAGCGAGCACGTGGCGCTCGCCGCACACCACACGCAGCTCTACGGCGCGCTGGAGGTGGCTTACGAGGACTTGCGCCGGACGCAGCAGGCTGTGATGCGGCAGGAGAAACTGCGAGTTCTGGGTCAGATGGCGAGCGGGATCGCCCATGATATTAACAATGCGCTGTCACCCGCCACTCTGTACGTCGAATCGCTGCTCGAGCGCGATTCGGGTCAGAGTACCGAGGCGAAAGGCTGTCTTGTGATCATCCAGCGCGCGATCGAGGGTGTCGCGCAAACCGTTGCGAGAATGAAGGAGTTCTACGGCGACCGCGACCCGCAGCTCACTCACGACTCGGTACGTCTAAACCGAGTCGTCGAACAGGTTATAGATCTGACGCGCGCCCGCTGGAGCGCGATGCCCCAAGAATCGGGTGTGGTGATCGGGATGCACACAGAGCTCGCGTCCGATTTGCCGCACATCATCGGCGACGAGAGCGAAATTCGGGAGGCTCTGACGAATTTGATTCTAAACGCCGTCGATGCAATGCCGCAGGGAGGGCAAATCACACTGCGCACCTGTGCCGTTGGGTCCGATCAAGTGCAGCTCGAGGTGACTGATACCGGAATTGGCATGGATGAAGCTACCCGGAATCGCTGCGTCGAACTCTTTTTTACGACCAAGGGCGCACGCGGCAGCGGGCTTGGCCTGGCGATGGTCTACGGCACGATCGAGCGTCACGGGGGAGAGATGCAAATCGAAAGCGAACTTGGTGCAGGAACCAATGTCCGGCTCATGCTTCCGGCCGCGCCAATCGAGTCCGAGTCGAACAGCACGATTCGCACGGAGTTCCGCCCGCAGCAGCCTCTGCGCATTCTCGTGATAGACGACGACCCCATCATTCTAAAGTCCTTGCGCGACACTCTGGAAGGAGATGGACACCTCGTTGAGGTCGCCGATGGGGGCCAACGCGGCATCGATGCGTTTCGCGCAGCAAATGAGCGGAGCGAGCCCTTCGCCGCTGTTATCACGGATCTCGGCATGCCCCACATGGACGGCCGGACCGTGGCCAACGCCATCAAGTCAGTGCGATCGCAGACCCCGGTCATTCTGTTGACAGGTTGGGGACACCGAATGGTGGCGGAGAACGATACGCCGCAGAATGTGGACCGCGTGCTGAGCAAACCCCCGAAACTGGCGACCTTGCGATGCGTACTCGCCGAATTGACCGCCGCGGTGCCGACATGAGCCGCGTCCCTCTGGCTCGGATTCTCATCGTCGACGACGAGGCCGATCTGGTCACCGCCCTGTGCGGCATATTGGAAGCGCGAGGCTATTCGACGGCCGGAGCCACCTCCGGCCTGCAAGCCCTGACCGCTCTGCGTGCCGCAGCAGTCGACGATACGACCCGTTTCGATGTTCTCATCACCGACCTCATGATGCCCTTCATGCATGGCATAGCGCTGCTGCACGCGGCGCACGGTATCGACTGTGATTTGGTGAGCATCGTTATGACCGGTCACGGCACGGTCCGTACGGCGGTCGAAGCCATGAAGAGCGGCGCCACCGACTACATCCTCAAGCCGTTTAATCTGACGGCCATCGCACCGATTCTGGAGCGCGCGCTCACAATTCGCGGCCTTCGTCGCCAAAACGCAAACCTTCTGCGGCAGGTTAAGGATCGCACTGCCGAACTCGAAGAGTCCATCCGCCTGTTGCAAGTCGCGAACAATGACATCGATGCTTACAAACTCAAGGCTGCCAAACGACTTTCGAGGGCTTAGCGGGGTTAATCTCCGGATCTTGCACGTAGGTGCTAACATCCAAGAAATTCCCGCTTTTTAGCGCTGGAGGATGCAGTGATGCAGCGCGAACAGAACTCGGTGACCCCATGACTCTGACCGAGTTGAGCTACGTCGTGGCGTTGGCGCAGGAGCAGCATTTTGGACGTGCGGTAAACCGCAGACAAGTAGTACAAGGGCTGTTGGCAGCCGCTTTGCCCTTGAGCGCGCTTTCCTGCGGAAAAGGCTCCAGCGGAATCGACAAGGGCGAGCCGTTGGTCGTGGGCGGACTGCCGGTGACCTGTAATCTTACGCTTCCGGTGGCGTGCGTCTCCAAGGCCCGGAGCAACGGCGCGCTTGGCGTAGGCCAGCCGCGCTTCGAATACAAGTACAGCAAGTACAGCGGCTGGCCCGAGGTCAAGGAATCCTTGATGGCGGGCCGCATTCAGGCCGCGTACATGCTCGCGCCCCTGGTCATGGATTTGGCGGACAGGAAGGTACCGGTAAAAATTGTGTCGCTCGGGCATCGCTCCGGTGCCGTCATCATGGTCAGGACCGATTCGCCGTACTTCACTTTCAAGCAGCTGACGGGTAAGCGAATCGCGATTCCCAGCCGCTTCGCCGTGGACTTTCTGTTCTTAAGAAAGATGCTGGCCCGGGAGAATATGACGCCGAGCGACATCGAAATCGCGGAGATGGCGCCGCCGGATATGCCGGCGGCGCTTTATGCGAATGCCGTCGACGCTTACTGTACGGGCGAACCCTTCGGCGCGGCCGCTCAACAAGCCGGCTACGCGCGACCGCTGCGCATGACCCGCGACGAGTGGCGCAACTACATCTGCTGCGTGCTGACGGTGCGTGAGGAGTTGATCCAGGGAAATCCGGCCATGGTTCAGGACCTCGTCAATCAAGTGCTGGGCGCCGGCGTATGGCTCGATCAGCAGCAGGAGAACCGGAACAAGGCAGTCGCCATTGCCGCGGGCCGGGAGTTTTTCAATCAAGATCCGAAGATCATTCAGTTCGTGATGGAGAATCCCACGGATCGCGTGACCTACGGCGATTTGCGCATGATCCGCGCCGAGTTCGAAGATCTCATGCAGCTGTCGATGGCTGCGGGCACGATCAAGCACCCCATCGCGTACGAGACCTACGTGGATGAGACCTTTGCCAAAAATGCACACGCCGCCGCCATCGCCTTGTGAGCCGTCGTGAGATACGCGACCGGGCTGGTGCTGTGGGCTTGCATGCTGTTGTCCGTGACGGCGCAAGCCGGCGACGTCGATGCGCTCAAAGCCGGCGTTTTCAACCCGGCACGCGAGGCACCGGATTTTTCCGTTCGCGGCTCCGACGGCGCGGCGCTCACTCTTAGTCATTATCGCGGCAAGGTGGTGGTTCTGGGCTTTGGCTACACCTCTTGTCCCAATGTCTGTCCGGCCACGCTTGCGGTGCTTGCACTGGCGCATCGCAAACTGGGAGCGCTGGCATCGCAGGTGCAGGTCATCTATCTCACGGTTGATCCCGAGCGCGACAGCGCCGATAAGCTGAAGCAATATCTGGCCGCCTTCGACCCAAGCTTCGTGGGCGGCACCGGCACCGCCGCACAGATGGCAGCGGTGCGCTCGAGCTACGGCGTCACGGCTGAGAAAGTCGGCACCGGCAGCGACTATGGCATTTCGCATTCGTCGTTTATCTATCTCATCACTCGCGAGGGCAAGCTGCGTGCATTGATGCCGTTCGGGCATAAGGCAGACGACTATGTCCACGACATTTCCATGTTGTTGAACTGAGCGTGAATATCGTGCGCCCGTTTCTCAAGCGCGGAAGCTTGATTCTCGCCGCCGCCGCGTTGGGTGCCATTGCTTGGGCGGCATTCACCCCCGTCACATTTGCTTCGCGGGAAGAAATCTTCGAAATCCCCAAGGGAACCTGGGCGCATCGCATGGCGGGGAACAAGGTGGAGATTCTGCCGTCCCGCGTTTTCCTCACCCTCGGCGTCAGGGACGTATTGCTGCTGAAGAATCTGGATGATGTACCGCAGATATTCGGCCCGACCTTGATGATGCCGGGTCAAAGCTTCCGCTTGCCGTTCGAGGTGGCCAGTAGTTATCAATTTGCCTGCACGGCACATGCGAGCGGTCAAATGACCGTGGTCGTGGATGAGCAACCGGACACTGCCTGGCGGCGGCTCGTGTGGAGAACAAAAAGAATTTTCAGGGTCGTTGCATAATGAAAAGAATTAAAGAGGGCCTGCCGGCGGTGGCCGTCATCGCAGTGCTGCTGGCTGCGTGGTGGTTGATCGTCGTTGAAACCCGCACCGTTATTTTCCCCACGCCTTGGCAGGTGGTGACCGGCATCGCCGAACTCATCAAGGACGGCACCTTGTTCACGCACATTGGTGCTTCGTTGATGCGCGTCGGCGTTGGGTTCTCTTTGGCGGTGCTGGTCGCCGTGCCACTGGGCCTGTGGCTGGGCTGGGTCAAAGGGGCCTACTCCACGCTCAATCCGCTGTTTCAGATACTGCGGCCGATTTCGCCGATCGCGTGGATTCCCATTGCCATTCTGTGGTTCGGCGTCGGCAATGCCTCGCCGATCTATCTCATCTTCATTTCGTCGGTATTTCCGATGATCGTGCAAACCACCGCCGGGGTGCACACCATCGAGCGGCGCTATCTGCATGCCGCGGAGAATTTCGGCGTATCGCGCTACACGCTGTTTCGTCAGGTGGTGATTCCCGCAGTGCTGCCGCAGATCATCGTCGGCATGCGGATCGGACTGGGCGTGGCTTGGCTGGTGGTGGTCGCGGCCGAAATGATTGCGCTGCGCTCGGGACTTGGATATCTCATCATCGATTCCCGCAACGCCGGCAATCGCTACGATCTCGTGGTCGCCGGAATGATCATCATCGGATTGATTGGCTTGTTGTTGGATGGCGTGATGCGATTGCTCGAGGGACTGAAATCGGTCAAGTGGCGTTATGCGCACTAAGATCGCAGTGAACGGCATTCGCAAGGGATTTGCCTGGAACGGTGCAGAACTGCAGGTCGTCGAAGACGTCAGCCTCACCGTGGGGGACGGTGAGTTCGTTGCCATCGTCGGTCCGTCGGGGTGTGGAAAGACGACGTTGATGAACATGGTCGCAGGGTTCGTGCAACCGGATGCGGGTTCGATTCTCATCGATGCAGTGCCGCGCTCGAAGCCCAATGCCAAGGGCATTCTCATTTCGCAGCAGGGTTCGGTTTTCCCCTGGCTTACCGTGCAGCAGAATCTGATGTTCGGACTGAATGATCATCCGCAGGCCGACAAGAAGGGGGTGGCCGATCATTACGCCGCGATGGTGGGATTGAAGGGCTTTGAGCGCAGCTATCCCCACGAACTCTCGGGCGGAATGCTCAAACGGGCCGAATTGGCGCGGGCGTTCGCGGTGAAACCCGAGATTCTGTACATGGACGAGCCGTTCTCGGCGCTGGATGCATTGACGAACCTGCGCATGCGCAATGAGCTGCTGCGCATCCTGGCGGAGGAGCGCCACACGGTCATGTTGATTACCCATGACGTGGAAGAGGCCATTCACCTGGCTGATCGGATCATGGTGTTGTCGCCGAGACCCACGAGAATTCAAGCGATGTTCAACGTGGATCTGCCGCATCCGCGCAAGCTGACCAGTCCCGAAGTGCAGGAACTGCGCGTTGCAATCTTGCACGAACTCGGCGTCGATCGGAATGCAGGGTGAGGATCCCTCGCGCGATTCCCACCAATTACTCGTTGCTTTCCTGTGGGGGCAACTGCGTGCGCTTGCTGTGTCGATTGTAACTGCCTGTTTTATAAAGAATTAGACGGCACCCCATTGACAACCGTTCGCAATGCCAATGTAATCACGAATACGAATAATTCGCATTTATGGAAAGTATGAGCATTGAAGAACTCCCCGCTCGACGCTTGAGCCGCGCACAAATCGGTGTTGGATCGACAATCTGCCTCGCGTCCTCTTTCGGACTCCACGCGGAGGAGTCGACTGACAAGCTCTCCGAGGTCGTTGTCACGGGCCACCCGTCAATCGGCGCTTACACGACATCGTTACAGGACACTGCTCAGAACGTAACAGTCGTGCCCCAGGAACTGCTCATCGAGCAGGCCGCGAGCACGGTGCAGGATGCGCTGAAAAACGTGCCGGGAATTACGCTGAATGCGGGCGAAGGCGGCACGCATGGCGACAACATCAATCTGCGCGGCTTTGCCGCGAGCGATGACTTCTTTTTGGACGGCTTGCGCGACACCGGCTTTTACACGCGCGACAGTTTCAATCTCGAAGGCATCGAGGTCTACAAGGGGCCGGCTTCCACGTTGTTCGGACGCGGCTCGACCGGCGGCGTGGTGAACCAAGTCAGCAAGACGCCGCAGCTGCAGGATTTTGCGCGCGGCAGCCTCGTGGGCGGCACGAACAGCGAGCTTCGCGGCACCGCCGATTTCAATTACAAATTCGCGGACAGCGCTGCCTTTCGCGTGAATGCCATGGGACTGAAATCCGAGGTTGCCGATCGCGATTTCGTCGACAACCGCCGGTGGGGCGTTGCGCCGTCGCTGGCATTTGGAATCGGCGGCCCCACGACCTTCACCTTGAATTATCTGCATCAGGAGCAAAACGACATCCCGGATTACGGCATCCCCTTCGCCTTCGGCAGTCCCGTGCCGGTGCCGCGCAATACCTACTACGGCCTGCCCTCCGATGATCGCACCCGATCGCGGGTCGATGTCGGCACTGCGATTTTCAGGACCGAGTTCAACAAGGATTTCTGGTTCACCGACACCGCACGCATCGGCAACTATTTCTTTGACAGCCGCGAGACCGCGGCCCACTACGGTACGGCGGCGCCGCAGCCGGGCGCGCCGCTCGATACCGTGCTGACGTTCCGTGATCGGCCCAGCGTTCAAGGCACTGTGAAAACGCTGATGAACGATGCCGATCTGCATGCACGCTTCACCACCGGCGCTGTTGAGCACCATGTGGTCGTCGGTGTCGAACTGGACCGGGAAGAAGCGGATCTGAGGCGCTTTGCCAATCAACTCAACCAGATTCCGGGCACGCCCGTTCTGAACCCGGACCCGTTTGAGCCGTTCCCCGGCCATCAAACGCAAGTCACTCAAACCCCCGATACGGTCACGAAGACGGCCAGTATTCTGTTAGAAGACATTGTCGATTTCGGCCGGTACTGGGAAGCGACGGCAGCGGTGCGAGTTGATCGCTTCAACGCCGTGTTCAACGAACCCATCACGCAGGCGCACTTTGAACACACCGACACCATCGCGAGTCCGCGAGCCTCGATCGTCTTCAAGCCTCTCGACACGTTAAGTCTCTACGCCTCCTACGGCACCTCTTACGATCCTTCGGCTGAAAATCTTTCCCTCAGCGCCAAGACCGCTTCGTTGGGGCCGGAGAAGGACAAGACCTTCGAAGTCGGCGCAAAATCCACGGTCCTGGGCGGACGCCTTGCGCTGCAGGCCGGAGTCTTTCAGACAGACATGAGCGATGCGCGGGTTGGCGATCCCACCAATCCGACCGCTCCGCAGCTGCTGGCGGGGAAGGAACGCGTGCGCGGCTTTGAGGCCGATGCGGCGGGCTACCTCACTGAAGAGCTCGAAATCACAGCGGGTTATACCCATCTCGACTCCGAGACCGTGTCGTCAACCGATCCGGCCTCTGTCGGCGCGCCGTTGCTGAACACGGCGTCGAACCAGGCGAATATGTGGCTGGTTTACGAGTTCCACGAAGCGTGGAAAGTCGGCGCGGGATTCAACTACCTATCTCGCCGCGCGGCCGACGTCGACAACACGGCGCATGTGCCGGGCTACGTCACCTTCGACGCCATGGCGCGATATAGCCTGAACTCGCACATGGCGGTGCAGATCAATGGCTACAATCTTGCGAACAGATACTACTACGCCAATTCCTACTTCAGCTCGCCGGTGGAAAATCACGTCGTGCCGGGCGCGGGGCGGACGGCTCTACTTACAGTGTCCTTTGCTTACTAATAGCTAGATGCGGTGCGGGATCCCGGCAGACCGCGCAGTATCTTCAATGACGAGAATACAATGCGATTTGAGCACGCGATAACGCGCCTTCCCGCGCGAACTTTCTCGCACGGTTTGACCTCTTGCGGAGAGGGTGCCCCCTCTGTTGAGAAGGCTCTTGAACAGCACGGACGGTATTGCGACGCGCTTCGTGCATGTGGACTGACCGTCGATATATTGGCGCCGGCTCCGCAGTATCCCGATAGTACGTTTGTGGAAGATACGGCGATTCTGGCCGCGCGGGCGGCAATTATCATGCGACCCGGTGCGCCGTCTCGCCTGGGTGAAATCGAGCTGATCAAAGAGGCGGTTCTTGCATACCGCACCGAAGCTCTGCAGATTGTTGAACCTGGATCGATGGACGGAGGAGATGTCTGTCAGGCCGATGAGCATTTCTTCATCGGCATATCTGCGCGCACCAACCCTGAAGGCGCGCGTCAACTCAGTACGATTCTGCACGCGCATGGCTATACAAGTTCAACGATAGACATACGTGGGCAGGACCGACTCCTACATCTCAAATCCGGCATTGCCTATCTAGGAGACAAGCGGCTTGTCGTTGCTCCCGAATTGAGCGCGGTATCCGCATTCCAGGCTTATGAATTGATTGAGGTGCGCTCCGCTGAGCTATATGCAGCCAATTGCATCCATATCAATGACCATGTGCTGATTCCTGCGGGCTATCCGCAAATAGCCGAGGCACTGGAAACCCTCGGCTATAGGTGCCTCGTCCTCGATGTTTCCGAATTTCGTAAGATGGACGGTGGCCTCAGCTGCTTGTCGCTGCGTTTTTGACAAAGCACCGGGCCTGAGGTCGTTACAAAGGAGTCACCCATGTCGAGCACCAATCAATCGAGCACCTTCAAGCTTGGCGAGCGCATCACACGGCGTGTCGGATACGGTGCAATGCAACTCGCCGGACCGGGCGTCTTTGGCCCGCCGAAAAATCGCGACGCGGCATTGACTGTGCTGCGCGAAGCCGTTGCCGGCGGCGTGAATCACATTGATACCAGCGATTACTACGGCCCGCACGTCACCAACCAACTGATCCGCGAGGCGCTGGCACCCTATCCCGATGACCTCGTTATCGTCACGAAGATCGGCGCTCGTCGCGGCGCGGACGGATCGTGGATCCCGGCCATGTCGCCGGAGGAGCTGAGGCAGGCAGTCCACGACAATCTGCGCAACCTGGGGCTCGACGTCCTTGACGTGGTCAACCTGCGAACCATGTTCAGCCCCCACGGCGCTGCCGAAGGATCGATCGAGGCGCCCCTCACGGTTTTGGCCGACCTGCAGCGGCAGGGTTTAGTGCGTCATATCGGCTTAAGCAATGTCACGTCCGCACAGATCGCGGAAGGGCGCCAGGTTGCCCCAATCGTCTGCGTGCAGAATCACTACAATCTCGCGCACCGGACGGACGATGCCGTGATCAACAATCTTGCCCGCGACGGCATCGCCTACGTGCCGTTTTTCCCGCTCGGCGGGTTCACGCCGCTGCAGTCATCCACTCTGTCGGAGGTCGCGGGCCGGCTGAGCGTCATGCCGATGGTCGTCGCGCTGGCATGGCTGCTGCAGCGCTCGCCCAACATCCTGTTGATCCCCGGCACCTCGTCGGTTGCGCACCTTCGAGAGAACCTAGCCGCTGCTCAATTGACGCTGTCGCCGCAAATTGTGGCCGAGTTGGACAGCATCGCGTCATAGCTGCTATGGGCTGGACGACTCCTTGGAAGTTCAAATTGGAGTACGACACAAGCGGCTAGCGATTGACAAACTCCCAGACCTTGGAGATCACGACCGATCCCTCGCCGACCGAAGAGGCGACGCGCTTGACCGAGCCTGCCCGAACATCACCTACCGCGAACACGCCGGGCAGCGAGGTGGCAAAAGGAGAGCTCGCGGAGTCTGCGCCGGAACCGGTGATCACGAACCCTTTATCATCGAGTTTCACCAGGCCGGAGAGCCACTCGGTGTTCGGCGCCGCGCCCACCATGATGAACAGCGCACACGTGTCGATGACGCGGGTCGCGCCGGTCTTCACGTCACGAATGGTCAGTGTTTCGAGACGATCCGCGCCATGCAAGGCACTGACCTCCGCGCCGTATTCGATTGCGATGCTGGGATCGGCTTTGAGCCGACTGGAGAGGTAGCTCGACATCGAAGCGGCAAGCGACGCTCCTCGGACCAACACGCGCACGCAGCGCGCCGAGCGGCTCAAGAACATCGCGGCCTGCCCGGCCGAGTTGCCGCCGCCGATGATGACCGCTTCTGTTCCTTTGCAGTACCGAGCCTCGATCTCGGTCGCGGCATAATAAATACCGGCGCCTTCAAAGTCGGCAAGCCGGTCGAGCGGCAGGCGGCGATACTGCACGCCGGTCGCGACCACCACAGCCTTGGCGCGCACGCGCTGGCCGTTGTCAAAGGTGGCGCAGAAGCTTTCATCTCCGAGCCTCTCGAGTAGTACCACGCGCCGCGGCATCGCGAAGCGAGTACCGAATTTCATCGCCTGTACCTCGCCGCGCCAGACCAAGTCGGCGCCCGAAATGCCGGTCGGGAAGCCCATGTAATTCTCGATTCGGCTCGAGGTGCCGGCCTGGCCGCCGATCGCAACGTCCTCCACGACCAGCGCGCGCAAACCCTCGGCGCCCGCATACACCCCCGCGGCGACCCCCGCGGGCCCGCCACCCACGATCAGCACGTCGAACGCCTCATCGTCCCGGAAGTCGAGATTGAGACCGAGCAGCTTTGCGACCTTGTCGGGCGTGGGGTCGGTAACGACGACGTCTCGCCCGAAGATCACCGCGGGCACGGCCGAAGCGATTGAGCAGCTCATGGCGGTCGCTTCTGCTTCAGGGCTTCGCAGCGGTAACGAGCTGTAGGGGATGCGGTTACGGCTCGCAAACTCCGCGATGCCACGCACGTTGCGGTCCTCATCTTCTCCGATCAGTCGCAAGCTGCTGTTGCGGTCGTCGAGCAGCTTTCGGCGGCGAGCCGAATATACTGTGATGATGATGTCGGACATCTCTGGGATTTGGGACATCAGCGTCAGCATCGCTTCACGCGGCACCTCGATCACCCGAGTATCTCGAACCGTGCGCATCGGCATTGACCAGGCGCCGCCGTTCAGAAAGGCGATATCTCCCATGAACTGTGCCGGACCCACTGTGGAAGGGAAATGGCGTTCTCCGGTGTAGGGATTGACCACTTCGATCTCGCCCTCTTCGACGAAAACGAACCGATCCATTGGCTCCCCCAGTCTTGCGAGAAACGTACCCGCAGGATAGGTTGCGACCTTGCCCACGGCGCGCAATGCCTCGACGTGGGCCGCTGCCAACGGGGTGCGCTGCATCTGGCCTAAATCGCCGCCAATCGTTTCCATGTTTCTGCTCGTCCTCCAAAGCGCTAGGTTCGGCCAGCAACTCGACATCTTGGGCGATAACGGCAGACTTTCAAGGCCCGCTCGACTGCAGCGGTCTTAAGAAACTAATCTCACTTCGGATGGGTGCCGTTGGTCTCCTTGGAAATGCGGTAGGCCATCCAGCTGAGAAGAACGACCGCGAGCAGCAATACGCTCCACAGCGCAACGCGCATCCGCGGGAATCGCGCGGTTTTGGCGATGAGGCGAGTCGCTCCTCCTGACACTTGCGAGGGGCCCAGTGTCGCAGGCGCGATCTCCAATGTGGTGGGCAAGCGGTTCAAGTCGGCCTCTGCGCGCGCCGCGGACGCGTTGCCGTACACGATTAGAAAAGGCGCGTGTCCTTGGGCGAGAAAGGTCACTTCATTGGGGATCCATTCCACGTGCAGGCGCAGAGGCGTTTGCGGCAGGCCTCCCGTATTCAAAATCCGCGCCTGCCAATAGCGATCGCCATCGACACCGATCTCAAGCAGTGCATTCTGTTGTTCGCCGTCTGCGGTTTTGACGCGGTAGAAGCCTGCGCGCGTCACGGGCCGCCAGGGGTCGCTCGGCAGGCGACGCGAGGACAATGCAATGTCGACGACAGTGTTGGCTTCCGGGAGCTCGACATTGATGCGTGATACAGGAGGGTGGGCGTTTAAGTCGAACGTGTATTCCTGCGTGTTTTTGGGATCGCGGGTGCCGATCACGTCCAAGATGGCTCGCGCAGGCTCGGTGGGGCTGGATGCCGGTTGCGCGAGAATGCTCGTCAGTTCAAAGCCGGGTGCAGCTCCGAGCCATGAGAGGCGCCAGAATTTGGCTTTGGTGGGCGCGAACTCCACACGATTCTCTACCAGCGTTTGACCACTGGCGTGAAGATTCGCAATGGGCGCCGCGGCGACAAGCGAATGCCACGCCGCTAAATCATCACTCGCCTCCACACTCAAGCGGCCGGTGTATTCCGTTGCGGCATCGGGCCAACCCAGCTGCAAAGCTGAGAATGTTGCATCGAGATCGCGCGCATCGAGAAGATATTGTCGGACTGCGCTGCTTGAAGTGGCGCCATTTTGCGTCTGCAGGTTGACGGCGGAACCAGCTGAGTTGATGGTTAGATGAACTCCGTCGATCAGGACTCGGGCACCCTCGTGGAGCGGGAACAGCGGTAGAGCGATGGGAGCCTTGTGAGTGCCCGATTGTGCCGCCGGCCGGGACAACGAAAACGGGACGGCAAGCCCTTCGGCGTTGAACACTCTTATGTCGGCTAAATCCTCGCTGAAGGTGCTTTGATAGACGGCGAGCGGCAGAGAGAAGCGGTACGCTGCGGCATCTTGCGCAAGAATCGCCATTTGTGCGTAGGCGAAGTCCCGAGGCGACATCGCCTGCGCTAGAACAGTGCTCGAAAAGATTGAAGATCCCAGTGTCCAAAGAATAAGTCCCTTCATGGTCTCGACTCACGTGCAGGTGGGAGCGGCGAAAAATAACCGACGATCAGCATCAAGAGACCTACGCCAACGAAAGAGATGATTCTCTCCACTGATCCAACCCTCGAAAGATCGATCAAGAACAGCTTCGCAATGACCACTCCTAGGAGGCCCGCGCCAACAAGCCAAACCAGACGGTTGCGCTTGCGCGCGGCAATGAGCATGGTAATCAGCGCCAGCACCGTCCAGAACAGAGACAAAGAGGTTTGAACCAATGTAGAGGCCATTAAGTCGTCAAGATTGAGCACCACGCCGAACCATTGATGCAATGTCCGCAGCAGCAGCGCGTTTAGCCAAACGAAGGTGAGCGCGGCCAGCACGGGCAGCGGCAATCGCTTATCAATCCGTGCGGATGCCGGTGAATCGACTGCTCTTAGGAACCGCCAATATCGAAGCAGTACGAGCAGTACCAGTGCCTGTCCGAGATCGAGCGGATTGAGCAGCGGAACATACGGTAAGGGAGCCGTGTCACCCGATGAGGTGATATTGGTCGACAAACTCCACGCGCATAGATAGAGCGCCAGCCCAATGCCGGCCACGAACAAATAGGCCTCGCGATTTCTCGCAAAAGGCCATTTGACCCTGGTTACAAGCTTTGGCAGCCGCCACAGGACAAACGCCGGGATGATGATCCAGGCGGAAGTTGGCCAGGTGTTGCCGCCCACTATGCGCGCCTTGACTTGCCAGGCGAATTCCCAGCTCAAGAGAGCGCAGAACAACCACGCGGCGCCCGAATTCAACGACTTGGCCAGCGGCTCGCGCGGTGCGCCTTCATGACGGAATGTCAGGAAATACAGACCCGCAAACGCCGGCGGCCATGCCCACCAGCCGCCGTCGGCAAACGGATGCGACAGATTGAAGCCGGCAAAGGCGGCAAAGCCAAGCATGGTGGGCAGTTGTAGCAGGGCGGCGATCCTGGCAGCGCCGAGTTGCGTACGGCGGTGAATTTCGCTTGAACTCAAGGTGGTGAGCGTCACGAGCAGCAATGCCGCGGCCATTTCATGCGCGGGTAGATATTGGTGGATTTCGCTCGTACTTCCCAGCATCCACAATCCGAGTCCGATCCAGAACAGCGCGCCAGGTACGAGGGATTCCACCTCCTTGAGATGCTGCCGACTATTGTTCAGAGTGCGGGCTGAGAATATTGCGGCGACGCATTGCAGGAGAATGCCGAAATAATCGCCGAGCGGCAGGCCCAGGTAATCGTTGCTCACCTTGAATTCCGACACGCCGACGCAGGCCGCGGCGAGATTCAACAAGGCGCCAAAGAGTCGCGGCAGGAATCGGTTTTGCCGGCATCCCACCCAGATCAGGGCGGCCCCCTCCAGAGCCCACGTTGCAGCATTCCAGCGCGCGTCCAAGGCAAGCGGCACTGCCAGAGTCAGAAACGCTACGCCCAAGGCCATGAACGATTCGAATAGGAGCTTGTGAGAGTCGCTATGTCGACGTTTCAAAATGTAGGCGACGGTGAGATAAAGCGCACTCAAGATGATGGCGCTGTAGGCCAGCGACATCAGCCGGTCATGGAGCATCGCGGATTGAAGCGAAAAGACGACGATGGGCGTACCAAAAATCAGCGTGCCATCGATGTAGCCAATCGATTTCGTGGGCTGCCGTAGAGTGAAGAGAATCGAGATGCCGAGGTAGAACAGGAAGAACAAGATCAAGAAAGGTTCGGTCGTCGCGAAATCCTCTGGCCGATACTTCAGGACACCCCACGCGGTGCCGATCGCGAATGTGTACACAAATCCAGCGACATTCAGCGGCCGCCATGCCTTGAACCAGGCAATGGCCACTATTCCGGCGTTGAGCACCGCGTAGTAGCTGAAAAGCACCACATGGCTCCCCTGGCCGGTGGATGCCAGAACCGGAGCGAGAAATCCACCGCTCAACGCCAGCAGCGCGAATGACATCGAGTTCTGCAATATGGCGAGGATCGCCGAGAGGACTGCGATCAGCGCAAGGAGCGGAAATGCGATTGCGGCGGGCAATATGGAATACAGCCGTAATGCGGCAAAGACGATCAGATAGAGAATGCCGACGCCGCCCCCTTGCAAGGCGAGCGCGTAGCCGCCGCGCGTCTTTCTCAAGCGCCACCCCAATATAATGAGTACCATGCTCGCGAGCGCAACGCCGGTCAGGCGAATTTCGATGGGGATGTGTGAATGTTCCGCCATGTAGCGCAACAAGAACGCGACGCCGAAAAATAAAACGATGACACCGATGCGGACCAGGGTATTGCCGCCTGTGAAGAAGCTGCGGATGGCGGCGATCACCGCCGGTTCCTTGGCGCCCGAGTGCGCCGCCCCTGCAGAGGCCGGCGGGAAAGGTACGCTAGGAGCGGCCGCGGCAGCGGCAGCGTGCGCCGGAGCCTCGATATCTTGCCAGGGACGATCAGGCCGGACTTGCGTTGCACTGCGTGCCGACTCAGGGGTGGTTTCGCGGGGCGGCACTGAAGCTGTCGGTACGTCTTGACGCCGTCGAAATTCCTTCTTCAGACGGTCGAATTCCTGAGTAACAGCATCCAGGCGCGTGCGGATGACGCCGAGGTCGGCGATGAGAAATCCCACCGCGGCCCCTAAAAGCAAGTCAAATGCCCGACTGGCCGGACTTCCCAGGCTTGCCGCAATGAGCAATCCGATGATCGGCAAAATAATACGCATCATTGGCTGCATCAATCGCCCTCCATGGATTCGTTTTAAGAGGATAGTCGACACGCAAGCCGCTGACACGCAATTTGCCGGGTATTTGCGGGTTTGGCGCTCGAAATCGCTGAATTTGCGGCGTGGTTCACTTATCTGAATAGGGGTACCTCCCGGGATTTACGCGAACTCGATGACTCTCCGGCAACCGGGGCACAATTGTCGTTTATAGCCTCTTTACTTTGCCGTACAGAGCGTAATACTGTGATGGCTCGGTAGATTCGGTCGTAAGGAAAACTCCATGAGAACTTTGTTTCTGCATCCCCCTTCATTTGACGGATTTGACGGCGGTGCCGGCGCCCGCTATCAGATGAAACGCGAGGTACGCTCTTTCTGGTACCCGACCTGGCTCGCGCAACCCGCGGCCCTCGTCGAGGGTTCAAAGCTGATCGATGCGCCGCCGCATCGCCTGTCCTTTCAGGACATTGCTGCCGAGTTCAAGGACCGAGACTTGGTGGTGATGCACACGTCCACCCCATCCTTCAAATCGGATGTGCGGACGGCCGAAATGATCAAAGCCATCAATCCTGGCATCAAGATCGGTTTCATCGGCGCCAAAGTAGCAGTCGAGCCCGAGAAAAGTCTCATCGCGGGGCGCGCCGTGGACTTCGTCGCTCGCAATGAATTCGACTTCACCATCAAAGAAGTGGCGGATGGCCACAGCTGGAGCGATATCAAGGGGCTTTCTTTTCGGAATAGCGAAGGCGTCATCGTACATAACGAGGATCGCGCGGTCCTCGAGAACATGGATGCGCTTCCCTGGGTGACGCCGGTCTACAAACGCGATTTAAAAATCGAGAATTATTTTGGCGGCTACCTCAAGCATCCCTACATTTCGTTCTATACCGGACGCGGCTGCAAATCGCGTTGCACCTTTTGCCTGTGGCCGCAGACTGTGGGAGGACACCGCTATCGTGTGCGCTCGGTGGAAAATGTCGCCGCCGAAATGAAGTGGGCGAAAGAGGCCTTTCCGCAGGTGAAGGAGTTCTTTTTTGACGATGATACGCTGACGGATAACCTGCCGCGTGTCGAAGCGCTGGCGCGAGAACTGGGAAAACTCGGGGTCACATGGTCGTGCAACGCGAAAGCCAACGTTCCACGCAAGACGCTTGAAATCATGAAGGACAATGGGTTGCGGCTGTTGTTGGTCGGCTATGAATCCGGCAATCAACAAATTTTGATCAACATCAAGAAGGGCATGCGGGTGGATTTCGCCCGCCGGTTCACCAAGGACTGTCACGAGCTTGGCATTGTGATACACGGGACCTTTATCTTGGGACTTCCGGGTGAGACGCGGGAAACGATCCAGGAGACGCTCGACTTCGCCAAGGAAATCAACCCGCACACCATCCAGATTTCGCTTGCGGCTCCTTACCCGGGCACGTTTCTTTACCGGCAGGCGAAGGAGAACGGCTGGCTGTTCAACGAAGAGGTCGATCTATTGACGCAGGAAGGCACGCAGATTGCGCCGCTGAACTATCCGCACTTGAGCCATGGCGAGATCTTCGATTCGGTTGAGGATTTCTACAAGAAATTCTATTTCCGTCCGTCCAAAATTGCCTCCATTGTGGCCGAGATGATCACCAGTCCGGAGATGATGAAGCGCCGGCTGCGTGAGGGCGTGGAATTCTTCCACTTTCTGCGCACTCGACACGATGCCGCTTGAAACGGTTGATCATCGCGAAGGAGCATTCCTGCAACCCGGAGCTCTGAGACCACGAGCGCAGGCCTGCGCTAAAACTGCGTGAAACTCCGCGTTGTCATTGTCGCGCTTCTCGGGCTCGCGCTTGCCATCTACCTGGTTGCCTATACCGGCGTGGGCGCGGTCTTTTCGGCCGCCGCCGCCGTCGGATTGGGCGGCTTTGGCCTCCTCTGTCTCTATGCCTTGGCGCTGTTCGTCGTTCTTGGCTGTGCTTGGCATGTTTTGCTGCCCGAGTCGTCCCGGGCGAATATGCGGGTTTTCCTGTGGGCGCGCATGGTTCGCGACGCCGCGACCGATGTGCTGCCTTTTTCTCAGCTTGGCGGAATCGTGCTTGGTGCGCGTGCCGCCATCTTGCACGGCGTATCGGATCCCTTGGTCTATGCGTCAACCATCGTTGATGTAACGGCGGAAATGCTGGCGCAGATCGCCTATGTTGCGTTGGGGGTACTGATCCTGGATCTGAGCGCCCCGCCGACCTCGTTTGCGCAATCTCTGATCAAAGCGCTGCTCATCGGTATGGTCTGCGCCGTCGCCGCTGCCGGCATCTTTCTCGCTTTGCAGCGCCACGGGCACCGGGTCATAGAAAAATTCACGGCACGCGTCTTACCCGGCGCTCTGCACCGCACGATGGCGGTAAGTGCTGCGCTGGATTCAATCTATCGCTCTCGCGCGAGGGTCGCGGCTTCCATTGTGCTTCATTCTGTTGGATGGGTCGCGAGCGCCATTGGCGTCTGGATCGCCTTTCGACTGATCGGCATGCGGGTCGAACTCAAATCCGTCTTGGCGCTGGAAAGCCTGGTGAGCGCGATTCGCAGCACGGCGGTTTTCATCCCGCATGCGCTTGGTGCGCAGGAGGCCGCTTACACGGTTCTTTCGCCCTTGTTTGGCATAGGGGCGGAATTCGGACTTGCCGTGTCGGTATTGAAAAGGGCTCGCGACCTGGCGATTGGAATACCCATACTGCTGATCTGGCAGGCCATCGAGGGCCGCAGCGCATCTCGCCCCGCGGTGGGCTAGCAATGAAGAAAGGCGAGCCGGAGTCTAGGAATACTGTTTAAGGTCGTCTGACCATGCAGCACCTGGTTTTTGGCTCAATTTGCTTTGGGGTCGGGGCGGCGGAGTTTTGGCTTCGCGCGGCGATTTTCGCGTGCCGGGTTTGAGTTTGAGGATGGAGCGGGATGATGCGGGGTTCGAAGGATTCGATTGATGCATAGAGGGTTGATGGCTCCTTGCTTATGGTTGGGTTGCTTGCATTGGGTCAGATCACCTGCGAAATATTGGTTGTCGATTGTGGCATTTATACGGCGTCAGTTCGGTTTTGTCGATGAGCAATGGCAAATCCGCATCCCGAGTCCTAGAATGCCCCGAACACGGGAGGCAAGATGGAACTCTGGACGTACTGGCTAAGCGCCATTCAAAGCTTGCTCAACTTTTTGTCGTCGCAAGTGGGCTTAGGCGCCGGCTTGGGCATAGTCGCGCTAACCCTGCTTCTTCGAACGATGATTCTGCCCGTCTCCTGGCGCGTTGCTTATCGTGGCTGTATTCGGCAGAAAAAGATGGTGCGGTTGCAGCCTGAGCTTGCGCGATTGAAGCTGGAGTGCGGCGATGAGCCGCAGATTTATGCCGAACGCATGATGAAGCTGTACCGGCAGCACGGCATGGCGGTGATGGATTGGCGGAGTGCTTTAGGCTCGCTGATCCAAATGCCGGTGTTCTTGGGTGTGTATCAGACATTGCGGGCCGGCGCCAACGGCGCTCGATTTCTTTGGGTCGAATCTCTGTCGCGTCCGGATCCTTGGTTTGCGGTGTTGGCGGGACTTGCGACGATGCTCATGATGGCCGCGAATCCGGATCTGCCCGAACAGATGCGTCTGATGCTGATTCTGGTACCCAGCATTTTGGCCGCCGTCGCAGCGCTGAAGTTTTGTTCGGCGTTGGCGGTTTATTGGACGGTTTCCAATTGTTATTCTGCGGCCCAGACCGGTGTTTTGCGCTATGTGGTGGCGAGACGCATCAACTCCGGTGCGCTGTCGATTTAGAGATAGGCGCGCATCTTAGTTGTCGGAATGGTGCTTCTTGTATGCGGGAAGTTGATCGAAGAGATCGCCGCGCGGCACCTTGGAATGCCGGGGGCAGTAAGTCTGCAAGCCCATGCCATTGTTAGTGGCATTCGTAACGCTGGTAATGGACTTCGACACCTGATAGCAGTCATCTGACACATATAGGATCCATCGACCGTCCCCTGTCGGAAATTGTTCGCCCTTGTGGTGCGCGGGGGGCAGGGCAAAGGGCGAGCGGGGTGGGGCGGTAAGAGCGGACTCTTGGCGGCGCTCGGCCGCGCTCTTTTTTGCCATGTCGGCAGCTACGATTTGCGATTCTTGAACCCAGTCGACGGCGGCGCCGGCGATCTCGGCTGCGGCGGCTTGCGGATAAATCGCAATCGCGGAGGATGGCGGTACCGCCGGAGGCGCCGTTTTCTTGGATCGATTCGAAATCGCCGGCGGAGGTACTGCCGTTTGAGGAGCAGTATTTGGCGGTAGAACGAGTAATTCGATGGGGTTAGGGTCGGAAATCAACAAGAGCCGGGTTTTCGCGGCGATGAGCAGCGCAATCACCAAAGTTACGTGCAGAGCGGAAACTACTAATAGAGCGAAGTACCTCGATCGTTCCCACCTGTGCGGTTCGTCCATGTTACGGGGCCGGCCACGCTGTTGTCCGCAGGAAGTGTGACCTCGCGGCTCCGCGATGGTTCCAGAGCTTCATTTGTTTCCGCGAGCGCGGCGGCTAAAATGACAAGCGAGGTCGTGGAATATCTGATCCTGTTCGCGCGGCTTGGCGTGCTCTGAACCGCCGCGGCTGAGTCAGTGATGCGCCTGCCAGGTCGTTATCTCAGCATCAAGGACATCCAAAATGTTGCCTTGAACCAGCGCGATGTCCTGCGGGTGAACTCCCCAACCGGGTGCCACCTCAGCGGCCTTCAGAGCTGTGGTGTTGGCAGTCGCGAACATTCCGGGTATCACGGTGACAACGAAGATGTTGGCTCCCGACGAATCTGACCGGCACACGCCGGAAAGTTGTCCGAGTGCCTCGACCCACGGCGGTTTGGTGTTTGCATGATAGTACTTGAGCGCGGCGGACCCGCCCGCCGGAGCGGCAGGATTGACGCAAGCGCTGACCAGACCATCACCGCGGGCCTGACCGAACACCGGAGGCGCCGAAGTGTCGCCGGCGAGGTAACTTCCCCACACATACACACAGCCTGTCTGTGCGGCATCGGAGCATGTCGGGATGTGAGCGAAAGTGCCTCCAACCACACCTCCCGGAGGTACCCCAAGGGACGGGTCGCCTGCTAGAAAGGCCGACACGAGCAGCGCCTGGCTGGGCGTTCCGTCAATGCTACCGGCAATCAAATTCTGCAACAGGATTGTGCCTTGGCTATGTCCGATGATCACGACTCCCCGGCCCTTGTTGTCATTTTTCAGGTAGTAATTCCAAGCGGCCTGCACATCGAGCATGGGGACATCGGACTGTGTACCGGACGGGTGGTTCAGGCCGTACGAAGTTTCTTGACGATAGATTGGAGCGAAGACTCGGCAACGCGACGACAGCCTGCCCGCCTGCGCTCTTGTTTCCGCCTGGATCTCGGGACTGTCGGTGAGATCCGCATATTGCGTTTGCTCTTGAGACACGGTGGGATAAATGTAGAAACAGTCGATGGCCGGATCAGCGGCCGGTGTAAACGGCAGTGCCGTGGTGCTGCCGTCGGCGTTCACGATGCTCGCGTCGAGCCCTGTGGTGCAGACAGTGTCCGCGCCGGGACGGCACACCCAGTGGGCTACTACAGAGTAATCGGTTCCACCGACCGGGGGCGAGCCGCTTGAGCCGGGCGGCGCAGTTGATGCGGTTGAATTCGACGGCTGGTTGCCCGACCCGCAAGAGGCGAGTGCGAGGGTCAGACATGCGGTCGCCGATATATGGAGCAGCCGAGACACAACCAATGGTTTTGCGTAGCTAGCCCTGAAATCGTCCATAGCTCTTCCCCCAACGATCTGCAGCCCCTCGTCCATGCTGAGTCATGCGTAGCCGTGGATGTGCACTATAAGACATCTCGGGCGGTGCACGCGTTCGGAAAACCTTGCCGAGGACCGCGGGGCGGCCCTTATTTCAATGTCAGGTAAGTAAAACTTACAAATAGTGAGAGATACTGTCTTTCAGGGGTCCGCCTGCATGGCGGCGAGCTCATTGCCGGCCGGGTCGCGAAAGTGAAAGCGTCTACCACCGGGAAAGCTGAACGTTTCTTTTGTGATGACTCCGCCCGCACGCTTAACAAGTGCTTCGGTGATTTCGACCGATTCGACTTGAATCACAGGGAGGGGAGCGCGCGTCGCCTCCTTGGCATCGCCTTGAAGCCCCAGGTCGGCGCCTCCCGTCATCGTGCACGAATAGGTCGGACCAAAGTCAGTCATCGCAAGCCCGAACGCGTCAGCGTAAAACGATTTTGCCGCACCAATTTTTACGGCAGGGAGTTCGACGAAACAAATTCGATTAGCCATTAGTGTCCCCGTTGATTTCGAATGTGTGGTGCGGGCCGCTCGACAGCAAAAGCACCGTCGCCCGCAACCCCGGCCCCGCGTCTGTCAGCTCGAGGGTCGCGTCGTGTACTTTGACGATGGCGTTCGCCATGCTGAGGCCCAAGCCGTGGCCGACCGTTGTACGGCTCGACTCCAAGCGAAAGAAGCGCTGCAGCACCTTGCCGCGCAGATTCTCTGGAATGCCGGGACCGTCGTCGGTCACACTAACTTGCGCCCAGCGGTCCGTGCGCCGTGCCACAAGAGCAATTGTCGAGCCCCGCGGTGTGTGGCGCAGCGCGTTCTCGATGAGATTGGCGAACAATTGCATCAACAATTCGCGCTCGCCGTTCACTTGCAATGACGGTTCGATGGTTTCGATCAATATTTGGCCGTTCTCTTCCGCCATCGGCCGATACAGTTCCGCGACTGCCCCCAACAATTCACTCAACGGAATCGCCTTAAAACCAATGCGGCGATTGCCGGCTTCTATTTGAGCTATGCGCAGCAGGGCGCCGAATATCGCGAGTATCGAGTCGATCTCGGCAACCGCGCTCTCCAGCGTTTGGCGCGCCGCGGCCGCGTCTTCACCCGGCCGGACTGCGAGCTCGAGCCGTTGCCTTAATCGTGTCAACGGGGTACGCAGATCATGCGCAATATCGGTGGTCACCTGGCGCAAATCGTTCATCAACGCCGCGATTCGATCCAGCATGGCGTTGATACTGCCTGCCAAGTGATCCAGTTCGTCCTCGGCCCGCGTTACCGGCAGGCGCTGCCGCAAGTCTTCGCCAATAATGCTGCGGCTGGTCATGCTGATTTTTTCAATTCTGCGCATTAGCCGGCCGCTCATGATCAATCCGCCTACCAATGCCAATCCGATTGAAGCGGCCAAACCCCAGGCGAACGTCCCGACAACCATTTCCTCCATCTCGAGAAGTTGATGGGTGCTCCAACCCACAAAGAGATAGGCTCCCGGCAGAAGGACGCCGCGCCCCCGGATGGCGGAAAGTCCCGACGTGTCTGCCTTGTGAGCCTTTCCCCACTCGCGCACGCCCGGCAGAGGATCAACGGCCGGTAGATTTCCCGCCTGCACCTGGCCATTGGAATCCTGCAGCAAGTAATAAAAGCCCGACGGATGCTTGGCGAGCCCCTGAACCACTTGCCGAATGGCATCAGGGTTTCTGCCCGGCGAGTCGGCAAGAATCTCCTCGACTTCGTTGTTGACGCTGTCATCTATTTGATGACGCATGAAGCGGGTCGTGGATATGAAAATCACGCTCAAAAGAATGACGAACGTAATACCCGTCATCGTCGCGTACATCAGTGCGAGGCGAAAACTGGAGGTGCGAAATAATCTATATCGGAACACGAAGTGTATAGCCGGTGCCGCGCAGAGTGTGAATCAGCGGGATCGATTTACCGCGATCGATCTTGCTTCGCAAGCGGCTAATGTGCGTTTCCACCACCGTGGTATTCGGTTCGAAATGCACATCCCACACGTTTTCCAACAACATGGTGCGCGTGACTGTCTGGTCAGCGTGTTTCATCAAGTATTCGAGCAACCGAAACTCGCGCGGCAGCAGCTCGATGGGGGCGCCGCCGCGGACGACCGTGCGAGCCAGCAAGTCAATTTCCAGATCGGCGATCTTGAGATTCGTTTCCACCGCAAGCCGAGGGCTTCTGCGCCCCAAGGCGGCTACGCGCGCAAGCAGCTCCGCAAAGGAAAACGGCTTCACCAAATAGTCATCTGCACCCGCGTTCAGTCCATGCACCCGGTCATCGACGCCGCCCAACGTCGTCAGAAACAGTACGGGAGTAATTTTTCCCGCATTGCGCAGCGACTGCACGATGCTCAAACCATCAATTTCCGGCAGCATGCGATCGACGATCAATAAATCCCAGTCGCCCGAACCGGCCAGCCGCAGTCCTTCCCGGCCATCGCCGGCAATTGAAGTGTGGTGACCGTCCTCCGACAATCCGCGCGAGATGTAGTAGGCCGTCTCCGCATCATCTTCGATCAGCAAGATTCTCATCGTTCATTTCTCGGTCACTCGGACGTACCGCTTGGCAAGCGCCGGGAGGACCAATAGATTCAGTAAAGTCGAGGATAGCAGTCCACCGAGCACCGTCACAGCCATCGGACCTTCGATTTCCTGGCCCGGGCGATTGAGGCCGAAGGCCAGGGGCGCGAGGCCCAGCGCCGTCACTGCAGCGGTCATCAAAATGGGTACGAGACGCTCGTTCGCACCTCGAACCACGAGATCCACATTCCACGCCGCGCCTTCGACTTCGACCAGATGCTCGTAATGGGCCAGTTGCAGTATCGCATTGCGTGCGCTGACGCCAAATACTGTCACCAGGCCCACCACGGTCCCGAGGGAAATTCCCAAGCCTGTCACCGCGATGGCGAGCACGCTGCCGATCAAACTGAACGGAAGATTGGCGAGTACCAGCCAACTATTGGCGCGCCAATGAAACGACATGAAAAGAATCATGACGATGAGCGACAAAGCCAGTCCCGAGAACAGTATCAGCTCGTTCCGTGTCTTGAGTTCCGCCTCGGCGGCACCCGTGAACTCCAGAAACACGCCCACGGGAAGAGCCACAGACTTCGAAATGACATCCTGCGCCTGCTGCACGATGCTCTGCAACGAGCCTGCGCCAACGTTGAAGGTGACGACGACGAGCCGCTGTCCGCCATCGTGTTCGATGCTGTATCGATCTTGAGTGACTTCAACATTGGCGACCTGGGACAGCGGCACGGGTCCAAGCGGCGTTGCAAGCATCAATTTCTCAAGCTGTGCGGGCTGATGCCGGAGTTGATCAGGCAGCAAGACCACCACATCCACGGTACGCGTGCCCTGAAAAGTCTGACCTACTTTTGCGCCCGCATAGGCAGTCTCGATGGTGTCGAGCACGTCCTGGACCTTGAGTCCGGTGGCAGCCAGGGCCTGAGGCAGGAGGTGAATCGAGATGGCGGGGGTCCCGCTTTGACGTTTGAATTGCAAGTCGACGATGCCTTTGACCTTTGCGAGAGCCACAACGACCTTGCCGGCACTTTTATCGAGAACATCCAAGTCGTCGCCGAATATCTTGATCACGGCTTGGGCATTCACACCACTCAAGCTTTCGCTGATTCGATCGCCTAAGAAAGTGACCACCTCGCTCTGCACCCCAGGATAATGCTCCAGGATGCGCCGCAATTCTTCCTGGGCCACACTTTGATCTACCGTGGCGTCCGGTTTGAGCTCGACATGAAACTCGCTGCGGTGCGGGCCCCATGTATCCTCGCCCAATTCGGCACGTCCAATTTGCTGCTCGATGCTCTGGACGTATGGCAACGCAAGGACCTCCTTGCTGATGCGCTCGCCTAGCTTAAGCATTTCATCGAGCGACGTACCGGTGATCGAGCTCGATACCTGCATGACGAAATGCCCTTCGCGAAAATCAGGCATGAACGTGCCGCCCAGGAACGGCAGGGCTGCACCCGCAGCGATGACCAAAATGACCAGTAGGATCAAGGTCGCTTTGATATGGGCGCCCACACCATGCACCGCGGAACTCTGCCAGGCTTTGAGCCGCGTCAGCCATCGCGCTTCCGGACGCGCATCGTGCTGTCTCAGGAGCAGTGCGCACATTGCGGGCGTGCTCGTCATGGCAACGATGAGCGATGCCACGACCGCAAAAATGAAGGCAAGCGCCAAAGGACCGACGAAGTGGCCTTGAACGCTGGAGGTGAACAACTCCGGCAGGAAGACCGCAATGACCACTGCGGTTGCATAGATGACGGGACCACGCACTTCGAGCGAGGCTTCCCGGACGATGTCGAGCCGCGCCTTAGGAGTTGCCAGCTGCCCATTTTCCCGAAGCCGGCGCAGTATGTTTTCAATGCCGATGATGGCATCGTCCACCAAGACGCCGAGTGCCACTGCAAAACCGCCCAGCGTCATGGTATTGAGCGTCAGTCCCATATGCTGCAGGACCGCCACCGCGGCCAGCAACGACAGCGGAATGGCGGTGAACGCGATCAAGGCCGCGCGAAAATCCCGCAAAAATAGGTACAGGACCGCCAGGATCAATACCGCGGCGATGAGCAGTGACTCCCTTAAGTCCTTGAGCGCGCGCTCGATGAAATTTGCGGGTCGATGCAAGCCCCTGTATAGCGTGATGCCCTGCTTTTTCAGCGCCGGCTCAAGATCGTTCAATGCTTTTTCGACAGCCAAGGTCGTGGACAACGTGTTGGCGCCGTACTGACTGGACAGCGAAAGCATGACTCCGTGCCTGTCCATGACCAACGCATCGCCGAAACGCAACGCCGGCGCCATTTTTATTTCCGCGACGTCTCGCAACAGCACGGGGACGTCATTGCGTACTGCGACGACCGCTTGACCGAGCGCCTTGATGTCAGGCCCTGGTATCGGCGATTTGAGCAGAACGCGCTGCGCCGCCAGGTCGATGAAGCCGGCGCCGCGCAACGGTAGAGCTGCCTTCGCCGCATCAGCCACCTCCGACAAGGACAGATTGAATCTTGATAGCTTGCGGGTATCCGGCAAAACTTGAATTTGACGAACCTCGCCGCCGAATATATTGATGCGGGCCACGCCGGGCACCGCCAGCAGCCGCGGCTTGATGATCCAGTCAGCGTTGTCCCGCAGGGTATAGGCATCGACTTTGTCGGACACCAGACCTATCTTCTCCAGGTCCATCGTGCTGGAGACCAAGGGTGACAATTTCGGCGTGCCGACACCGGCAGGCAATGTGCTGCCCAGTTCCGATAGCCGCTCCGAGATTCCCTGCCGCGCCACGTGCACGTCGATGCCGTCGGCAAAAGTGATGGTCACCACGGACAGACCGGGGATCGACTCGGAGCGCAAGGTCGCAAGTCCGGCGGACCCATTCACGGCGTTCTCGACCTGTTTTGTAACCAGCTCTTCCACCTGCTGGGGCGCGAATCCGGGGGCCTCGGTCTGAATGTCAACCTGCGAAGGCACGAACTCCGGAAACACGTCCAGCGGCGCTTGCAACGCGCCCCAGGTTCCGACGATGAAAGCCAGCAGCGTCAGCGCGCTAATGGCGCCATAGTGACGCACGCACAGCGCAACGAGAGCTCTCATCATGGCTATTCAGCAGCCGTGCTGGGATTCATCTCGCGCGCCAGCAGTTGACCTGCTGAAGCAGTCACTACCTTGTCGCCCGCGGAGACGCCTTCCTTGACGAAGTAGCCATCCGCCGTCGGCATGCTGGTGTCGACTTCCGTTCGCACAAAGACGCCGGGCTTCTCTTCCACATAGCACCAGTACTTGCCGTTGCTTATGATGACCGCCGAGGCAGGGATTTCGACACCGGACTCGGCTGCGCCCACCCGAGCCCATGCCAGCAAGTGCTCGCCCTCTCCGGCATCGGCACCCTTCAGCAAAGCGAAGAAGCTCTTTCCGGGTATGCTGGTGTCCGCGGGTGCACTCCACACGGACCGTGATTCCCAGCTCTTGCCGCCGGGGGCGGCGTTGATGTGCGCCAGACGCAGCGTGGATGGATCCGAATCACCGAGCGCGCCCAGCGGAAACGTCACGCGAACGAGTTTTATCTTTCCGGACGCGAGCGCCGTGAGCTCCGGGCTGCCGTCTTGATTCTTCCAGGGAGGATCCTGTCCGAAGGTGGAAGACAAACGCCGTTTTGCCAGCTCCAGGGCTGCCTGATCGACTGTCGCCTGACGCTCGGCGGCCTCTTGCGTATCCACAGGCATGGCGCCCGGGGTTCCGGCCAGCCGTTGGCCGCGCGCGAAGGTGGAACGGCTCTGACGCTCGACCGCGACGGCGGTAGTCACCTCTGCCACTGCCTGCGCGAGCGCCTCGTGAGGCATCACCGTGCCAAAACCGATCGTCTCCGGCGCGTGCATGGTTGCGGCAACCGCGGTTGCCGCGATGCCCATTTTTACGATTTCATCGGGCTTCAGGGCGACTCCTTCCGCGGAATCCTCACCGGCGGCAGCTTTGCCCTTGGCGTCCGCCGCCGGCGTATCCGCATCTGCATCCGCCTTCGCGGGCTCCTTGTGGCATGCGCTCGACAACAGCAGCGCCGCGCAACACATGGCGGCCCCCACGATGTGGGTAAAACGGCAGTGCGTCGATCGAAGTTTCGCATTCATCGGTTGATGTTCCATGTCATTGTAGGTCAGCAACGTGTTGTGCTTCTTGTTGGGTCCAACCCCCGCCGAGCGCCTTACAGAGGCTGACCAGCGCTTGCAATCTCGCGAGCTTGTATTTCACGAACTGATCTCGCGCGGCATACAACGTCCGCTGCGCTTCAAGCAATGTCAAAAAATCGCCCGAACCCGCTTGATAGCGCAATTTCGCGCCTTCGAATGCACGCTCGCTCTGCTTAAGATTCTCGACTTGAAATTCGCGCGCTGCATCCAAGTGATGTATCGCGGCCAATGCATTTTCGACATCGATGAGCGCTGCGATGATGGCGGCCCGATAAGCCGAGAGCAGCTCCAACTCCTTGGCCTGCACTTCATCGCGCTGTGCTCGTAAGCGGCCGTGATCGAAGATCGGTTGCACCAAGCCGGCGCCGAGGGCAAAGGACGGACCCACTCCCGGGATGGTCAGTACGGTGGCCGGCAGCGCGGGGTTTTGTACCCCTGCGCCCGCAGTTAGGCTCAAGCTCGGAAACATCGCTGCGCGGGCTGCGATCAAGTCGGCGTGTCCAGCTTGCAGGTTTGATTCGGCCAGCAGCAAATCCGGCCGTCGGACCAATAGCTCGGACGGCAAGCCCGCAGTCACCAAGGGTTCGCTCAAGGAATCCAATGGTTTGTCCTGAACCGTGAAATTTTCCGGCAGTCGTCCCAGCAAGAGCGCCAACGATGCGCGCATCTCGATCTCCGTTTGCTGCAAATCGGGAATTGCAATCTGCGCGGTGTCGTATGCGGCCTTCTGGGTCGCCAGATCGACGGGGCTGGCGAATCCCGCCTCGTATCGAGCCTGTACCAGCGCGAGCAACTGCTGCGCGGCATCGCGGTTGGATTGTGCGATGTTGAGGCGTTCACGAAGCGCAAGCACTTGGAAATAGCCGTTCGCAACGCCCGCCAGCGTGGTAAGGCCGAGAGCGTCTCGCTCCGCGCGCGACGCGCCCGCCAAAAATCGGGCGGAGCTCGCAGCTGCCCGGTTCTTTCCCCAGAAATCCACCTCGTAGCTCGCCGTCAACATCGCAGACCAATCGAGCTCGTGGCCGCCGCCTTGCGATGAGTGACCGGCCAGGTAATTGGCATTTCCGATGCCATCGACGCTCGGCAGAAGTGCGGAACCCGCCTGTCGAGCGCGCGCATCCGCCTGCGTAACGCGGGCTCGTGCGCTCGCGAGGTCCCAATTATTCTTGTTTGCGAGGTCGACGAATGCATTCAGTTCGTCGCTCGAGAAATTGCGGTACCACTCTTTGGCGGGCCACTGGCCGTGCGCGCCGTCGCCGTTTTCGAAGGCCGCCGGCAATTCCCGCGGCAGCGTTGCGGCCGATGGAACTGTGCAGGCGGAAGCAAGCGCACACAAAGCCATGCACGGTATGCCCAGTATTGTCCGCACAGTCACAGCCCCCCAGACGACGCACTCGCCGGTCAAAAATCACGATAGCACGCCATGCCGAACCCGATCTTTACGGTTATTTAAACAAGCGACCAGCGCAACCCCTGCCGCCAGCGACAGCCAAGCACCCGGCATGGCGCGATTGCCGGTTTCGTGAATCAGGTAAGT
>Ga0193709_1000110_pt1 | contig 35237 bp, 52 predicted proteins | sample H3c2metaG_FD_160571 | JGI IMG/M metagenome (GOLD analysis project Ga0193709, IMG submission 160571) | Soil microbial communities from a riparian zone of the East river system, Colorado, United States - H3c2 | ecosystem: Environmental > Terrestrial > Soil > Riparian zone | place: USA: East River...
AGAAATATTGACAAGCTTGTCAGTATGGATCCTAAAGTTTTGGCTAAGCTGTTAGAGAGAGCAGGTATAAAATAAATGCCTCAATTTATAGGTAAGCCTCCATACCGCTGTTCTCTATGTGGACAATTAGGAGCTAGAGAAGCTCATGGTGAACATGGAATTATCTGTGAGGAGTGTTACAAAAAGCAAGCTCCTATTTGCGATTTCTGTTCTGTAGTTAATCCAACATGGGAGTATGACTGTAATACTTTCGTAACTAAAGAGATGGAAGGCTACAGATTTGTAAACGAGTGGTTAGCTTGTGATGTCTGCCATGAGTTTATAGAGGATGACGACTATAACGGTCTACTCAAATTCTCTATGGCTGAGTATAGAAGAAATCATCCTAACCCTAAAGCAACCGATCGACTAGAAAGATTGCTAATGGAGAAAGTAGGTGAAATCCATAACTTGTTTAGAAAGAATAGAATAGGGTCCTGTAAACTGATAGGAGGCCAAGTAAAGTGAGCGAGACTACAAAACAACAAGCGCAACAAGAACAACAACAAGAAGAATACCAAACTAGGCTAGCCATTAAACTCTTCACTGATAAGATAGTAAAGGCTGGCTTTCATGCTATTCCAACTGAGGAGGATCTACAAGAATCAAAGAAGCTATTAGATGGCATGACAGACTTTGCTTTGAAGCTACGTTTAGATAAAGAAAATTATGCGCTACCTCATTTAAAGTTCTTTGCTGATAGCTTAGCAAGCTTAATTATATTAGCAGAAGTAGGCAATTCAGCCATATCTGCAATGTATAAGCTACATAAGATAGAGCAGTTGAGAGCTAAGCTAGCAAAGCAAGATGAATGTAATCTAACAGCTAAATGTATCTTGAAGAGAGGACATATTGGCGAATGTATAGTCTAAAACAAAATTAGAAGAATTAGGAGAATTAGAAGTATGGCATTAAATAGTAAAAATTCTATAGAGAAAGTAGTAGTAGCTGTAGAAAGGTTATCAAAAGAACAAGGTTTCTTTACAGCTGAACAACTAATGCAAGCAGCTAGCATCTCAAGAAGCTATTCCACATCTCTCTTACCTATCCTCACCAGAGCTGGATTGTTAGATGTTAATATAACTGTCAAACCTTACGCTTATCATCAAGTTAGATCCATGACAGAAGCTAGAGATTCGGGGGAGCTAGCTAGAATATGGAAAAGTAACAGAAACGCCGATGGAGTTCCGCGAACACCCAGGCAGGCTACGAGAGCCCAACAGCAGCAACCTCAGGGCCCGCAGCCTATCGAACTTCAAGACCCAATGGAACTTCTCGAACAATTGCAGGATGACGACTTCGCTCAGCTTATCTCTTGGTACTTACAGAGACAACGTGGCGAGATTCAGCCTTTAAGAGATCAAGTAAAGGACTTGCAAGTAAGGCTAGAATTAATACATTCCAATCAGTACAATGAGGATAGTAAGCTAAGGCATGAAAATGATACTTTAAGGAGAGAATTAAAGGATGAGAGAGAAAGGATCATTCACCTTAGAAACGAGTTACAATCAGCTAATAATATGCTAGTTAGAAAAGAACCTCCTTCACGAATAGTAATGGTAGAACGCGGAAGTAACACTAACAATAACAATCACCAAGAACATGGTGGAAGTGGCAATGTTAAGGCAGGTTATGTAGTCCATGGTAAGCCTTACACTGGACATGCACCTGCTAGTGTATTGGTAGAGCATAAGAATAGGAAGTGATGTTAAGACAATGCACTCAAATCCTAATATTGGTGTAGACTATGAGTGTATAGAATATAGTAACAATCCTCCACAAGCTAGAAAATGGCTATGTAATGTGAAGGGCTGTAGAAGGAGGTTCAAGAATAGAAGACATTGGGAGCAGCATTTTTTGGCTAGTCACTATGAGGATAGAAATTATAGTAGTAGAAAGGAGGTGATAAGGAATTTATGAGTAGGATAAGAATAATAGCTACGAGGCTAACAAAAGGTAGCAAGTACGCAATGTTCGAGGAGAGTGAGATATGGAAGGATGGTATGTTGGTTAAGTGTAATAAGCGAGATATAGGTAATCAGCATCCTCCTTTCTTTGTCAATTTCTTGTTGAGTAGTGAGTATGTAGGAGAGGCAAAGAAACTAACAATAACAATAGACGAGGATGTAGATTAGTGAGAGCTAGAAAATACATTCAAGTATTAGATCACCAGTTCGTAAAACTGGAGCGAATATTCAAGACAGCGTGCTGTGATTGCGACCTTGTTCATCTATGGCAACTTACTAAGAAAAAAGGAGTATTTGGATTTGTAATCACTTTAGACAACCGTGCAACTGCCCAGCGCAGACGACATAGAAAATGCAAGGAGTAACTATAAAAGGTGTTCTATTTAGAAGTAATAAGTGTATTAGGGGACACCTAAGAACTATCCACAACACTCATGTTGGTCGGTATCTCATGACAGAACATGGAGGGGTGAGGCGATGGAGGATGAAGGGCTATTGCTATGACTGCCAAAAGATTATCCATAAGAGTCATAGAGATAGAGAACGTAAAATGTTGGAGGAATTGAGAGCTGAGAATAGAAGAGAAAGGAGAGCTAGTAGATAATGTTAAAAATAAGAATAGACCTATTTGAACAGAAAGATCCAAGAGAAACAATCTCTAAATCATTGTTAATATTTTGCTTGAATGCTGATGATCTATTTCATCTTAAGAAAGGTACTATTGCACGCATACCTGGCCAACAACTAATGGCTCCTGAATACGACTTCTTGATTAGCTACAATAATACTACTGATGAGGTGATAGATAGGCTATTCAAAGATGGCATCTTGTCAGAAGAAGACGTAAAGGCTATAGTCAATACAAGTAATACCATCAGAAAAACTCAGTCTATGGCTACTATAATAAAAAATAGAGTACCAAGATGAGTGCTAATGGAGAATGGAAGAAGCCTTGGAAGCTTAGTCCATGCGACACTAGCGGCTGTAGAGAGCTAACAGGTTGGAGGTATTGGAATGGTTATAGGTGGATCTATCGTTGCTGGGATTGTTGTAGAGAACAAAAGGGCTTTACGAGAGATAGAAGTACAGAACAAGCTTATAGAAAGAGGAGGGCATTAGAAAATGGTAACAGAATCAAAACCGCTAACAAAGACGGTAAGGTTAATGATCTTTAGACTAGACGAAGAGACCAAGCCAACAAAGTATAGCTTGTGGGACCTAGCTATGGCTGTCAACTTAGAGCCATGGGAGCTCGATGCTTGTGCTAGGCTGGCAATAGGCGAGTCGGTAGAGTCAGAGGCAGATGGCTTGATAGTAAGAGAAGAGGATGAAAAAGTAGAAGTCGAATTGCCTGTCATCGAAGTGGATCTAGACAACGAGGAAGAGGACGAGAATGAGGACGAGAATGATGAGGAGGGCGAGGAAGCTGAAAAGGATAAAGATATTGAGAATGGCTAGTAACTTTCCTTATCTATCTACGTGTTTGTCCGGATTACGGACACGGTAAGTCAAACGGAAATTGCTTGTCGGTCAAACACCTATTGACATTCGGGCCGATTGTGTTATAATAGGCAACATTACGGCCGAATCTCACAATTACTCGAAAGAGATAAAAATTATAGTGGTCATGAACCTGAACTACTTATCAATCCGCATACTAAGAAAGGAGGTGAAAAAATGAAAACTGAACAAGTCCCCGTTAGTTACCGTGATCAGGAGGCTAAAAAGAACGTTCCTTTGGGAACTGTCGAAGTAAGTATTCCTGAATCAATCGAAGAGGCTCAACAGCTGTACGGTGAAGGCGACGTTGATAAAGGAACTGAGCTGCTATTAGAGTATGCTACCACAGCATATACTATCGAGAAGCAGCGCCTTTACCGTGACGCCAACCGTCCTGACAAGCCTCAGGCTGCCGTCAACTTGTCGAAGTTCAAACAGCTCTCGCCAGAGAAGCAGAGAGAGTTGCTTGTAGCGGCAGGTATTATCAACGCTACTGACAGTCAACAAGCTGCTTCCTAATAAGGGGAGTAGTGGAGGATGGATGGAGATAGTGGTCACAAGCTGCTATCTCCTCCATTTCACTTATGGAAGAAATTGTAGAATTTGAAGATGTCACTTCTATAAACGATACTCCCCTAGCTTTATGTTGTTTTATAGAAGGTAAGAATGTCTGGATTCCTAAAAGCCAAATCCATACTGACTCAGAAGTCTACCGTAAGAACCAATCTGGTAAGCTTATAATCTCTCGTTGGATCGCTGAACAAAAGGGGCTTGTATGAGTAAGGTTGATCAAGAAATTCAAAAGTCCCTAAGGATTGTTATCCCCTTAGAGTTGTATGCTCAAGTAAAATTAGCATGTCCTGAGCATGGCCAAATTAGCCAATTAGTCCGAGCTTTGCTAATCAAGCACTTCTTACAACTTGCTGATACTACTGAATAGGAAAATTTATGGGCTTAGGTCCTCAAAAATCGTCATTACTCAATAAGTTAGGAAAGTTACAAGCATGGGAGATGAGTGTAGAAGAGCTACAAAAGATAGTAGCAGACAACCAACAAAAGAGAACAATCGACCGCTCAATGAGCAGAGCAGCGAAACTGATGAGCTCATCAACTACGTCTTCAAAACGCTCCAAAGCAAGGAGCAAAGAGCTTCAATCCAACAAGCCATTGAAGAAGCTAGAAGATTGCGGGCTGTCCGTCGAGATAGTGAAGAGTCTTAGAGCTACCGGCAAGCAAGACTTTCAAATAATTTTAGAATTACAAGCTGCAGGATTATTGTAGCATGAATGTAACTCAATTAGAAGCCTTGTTAAAACAAGGTGGCTCGTTATCACATGAGATGATAGTCTCTAGCTCTCCATTAGCTGTCAACCAACTATGGCTAGATAATGTCACTCCACGTCGTATCTTCAAAATCATTAAACTAGAACTACAAACTCTCATCGTAGCTGAAGGCTGGCAAACAAACACTACTAGTTACGACATCAGGCTCATCAACCGCTACTTGTTCGAAGAGGACATAGCACAAGGAGAACTAGTAATATGGAAATAGTAGAAGAACCATTAGCTACTGAACAGATAGTATCTAAAGGTACTAAGCAAGTTGTTGCTGAGTTAGTCCAGAGGCAAGACATAGACTTCATGAATATGGTTGTCTTAGACGCTCACTTATTAAAAACTTATAGAGCTTGTGAGCAGAAATTCAACTATTTTGAGGAGCATCATGTTATAGGTAAAGGAGTGAAAGCAGCTCCAGGCTTTGGTATCTCCATGCACGCCGGCATAGAGCATTATCGTAAAGCTAAAATGGAAGGCAAGAACTTTGATCAGGCTTTAATAATAGGAGCCGGCCACTTATTAAAGGCATATAAGGATAACATGCCTAAAGAGGCGCAGTCAGAAGTCTTACAAGATGATAAGAGATCATTAGATAACGCGCTCAGGATATATGAAGGCTATTGTAAGCACTACGAGCCAATGGGCTATAAGTTCCATTATGTCGAGGTGCCATTCGCTATGTATCTAGGTAAGATTAGGAGTTGGAAGTATATAGATCTAGGTAATGGCGTGGTATCTATGGACGTTACTCAAGTAGTGGAGCGTGAACTTGTCTATGTAGGTATTATTGACGCCGTTTTAGAGATGCACAACGCTCTCTATGTTAATGATCTCAAAACTACAGCCTGGTCTATTAGTGAGTCATGGCTAGAAGGTTTTAGAATGGATCAAGGCTTGTGTGGCTATACTGTCGCTGCTAAAGAGATTCTAGGAGTTGACACCCAACATGCTTTAGTACATGGTATCTGGGTTCAAAAAGAAGCTAAAACTACAAGAGGTAAGCCACTAGATGAGTATTTCCAGAGTAAGGAGATACACTGGGATCAAGGCTTGATAGATGAATGGCACAGAAACACTATCATGACTGCTGAGAGAATAGAGAGAAGTAGATTGATGCAGGAATGGCAGATGGACTGGGGCCAGAACTGTGGAGCTTTTGGTGGCTGTGAATATAGACCACTATGTTCCGCTCCTCCTAAATTCAGACGTCATATGATAGAAGTAGAGTACCAACGAGCTATCTGGGCTCCTTTAGAAGATGAAAGATTACAAAAGATTGAGGGATTATAACTTTTAATATCCAAAAGAAAGGAGGTGAAATAGAAATGATAATGATCTTTACTCGTACTGTCCTCCGTGATCCTAACGACACTAATAAGGCAACTGTCTATGTACGTGTTACTGGTTCCTTTGATGGTTTGGAATGTAAGGTAGGCGATCTAACTTTCCCATCTACTCAATCATGGGCTAAATTTTGGGGTGCTGTCCATCATGGTGCCTTGAAGATTCCTGACTTAGAAGTCAAGATGGAGAATGCCTTCGGTGATGCTGTAGATAGTGGCAAGGAGGAACAACTTGGAAATCCTGATGCGCCGGGGCTTAAAGTATAATACTTTCCAGCCAGAAGAAACTAAACCAGTAAGTAAGCAGGAGCTTAACAGGCAGAACTACCAGGAAATACAACAAGCTATAAGAAAGGATAAGGATAAAATTATGCCTTCTTTAAATGACTTCATGGCTCGCGACCCCTTACGAGCAGCTATCTGGGGTGGTAGCGGTAGTGGAAAGACAACACTAGCAGCATTATTAGCTAATTACGAGCAGTTTAGGCCAATTTACTTCTTTGACTGGGATCGTCGAATGGGAGCTTTACGTGCTTCTATTCCTCAAGATCTCTGGCAGTATATCTTTGCTGATTCTTATAGTGATAAGCAGCAACAAGGCTCAGCATTTAGTATGATGGAAGCTAAACTAGTCTCTATAGAGAAAGAAGGCTACAAAACTATCATACTCGATAGCATGACTTTCATGTTAGAAGGTATAATGGCTCGAGTCATGATGCTTGATGGTAATAAGAACTCTGCTACTATGAACCCCCAGTTACAGAACTACCTCTCTCAGCAATCAGCAGTCAAAGCTGTCCTGCAGCGAATGTGCTCTGCTAATTATAACTTCATCTGTACCTTTCATGAAGGCACTGATAAGGATGAGGTTAGTGGTCGCATCTTCAAGGCATTTAACGTCACAGGTAAGTTAGTATCAACAGTCCCTGGTTACTTCAATGAGATATGGCATACTGAAGTTAACCAGACAACTCAAGGCGAGAATGAGTTTAGTGTAAGAACTAGAAGTGACTATACTTACATGGCCAGAACTACATTTAGATCGTTGAAGTCAACAGAAAAGCAGGGGGACGTATGGCCGAAAGTAATAGCAGAGATCAGCAACCAGCAGGAGATAGCCAAGCTACCACCACCACACGTACAAGTAGAACCACAAAAACTGTAAGGGAAGGAGGAATAATTCTAGACGATAACCATAGTATCCAAATAAAACTAAGGTGTAGGATTCATCCAAGAAACACCGGAAAGGAGCTAACAGGTTGTTCATACTGCAATAACTTATACTATTTGTGGCAGTTCGTAAACAGAGGCTCTATTTTATTAGAACAAAACTAAAATCTGAATAAGGAGATTATTAGTATGGAATTAGATGTAAATCTAAATGAGGTAGTGGAGAAGCCTAGATTGCCAGCTGATATAGAGCTACCACTAGCAATCATCAAGGCTGAAGTAAAGATAGGCCAGCAACCTAATAAGACTACAGGCCAGAAAGAGCCTTATGTAGCCTGTGAGATTGTACCCTTACAAGAACCATGGAACGAAGGGTACAAGATCTACCACAATTTCTCTTTAACGCCGGCAGCCTTGTCAAGCCCAGACGCTACTTTCTCTATTAAGAAGTTCTTCGCTATTATAGGCCATAACATTAGGGCTGATGGCAAGTTCTCGACGGAAGAAGTTCAGACGTTGAGATTCATCGGGAAAGTGAAGTACGACGACAAGGCTCCTACTCGGCCGGCATTGGGTGGAGTGTTGAGAGGTGTTAGCTAATAATAGATAGTAACAATCAGTAAACCTCCCTATCTAGCTACGCCTTACTCCTTATTCCAAACGAGGAAGTCTTCAGGCGAACACCTATTGTCTAGATGGAAGTGGAGGCCACAGTTATTGGGATGCAGTTGAAAGTTTACATAGGCTATTTAGAGACTTCAAGGAGACTTGTAGCCCAACTTTACCGAGAGCTACAGATAGAAAAAACTGTATAGCCGGCCCGATAACTAAAAATTGTGAGTAGATATAAAAGGCAACAACATGGATGGGCAACAAAGACAACCAAAGCTAGAAATAAGAGTTGAAAAATGGTGGATAACTACTATCTTAACTCATTCATTATGTATTCACGGTGATTTCTATGGGCTACCAGATTTTAAAGATGGAGAATATACTATGGTAGAGATAGAGAGAATAGATATGATTAGAGGTATAGCTGAGAGCGAAGAAGCCTATATTAAACTAGGTAATCAAATGAGTTTAGATGAGCTAAAGAAAGGATAGATAATGGCCTCAACAGCACACCAAGTTCATGATATTACTAAAAATTAATAGAGAGATAAATACATCATGGAAAGACAACCTAAATTAGAGTGTAGAGTAGAGTATTGGTGGGCTAATACTATGATTACAGGCACACTAATGCTCTCTGGAAACTTCTATAACCTACCAGATCATAAGAATGGAGCCTTCACTACAATAGAAATTATTAAATTAGATATGATAAATATGGTGGCAGAGTCAGAAGAAGCTTACATCAAACTATAATGGATATAGAAAAATGCTTAAAAGATAAGTAAAAGTAAAAAAGGGGGAGGGTTAAAGTTAATGGCTTCAACAGAGCAGCAAGTACATGATATTACTAAGATCTTTATTCCACCAGACAGGCAAAGGACTAAGGTTAGTGAAGGTAAAATCAGTTCGTTAGCAGTGAGTATACAGACAAAAGGGCTGTTGAATCCTATAGTTGTAGCCCCACTTGATCGTGTCCGGTTTCCGGACGCAGCCAAGCATTTAGACGTACAGCTAGTTGCTGGCTACCGACGCTACTTATCTTTTGCATTACTCAAGAAGCTTCAAATTCCAGTCAATTTTAGGGATGATATAACTGATAGAGTTTTGCTGGAAGAGATTGAACTAGACGAGAATCTTGAACGTGAGGAACTTAGCTGGCAAGATGAAATTCGTGCTAAGGCTCGTCTAGTAGAGCTACGAAAAGAAAATTACGGCGAGGGAATACGAGAAGTAGCTGAGAAGATTGGTGAGTCTAGAGGTGAGTTATGGGAAGACGCTAATCTCGCCAAAGCTATGACTGTTTTACCTGAACTTGGAGAGGCTAAAAACAAAAGTGCTGCTAAGTCTAAATTGCGCTTATTAAACCAACGTGCTACTCTCATGGTCAAAGCTCAGGAGTATCAGGTAGGTACTCGCACTATCAATCCTGACATTTCTAAATACATATTTCTAGGTGATTGCCTGGAGACTATCAGAAGCTGGGAGTCTGCTTCTATTGATTGCGTCGTTACTGATCCTCCTTATGGCATAAACCTAGATGTCGGCCAAACTAAACGTGACTCCCATCATCCAGTTATCTATAGTGATAACACTTATGATATCATGGATCTTACTACCTTAGTAATCAAAGAAGCTTATCGCTTGTTAAAAGACAATACCCACGCTTACTTCTTCTTCGATATCAAAGCCTACCCCAAGATCATAAGGATGCTCACCGATGCAGGATTCACTGTCGAGCCTATGCCCCTTATTTGGACCAAGCCTGGACCAGGTCAAACTAATCATCCTGAAAGTCGGTGGGGATCTGGCTATGAAACCTGTTTTTTCTGCCGTAAAGGTACTCGTCCCCTTCTTAAACAAGGACAATCGAACGTACTTCCTCACGATCCGGTGCCGGCAGCTCAAAAGATCCATCCAGTTGAAAAACCAGTTTCGCTTATTCGACAACTCATTGAAAGTTCTACTGCACCAGGAGAGGTGGTTGTTGACTTTTTTGGAGGATCTGGCTCCACTGCTGAAGCAGCTCTCCAGCTCAATAGAAATTTCCGCATCTGCGAGAAAGACCCGGCCTTCCATGCGGGTATTGTCGAACGTCTACAAAAGTTCTCTAACAAGGATAGTAATATTGAACCTGGAAGGCAAGATAGTAACGGACACTCTATAAATCTAAAAGAAACTATCAAATCTAAGTTCGATCCACTAGCTGGAGAAGAGGAGGACTAATGGCTAACGAATCTAAAAATAGTAAAGAAGAAATAAGAGAGATAGCACTTGAAATAACTAAAAATTTAACCGCAGAAGGTAAGCTAATAGAGGGCGGCTTCATGGCTTTCAAAATTATTGTAATGCCTCCGAACGTACCAGATTATCAAGTACGTGATATGAGGCTAGCCTTCTTTGCTGGCGCTGAACATCTATTCTCTAGCATACTGGCTATAATGGATAGTGATAGAGAACCTACAGCAGCAGATGAAAAAAAGATGGATCTAATCAACGCGGAGCTCGCGAAGTTTAGAGCTGATATGGCTATGCTATTTGCAGCTTCTTCAAAATCAGGTCAAGCTTAATAGTTAATAGTTAATAATTAATAATTAATAGTTAATAATTAATAATTAATAGTTAATATTATGAGTGAAATTCAATTACCTCAAGAAAACCTCTACAAGATACAATGTCCTGCTACTTTAATACAAGGTAGTCAGATAATGTTTGTAGGAGAAGCACCAGGAAGTAATGAGCTTATCTGGCATGTCTGTAATAGTTGCGGTAATGGTGCTCCTTATCCTGGTCTATGTAGAGTTAAGTTCTGTAGAGGATCCTTAGTTTTCAAGCCTCAAGGTTTTGTTGGCGCTTCTGGTGCTATGTTAAGGAGAGCTTGCCAGCATGCTAAGATCAATTTCGATGCTTGCTCAAGAAATAATGTAGTTAAGAGAAAACCAGGAGGAGAAGACTTTGGAAGTTTCTATCACGACCCAAAGGAGCGGAAGCGACCAACACAGGAGTTGCAGTGGTGGAGAAACCGCCTTTGCGATGAGATTAATAGCTACAGGCCTAATGTTGTTGTGGCTAATGGTAACGAGGCGCTTAAAGCTCTATGTCCTTCGTTAGCAGGCATTACTACGTGGCAAGGTAGTATTTTGATTAGTGAAGTTATTAAAGATCTTAAAGTTATTCCGATGCTACATCCTTCTTTTATAATGAGAGACAACTGGCAGTATTACTATGTAATGTCCAGACAGATGAAAAGGATAGCTGTAGAAGCGCAAGGTAGAGAGATTATACAAAAGGAGCCATTAGATGAATTCTGCATCGCTCCCACCATCAAACAAGTTCTATCGTTTCTCACTGTTATTGGAGCATCGAGACAAGAATGGTACTTGGATATCGAGACAGTTGGCGATTCAATCAGATGCTTCGGCCTCTATTCTGCAGCAGTACCAAATTTCGCAATGTGCGTCCCGCTTCAGAAAACTTCTGGCCCAGCATGGAGTGTGGTGGATGAAGCATCTATCTGGCGAGAGCTCTCACTCACTTTTAGGGACAATCCACACTTTGCAAATCAGAACTGTGTCTATGACTTGGACTACTTACTCGATTTCGGATGCGAGCCATCTAATATTGAGTTCGATTCAATGCAAGGAACACAAGTAGCTTATCCTGAGTATCCTAAGAAGTTAGAATTTACAACTATGTTATACACCTTCTACCCCTATTATAAAGATGAGGGGCAGACATGGAAGAAAAAGGAGCCAGATGATAAAGTCTTTACTTACAACTGCAAGGACATGGTGGCTACGGCTAAAGTCAGTAAAGCACTCAAAGAAGACATTAACAGTGCAGGACTGGCAGATGTCTATGAACGTAGAGTTAGGCGATTTTATCCCATTGCAATGGAAATGCAGAGAAATAGACTGCGTCTTGATAGACATTGGCACGACAGGCTTAAGGATCTCCTCGTTTTGGAGCGAGACAAACAGCAGTCAAATCTGGACAAACTCATTGGATACCCAATCAATGTCAAATCAAGAGATCAAGTTGCTAAACTCCTTTTTACAGAACTACGGCTTCCAGCTAAAAAGAAGCGAGGATCTCAAAATATCACTACTGATGAAAATGCCTTGAGAGAGTTACGAGCCGCGCATCCTAGTGTTGAGGCTTTGAACAAGATATTAGAGATCAGGCATTTAAGGACTAAGAAAAGTAACTTTATAGATGTGGAGTTTGATAATGCTAGCAACTGTGGCAGTGGTGATGGAGAGTCTTATCTTGGCTATACTGTGGGTATTAGCAGTGCGAAGACTGGTCGGTGGGCTTTTGGTAGTTCAACTAAATGGCGAGGTTCATCTCCACAGACCGTATCCAAAGTTATGCGTCTGCAATATGCGCCTCCTATCGTGGATGGCAAGTCATATGTGTTCTGGCAAAGAGACTTATCGCAAGCTGAAGCTAGAATTGTGGCTTGGTTGTCTAATTGTAGGTTTCTTCTCGATGTTTTTAATAGTCCTATCAAGATTCATAAAGTGGTAGGAGGTAGGATATACAAAAAAGATCCTCTAAAGATAGAGTCAGATAGCATGGAGTATGATATCAGTAAGAGGATTGTCCATGCCTATAACTATATGACTCAGTGGAAGAAGATAGCGACAGTAGCTAATCTACCCTACGATTTTGCGAGACAGGCCTATGAAGCTTATAGCAAGGAAGTTCCAGAGATTGGTCAGTGGTGGAGAAAGACAGGAAAAGAAGCGACAGAAAAAGGTAGACTCACTACTCCTTTCGGTAGAGTTAGGCAATGTTTTAGCGCTTGCTCAGCTGTGGCGGCTACTGGTACTTTGCCAGACGATATTCTTAGAGACTTGGTAAGCTACGTTCCACAAGCTACTGTTCCTGATTTGCTAAACGAAGCAATGTGGAAAGTCTGGAATGAGAATGATTGGGTAAGGTGGCATCAACAAGGGCATGACAGCTACTTGGCAAGTGGGCCAGCTAATAGGACGTTAGAGTTCTATGACAAGACACAAGAAGCTCATAATATTAGTTTTCTACTTAATGGTCACGACTGTCATATACCAAGTGAAATGCAGTGGGGCTATCTCTGGGGTGCAATGCTAGAGTATAAAATAGGCGAAGATACTAGCTATGCAGCCTGGCAAGATAGAGCAACTAAAGAAGGTTTTTTCGAGGAAAGTAAGATTATCAAGAAGTTATACCAAATGAACTAGCTGGGGGGCTAGAATAATGGCTGAGAGAATAGGTGAGTCACGCAAGAATTTACTTAAAGAAGGCATGAAATTTTGGTCTGATAACATCAAGGCAATGTTAGCTACTAAGTTTGGTAAGGGCAAGTTAGGCCATATATTAGTAGTTTTCCCTTTTGGCGAAGCTACTGAATGTAGCTATATCAGCGATACTGATGGCAGAGGCCTAGCAATGATGCTTAGGCACTTAGCTGACAGAATAGAAAACCCCAATAGTAAAATTATAAAGACGCACTAACTGGCTACTGTAGTTAGTAGCTAGGAGGTGCGCGATGAGCAGGCGAAATTTAGGAAATTGGCTACGGGCTTATATTGAGTATACAGCGGAGACGGAGTCACCAGATCAATATCACTATTGGACCGCTGTTAGTTTGATAGCTGCAGCAACGAGAAGACAAGTATGGCTAAACTTACATTACTTTAAAATCTTCCCTAATATGTACGTCTTTCTAGTAGGGCCATCAGGAGCTAGAAAGTCTATAGCTACAGAGATAGGAATGAAGATTGCTGAGGAAGTGGGAATTAAGAAGTTTAGCAATAAGATTACTGGAGCGGCTTTAATTAAGGACTTGTCAGAAGCTACAGAAAAGGAGGTTATAGGGAATGAGATACAGCTATTCTCGCCCTTAATGATCTATGCGTCAGAACTTGGTGTTTTTATGGGTAGCGATGCCTATGGATCAGGTGTCATTGCAGACCTTACTGACTTGTACGACTGCCCTTCCAAGTGGGAGAAGAAAACTATTTCTCGTGGTGCTGAGACAATCTTTGCACCTTTTACGACTATGTTGGCAGCTACTACTCCGCAGACCCTTAAAGATACAGTACCTACAGGAGCGGTTGGTCAGGGATTCACTTCACGTGTTCTATTCATTTGGGGAGCCGGACGGCGCAAAAGAATACCTATCCCACCTTGGGGAGTAGAATATGAGATGCTCAAGAGTAACCTTATCGCGGACCTTAGGCATATTGGGACTATTAGAGGGCAATTTAGTTTTAGCCCAGAAGGGTTTAAGGTCTATAAGAATCATTATATGGAGAGACTTGAACCTGAAGACGAGTATGAGGACGAGAGGCTTAGAGGTTACTCTTCGCGCAAAGATATACATACTCTTAAACTTGCTCAGTGTATCTCTCTATCTCACAAAGATGATCTCATTATCACTGAAGAAGATATGGTCTCTGCTATAGAGGCTATTAAGTGGATAGATCAAGGACTACCATATGTGTTTGAGGGGCATGGACATGCAGCTAATGCAGGTGATGTTGTTAGAATATTTAGACAGATTGAAGCAGCCACTAAGAATATTGGTTATGCTAGCCATCCTGATCTGGTTAGGAAGAACTATAGTCATCTTAATGCTGCCGAGTTCGCTACTGTTATGCAAACCTTGCATGATTCTGGCGCTATAGAAGAGATAGTTACGAAGGACGCCAAGACAATGAAGATCATTAAAGTTTATAGAGTGGTAGATGGAAGTTTCTTGAAGAAGATGAAAGCTGGTGTTCCTAGTGGTTTGAATGGGAAGGAGGATTAATGGAGGTAGTACTAACAAAAGTATGTGAGCTACATAAACATAAACCATGTTGTGGCTGTAGCTGTCATGTTTGTGCTAATGACCATGATACTGGAGGTAATAGACATACAGAAGAATGTCAAGAAAGGGTGCTAGAAGAGTATGCCAACACCAATAACTAGTGGAAAGGAGATATTAGAATTGTGGAAGAAGAAGTATCCACTTCATTATAGCTGTATAAATGAGTGTGCGGTCGGATATCTAGAGGAATTGATAGATATGGCGCTGCATCAAACTATGGAAATAGCAGCTAGTGAATATCTATTGATAGCAAAGAAGCTAGCAGATAAAGATTAAGGAGATTTAAAGTTATGACTCCTATTATGGTTGATGCCTTAATTAGTGTAGTATTAGGAGTCGCAATAATAGTAACAATAGTTGCTGGATGGCGCGTAGTAATGTTAATAATTAACAACTATCAAAATAGGAGAAAATGGCAATGAGAAACGATGAGTTTGATAAGATGGTTACTGGATTTAGGAGCCAACAAGACAATCTTATTCTCAGGAAAGGGCATGACTATACAACAGGTCATGGTACTGAGGATAGGCTATATAACTTCAAATGGGTGGGCGAGATGCTAGATATTAGCCCATTGAAGGTAGCAGGTATCTACTGGTTAAAGCATGTCTTAGCTATCACTACTTACATCAAGTATGGTGGAGTGTTGAGTGACGAGAGTATTGATAGTAGATTGCTAGACGAGAGTAACTATAACTTATTAATAACAGCCATTATAGATGAAGCTAGATGTAATGCTACGGAGGGGCCAGCAGCTAGAGCACTAAGAGAAGTAAGAGAATATAATGATCCGCAACAAGTACGCCACGGTCATCCTGTCCGTAATCCGGACAAACGAGCAGATACAGACAAAGGAGGCATGCCTAAAAATCCTGAAATGCCAAATCCTTATGATAATCTAATACGTGGTAGAGAATAATAGGAATAACAATGAAACAGCTAATTGATATAGCTATAGCTACTATAACGATAGCCATGGAAGCTGGTGGCGAATCTAATTTAGGTAAGCGCGCCGTAGCTCATGTATTAGTTAATAGAGTTAAGGCTGGACGTTCTATGACTGATGTCGTCTTAGATCCTTACGACTTTAGCTGTTGGGACACTAAATCTCCCACTCGTATGAATCTAGACAAGATAACAGATGCTCAATGGTATGATTGCTTCTCTATAGCTTTAGGAGCTATGTTAGGCAAGGAAGAAGATCCAACTAATGGCGCTATCTATTATCTAAATGTAGGAGTTGTCATGTCTACTGCTGGCAAGCTACCAGATTGGTGGTCTATAGATGGTGATTCTTCTACTGAGATAGAGATAGGACATCATACTTTCAGGCGTCCTAAACCTAGAGTTTCATAAATCTAATAATAAACTACTAATTACTAATAATGAGTTCTACCACTCGTTTATGGGAAGATCTGGAGAACTACCCTAATTGTCTATTATTCACTTGGGTAGAAGATGGCCAAGATGCAATTACAGTAGCTCTCCAGAAACCTTGCTCATTTAAAGAAGCTGAAGAAAGGGCTATAAAAGTATGCGAGGGGAGATTACAGCAACTATCCACTTTATCTTCTATGCTATTACCCACCGCCGGGCGCTAAAAAAGAACTGCCTTCTTCCGATTCTTGGTTGGTGTCTGGTTCTTCTATTGGTTGAAATGCTGGACTATGTCTTAGAGCCGCTGGTGATCCCTTTAGTAACCTCTCTCCTAACGACTGCATTGCTGATTTCATTTTTGCTTGCGTACTTTTCTGTATATCTGTCCCTGTTATCGGGAATTCAGGCCATCGCTCATTCCAGTTATATACCTCTTTTTTAACTTGTTCTTCTAGCTGAGAGCCTAAATCTATACCAGCTAATCCAGCCTGTCCATAGCGAGCAGCCGCATATCCAATAACTGATTGTCGCTTAGCTTCTATTTCTAACAGACCACTAGCGAATTGTTCAAGCTCACTCTCCTTCATCTGATTAGGACCTTCTACTACTCCCATCTGTCCACCAGAAGACTTAAAACCTAGTATCCTACGGACTACATCTTTTGTCTCAGCTTTAAACTTTAATCTACCACTAGGATCATTAAAGTCATAATCTCCTGTAAATAACCTACCTAACGCATCAGCCTGCTTAAATAAAGGAACTCGAGAGATCATAGCATTAAAAGCTCTATCCTTCATATCTGGTTCTAGCCCAGGGTCCTTATCTAGAACAGATTGCATGATACTATAGCCAGTACCTATCGCCGGCCCCATAACTAAATTTGTAGCTTTCTCCATTACAGACTCTCCAAATGGAGCGTCTATCATGCGGATAGAGTTACTAACATCAATACCAGCCAAAGCAGGCAAGCCGTGATGTATAACATCTGCCCATCCTTGGCCATACTGTTCTTGTATTTTCTTGTAAGTATCGTAACCTAGCCAGCCAGCACCTCCCATCGTAGCTGCCTTCATACCTCCCAGCGCTAGATTTACTCCTAACCACTTAGCTGCTCCTGGATAATTCCTACCTTTAACTATATCTAAAAATTGCTCAGTCTGCTTGATAGGAAACCTCATAAACATTGTCAGCAAACCGCCAGTAGGATCAGAGTTAAAAGCATGTGGCTGATCTGATGTTAGCCCAAAGAACTGTGAATAGACATTACCTCTAGCCTTTCCATAATCTGCAGCTTGTGCATCTGTTAATCCTTGTTTCCTTCCAAAGTTATACATCGTTAGGAAAGCGCCTTGTTGATTTTTAGATTCTACAAATCCTTGGCCTTTTGATATTCCTTCTACCTTAGTATCCATGCCTAGAATACCATGTTTCTGTAGAAGTTTCTGGCCTGCAGGATCAGCTAATAACTTGGCAGCTTCAAAAAGATCGCCATCCTTAGCTATAGGATAGAGAGTAGATAATGTTTGCGTGCTGTTGACAGCCTGGTACCTAAAGCTATATTTCAAGAACAAATTCACCATTCCTATTTTAGACTTAGTGACTAGACTCTCCAAAATTTGAGGAGCTACTATATCTCGTAGGACTGGAATACTAGCTATTGAATTATCTAGTAGTTCGCTTAAAGGTAGTCGTCTACCATATAGTCGAGACATTTTAGTAGATACACGTTCAGCTAGTTTTGGTTGATCTACAGCTATCTGTTTAATAACTGGTACTACTTTTCTACTCAAATCATCTAGCTGTGTAAATCTCTCCATAGTCCTATCCCAAGTATTCCATAGAGTAAAGAAGTCCTTAGTATAGGCAGCGTTATTCTTAGGCTTCTGGAATAGAGCATCTAGAAATTTATAACGCTCAGCAAATCCAAACTTGCCAGCTATTGCAGCGTCTATGCCAGCAGGGCTAACAGCCATTGCATCTGATAGCCTCTTGTAAGTTTGCTCTACTGGCCCCTTAAACATACGTAGAGTGTCGCCATCAAAGTAACTCTTATGATCTATTCTAAAATCTCCGCTATTCTTTAATCCTCTACTTTGAGCTAGATCATGAATAACTACCAAAGCCTCATTACGATTGTTAGCTGAGCCTAGATAGACGCCGTCCTTATCCATTATTTTGTAGTAGCCAGGAAAGATACCAGGAAGTAACTGATCAGCTGCATAGGTATCAGGAAATTGCTCTTTAACTCTACGCTGAACTTCTAATGCTATTAAAGATTTGTCAGGCGGCTCTTGCCAAGCTTTTGATTTTATACCAAACTCACGTTCAACTATAGGAGTTATATACTCAGTAGCCTTCTCACGTAATCTAGGCAAAGCTACCTGAACGTCTACTTTTATCTTATCCTCCATAAATTGCAAGGCTTTTTTAGCACCAGCAGAAAATTTAGCCTCAGGTAACAACATCTTATCACCATGAGTCATTGAAGTATCAGCTCTCATTAATATAGCTTTTCGTAAGTCCTCAGCACCTACTCCTATTACAGCATCCTGTGTTCTCTTACCGCGTGCTAAAATCCCTTGTTGTATAGACATCTCAGTTTTTGCAAGTTCTAATAAAGCATCAGCAGCTCGAGGATTTAGAGCGGCAGCCTCACGGACTGGTGAGCCTAGAGATCCAAAGATACCAGCATCAGGTAGCTTGTTGATACCATCAAAGACTACACCAGGAGTAGGCTCAAAACGTGGCGCTGGAGGTAACTCGTCCATTATCTTGTTAGCCTTAGCAAACTCAAAGTAGACGTCATTCTGGGCTATTCGCTTGTTAAACTCTATTTGTGCAAGTTCAGGACTTTTAAGCTGCAGAGCTGCCATCTCACCAAGCTCAGACATAGAAGCATCTGATCTAATAGCTTCTTCTAATGGACGTATCTTGTCTTGTTTACGAGTAGCAGCCCACTCGAATTGAGGATCTGTCTTTATAGTTTCTTCTAGACTTCCAATCTTTCCAACACCTAAAAATTCTGCTACTTGTTGGGCTAATGGGCCTAGCTTTCCAGTTTTAGAAATTAAGCCAGCTCCTAGGCCAGCAATTGCACCAGTTAAGCTACCACCTAAACGAGCTGAATCCTCAGACATTCCAAAGCCTGCTAGAGCTTCTTCGCTAGCAGCCTCAATAGGAGCTAAAACAGCAGAAAACGGAGATGCTATTCCAGATAAAGTACTAAAAGCAGAACCTATCCTACCATTCTCACCACCACCTGTTATAGTATCTAAGGCATTTTGAGGGAGCGATAAAGCAGAGTCAACAGCCTCACCTACACGCCGGCCGGTACGAGTACCAAACTGTTGTAAGGCATTTTGATTACCTACATTAGGATCATCATAGTACTTGCCATAGCGATTAGGGTCTTGTTGTTGTCTAGATATGCCTAGAGAAGATCGCATTGATTCTAGAGGTGAATCAGAAGCTTTTATGTCACGAGCCGATTGGAGAGGCGATTCATTAGGGCTAGTAGAGGATTGCTGCTGTCCCTGAACACTAGCAATAGCTTCTTCATCGCTAAGCTCAGTATCGCTCTCGACTTCGTAAGTACCACCATCTACTTCGACTCTATATTTAGGCATTTTTAGATTACCTTATTTTTCGCTTATCTACCAAGTAATTTATCAGACAATAATTGAAGTGCATCTAAGTTTAAAGGACTGCTAGATGGCGATGGAGCTATATAATTAGGAGGCAGTGTAGGCATGGTAAATGGCTTAAACTTTCCTTGTCCTTGAAAAGGTTCCTGTGCTAAATCTATTAAAAAATTACCAAACGATAGTGGCTCCATAGTTTGCCCGCCTTTATTAGGTATAAATAGATCAGGTGGAGCTGGAGGATGAGGATAAGCACTAAATTGAGGAGGTTTAGCATTCTGAGCTTGGAAAGCTTGAATAGCATCTAAATCACTATTATAGTGAGAAGGCTCAAAAGACGCAAAAGGATTAGATGTAAAAGCACCTGTATTATAGAGTTCTGGATCGTTTGCTCTACCTATAGGAGGGGGAAGTCCTTTTATCTCATCAGGAAATATAGGATCGTCAATAGCTGTTAGATTCTGCTTTGGCTTAATAGGTATGATACCTAGATATCCTTTATTAGAAGGACTATCATAATTAGTAATTTTAGCAGTCATCTGTGCAGCGAAGGCATCATCTATTTGCTTTGCTTTCTTAGGACTTACATTAGAGCCAATATTAGACTTAGCTATTTCCTTATTTTGCTTTATCTTATTACCAATATAGGTCATAATATCTTTCATTTGACCTTCTGAATAGTTAGCGTTGGTATGAGCGCCACTACCAGGCAGAGGACGATTAGTACGTATTCTATCTAAAGCCTCATTCATAGCCGCAGTAGTTAAAGGATCAGCAGTTTGAGTCTTAGATCCATATGTAGGTGCTGAAGTAACATCAAACTTATTAGCCCATCTAGGATCTACAATTAACTCAGCCTCATTAGCATAACTAGAACCACGTTTAGGTAAGAGTGATAGTATGCTCTCAGGCGTATATTGTCCTTGCGTTATTCGCTCGTCAGAAACACCGCTAACAAATCCCTTAGCCGTATGTGGATTGGTAGAGATAGCTGTAGCAGAAGGTAAAGTACCTACTTTCATTGGTAGCATAGTTAATGGATCTTTAATATTACGTCCCCTATATCCACTAAATTGCTCACCTAATTTAGGATCTCTTCTAGCCATCCACTCAAATAACTGTTTAGCGCGTGCGTAATTAGGGATCTGCATTATACGAGATATATACTGAGCTGGATTGAGAGAACCAGCTTGTCTCATCCTACCTAGGTCACGATAGATACCGGCTTCCTCACCACCAGAATCTAGATTAGTATTGACGCCAGCTAGTGAAGTTCCTAAAGCTCCACCAAAAACTTTATTAGCTAATTTACTAGCAGGTAAGGCATCTTGAGGAGTAGGGCCAAACGATAGTATTTTATCAAGCATACTCATACTAGTGTCGAGTAAAGGACTATCAGTTCGCCATTTAGGCTGTTGAGGCTTAGCCATTACAGAGCCCTGTTTCTTGAGCGCTGCATTAGCTAGCAATTCACGCATGAGTTCATCAGCCATTTTATACTCCTAATTATCAGTTAATCTATACGAGTAACTCTAGGAGCACGTACACCAGCTTTAGGAGCCTGAACTGATGGAGATTGTACACCGCCAGCAGCAGGAGTAGTATCATCTGGTAATTCTAGATCTTTTTTCATTTTGAGTATTAATTCAGATATGACTTTACGCTGAGGATCAGCCTCTTTGCCCCTAAATCTTAATGCTTCTAAAGCGGCAATAGCCTTAGGTAATTCAGCATATATCTTTTGTTGTTGAGTTGATTTTGCAAGTGCTGTTAATTGTGCTTGATAGTTTTTAGTGTTATCAAGGACTGCATTACGATTCTCTACTAAGCTAAGTTTATCAGCAGCAGTAATAGCACGGTCGTGAGCTTTACCAGGAGCTGCAAGATCAAAAGCTTGTTGTTGTAATCTCATTTTCTCATCAACAGCTTCTTGAGCTTTAGATTTGCCAGGAGGTACATTTAGGCCAATAGCTTTCAAGATAGCAGAAGCTTGATCGGCTGGTAGCTTACTAACAGCTTCTATTACTTTCAGTCTATCACGTAGATCGTTAGCTTGTGATTGTTGTAAGTATTGTTGGCCTGCTAGCCTGGCAGCTAAATTACCTTGATGCTGCGAATAGGCTTGTCGCGCACCTTGTTGATCGTCAGCAAATGTAAATCCTAGAGGCGAACGAGGATCAGAAGTAGCCCCAGCAGGCATACCATTAGCATCATACTGAGGACCTTGATTGAACAAAGAGCTACCAGAGACACGCATCTCAGCAGGAGATGTCATTCCTTGACCTAGCATGGGTGGCTGGCTATAAGGGCCTTGAGGAGTTTGCTGACCTGGTTGAGGAGCGCCAGAAGGCGGCTGGAAAGGATCACGCATGGGAGTATAGCCTGGAGGAACAGGACCACTTGGCTGGCCGCCATAACCAGCAGCTAATCTACCCTGTCCATATTGAGCTGGATTAGGAATAGATGTAGGCGGCATTTGAGGTATTGGACCTCCACCGCTACCGCCTTGTTGCTGTTGTATCTGGTCAATGACAGGCGCTAAGAATTGAGACATTGCCTCTTGCATAGCATCTTGTTCTAACATTTTCTTTTAAGCTCCTAGATTATTTTAGTATTCTAACCAATTTTCTGATGGTGGTGGTCTCCATGTATTAGGATCTTCAAATCCATAATTAGGAGCTGGCTGAGGAGCACCACCAGGATAAGAAAGTTGTCCAAAGTTACCACTACCACCTTGCATAGGAGCAGCGCCAGAGCCAGGAGATGGAGCAGATTCGTACATGCCAGTTTGAGGATTAAAGACTATATTAGAACCTAGAAAATCAGTTCCACCGCCTGGTGATGCTTGTGGCTGTTGAGGGCCTGAAGGTTGATAGTTAGGTCCCATAATCATAGGGCTATTACCATAAGAGTCAGGTAACGCACCACCAGTATTAAGCCCACTATTACCAGTAAAGAAAGGATTATTAGCCATAGAGGGTGAGCCACCTGATTGCGAAGAGCTACTAGAATTACCAGGAGGAAAACCGCCTATAACAGTCGGACGAGATGCATTGAGAAGGCCAGTATAAGCCTGAGCAGGTAAGAAGCTATTTTGCTGTTCTTGCATCTGGCCTGATACTAAGGTTTGTAATACCTTTCCAATAATATCGCTCATTAGATCATTTTGTTGGAGCGATTGATTATTGAGGAGTGTATTAGTGTTAGTACCATATTCTCCAGATCGCAAGCCACCAGCAGCTCTAGTCATATCTGTTAATTGCTGCCTTTGTTGAGCTTGTGGCTGTACTAGTCGCTGCATTGCTGGTCCAAGGACTTGTTGCAATAATGGAGAGTTCATGCCACCTTGGATCATAGATTGGAGAGAGTTCATAGAAGTAGGAACAGAGCCTTGCGCAGTATTGAACAAGTTCATGAGCTCTGGGACTACAAGAGGAGAGACAGAATTCCATTCTAAGGGCATTAGATCTTACCTTTTACCTTTCTTTTTTGACTAAACTTTTGTCCGGATTCCGGACATTTGATTAGATAATTACTAAAACATTATAATTCCTTGGCTCCGTCTAAGTACAGGTGGTATAATAGCTTTCAATACTGGCTGTACACTAGGTCTAGATATCACTAAAGGATCACTGAATAGACTCGTTCCAGTCACTATTCCATGATTGCCCTTGTTGCTACGATCCATTTCTATAGGACCTGAACTGTCCATCTTCCAGTATCCACGTAGCCCCCGCTGTGTAGAACCATACATCATAGCCTCGAAGATTTCCGCCTGGCTAAGGCCAACATTGTATACTGACAAATGAGCATTCCTACAGGCGCTGAAAGCCGCAAGCAACTTGTTGTGCTGCACGATAGCACCAGCAATAGAGTCTATGCTGCGGGTCTCAGCGACTGATAATGCCTGGACGCTGTCCTTATAGAATTTGACTAAGGCGCCGTCATACGTCACCCCTACATGGTGCCAGCCAGTCGTGTCGGTGAGCGGGCCACCTGAAAAGATTTGCACCAGCGCCCCGCCCGTGCCGATATAGAACGCGAAGTTGTTTGGGCTATTGTCCCAATTAAGCACCCACTGATACGGTTGACCCACGCCGCCGTTGGCCCGACTGATTACTTTAATGTTGTCGTTGACGTTCTTACGCCAGAGCCAGGCACAGATCGACAGGCCAGTGCCGCTGATATTAAGCACATCGCCAAAGTCTATAAAGTCCGTAGTGCCATTGAAGTCGCGGCTCATGCAATCTCCTCATTATAGGTGATATAGCGTAAAGCATTTCCACTAGCCGCCATTGCTTGACCACTTTCATTCTTGACTAAAATTTTGAAAAACTGTGGTAGTAAAGGCACCTGCTTAATTAGTATTCTTTGAATTGTCGTCACAGCACGGACAGGAAATACTCCAACTAAACATGTAGATGCTGGTAAGATAGAAGTACTACCATCACTAAAAGCTGAGCCGTCAAGACTTGGAAGTAGATAGACTGAAACAAAGCCACCGGCCGATGGCGCACTGCCAAAAGTCGCTATCAGCTCAATATCCATCCAGCGATTGACGAGCACCGAGTTGTCAAAGGCAGCACTGAGAACTGATGCCGCGTTCGCCAAGCTATTAAGTTCTGTAGAGAGGAAATAAGCCCAAGGGAAAACTTCAGCTGGGAAGCAGGAGAAATCATCCCAGTTCGTGATCATAAATTCGCCAACTACAGTCGAAGCCATGATGCCAGGCTTGCCGGTTGTAAGCGCAGTATCAGTGATAGGTCCTAGTACTAGTGCGCCATTTAAATAGCCACTGATAGCAGTACCTGCCGCACGAACCTCTATAATATCATTAGCGGCAAGATTTTGATTCATCCCAGCCAACACCGTGCCGTTCGTTGACTGCGGGTTCTGGGCGTTAAACTTTACAAGCTCAAGTCGCTTGGTCGCAACTGGGCGGTAACCTAAACAGTAAAACGAGGCGAGGTTATAAGTGCCAGCAACATTAATCCGCACAGCCGGCCCTACCATGCAGTTGTGGGGCGTGAAAGATTCAGACTTGTAGACAAGACTCGCTCGCTGATCGGCGTTGAACGATTCGTCCCAATAGGCGAAACCTACATACTGCGGCCCAGCTGAAGTATCAGCTTGAATTTTCAACTGATTGCTCAGAATATTAAATGTTGCTCCAGTGCCCTCGACCTCAACCCAACTGCCACCGAGCGTGCCCGAATCGGCTCTAAGAAAATTATCGGTGCGAGTTACTTGTGATTTGACTGGAGCCTGCCATTTGAGTACAGACATAAATCTCCTTATCTAATAGCTTTCAGTGCTAGTGTACAGCGTTGAATAGTAGTCACACTATCAACATTAAATCTTAATATACTACCAGCTGCTATAGCTGTAGTCCAACCTGTTAATGTAGTGTCTTCTGATTTTATAGCTGCTGTTATAGTAGGTTTAGCCGCAGCTGTAATACTATCACCTACTACCGGTGGGAAGTTAGCATAGCTATCCTTCCATATATCTATAACTATAGAACCAGCCTGATCAGCTAACAAGCTAACACTAACAATAGTACAAGCAAATGGAATGCTTAAATCACCTTTAATTCCAGTAGTGATAGTAGCCCCACCACCATCTATTACATATCCTATCCCAACTACTCCACCAGATGAGCTAACAGATTGCCATATAGTACCATTACTTCTCTCCCAAGCATACTCGTCAGTTACATAATATAGAGTTCCAATAACTACAGCTGTAGCCACTGGTTGGGCTGCTCTAGTACCACGCTGGACTGCATCTGCATAAAGTCCCATTATCTTAGTTTCTCCATCATCATTACATCACCACGAGAATCAAATAGAACTTCAGGTGTTCCTGGATTACCATTAGTAAGGACACTCCATGAGCTTCCATGATTAACTGGAATAGCTGCAATTCCTAGAGATACTCTAGCATCAGCTCTAGCATTAGTATAGTATAGATTAGAGCCTTCTGGTAAATTAGTAGTAGATTTAGTACCAAGCCATGTAGAAGCTCGAGCATCATTATGGTACTGTGGATGATCGTCGTCTGCTAGTCCTGTCAATACTCCATGATCTGTTAGTATAGCAGCTCCAATTTCATGCTCTACTCCAGCATCGTCAACAAAGTAGAAAGCAGAGACACCAGCTTTATCCTTGGCATAATATCTTATCTGGTTAGCTTCTGGAGTATGCGGAATAGTAGCTACTTCCTTTAAGCTAAGGTAAGTATCTACAACAACCCATTCCTGGCCTTCTAATCTCATTTTATTTACCTTTTAACTACTTTTCTGATCCCACAAAACTTGCAGGCCCTTATCTTTTTGCCTGTTCAAGTAGAATCATAAACTCCATCTTTATTACAATTAGAGCAATGTCTAAATTTATAAGTTAGCCATGTAGATATATCAACGTCCATAGGCTTTCCGCAAGCTGGCTCTATTCCAGTAATTTCTTCATCTTGCAATAGAGTGTAAGGAGTATTCTGCTCTATAAGTCTAGTACCATGAGGACTTGTTAGTATTATACAAGGCATAGAATTTAATAGTAATAATTACTTAATTAAGCAGTCAATACTATAGTTACTGTTGTTCCTACTGAATCAGTAACAGATACAGTTACTCCTGATACTACTAATGAACAAGGAACACAACCACCAGCTATCATCGGCCCAGTACGTTCATCAACTAATACTGCTAATCTACCGCCAATATTACCTCCAGTTGGTGGATAGCCTACACAATCTGGAATACTAGATGCACCAGCGCCTGGCAGCTTACAAGTCATTTCTGCAGGTGTAACAACTCTACCACTACCATGACTATGCCCGTCTGCGGTAACCCAAACTGTATTACCTATATTAACATCATTACAGCCGTAGTGATAGTGATAAAAGTGGTTAATACCACTACAATTAACTCCACCTCCAGAATCACACTCATAAAGCCATGCTATATATGCTACTCCAGCTACAGCACTTCCACTATTAACTGGAGGAGTAACTGTAATAGCATCTCCACTTGCAGTAGTTCCTTTAACTCCATTAGCACCGGCAAGTTGAACAGTTCCAGTTTTCGACCAAGTATATGGACCTCTTCCACCACATACTAATAACCTTAAAGATTTAGTAGTTGAACATTTAAGTGAGTTATTAGGGTTACAACTTTTAATAGTTAGCTGATTATTCTGACCAGGAACACAACCACAACCACCTGATCCACCACCACCAGTTCCTTCAAAAGGTCCTACAGATGGCTTACTTAGTGGTCTAGCTGGTCCAGTTGACATAGTACGTCCAGGAGCTATAGGAGCTTGTGTACACTCATCGCCACCAAATCCAGAACCAGCAGGCCATCCACATATTCCTCTAGCTGGTCCATTAGTAGGGATTACCCAGTTTACTGATGGCTCTTGATCTCCACAATTAACTATAGAGATAGAGTTGATATCTTCACTAACAACAACTTCAAATAAAGAACAGCCAGAAGAGCAATCAAAGACAACAGACCCATTCTCTATACAGACTTCACAAGTACGAGGAGCAGTCACTTGGTCGGTAACTACTTTCTCTATCTCTTCCATTGCTGTATCTAGGGCATCTGGATCTACCGGCGTCTCTTCAGAACCAGCACCAAAACGAGGTAGAATTAGAGTGTCGCCTTGAGATGAAGGAGGAATACAAACTTGAGTAGTGACATTAACTACTGCGCTATAACTACCACCAACATCGTCACTTAATTTATAATAGTAACGCGTACCTATTGAGAGAGTATCATCAATGTAGATTACAGTACCAACGACAGCAGAACCTATTAATGTATAGATTGAAGCATCAGTAGAACGATAAATACCCACAACGTTAGCACCGCCATAAAGCCAACGAAGTGTTGCACTTATTTGACTATTACTTTCAACTCTAACTTGTGTAGGTGCTGCCATTAGGTTTTAGTGTTATTTCTAAGCTCTCATAGCTGATGTTGATCTATCTGGTCTTGTATCTACCTGAGCAACATTAGGCTGGACTATAAAACCTACTTTTTGAAGAACAGTACGAGCTGCAGTAGTATCATGTAGAAATTCGACTCTGATATTAAAGGACTCACATAGCTGTGGAGGAATTTTAGAATCAATTGTAACATAAGCGTCATCCACGCTAGCACCACGTAGAGAGAAATAACGATCCCAAGTCCAGCCAGGGCTAAAGTCAGTAGAGATTTGAACTCTGATTCTTGAGAAGCCATTTCTCTCCAATATTAGACGAGCACCACAAAACCAACCTTCATCGTCCATTTTCTGCCAGTTAGATGTCCAATAACGTGTGGAAGGTATAGCAACTCCATCATCATCTATTGCTGTAGAATCAAAACTTTCTACCAATGTTTCTGTAGAGACTATAAGCTCTTCTGTAGCCTGATCTGTAGATTGAAAGTTAGAGCAGCAGTTAATAGGCTTTCCCAACTTACCTTTAACCCACTCCTTCGACTTGTAGTTATAGGCCACATAACTATCGAGTAATTGTAAGGCAAGACCAGTTCTATCATAGAATAGGTAGTATCGGTCTTCATTGAGATTCACCATTCCTCGAGCATATTGTAACTTGTTGAGAGGGATAGTAGCTCGTAGTAATTCAACGACAGCAGGATCACTTACTCCATTAACTCCATTAGGATCAATCATGTAGATTATTACATCTGTACCTAAATAGAAAGCTAGAGCTTGGCCGGCTGAATCTAGACTTAATGGAGAGAGGATACCAGCTTTCCCAGCTAATAGAGATTGCTGAAAACGGATAGCTATTCCTGCAGAGGAAGAAGGGCTAAAAGTTAGAGTTACTACACCATCACTTTTGAGGCAGAATAACACTCTACCAATAACAACAGCAGCTAGCCACGTACCGGGCGTTTCGTCGAGAACTCTGGAATTACCGCCGCATAGCGACCAGTCATGATCCCAGTCGTCGGAGTAGTACCCTGTTCTATGGCCATCATAGATATCAGTAAACGTCCCGTCGCTAGATACGTTGAAGATAAACAAGAAGCCAAGGTAAGCGACAACTCCTTTACCAAAAGGCGCTGTTCCGGCTGCAATTTCGTCAGCGACCCCTGTTCCAGCATATTTTCTAGGTCTATTGTAGCCTTCATTAGAGTAGATAAGTGTGTCGTCAATGATAGTAAATTGGGGTCTAGTGATAGTTGTTCCATTTAGAGTTAAAGCTCCTTTTATAGAAACCCAAGCACCAGCAGAAATATGTTCTATGTCTGTTGTTAATAGGCGAATTAATTCATGAGAGCCATCAACTTGTCGATAATTGAAGAGGCCAATAATGTTAGCTGAGGAAGGAGTAGAAATAGATAGGTACTTAGACATACCACCACGACCGACAAGTCTACCATATCTGACTTTGACATTATTAAGATCCTTTGTTAGCTTAGGAGTGTCCTCAGCATTGACTATATCACTATAGCCAGCAAATCTTTCCAACCACTTGACTTTGAATTTCTCAGCCATTAAGCAGCTCCACCTATCTTAGCTCGTACTCTTAACTCAACAGTGTGTTCTTTCTTTTGGCCTGTGGTAGTACCAATACCCTGAAAAGTATAAGTGTAATCTTTACCTTCTATACCAGCAGCAAAGTTACAAGATAGTATCATGCCTGAACGAGCTATGGTAGCAACAAGAGTAGAAGTAACGTCAGTGCCAGCTTCGTCAATAGCAGTGACCGTTGAGCCTGCAGTGATAGAGGTATCTCCAGGCAAGAAACTAGTAAAATCACGAGGATAGTTAATGAGCTCGCCAGGACGCTTATACATGACTTCATCCATTAGATTTCCTATTTCTACCTTCTGTTATCTTCCATAGCCTTGTGATTGAGCAAGAGAACGTACACTAAAACTGTTAGCACCAGCATGAGGTACAAGAACAATCTTGTCTTGCCAATCTCTTTTCAAGTTTTGACGTTTTAGTTTAGCTATCTCGCCGCCTCTACCAAATGGCTTGCCTCCAAGAAGTTCACGCCAATAGACAGCTCCTTGCTGATCTTTTAGTTCTATTTCATAGCCCCAGATGATAGCTGAGTAGATTAAAGCCATTCCATAGTTTTTAGTTATATCATCTGAGAGGATATTAGTAGCTGGGTTGTCAGTCCAGTTATAATGATATAACTTCATATTGTAAGCTATATCAGGATTAGGAGGATAGACCTTGAGCGTTACATTATCTACAAGAGCTATTTCAGGAGGGCCTATAGAGTCAGTAGGATACATAACGTCAAGCTCTTCCTGATCCATAGTGCCTAGAGTAAGAGGGCGCCATCTAGTTTCTGTAGATTTCTTGAAGTTTATAGCTCTAGCGTCTTTGAAGTTAACTATATTGACGGCTAGTGCACTTCCAATTAGATAATCTTGTGTATTGATAACTAGATTGAATGTAGTAGTAGCACGCATCCACCAGAAGTTGGCTTCACGTTCTATTAACCGGCGTCCTTCAGCTAATGCTACGTCGAGGATAACGGTAGGCAAACCCATCCTACCAAAATGCTCACGAACTACATCTTTGATTTCACCGAGTGTCATTATCTTATACCTTTTGTTATAGCAGTCTTACCAGCTTGCTCAATAATAGGTAATAGCTTATCGAGTACTTTACCATTAAGTTCCTGCATCTTAATGTTTGATTTTAGCAAGTCAGCTGATGTGCCTGATTTTTCTTCTCTTAGTTTGAAGTTGATAGCACCTTTGCTATCAGCAGTATATTCTATCTCTAAGCCAGTAACTTCCTTGTCACTTTCAATAGTGAATACTTTATCACCTACTTTATAAGTAGCTATGGTTTTTGCAGATCTAGCAGCGCAGGAAAGAGATAGGAAAGATAAAGTTAGTAATACAATTATAGTTTTCTTGTTGGACATTTTTCTCCTTTATCTATAAAATGGGCCGGGACTTCTAGGTGGAACCGGCGACCTTAGACGGATGCATGGATCAGCTAGCTTTGCAATATTCCTTGCCTACTAAACGACAGGCGGAGGATTTGGTACAGTAGGATCAGCAGTGACTGAAAGATCAGTCAAAGCAGCTTCTACTTCCGTTTCATCAGCAGCTGACATTCCGCCAGCAGCCTTAGCTTGCTGCAGCGCAATTACTTTTGCTTTTGCATCTGCAATCTGCTGAAGCATACTTTCTTTCGTAGGATTAGCCATAATTATATTCCTCCTTTCTTGTTAAGTTAGGATGCAGTCTTATCAAGATCAGTAACTGCATCGGATACTTCTTTTTCTTCTTCCAAGTCCATTCCACTTACTAGCTCTACTTTGATAGGAGTGACTTCTATCTTCAAGGGCTCGAAGTGAAAGTGGAAGTGAAAGTCAGCACGTGAAGGGATTCTGCCTAGTAATGACATAGGTAATCCTTACCAACCAACAGCTTCTGCATAGAGCGTTTGAGCAGCGACAGTTACGCCAGTCAATTCAGCAGAGACACCAGTAACGGCATCATCTACCCAGGCACGTAACTTCTTGTTTGCGAAGTCATACCGCCATAGAATAGTAACAGCAGAGCCACTATCAAGTAGGACTAGGTATTCGAGCTCGCGCTTCATCCCAAACTTAGGATAAGTAGGGAGAGGCACGCCAAGGGCAGGATAAGTTAAAGCGCCATCACCAAACTGAATCTTGACCGTATTACGTAAGATAGCACCAGGCGAGGCGCGAATGAGACGATTCTTGACGACAGTAATAGTAACATCACCAACAGCGATTCCAGCCATTTTGCATTCTCCGCATGGGCATTTTGGCTACCCATTAGTTAAGGAAGTTGGCGCTCTAGCCTTTTGCAAGGAGCTTCTCATTATTATATGAGTTTAGCAAGGATTGGAAAGCTCAGGAGTAGAAAACCAATCCACTAGAGCACAAACTGGTTGATTAGTTAACCGTCCTTGTTAGTAAAGTACAGTCTCCACTTCGCACCATACCTTGGAAGATATGGGCTTGAATCCACCAAACTTTACAACAGCAAAAGGAACGTAAGCACCACCAGCAGTAGTTGCATCGGTAGACTGCTTAAATTCCAGTATATCGCCAGGAGCAAAGAGGCGATTCACACCGACAAGCTTAGCTACAACGACCTGTCCATTATCAAGATCAACATCGTTAGCTATTGCAGTGATACCAGCCTTTAGATCATTACCTTTTTTGAGAGTAGTATTGCTACTACCTAAAGTCAATGATTTCAAGACAGCCTCAGTACCACTAAGTTTGGAATTCTTGATGAGTTGGACGACTGGATCAGCAGTCTGGGCAACAAAATCTTCAGTGATATAGACACCAAAGCCAACAACTTCCATCTCAATGACGACTGGGTACTGTTTGATAACACCGTTAGCAGCCTCAGCTTGTAGAGGAGTAAGCTCTAAGCCTAGGACTGTAATTCCAGACATACCATGAGGGATAAACATCATGAGCTAATCCTAGCCTTTCTTAAGCAGAGGTAAAACGGATAATATGCTCTTCGGTATCAGCAGTGAAATCCCACGGCTTTTTGAAACCCAAGATAGCATACCAAGCTAGACCTTTATCGCGGCCATATTTGACTGCGAGCTTGTATCTAAGCTCTTCTTTAAGAGCTACGCCTTCGATTATAGAGTCATCACCAATTAACAGAGCCTCGCCAATGGTGTTAGTACCTTTAGCGTTGGAGAGGGTGTTAGGATTATCAGTGACGAGGAAGCGACAACCATAGCAGGTCTCTTCCATGATCTCACCATTAAAGAGTTTGCGAGGATGCGCATATTTAGCAGCATCTTGAAACTCAGGATCATCAAAAAGACCGCGTTTTGCCTTGACTGACATAATCACTACGTACTTATCATCTGGGAATTTCGGTAGGATTTTGCCAGTATTGCCAGAACCATAGAGTCCAGTTTCAGCAGCGTCAACCATTTCCTTAAGGTGAAAGTAGTTGAAATTGCTAGTAGCGGTGGTGGAAGCAGTTCCATCAACGTCCCAGACGCCTACACCAGTACCAGTAGCGATATAGCATAGCTTAGAGGTTTTCATCTCAGTAGCTACAGCTTCATCTAGGACCTGTTTCTGGTCGTTCATGATAACTTTTTGGACTGGTTGAGAAGGAGCAAACTCAGATAGAGCCTCCAATTTACCAGTCCAAGGGATAGAATTACCCCACTCAGTGACAGTGAGACTGTCACGCACAATCGAGAATTTAGTCTCAGGAATGTCCTGAAACTCGCCAATTTGACCGCCCTTAGTCTCAGCCATAGACACTTTATCGAAGTCTACGGAATCACCACGACCCTTACCATAGCCAGGCTCTACCCGCGTAAATTGGCGGAAGATGTAACGGCTAGTGTTAACGTATCGTAGTTTTGAGCTAAGAGAGGGATTGGCAAAGTGGCCACCGTCAGCAGAGATGGCCCAATTTTGCCCAGGCATAGATTTCTAACCTTCTCTTTCTTACTTACTTTCTTTCCTATGACTACTTAGTAGGAATACCAAAGCGAGACATCTGATCATCTTGACGCTCTTTGATGTAAGCAGCCAGTTCAGCTTCTCCTGGATCTTGAGCGATTACAGGAGTCATTGGTGGTTGACCGCCTTGAGTGTTATAACCAGGCCCGCGTGGTTGTTCTACATAGTCGCCAGAGTTTGGTGGCTGATTAGCGTTTCCTCCATTTGCAGCACGAACATTCATCAAGTAGTTACGAGTGAGCTGAGCTGCATCAGCTAGCCGGTTAGCGTAATTTTTAGAAGGATCAGTCTCACGCATGAAAGCAGAAACGACTTTCTCATGCGGAACGAGGTCAGGGTTGGCTCTCTTGAATTCATTTACAACCATGGCGTTACCGACTACCTGCTCGACACCTTGAATTATTCGTTGAGTGAGTTGTTGCTCACGTTGCTCGAGAATTCTTTGAGGGTTAGTTAACCACTCAGTTGTGTCGATAGAGTTGTCGGCGCCGCGGCCGTAAGCGTCTCCATAAGAAGAGCCACGATTAGGCTGACCTACAGGAACATGGCCACCTTGATTATTCATAGGAGTTGCCATAGCTTGCTCCATTATACGAGTCAAGCGAGCTACGTCTTCCCTAGTAGCATGGAAGGCTTGTTCCATACCTAAGATGCCATGTTCGACTGCTTCTTCTACAGAATCATACTTACCAGCTATTTTACGAGATGGAGGATTATTGCCAACAGGCACCGTGCCGCCATCATTTGCCTGAGGCACAGCGGCTTGTGGCGTCCCAGGATTGTTACTTTCTGCCATAAATCTAATAACTCCTTTTTAGCTATTTGTTAGATGTAGTAGGTTTAGACTGGCCTACAGCAAGCTTATGGACTTCACCTATAGGCAATTTAGGATCAATTATAGGCAATTTAGGATCAATAGATGGAACAGGAATGTTAGTCTCAATAACAGGCCAGCTCCATTGACCTTCTTTAGGTCCCATAGCTATATGATTGCACTGCCTAACATGACTATCAGGCACAAAAGTACAGATATCTATACTACCATCTGGATGAACTCTAGTGATTATAGCAGCACAGATATCTTTGTAAGGGCCTACATGAATATGATTAACTATACGACCAACAGTAGGCTTGCGAACTTCAGCTATTGGCAATTTAGGGTTAAAAGGCGGAGTATTGCTAGGTATAGTTGATTGATCAGCCATTTTTATTCACCTCCTTTCTTGTTAGGATAGAACCACCACTTACTATTGTTTCTAAGACGTTAGCAGCTCTAGAACCATCAGCGCGCGCGAGATCTAATTGTTTCTTTATACGCCATACTTCTGTTATCTGAGCACGTAGATCAAGCATAGAAGGGAGATCAGGAGAGACATGCTCAAAGTGATCGAGGAGAAGAGCCAAACGTCTCTCAATTTTAGGGGCAAGTACATTAGTAACAATAGTAGCTGCATAGCCTATCTCAGATTGATCAGCAAGTTTATCAATGGCTTGCAGTCGGTTGTTCTGTGGGGATCGGTTGATGTCTTGCATTAGCTACTTTTGCTTTCTTTAAAAGATAATTAAGCTCGAAGTTTTGTTTTTTTAGTTGAGATACTTGAAGAGTTATATCATCTAAAACACGATAAGATGCATCTAGTTGAGCGCTTAGAACAATAACTTGCTTAGATAGAGCAACTGCATCGTCAGACATAAGATCACTATTTCATAGCACCTTGCGCCATATTCTTATTCATATAAAACTGAATGGCCTGGCGAAGACCATTCAACATAGCGGGAGGAACAGGCGGTTGTCCTCCTCCTTGTTGCATAGGTGGACCTTGTTGAGGCATTGGAGCAGCCATTTGTCCGGATTGCGGACGCATGGGAGTGCCTGGCTGTTGAACCTGTCCTCTAGCCATAG
>Ga0193709_1000111_pt1 | contig 35163 bp, 20 predicted proteins | sample H3c2metaG_FD_160571 | JGI IMG/M metagenome (GOLD analysis project Ga0193709, IMG submission 160571) | Soil microbial communities from a riparian zone of the East river system, Colorado, United States - H3c2 | ecosystem: Environmental > Terrestrial > Soil > Riparian zone | place: USA: East River...
GATGCGGCGGGTGAAGTAGAACACGACCAGAAACAGCGCCGGCGCCACCGAAAGCGCGATGAGCGTAAAGCGCACGTTGATGTACAGCATGACTCCAATCATGCCGAGCAGAGTGAAGGCGCTAACGAGCATGCCGAGCAGCGCAGAGTCGATAAAATCTTGAATGGCTTCGATGTCGCTGGTTACCCGGCTGATCAGGTCGCCGGTGCGCGTCTCGTCATATTCGGTGAGCGAAAGCCGCTGAATGTGGTTGTAGAGCGTCCGCCGCAAGTCATGAGCCACCCACTGGCTGACACTGGTGGTCATGTATTTTTCCACGTAGGAGCTAATGGCGCCCAGCACAGCAATGACCGCAACCGCAGCGACGGCAAAGCTTAAAATCGCGAGCTTGTCTTGCCCGAATATCCCCGAGACAAATTCCCCCAGCCAGCCAGGCAGCTTCTTCGACTGCAGAAGGTTATCGACAACAATCTTGATGGGCCACGGCTCGATAACGTCAGTGAGGGTAACCCCAAGAACGGCGAGCAGCGCAATCGTCAAAGCCTTCCAGTGTGGACGAAGGAGCTGAGCAATCCTCAACTTGCCCGAGGAGTCGGATGAGGGAGGGATCGTGGAGTTTTCAAGCATCGCCCTACCATTCTCTTGGCACACAGCGGATCTGCCATAAACAACGATTCGAAGTTGGCCTCTGATTTTTGGCCGGAAATTCCGATTTCGACTCTATTCTTTGCGCGAACCAGTGTATTGCGTGACGCGCCTGGGCAGGCAATACCACCGGGTCGTGTTTGCACGGACCGGCCGCTTCCTTGCAGCCATTTGAGGGGACTACGGAAAGCGTAGAGGAAACCTCTGTGCGACGCTGTCCAATAACGCACAGCCTGGTCGGCGGCGGCGCGACAGCGCCATGAGCCGCCAAAACAAGGGGCTTACTACCCGTCGCCTCGCGAACCTAGTGGGCACCTGCACTTCCGATCGATTGGCAGGAGAGCGAATTTCAACTTTAAGGGCTTACGCTACCCACTTCATTGTCAGTTTCTTGCGCTTTCTCGCGCAGTCCGGCTCTACCGCCGATTGCGGGCGGACGACGGGCACCTGGCAATAATCGCATTAGCGAGAACTCGCCATTTTACTTCGACGATTTTGGTTCGTGCGCTCGCAGGTCCGCGGTCGTGGCATCCAGTTTTTTCAGCATGGTCTGAATCTCGGGATTGGAATGGAAAAGTTTCCACACCAGGCCAGTTCGATAATTTTCAATCATCACGGTAATCGGCGCCTGATTCAGACCCATATAAATTGGCGACCACCAATCCTCATCAAGGTTGTACGCGTCGATTGGACCGTAGGTGCCCCACACACGATCGCCCAAATCACGATAGAAATGTTTGAACGCCGCCATCGAGGCATCAGGCGTATAGGGGAATGACGCCAGCGCACCCGTAGGAGCCAGCGTTCCTTTATCGTCCTGCGGATCCGGCGCCTCGGGGACATAGCCTCGCGGCCCGTCGCTCGCAGTAATACCCCATGCATCAGCGCCATACGTCTTATAATTGCCAGGATTGTCGACCGCATAAGCACGATTGATCAGCGCAAGGTTCCGATTGTTCTCAAAATAATTGGTGTAAAGATCGGTCAGTAAATGCGGATCGAAGCCCAGGTACGAGTAATGCGCGAAAAATAGCGACCCGCCGCTGCCCACTCCCACATCCAGCTTGGTTCCGTAATACTTGGTTCCGTTTGCGTAATGCTCGCCTTCTGATGAGCCTGACCACCCTTTGCGATAAAGCCTGGCCGCTTCCGATTGGCCCGCCCAGCCGGTGTAGTAAAGCTCCGGCGCAACGCCGTGTGTGGGCGAAGCAATCGCGAGGAGATAGACAATCATCGTTTCATTGAAACCAGTCAGCCGATGATGGATGAACCAGGTCCACTCGGGCGTCCAATGCCAGTATAACGCGTCGCTGTCCTGCGACTGGCGATACCAATCCCACTCCACAGTTTCCCAGAGATGCGTGATGCGCTTCGCGAGTGCGGTTTCCTGCGGCGTTGATTGATTGAAATACTGGCGCGCAGCGAGAAGTCCTTCGACCAGGAACGCGGTTTCGACCAGATCGCCCCCGCTATCGATCACATCGAAGACCGGGAGTGATTGCCCGGTCCTTCCATCCATGAAATGTGACCACGCACCGTGGTAGCGGGGCGCTTTCTCCAGAAACGTCGTGATTCTGTTGAGTCGTTCGACACCTTGCTCGCGCGTGATGAATCCGCGTTCAACTCCTACGACAAGAGCCATGATGCCGAATCCGCTTGCGCCGGTTGCGACGATGCGATCGTTGCCGGGAAGATTCTCGCGAATCATTCCAGAGTCAGGATGCGCCCCTTCCCAGTAGTAGCGGAAACAGGCTTCCTGGAGCATGGTGAGAAGTTCGTCGTCGGTCATGCTGTGCGTTGTCGCGGAGGCGATCCCCGAGAGAGCCGATTCGCGATAGTTCGCGTCAGACGCAGCAACCTTGTAATAAACTTTTTGGCCGACTTTGCCGAGAAAATCGCTGTAACGATACACGCCCGGAGTCTGCATCCCGATCGGCTGGAAGTTCGAACCGTCCAACGAACGGTAAACAATGAATCGTCCAAGGGCTGCCTCCTTTTCCGAACGGGAGGCAGAAGGATCCCACGTCAAGTCCCACGTCAAATCAACGTGGCGTTCATATGCACGCGCTTGCAGATTTCTGGGCGCGGGCGCAGCAGACTTGCCATCCGTGGTCGACGCGGAACCATTTTCAATCCGAACCTCATCGATAAACAACTCGTGAGGCGCGGAGTCAGCCGCTCCTTGTTCGAAAATCATCGAGCTAAGGCGATGCGGATCGAACGAAGTTACCGACGCAGGTCCGATTCTGGTCAAGGGAATGCGAACCCGCGTCCATTTCTTTGCCGGAATGTTCCCGGAAAACTCGCCGACTCGAATTGCCTCCGAAAATCCGCGATTGGTGTCGTGTAAGCGCAGCCCCGGGAGCACCGAGGCCGCAATCCCCTCCTTGGAGTACAGCCAAAACGAAAGTGTGTCTCCCTCGAACAGAATTTCCCGATCGCGGAACTCCAGCACCTTGGCCGAAGCGGCCCAGGAACCGCCGGCTTTCGACGTCCAGGAAATTCGCAGCGAATTAGGCGGTGTGAGGTACACATCAGAATCTAGCGGGAGCTTTTTATCGCGAATCTCGAGCGTGCTCGGCTCGACCGCCTTGCCGGAAGAATAGTAGTAGGTCGAAGTATGTGGCCCATTATCAAAAAAGATATGGCGATAGTAGGAGGTCTGCCCCCAGCTACGTGGGGGCGAAGTTAGAAAAAATGCGGCAAAACCTATGACGCTGACTACAAATTTGGTTCGCCAGCCCGCGCGCCCAAATCGCTTTTCATACCGATTTATTTGAAATGCTGCACTGGGGAGAGGCATTGGGGTCATGAGCTTTGTGGTTCTCCCGCCACTTAGATGACTGCGAATCGCTTCTAACGCCTGTCGGACAAATTACTCGGCCAAATGGCTGCGGGGCTGTCGCGCCAACTCCAAACACTCTCACTGACAGACGCTCTGACGCATCGAAATTAACAATCGTTGACAACCAGATTTTACATGACTATATTCTCAAACAGTACTACTTAACCGATTTAGTGGAAAGTTGGCACGGGCACGGGGGCCTGGCCAGCGACTTTTCTTAAGGGGTGGACAAAATGAAAATGGGGAAAATAGTTTTTAGGGTATTTCTGTCTCTGGTCTGCTTGGGTGTTTTACTGCCTGCTGCCTCAGCGCAATTTCGCGCTTCGCTGCGCGGAACCGCGACTGATCCTCAAGGCAACGCGGTCTCCGGCGCCACCGTGACTCTGACGAATACAGACACGGGCAGCAACTTGGTCTCAACCTCGGACGAAAACGGTATGTACCAATTCAACGCCTTACCGGCCGCCCCATATCGGCTCACAGTCGAGCATACCGGCTTTAAGAAGAAGGTCCTGGAGCACGTGGAGATCATCCCCGAGCAGCCAAATTCGCTGGACCTGCAACTTGAGATCGGTGATCTCACACAGACCGTAACGGTGACGGAAACTACGCAAGCATTGGACACGGAAACGGCCAATATAAGCGGCACAGTTACCAGTAACCAGATTCAGCACATGCCATCCTTCGGGCGCGATGTCCTGAAGCTCGCGCAATTGGCACCCGGTTCGTTCTCTGACGGGTCGCAGGGAGGAGGCGGCAGCAACAACTATAACCTTCCCGGCACTCAGACCGGAGGAGGACAGTCGGGTGGAGCGGACGGCATCTTCAAGACCGAAAATGGTGCTCAGGTCATTGCCAATGGGCAGCAGTCTGAAAATAATGGTATTTCCATCGACGGGATCAGCACCACCAGCGCCGTGTGGGGCGGAGCTACAGTCGTCACACCGTCGGAAGATTCTGTCGAGAGCGTAAAAGTAATCTCGAACGCCTATGACGCAGAGAATGGCCGCTTCAGCGGCGCGCAGATTCAGATTACCTCTAAGAGCGGCACCAACGACTTCCATGGCAGCCTCTTCATCACCACCCACCAACCGAACCTGAACGCCTTCCAGCGGTTCAACGGCGATGGCCGTGACGTGACGCGAGACGAGAACAAATTCCTACAGCTTGGCGGTAGCGTCGGTGGCCCAATCTGGAAAAACAAGATCTTCGCTTTCTTCAACTACGAGACTGTTCGTGAACCCTTCTCCAACATCTCAGGCAACAGTTGGTTCGAGACCCCGGCTCTTGCCGCCTTGGCGCCTTCGGGCAGTATCGCCGCGCAGTATCTTTCGTTTCCTGGCAACGGTGTAGTTGGAACCCTCAACCCTAACGCGACCTGCGCGACAGCTGGCTTAACGGAAGGCGTGGACTGCGTAACAATTCCGGGCCAGGGCCTCAACGTCGGCTCGCCGTTGACGACGGGCTTGGGTACGCAGGATCAAACATGGACCAGCAGTAGCAATCCCGGCGTTGGCGGGGGCCTGAGTAATGTGGCAGATATCGCGAACTACAACACCGTGAACCCCACCAAATTTACGGCTGTCCAGTACAATGGTCGCCTGGATGCGAATGTCACTCAGAAGGACCATATTAACTTTGCGATCTACTATGTTCCCCTCTCCAAAGACAACTTCAACGGTAACCGCGCCTACGACATCTTCCATCACTCGCAAATCAATGAAGCGCTGTCGGCAATCTGGAATCGCACCTTTTCGCCGAACCTGCTGAACGAGTTCCGCGTCAACACGGCCTCTTGGCGCTGGAATGAACTCAACTCCAATCCGCAGTCTCCAGTCGGGTTTCCCACGGACAGAATTGATCTGACGGGCGGCATTACGCTGAATTCTTTTGGGCCGAACATCGGCAGCATTCTGAACCAATGGACTTACGGGTTTAAAGATGTGGCCACGAAAATTTACGGACGCCACACGATCAAGTTTGGCGGTGATATTACCCGGCTGTTTTACCTGCAAGAATGTGCGGGTTGCGGCGTGCCCAGTTACAATTTCTTCAATATATGGGATTTTCTGAACGATGCGCCGCATCAGGAAAGCGGAGGGTTTAATCCTACTACCGGGCTTCCGACGACAATTCGCCAGGACCAGCGCGAAAATATTCTGGGATTCTTTGTCCAGGATGATTTGAAGGTTCGCTCGAACCTAACCATCAACGTTGGCCTGCGCTGGTCGTACTTTGGTCCGTCATATTCGAAACAGGACAACATGCTCCGTGCCATCCCCGGCGCTGGGTCGGACTACTTCACGGGCCTAGTCATCCGCAAGGGCGATTCCTGGAACGCGCAGAAGAACAATTTTGGACCGCAGATTGGTATTGCCTGGAGTCCGGCTCGCTTCCACGACAAGCTGGTGGTGCGCGGCGGTTATGGCCTCAGCTATAACGGGGAACAACTCGCTATTTCGGCCAACATCGTAAACAATCCTGGGTTGGTGGTGTTCCCGACTCTGCAACAAGGTACTCCGGATCCCGCAAGTTGCGCGCAGCCGCTGCCGAACTGCGGCATCATTTATGCGCTTTCCTCGGATCCGCACGATTTTACCGGCTTTCCGGCGAACCCAAACACGGTTTCGAGCTTTGGCCCGAATGGATTGCCGACGACTGGTTCCGTTGGCGTGCAAATCTTCCCCGCAACCCTCCCCACAACCCGTGTCCATCATTATTCTGTGGATACCCAATATGATCTGGGGCACCAGTTGACAGCATCGCTGGGATATCAGGGAAGCTTGTCACGTGACACCTACTTCCACGAGAACCCGCTTGCGGTGCCTTCGACTCTAGGTTTCCCACTGAACCCGCAAATCGGCGGCGGGGATAACTGGGCGAACATCGGCCGCGGTAACTACAACGCAATGCTCGCGGAACTAAAGCGTCAGTTCTCGCACCAGTTTATGGCCGATGCTCAATTCACTTGGGCGAAGTGCATGGACACGAGTTCCGCGCCGTTTTCGCTGCAGCCTTATCCGTTTGACCCGAGCTTGAATTACGGGCGCTGCGACTACAACGTGGGCAAAGGTTTCAAGGTTTTCGGATTGTGGCAGCCGGTGTTCTTTCACGGCAGCAACAGCTGGTTGGAAAAGATTGCCGGCGGCTGGACACTCAGCGGCATCTTCAATATCCACTCTGGATTCCCGTGGACCCCGATGGTCAGCGTCAATGGCGGAAACACTTATTGCTCACAATGCGGGTATGGGTCCCTTTTCCCTGCAACCTCCCTCGGCGGTGCGGGCACCAGCACCAGCAGTGATGCGTTCAAGACTGTCGCCAACTCAAACTTTCCTAATGGCGGCGCCGCATATTTTTCGCCAACAACTTACGGGACGTTCTTCGGCACCAATCTTCCTCCAGCCCCTGGGGTACATCGCAATTCGCTCAATCTGCCTGGGTACAAGGGTGTTGATTTGACTTTGGCCAAGGCCTTTGGTCTGCCAAAAGCGCCGGTACTCGGTGAAAGCGCCAAGATTGAGTTCCGCGTTGACGCCTACAATCTTTTCAACAATTTGAACCTCGACCCGAACCAAGTCTCGAACAACATTGGCAACTCGAACTTTGGCACGATTACGGGCGCTCTCGCGGGCCGCGTCGTCACACTGGGAGCTCGCTTCAGCTTTTAACCCAGAAGAAGACCGGCGACTAACCCCTGCCGGTTTTCTTCACCACCCCGGAAGCTGTCAACTGTGGACATGAGTCTGGTCCCGGTTGGCAGCTTCTCTTTTTTTTACACCATACTTTTTTGAGGATTCACGCCATTTTTCTCGTACGTATTCAGCCCATTCAATCGTTCCGCCTGGCCGGAATTCTGCTTTCCGCTTTATGGCTGCTCATCCTGCGCGTTCAAGCCGGTCCGCAATCTCGTCAACCGAATACCTCGCAATTCAAATCGCTCTCGGAACAAGCCGCGATAGCCAGCAGCGAGAATCGCCTCGACGAAGCCGCCGCCCTCGTACGCAAAGGCTCTGGCGCTCCGTCCGCGGTGGACCGACGGCTGGCGGTCACTCGGCACCATCGAATACGACCGCGATCACTACGCGAAAGCCACTCACGCTTTCGAGAAAGTGATTGCGCTGGATAGCAAGAACGGAACCGCGCACGCCATGCTCGGTTTGTGCCAGTTCGAACTGCATCAGGACGACGCGGCTATAAAAAACCTGCTCGCTGCGGAAAACATCGGCGTCGTCAAGGACCAGCAATTGCGTATTGTGGCGCTCTACCACACGGGATTGCTGGAGTTGCGTGCCGGGAAATACGGCGCGGCCAGGGAAACCTTCGGGCAATTGGCCACGGATCACATCAGGAGCAAGGAATTAACCACCGGAATGGGCCTGGCCGCACTCTTGATGGAACCGCAGGATTCGCCCGCCAACGGCACGCCGGGCGCTGGCATTGTGCAAGGCGCGGGCGAAGAGGAAGTGCTCCTGACAGCGAACGACTTCGATCAGGCCAAGCAAATGTACGCCCGGTTGCGCAGCGAATTCCCGGATAATCCAAATCTGCATTTCGCCTTTGCCAGGCTGCTGCTGGAAGCGCATGAAACCGACGAAGCGGTCCAGGAATTGGGCTCGGCGTGAAACTGGTCGGGAAAAAATTCACCCCGACGCGATCGGCGCCAAATTGACATGGACAGCAGGCCCGTTGAAGAGGAGTCAGCTGAAAACCGGAGGTGGCAGCTTCTTGTCATCGCACGATCCGCGCATGGTCATAGGAATCCGGTGCAAACGCGCGAATCGAAAAACTCGAAATTCGATGGCCGCCGCCCAGCTGACGCGTGGAGACCTTCTGCGATTTGCCGATGGATCGTAACATCACCATTGTGGAAGGTCACGGCCACGCCGGAGCCATCCGCGATCGTGCTTTTGCTCTCTGCCTTCGCAGGATTGCTGTTTGCCGGCATGGGGTCGAGCAAACTTCAGATTACTGGCGCGTCCCGGTAATTTCTAGCGTCGTGCTCTCGCCCTCGGCGCTGTTCGGCGCAATCCAAATGGTCACGTGCGCCGGTTCGACTGCAAATTTATTTTCCGCGCCCCAAAACGCAAACGTATCGGCACTCAGCTCGAACGTAACTTTGCGTGACTCACCGGCCGCCAGCGCAACCTTTTGGAAGCCCTTCAACATGCGCACCGGCATCGCTACGCTGGTCCCTTCGAGGCGGATATAAAGTTGCGCCAGCGTTTCGCCCGCGCGCGCTCCGTTATTCTTGATTTCCGCGCTCACCGATACAACTGGTGACTGATGCGCGGGTTCGGCAAGCGCGTTCTGCAAACTCGCAAACGGCAATTGTTTCGCACTGCTCTGCGTAACGCCGTAACTGAACGTGGTGTAGGTCAGTCCATATCCAAACGGAAATTGCGGCGAATTCGGCGCGTCAATGTAACGAGAAATAAATTTCTTCTCGCCTTTTTCTGCCGGATGCTCCGGGTCCGCTTCGGGCCGTCCGGTATTGAGAGCGTTGTAATACAGCGGCTCCTGGCCCACCGACCGCGGCCAACTGAGTGGCAGGCGCCCGGCGGGAGCGGCAGCGCCAAAGAGCACGTCCGCAAGGGCATTTCCGGCTTGCACTCCCGGAAACCATGCGGCCAGCACCGCGGGCACGTGTTCGAACGCCCACGGAACGGTAAGCGGCCTGCCGCTGAACAAAATCAGCACCACCGGTTTGCCAGCTGCGACAACTTTTTCCAGCAACTCCTCTTGGCGGCCCGGCAGGCCGAGCCACGTGCGCGAAGCGGCCTCGCCCGTCATCGTCGGCGCATCTTCTCCCAGCGCCAGAATCACAACGTCGGAGCTTTGCGCCGCCGCAACCGCGGCAGCGATGTCGCTGTCCGGTCCATTCAGAAATCCCGTGCCTTTCGCGTAATGTACATTCGCGTCGCCAAGTTTTTCGCCTAAAGCGCGACGCAACGTCACCGCATCCGCGCTCCGTCCCAGCGCTCCCCAGGAACCAATCATGTTGCCGGCATCGTCGCCCAGCGGCCCTATCAACGCCAGCGAAGCGATCCTTGCGGAAAACGGCAGCATCGGCACGCCAGAAACCACCTCGTTGCGCAGAAGCACCAGCGACTGCGTCGCGGCCTGTCTGGCGATGCTGACACTCTCCGGACGCAGCATCGCGGAGGATTCCTTGTTCTCGTCAGTGTATGGATGATCAAACAATCCCATGGCAAATTTCACCCGCAGTACATTGCGAACAGCTTCATCAATATCGCTCTGCGCTATCTGGCCCGACTGCAGCAGCTGCAGCAAGTTGCGATGATAAGCGTTGCTCACCATGTCCATGTCCACGCCGGCCAGTAACGCCTTGCGCGCCGCGGTCGCGGCGTCGTTGGCGATTCCGTGCGCCTGAACTTCACCAACCGAATTCCAATCGCTTACCACAAATCCCCGGAAGCCCCATTCTTTTCGCAACACTTGCTTCAGCGTGAATGGATTTGCCGACGTCGGAATCGCGTTCAAAGCGTTGAATCCTGACATGAACGTGGCCGCTCCGGCCTCTTCTGCGGCGCGAAACGGCGGCAGATAAAATTGCCGCAGCGTGTGTTCGGAAATTTCCGTCGAGTTGTAGTCCCGCCCGCCTTCCGCCGCTCCGTATCCCACATAATGTTTCGCGCAGGCCACAATACTGTCCGTTGCGTCCAGACGTTGTCCTTGATAACCGCGCACATAAGCGCGCGCCATGGCTGCTCCCAGGTAGGGATCTTCCCCGGCACCTTCGGAGATGCGGCCCCATCGAGCGTCCCGCGCGATATCCACCATGGGAGAAAACGCCCAGCGCACTCCAGCCGACGAAGCTTCCGAAGCCGCAACGCGCGCGGCCTTTTCCACAATTTCCGGCTCCCAGGTGGCCGCAAGACCCAGCGGAATGGGAAACGTCGTGCGGAACCCGTGGATTACATCCAGCCCGAAAATCAGCGGGATTTTCAAGCGCGAATTCTCGACAGCGATTCGCTGCAGCGCATTGGTTTCACGCGCGCCGGTCACATTGAAGAGCGAACCCACCTGGCCCTTGCGAATCATGTCTCTGTCGTCGGTTCTTCCCGACGTCGGCCCGGTCGCCTGCCCGGCGGAATACTGGACCAGCTGACCGATTTTTTCTTCCAGCGTCATTTTCTGCAGCAGCGCGTCCACTTTTTCTTCCAGGCCCGGAGCATCCAGAGGATTGGCGTTTACCGCCTCGTTCTTGGTCTGCGGCGCCGCCGATTGTGCTGAAGAAATCTGCGCGAGAAACGATGCCACGCACAGGAGACAAATCATTGCGCACTTTTTGCCGCAACCGCTCTCCGCCGCATTCATGGTCCAATAAAATTTCATATGTGAGATGATGGCACCTTCGCGTGTGAATGAGTATCCGAGCGGAAGCACGTAGCGGCCGTGGCCAAGAATTTCAAAGGGCGGCCTCGAGCACTCTTCCGCAAAACTATGCCAGCAGCTTACTCCATGATTCGCCGCAGGTAAATCGATTTATCTGAACACCTAGCGCTAACTAAAGAAGCCGGCCGGCTTGGCAAAAGTCACGATCCCGTGGCTTGCGGCACGCTGCGTCCTGTGCCAGACTACGCTGCCATTACCGCCATGACGCGCTCCAAATCCAATCAGAGTGACCCTTCGCAGGAGCTACCCGAACAGCGCGTCAATCTCCGCGAATTGGCCGAACATTTGGGATTGTCGGTCGCAACCGTGTCGCTGGTGATGAACCGCTCGCCCGCAGCCAGGTCTATTCCACAGCAAACGCAGGCTCGCGTTCGCGCCGCCGCTCGCGAATTGAATTACCGCCCCAACGCGATGGCCCGCATGTTGCGTCAGCAGCGCAGCTTTACCGTAGGGGTAATTGTGCCGGAAATCAGCGAAGGCTACGCCGCCCTGGTTCTTTCCGGAATCGAAGACCACCTTCTGCAGGAAGGCTACTTTTATTTTGTCGTCAGTCACCGGCATCGCAATGATTTGATCGAGGAATATCCCCGCTTGCTGCAGCAACGCGCGGTGGAAGGCTTGATCCTGGTGGACACCCGCTGCCTGGCGGGCATCGCCGTGCCCGTGGTTGCCGTTTCCGGCCACAAGCATCTTCCCGGCGTGACCAACATTTCGCTGAACCACAGCAAAGCCGCGCGCCTCGCGCTGGATCACCTGAAAAATCTCGGCCATTGCAATATCGCGTTCATAAAAGGACAAGCGTTCAGTTCGGACACCGAGATTCGCTGGAAGGCAGTGCGCAGCGCAGCTCGAGAACTCGGCTTGACCGTCGACGAAGATTTGACTGTCCAGCTGCAGAGCGAATCGCCTACGCCGCAGCCCGGTTACGACATGGTGTGCAGATTGCTTCGCACTGCGCCGCCATTCACTGCCCTCTTTGCCTTCAACGACATTTCCGCCTTGGGAGCGATTCGCGCGCTAAGAGAAGCGGGGAAAAAAGTTCCGGAAGATGTCTCGGTCATTGGATTCGACGATATCCAGAGCGCGGCCTATCAAAATCCAGGCCTGACCACCATTCGCCAGCCGCTTCGCGAAATGGGAATGACCGCTGCGGAAACTCTGGTTCGCCGCATTAGTGCGCCGAAAAACTCGGAATATCCGAGAAGCATCGTCGTTGAACCGGAGTTGATTGTTAGGGGCAGCAGCGCGCCTGCATCGCGTAGTTAACCCCGCCGCAAACCTCATAGCGATGGCGGTAACTCAATCTTTTTCTTGCGTCACAATATGCACATCCACCTCTGGCGATTCGCGCAGAAAGCGGTGTGCAGCCGAAATATGCAAGAATTTCTTCCACCCCCGCTCGATGGACCTGCCAAAAATAACCTGCGTAATGTGCTTCTCGCGCACTACCGTCGCAACCGTATCCGCCACACTGGCGCCTTTAAGCTCAATCACTTTTGCCCCGAGATTTTCCGCGAAGCGCAGATTTGCGGCCACGGTCTTCTGGTTTTGTTCCAGATTCTCGCGCCCGGTTTCCACGTGAATCACGTAAAGTTCCGAATCCAGCCTGCGCGCCATGCGGGCCGCGCGAGCGATCAAGTACTGCGCCGAAGGATTCGAACTGACGCACACCGCAATGCGCTCCCGAACTCCCCAATTTTTTTGAATGTCTTTCGCGGCCATGTAATTTTCCAGGCTACGATCCACCTGCTCGGCGACCTGCCGCAACGCCAGTTCTCGCAAAGCAATCAGGTTCCCGCGCCGAAAAAAATTACTCAGAGCTTGTTCCACCTTGGTCGGCATATAAACGTCGCCGCGCCGCATGCGGTTTTGCAAAGCTTCGGGAGTCAAATCCACCATCACCGTCTCGCTTGCCGTCATGGGCACCCAGTCGGGCACTGTTTCTCGAACCGAGATGCCGGTAATATTTTTGACCACCGGCGAAATGCTCTCGATGTGCTGGATGTTCAACGTCGAAATCACATCGATGTTCGCGGCCAGCAGCGCCTGCACATCCTCATATCTTTTGCGATTCTTGCTTCCGGGAATGTTGGTGTGCGCCAGTTCGTCCACCAGGACCACTGCCGGCTTGCGCGCCAGCACGCCATCCAAATCCATCTCTTCGAACTGCGTGCCCTTGTACTCGATTTTCTTGCGCGGCACCGCTTCCAGTTGCGTGGCCAGTTCCTCGATGGCCTTTCGCCCGTGCGTCTCGATGACTCCGATCACCACGTCCTCATCGCGGCTGTGCCTGCGAATCGCTTCGCTCAGCATCGCGTAGGTCTTCCCAACGCCCGGCGCATACCCCAGAAATAGTTTGAAGTTGCCACGCGTCTTTTCGGAAGGAGACGCCACTTCGAGCCAATCCTCTGGCTTCTTGCTCACTTGGCCTGCACTCCCGTCCGCCTCGGCGAATACGATAGAATCAGCAAATGACCCGCTCCGTCCGGCTTCGAACGGTTCGCAGCTTGCTCGCACTGCTGATCATTGCCGGAATCACACTATTCTTTCGCGAAGCCCTTCCCCGGGTAAACCAGACCACGGTTGCACTTTCTTTTCTGCTCGCGATTTTAGCAGTTTCCGCCGTCTGGGGAATGACTGTGTCGGTTCTCATGTCGCTCGCGGCGATTCTTTCCTTCAACTTCTTTTTTCTGCCTCCTGTCGGCACCTTCACCGTCGCCGACCCGCAAAACTGGGTCGCGCTTCTTGCCTTCCTGGTCACTTCTACCGTCGGCAGCAGGCTCTCCAGCCGCATACGCCAGGAAGCCGATATTGCCAATCGCCGCCGGCGCGAAATCGAACACTTATACACCTTCAGCCAGAAACTTCTGGGCGAAGGCAACGTCATCCAGTTGATGAACGCCATTCCCAATCACATCGTTGATTCCTTTGAGACCGGCGCCGCCAGTCTCTTCCTTGCCGATAAACAAAAATACTACCGCTCTGGTTACGGCACGCTGCAGTTGGAGGAAGAGCAACTCCGGCTCGCCTACGAGCGCGAAGAGCCCTATGTCGATACTGCAAGAGGATTTTGCTACGGTCCGGTTCGCCTGGGAATGAAGTCCATCGGCAGTTTCGGAATTTCTGGCGCGCCCCTTACTCGTCAGACCCTCGAAGCCGTTGGCACTTTGCTGGGCATCGCGATCGAACGCACTCGTGCCGTTGAGCAGCTCAGCCGCACCGAAGCCGACCGGCAAAGCGAGCGACTCAAGTCCGCCCTGCTCGATTCCATTACCCACAATTTCCGCACGCCGCTCACCGCAATTAAAGCCTCCGTCACTTCGCTACTCTCGACTCGCCCGCCACAAGGCAGCCAGCAGCAGGAATTGCTGGAGATCATGAACGAAGAGTGCGACCGCCTGAATAAGCTGGTTGAAGACGCTTCGGAAATGTCCAGACTCGAGGCCGGCGAGATCGAGCTCGAGTTCCACGCCGTTCCCGTGCAGGAATTGATCGACACGGCTCTCGCCAACTGCAAGACCTCGCTCGTGGCACGAAATGTCAGTATGCAAATCCCCACGGGAATTCCGCCCGTTCGTGCCGACTTGACCCGAGCCAAGGAAGTTCTTGTGCACCTTCTTGAAAATGCCAATCTGTATTCGGAAAAAGACCAGCCCATCGTCGTCAGCGCTGAAAACAATGGAAATTTCGTATTGTTCAGCGTCGCCGATCATGGCCCCGGTATCGAAGCCATGGAGCAGGGCCTGATCTTCGACAAATTCTATCGCGGCAAAGACCAGCGCTCGGTCATTCAAGGAACTGGAATGGGATTGCCGATTTCTAAAGCCATCGTGGAAGCTCACGGCGGCACCATCAGCGTGACCAGCCAGCTCAATCATGGCTCGGTTTTTACTTTCACTCTGCCTGTCGCGCGGGCCGGAGCCGCTCGCTAATGATCTCCGCCAAGATTCTGATAGTTGATGACGCGCAACAAGTACGTCGCGTGCTGCGCACCGCATTGTCTTCCGCGGGCTACACGACTTATGAAGCCGCCAGTGGCGAAGAAGCGCTCGATTCAATTCGCGCCTCGCTGCCCGATGCCATCCTTCTTGACGTAAACATGCCCGGCATGGGCGGCCTGGAAGCCTGTCGCGAAATCCGCCGCACCATGGACGTTCCTATTTTGATGCTCACGGTTCGCAATTCCGAACGCGACAAAGTTTTGGCGCTCGACGCCGGTGCCGACGACTACGTCGTCAAACCCTTCGGCATGCAGGAATTGCTCGCGAGAATTCGCGCCGCGCTGCGCCGCCGCACTGCCCGCGGAAAAGAAACTTCGTTTGCCGCGAAAGATCTGAACATCGATTTTGAAGCCCGCGTGGTCGCCGTCCGCGGACGCGACGTTCATCTCACTCCCAAGGAATTCGAACTCCTCCGCCAGCTGGTGTTAAACGCCGGCAAGCCTTTGACGCATCGCCGCCTGCTGCAAGCGGTCTGGGGACCGGATTACGGCGATGAACCAGAATATTTGCGGGTGATGATCAATCAACTGCGCAAAAAACTGGAATCCGACCCAACCAGGCCAAAATTGATTTTAACCGAACCGTGGGTGGGCTATCGTTTCCAGTCGCCGCGCGAATCCAAACACGCGGAAACGGAACAGCCGGAAGATTAGTTCAGCGAAAAACGAACTGCCGATACCTGCAACCCGCCCGGACACACAACTTGTCATCCACTTTGCCATCTGCAGCGTCTCGGCATGCGGCCGCCTGCGTACCTACGGAGCGCACTTAACAGCTTCGCAGCGCAACGTCTGCCCGAATTTCGCGTATCATGCGTCTGTGCGAGTCCTTATTGCGGAAGACGACCCCGGCGTTCAGCGCTTTGTCGCCAAAGGCCTGAAAGAACAGGCTTACGCCGTTGACACCGTGGCCACCGGCCCGGAAGCCCTTGAACAAGCGGAAATTAATTCCTACGACGTGATCATTCTGGACGTAATGCTCCCCGGTCTCAGCGGTTTCGAAGTCTGCCGCCGCTTGCGCGAGGCCGGACTTAAAATTCCCGTGCTCATGCTCACCGCGCGCGACGCGGTCGAAGATCGTATCGCCGGACTCGATTCCGGCGCCGACGACTACCTGACCAAGCCCTTCGAATTTCGCGAACTTCTCGCGCGCCTGCGTGCGCTTCTTCGCCGCCCGTCTGAACTCAAGCCCGCGCAATTATCCGTCGCCAACTTGACGCTCGATACCGCCGCGCAAGTCGCCACCCGCGCCGATCGCCACATTTCCCTCACCCACAAGGAGTACGCGCTGCTCGAATATCTCACCCGCAACACCGGACGCATCGTCGGCCGCGCTGAAATTGCCGAACACGTTTGGGATGAACACTTCGATCCCTTCTCCAACTTGATCGAAGTCTACATAAATCGCTTGCGCCGCAAAATTGACGCTCCCAAAGAGACTCCTCTGCTGCACACCAAACGCGGCGCCGGCTACATGCTCGGCATCCACGAGGAGCCCGTTTCGCCTGAACCCTCCGCATCACCGCAATTGCGCAACAGATCGAAATCCCCCGGCAGAAAGCATGATGTTTAGTTCGGTCCGCAGCCGCCTCACCATTTGGTATGCCACTGTCCTTACCTGCACGCTCTTATTCCTCTCGCTGGTCATCTATTTCATCGTCAAACAAAGCGTGCTAGCCCGCATGGACGGCGGTCTGGTGGAACTTTCCGATTCCTTTCTCGCCACCTTGGAAGCGGAATTAACCGACGCACCCGCAGCCGCAGGCATTACGCCAGCCGCTCGCCAGTCGATGCTTGAACATCAGTATCCCGGCCATGGCTTTGCCGTCCTCACCACCAGCGGCGATTTGCTCGCGACTTCCTCTGATTTGCCAAGCGCCGTGCAGCGAGCTCACGCTGAGCCAAATCCGCAGATGTCTCCCGCGGTCCTGCAGGCGTGTCTCGCTTCACTCGCCGCGCCGTCCAAATCGTTTCGCTCTTTTCCCGGCCAACGCGGCGGCGCCCGCTGCTACGCGCGGATATTTTCTGCTGCTGGAAATTCCTACCATCTCGTGATCCTCGCCTCGCTGCATCCTGAAAGTGCACTCCTTGAAAATATTCGCATCGCTCTCGGTTGGCTGATTCCATTCACAATCTTTCTCGCTTCTGCCGGTGGCTATTTTCTGGCGCGCAAGAGTCTTGCTCCTGTCGCGGGCATGACCGCGCAAGCCGATCACATCGGCGAATCCACCATTCACGATCGCTTGCCAATCCAGAATCCTCACGATGAACTCGGCCGCCTCGCCGCAACGTTCAATCGCCTTCTCGACCGGCTCGACGCCGCATTCGAACGCCAGCGCCGCTTCATCGCTGACGCTTCGCACGAGCTGCGCACGCCTCTGGCAATTCTTCAGGGCGAATCTGAAGTCGCCCTCTCCAAAGAAATCCGCTCGACGGACGAATATCGTGAATCGCTCGGCATCCTCCATCAGGAAGCTCGCCGCTTGTCCCTGGTAGTGGATGACATGCTCACCCTCTCGCGCGCCGATGCCGGGCAATATCCGGTGATGCTCCGCGAATTTTATCTCGACGAACTCGTCGCCGATTGCGTGCAGTCTCTGCGCAGCTTGGCCGCGGCTAAGTCCATCTCACTGTCGATAAATTCTGACCGCGAGCTTCCCATCGTCGCCGATGAATCTCTGGTCCGACGCATGCTCTTGAATCTTCTGGACAACTCCATCAAGTATTCGCCAAACGGCGGAACGGTCTCGGTCACAGCGCGCTCCGCGGCCGATACCGCCGTAATATCGCTGGCCGACAATGGCCCCGGAATTTCCTCCGAACTGCAGTCGCGAATCTTCGAACGCTTCTTTCGTGGTGACCAGGCCCGCACTCGTTCGAATCCGCAAAGCGGTGCCGGGCTGGGCCTTTCCATCGCCAAATGGATCGCAGAAGCTCACCACGGCACCCTGGAGCTCAGTCATTCCGGCCCGACAGGTACAGTATTCACTGCACGAATACCGAAATCTCCTGCCCCCGCCACACCAACCGATTAATCGTGCATTTATCTCGCATTCGGTAATGTTCCGTCAGCCGATTCTGACGAGACCGGATCGCACTATTAAAATCGTGTGTTTTTACCCTCATCTCCGAGTGAGCAGAGCGCTCCCAGTCTTGATCGCTGTGGCGTTTATCGCCGCTTCCTCCGGTTCGCTCACTGGTGCACAAGAGAAACCTGAAGCTCCTGCGCCTCAACCAAGCGCAAATGCGACGCCCGCTTCATCCGATGGCCAAGCTGGTAAAGATAATCCGGTGCAACTTTCTCTTTCCTCCGCTCTCGCGCTGGCCCGCAAAAACAGCACTGTCTACAACGCTGCTTTAATTGAAGCCGGCTCGGCCGGTATCGATCGCGCTCTCGCTCGCGACGCTCTCTTGCCGCAAGTGAATTTCAACAACGAATATCTCTACACCGAGAGCAACCAGCACGGCGGCGTGCGTTTTATCGCCAACAATGCGGTGCATGAATACACCAGCCAGGGCAATGCACACGAATCCATCGACCTCGCCGGGCTGGCAAACTACCGCAAAGTTTCTGCGGGTGCGGCGCTGGCTCGCGCCAAGGCGGAGATCGCTGCGCGGGGCCTGGTGGTCACCGTAGCCCAGAACTATTTCAATGCGCTTTCCGCGCAATTCAAGTTGCAAGATGCCAGACGCGCTGCCGACGAAGGCAATCGCTTTCTCGAGCTGACTCAACAACTCGAACATGGCGGCGAAGTCGCGCACGCCGACACCATCAAAGCCGAACTTCAGGCCCAGGATCGCCGCAGGCAATTTCAGGAAGCGCAGCTTGCGGTACTGAATACCCGGCTCGATCTGGCGGTTTTGATTTTTCCGAACTTACAGGACAATTTCGTTCTTACCGACGATCTCCTCGCTACCGCTCCTCTTCCCACGCTTGAGGAAGTGCAACAGCAAGCCGCGCGGGACAATCCCGATCTGCGCGCCGCTCTGGAAACTCTTCACATGTCCTCCAGCGAAGTCGCTGCCGCTCGTGCCGGGTACCTTCCCTCGCTCAACCTCGATTATTTTTACGGCATCGACGCGCCGAATTTCGCCACCCGCAGTTTTTTTCAAGGCGATCGCCTGGACAATCTCGGATCATCCGCTCTGGCTACCCTGAACATTCCTGTATGGAACTGGGGCGCCACGCGCGACCGCATCCGGCAGGCCCAACTTCACCAGAAGCAAGCCAAGCTCGAACTTTCTTACTCGCAACGCAAACTCATCGCCGAAATTCAATCGCTGCACGCCGAAGCAGAAACCGCACTGAACCAGCTCACCGGACTCGCACGCTCCGCCGAACTGGCTGCAGAAAGCCAGCGCCTTACCTCATTGCGCTACAAGGACGGCGAAGCCACCGTGCTCGAAGTCGTCGATTCGCAAACCGCCTACGTGCAGGCCAGCAACAATTATCATGACGGCGCCGTGCGCTATCGCATCGCTCTTGCCAATCTGCAAACTCTCACTGGAGTGCTTACCACCCCATGACCTCACGCACTGACCGCCTGCGTCGCATATCGCCGCGAACCAAGCTTCTCTTGTGGTCACTGCCGTTTGCAGTTGCGCTTTTCGTTTTTGCGGGCTGCGCGAAGAAAGAGCCTGAAGTCGTGCCGGAAGTTTCCGTGCAGGTCACTGCTGCAAAAAAAGGCGACGTCTCTCGCATTGTCGCCGCCGAAGCGGTCGTTTTCCCGCTGCAGCAGGCCGTCATTACACCCAAAATCAGTTCGACCATAAAATCCTTTGCCGTGCAGCGCGGCGCCCGCGTCCGCAAAGGCCAGCTTCTCGCGGTCCTTGAAAACGCCGATCTTTCCGCTGCCGCCACGCAAAGCAAAGGTGAATACGAACAAGCTGAAGGCGCTTACGTCACTTCCACGGCGTCCAGTATTCCGGAACAAATTCAGAAAGCCGAGCTCGACGCGTCCTCTTTTAAGGCGGCAGCCGATGCGCAGAAACAAGTCGCGGAAAGCCGTAAGGAACTTTTCCAGCAGGGCGCGCTTCCCCGCCGCGAACTGGATGCCGCCGAGGTAGCTCTCGCGCAAGCACAAAGCCAGTACCAGCAAGCGCAAAAAGTCCTGGATGATCTGCGCCGCAGCGGCAAAGAGCAAGCCGTCAAGTCCGCCGGTGGCCAGTTCAATGCCGCAAAAGGCAAGCTGCTGGCCTCACAAGCGGCACTCAGTTATTCCTATATTAAGAGTCCGATTAACGGCGTGGTAACGGACCGCCCGCTGTATCCCGGCGAATTGGCCACCGCCAATCAACCGCTTCTGACGGTCATGGACAACAGTAGCCTGATCGCAAAAGCTCACATCTCGCAGGCGCAAGCCGTCGGCCTGAAAAAAGGCGCGGAAGCGGAAGTCAGAATTGCCGGGCAGGATGATGCTATTGCCGGAAAACTCAGTCTGGTCAGCCCCGCACTCGATCCCGGCAGCACCACCATCGAAGTTTGGGTGCAGGCGGCCAAGCCGCCGGATTCGTTGCGGCCTGGCATGACTGTCGAGATTTCCATCACCGCTGCCACCGTCGAAGACGCCGTGATTGTGCCCAATAATTCCATTTTTCAAACTAACGACGGCGCGAACTACGTTGTCGTTGCCGGCTCCGACAATCTCGCGCACCAAACAACTGTTCAACTTGGCATTCGCGGCGTCACCGAAACCCAGATCACCAGCGGCGTAAACGCCGGCGAATCGGTCATCACTTCCGGCGGATACGGATTGCCGGACAAAACCAAAATTAAGATCGAAGCTCCCGAGAAAAACGAAGACGCCGATACAGCCGGCGACAAGTCAGACCGGAAAACCGCCGACTCATCGGACGGAAAGACCGCCGATAAGTCCGGCAAAAAAACCGCTGGCAAATCAAAATCTTCCGGCACGGAAAAGGAGTAACGCGCATGCCGGAGCCGCCCGTTTCTCCTTCGCAAGCAAGGCCAGCAGCCGACAAATTGCAATGGTTCCAGAAAGTTTCCCAGCCGGTTCTGTTTTTGATTATCAGTTTGGCGCTGGTCGGCGGCTATATGGCCTTCAGCATTCCTGTTTCTGTTTTTCCCAGCACCGATTTCCCGCGCATCGTCATTGGCGTGGACAACGGCGTCATGCCCATCGACCAGATGCTGGTTACCATTACCAGACCTATCGAAGAATCGGTTAACAATGTTCCCGGATTGCAGCGAGTTCTTTCCATCACCAGCCGCGGCTCGGCGGAAATCGATCTTTTCTTCGACTGGAACGTGGACATGGTGCAAACCTTGCAGCGTGTCGATGCCGTCGCCGCCCGTATGCAAGCGGAACTTCCCACCACCGCAAAACTCGAAACCCACCGACTCACCTTCGCGACATTTCCAATTTTGGGTTACAGCCTCACTTCCGATTCCGTCTCGCCCGATCGTCTTTGGGAAATCGCCACCTACGACATTAAGCCGAGACTCAATCGCCTGGATGGCGTTGCCTCGGTCATCGTGCAGGGCGGCCGCGTCCCGGAATATCAGATCACTCCCGATCCCGCGCGCCTGGTCTCGGCCGGAGTTACGGTCGCGGACATTCTCGACGGCGTAAAAAAAACCAACCTCGTCGATTCGCCCGGCCTTTACGAGAATAATCACCAGCTGGTGCTCAGCCTGGTCAGCGGCCAGGTTCATTCGCCCGACGAACTCGGCCAGATCGTGGTCAAAACTTCCGCCGCCGGAGTTCCCATTCGCGTGCGCGATGTCGGCACCGTCGCGCGATCCGCTGCTCCGGTATATACCATGGTCACCGCCAACGGAAAATCCGCCGTGCTGCTCAGCGTCAATCGCCAGCCGGACAGCAACACTCTCGCCGTCGCCGATGAAGTTCACCAACAAATTCAATCGCTCAGCGCCGGCCTGCCGCCCGGCGTGCATCTGGCACCGTTTTATGATCAGTCCACAATCGTGCGCGATTCCATTTCCAGCGTTCGCGACGCGGTGCTGCTGGGCATTCTTCTTTCCGTGGCCATTCTGATTTTGTTTTTGCGCGATTGGGGAGCTTCGATCATTGCCGGCCTGGTGATTCCGACAACTCTGCTGCTCACCTGCATCGCTCTGAAGTTTTTTGGCCAGAGTTTTAATTTGATGACCCTGGGCGGCCTCGCCGCCGCGGTTGGCCTGGTCATCGACGACGCTATCGTAGTGCTGGAAAATATTGTTCTGCACCGCGACGCCGGGCAAAACCGGTTTCGAGCCATTTCCAACGCACTGCGAGAAATGGCGGTTCCTCTGCTCGGTTCGACCATTACTCCCATCGTGGTTTTTCTTCCGCTCATTTCCATTACCGGTGTGACCGGATCTTTTTTTCGCGCGCTGGCCGTAACCATGACCGTCGCATTGCTGGTTTCACTGTTTCTCGCCATGACCTGGACCCCGACGCTCAGCCAGTATCTGCTGAAGGACAAACGAAAGAATAAGAATGGCGCCGAAAAGCCATCCGCCGCCATAGAAAATACCGGAACGGAAAATGTAGATCCCGCATCGCTGCTGGCCGCGGAAGAAGCGCATCTCTCCGGATTCTTTGGACGCATCGTCGATTTCTACACGCGCTTCATGCAGGGCGTTCTCCACCATCCGTTTCTTCTTCTGGGCAGTTCCATCGTGATTATTTTGCTCACCGGACTTTGCTATCACTTCCTGGAAACCGATTTGCTTCCGGCGATGGACGAAGGCGGCTTTATTCTCGATTACTTCACACCGCCCGGAAGTTCGCTGACCGAATCCGATCGCATCCTGCAGCGCATGGAAGCGATCCTCAAGGAAACGCCGGAAGTGGAAAACACTTCGCGGCGAACCGGTTTGCAGCTCGGATTGGCGGCGGTCACCGAAGCCAACCGCGGCGATTTTACGGTTCGCTTAAAAGCAAAACGCAAACGCGCCATTGATGAAATTATGAACGATGTCCGCGATGAAATTAAGAAAACTGAACCGGCAGCCGACGTTGAATTCATACAGGTTTTGCAGGACATGATCGGCGACTTGAGCAACGAACCGGAGCCCGTGGTAATTAAGCTGTACTCGCAAGATCCGCAATCACTGTTACAGACTGCGCCGAAGGTTGCAGAGGCTATCGGAAAAGTTCCCGGCGTGGTTGACGTGCTGGATGGCGTGGACAATACCATCAGCGGTCCGGCTTCCACGTTCCAAATTAATTCCGCCACCGCCTCGCGTTCCGGATTCACGCCGGAAGAAATTGCCCTGGACGCGTCAGCAATCCTCGAAGGTGAACCCGCGGCCACTCCGGTAGTTCTGAACGATCGCGTGTATCCGATTCGCGTGCGCTTCCCGGAAGTGAATCGCAGCTCTGTCGAGCAGATGACCAACACCCCACTGTTGAGCGCGACGGGGAAAACCGCCACACTGGGTTCGCTGGCTACACTTTCGACCGATCCGGGCCAGACCGAAATCCGCCGGGAAAATCTGCAACGTCTGATGCAAGTGACTGCGCGGCTGGAAGGCGTGGGCCTGGGCTCCGGAATCGCCGCGGTACAAAAAGCGGTCAACAATCTTCATCTTCCTTCCAGCATTCGCATCGAGTACGGCGGCACTTACCAGGAGCAGCAAAAATCTTTTCGCGACCTGCTGAAAGTTTTGATTCTTGCGCTGCTGCTGCTGTTCATCGTGTTGCTTTTCGAATTCCGCACTTTTTCCGCGCCAGCCGCAATTCTCGCTTCCGCGTTACTTTCCACTTTCGGCGCGCTGTTCGCGCTACTGATCACCCGCACAACTTTCAACATTGCATCATTCATGGGCATCATCATGGTTGTCGGCATCGTGGCCAAAAACGGCATTCTGCTGCTGGACGCCGAACAGCGATTTCGCGAGCTGGGGCAATCCCCGGAAGAGGCGATGATCCAAGCGGGACGGCGGCGCTTGCGGCCCATCGCCATGACGGCGATGGCGACGGTTGCGGGAATGCTGCCGCTGGCTTTCGCCTTTGGAGCTGGATCGCAGATGCTGCAACCGCTGGCGATTACGGTGATTGGCGGCCTGCTCAGTTCCATGGTCCTTTCTCTGGTGTTCACCCCCGCGATTCATTATCGATTGCAGCGCCACCCGGCTCGCACTTCCGCCTAGAAATATTGATCAGATGCCGGTGGGCGTGCGTTCCATTTTGGAACGGTGCCCCCTACCCCCGGCTACTTCGCGTAAGAAAGGCAACTACAGGACTAATTTCTGCAAGAGTGAGAAAGAGCGGGATTTGAGAAGGATAAGTCGTTTGTCTGGTCAGCGACAATGCAAACTCTTTTAGGGAAAGTCCGGGCAGCCGTTGAACTCCTTCGACGATTCTCGGCGGCCAGAGCGGGCTTGATGCCTCAGTGGCAAGTTCCGGCGCCGGAATCCTGGAACGATTTGCCTGCCTGCGGGATAAATTCCCACTGGTATCGGCCGGGCGAAAGCGTCAGCTTCAGCACGCCGAATGCTTCGAGATAACGCACTTCGCTATTGCCATGAGCCAAGGTAAAAGGACGAAGATTCTTGCCGCCGGTCCCGACCACGAACTCTCGAACTCCCCGGCTGGCATCGGCGATGCCGTCAGGATTCTGTGGAGCAAATCGCTCGTAATCGTGGTCGTGGCCGTTGACGACCACGTCCGCGTTGCCTGCGTAAAGCGCATCCCACAGCGGTTTCATAGCCAGGTCGTTGCCATGCGTGCCGCCGGAACTGAATAGCGGCTTGTGAAAATAAGCCAGCGTGCAGGCCACAGGATGCGCTGCGAGATCTTCGCGCAGCCATCTGCCTTGCGCGGAAGCCGCGTCGCATCCACCCACCGCTACGCACTCGCTGTTCAGGACTAGGATGTGCCAAGTGCCGAGATCATAGCTGTAATAGCCTTTGCTTGAATCACCAGCGGTTTGCCCGAAATATTGGAAGTAGAAGGCAGCTCCAGCGGAATGGAATTCATGATTGCCGACTGCCGGACGGGTGCGGTTTTTCACGCGCCCCCAGGTTTTGTCATAGCATTCGAAATTCGCCGCGGTCCCGTCCGGGTAAGCGAGATCGCCGACGGCCATCACAGTGCCGGGAATTTTGTCGAGCAGCTCTGCGGTCGCTTCCGCGCCAGAAAGGTCCCGGCAATCGGCGATGTCGCCTGCGCCAACCAGAACGGCAGTGGTTTCCGTTTTGGCCGGTACTCTTCGCGATGCGCAGCCTTCGATCTCAGCGAAGCCGAGCAGACTTACAAGAACCAGGAAAGATGCGTTTCGTCGCAATGCAGACTCACCCACAGATTCACCCCTAGACGACGCAGAATCACCGGCGAACTTTTTCCCTGCGCGAGCCTGCGTCTATTCGGAAACCTTAAAACTTGAGCCGCAGCATGAATTGCAGTTGTCGCGGCAATCCCGTGCCGGTATTGGTGCCAAGGCCGTTCACCGTATTGGTGATGACGGCAAAATCCCCGGGGGCACTCAAATTGTTGGGCGTAGGACTTCCCAGGGATGGCGGGTTGTAGTCGAGTGTCAGGTTGCCGGGATCACCGAGTTGCGTGTGGTTGAACACGTTGAAAGCTTGCACTCCGAACTCCATGCTGAAGCGCTCCGTCAATTTTGTGTCCTTCATAAGCGCCAGATCGACTTGCCAGATATCCAAGGCACGGGCGATACCGTTCGGGGCGTTGCCGAATCGGGTGAAATTTCCGTTGCTATCGGTAGGCGGCGCTTGAAAGGCGGCGGGGTTGATCAAAGGCACGTTATTTTTTCCTCCGCCAGGGAGAAAAATTGCCACCCCGGGAACCAGGTCAGGGCGCTGATCGGTCTGATCATTGCCATCGGGAAGCAAGTAGGTTTGAGCGAGGCCATCAAACAGGGTACCGGGCGCGACGATATTGCCACCAAGACCCATCTTGACGCTGAGGGGATGCCCGGTATGCCAGGTTCCAATGCTACTCAGCTCCCAGCCGCCAACCATCTTTCCCACGGGGCCGGAATCGTGCAGATACGTTTTGCCAGGCCCAAACGGGAGTTCATAAACGGCGTTCACCGTAACGTTGTGGCGAACGTCGAACACGCTCGGTCCTTTGTCGCACTGGCGGCAATTCACGTTTTCTCGTCCGTTCGCTTCTCCACCACCGACCGCACCATCATTGATGGAATGAGAGAAAGTGTAGTGGCCCTGAAAGGACAGCCCATTCGCCATGCGCCTTTCAAGGGCCAGGAACAATGCGTGATAGGTGCTTTGCCCGGTGTCACTCTTGTAGTCCACGGAACCATAAGGATCGATGGTGAACCTAGGGTCATTCGCATGTGCCGGGTCGGGGAAATATTGGTCCAGCGGCCGGTAGCAATCCTGATTGTTGGGATTAATAACGACTGGAATTTGGCATAGGTTCACGGCACCTCGCGAGAACAGCCGGACGCCATGGCTCCCAAGGTAGGACGTGGAAAACAAGAGACCGGCGGGCAATTGGTGCTCTACGGTCAAGCCCCAGGTTTCGACGTACTGGTCTTTACGTCCTATGCGCTGCAGAGCACGAGGGTGATTCGCGGCTTTAGAGAAGCCGCCCGTGCCGGTATAAGCAGATAGATCGGGGATCTCCTGTTGAATGGCAGGACCAAGAGCTGGAGCGACAACGGACGCGCGAAAGGTATCGCTTTCAAGGCCCGCGTTGAGATCGTCATTCTGTGCCGCACCACTGTAGATGCCGAAGCCCGAGCGGATGACGGTCTTGCCATGGAGCGATGACGGAGCCCACGCGAAGCTCACCCGAGGATCGAAATTGCGGTAGTTCGGGCCATAGAGAGCGGGGTTCGCCGGGCACGGTGGAGTGTTTATGGGCACCGGAAACGGAGTGTTGAATGAGCCTGATCCAAGGCAAGCCCCGTGAAACTGATTTTGGTCGAAGACCGTCGCGCGGTTGTCTGGAACGTTGGCAACTCCGTAGTAGTCCCAACGAATGCCGAGGTTGGCAGTGAAGGTAGGCGTCACCTTCCATTCGTCCTGAAAGTAAGGCAGATACATCGTGCGGCGAAGCTTATGGCAGCACCACGGCGCGACGAAACTCAGTTTGGTGACCGAGGCGGCTACCAGGCTGTCATTGTCTCCGAACGTGAGAACGTTGTCGGCCGTCTGCCCCTGGTTCAGCCGGACGCGGCGAATCTCCATGCCGGTCTTGAATGTGTGGCTGTTGTGGGTCCAAGTGAGATTGTCTATGAAACCGAAAGTGGTACCGATTTCGATGTCCGCTGTATTGTCGTTGATGCCCGTGAAATTATCGGTGTTGACAGCATAAGGCAGCACGCTGGCCTGCGGATTGTGGTACGGGGAGCGGTTGACGAAAACTTTGACCTCGTTGAACAAATTTGCGGCGAACACATGCTGAAGCGCCAGGAAATAGTTGGCGGGGTGGTTGACGATATGCTGCTGGTCGAACAGAGGGCTGATGGGCTGATCGGAATGCAGGATATCCCGCTGCGCGCGTCCGTAGAGCGTGGTCTTGTCGCTAAATTTGTGGTCAATGCGAATTAGCGCTGTGTCTTCGTGAATGACGCTGGGCGTAGCGTGGGTAAATTGATCGGTATCCGAGTCCAGCGCCGTAAAGGCGCCGTCTGGAAAAACCAGCGTAGGGGCGCAGCCGCCCAAACTGCCCGTAGAAGCACGCCAGGGAAATGCCTGGAGGATGGAACACATTTGCGGCGAGGGACCATTGCCATTCCTGCCATTCGCGAGGATATCCGCCTGCAGTGCAGCCGAGGGCACAGTCGCTACTTGACTGGTCGACTGCAATTGACGCAATCCCTCGTAGCTCAGAAAGAAGAAGGTTTTGTTTTTGCGGATCGGACCGCCCACGGTAAGACCGTACTGCCCGAGCCGAAAAGGAGGGATGGCCGGGTTGCCGTTCAAATCAAAATCGGTGAAGTTGCGGGCATCGAAGACCGAATTCCGCAGGTAACCAAAAACTGTGCCGTGCAGGTCATTGGTGCCTGACTTGGTGACGACATTGATCTGCCCGCCAGCCTGCGTGCCATATTCGGCATCGTAGAGAGCACTGTTGACGCGGTACTCCGCCACAGCATCCTCGGAAATTTGCAGCCGGACTTGCGATTTTTGCGCTTGTTCCTGAATGCCGCCTGCATCCACACCGTCGAAATTGAAGTTGTTGTCGTCAATGGCGCGGCCCGCGAAGCGAATTGTGCGCTGATTGCCTCCGCCGTCATCCTGAGCGAATGGCGCCAACAAGGTCAATCCGGACCAGTCGCGCCCGTTGACCGGTAGATTGGCGATCTGGCCGGTTTGAATGACTATGGCGGCTTCCGCACTGCTGCGCTCGGCCGGGCCCAGCCCTGCCACCACTTCAACTTCTTCGCTGGCGTCTCCGATTTGTAGAACGACATCGAGAGTGCGGGTTTGCCCTACTTCAAGAAAAACGTCTGCAATTACTTTGGTCTTGAATCCGGAATTTGCAACAGACACCGTGTATTCACCATTGGCGATTCCAGGAAAACGATACTCGCCGTTGGGGTTGGTGGTGCGTTGCTGGCTCAAGCTGGTTTGCGTCGCCAAGATCCGGACGGACGCGCTGCTGATGACGGCGCCGCTGGGGTCCGTAACTGTGCCCTCAAGCGAGGCGCGGTCGGTTTGCGCGAGTGCCATTGTTCCGAAAAGAACCTGCGCGAGCACAAACAGCAACACGAGTGCGAATGTTTTTATAAAACTGCGCATAACACACACCCTTATTAGGGTCTCGGAGCCGGGAGGAGCGAGCGATGGATCTTAAATCCTCAAACGACACGTCGCCCGAGACAGATTTGCGAGCGAGTCATATTTCCGCTTATTTATGCGAATGGATGGTGACGGCGATGTGACGAATCGTTAAAAAACTGGCGGCAGGCAAACGCACGTTGCAAATGCGAAATGATCTGCTCTAGGTCCACCAGGGTTCGACCGGAGGATCGTGGAGCACGATGCGGGAAAGGAATGCCACGGCGGACTCGAGGCCTTCATCGACGGAGGCGAGCGCGTCTTCGTGCTCGATGCTGATGACGTGATCGTAGCCGGTCATTCGAAGAGCGCTTATGATCTGCTTCCACACCAGTGCGTCGTGGCCCCAGCCGACGGTGCGGAAAAGCCAGGAACGATCCGCCAAGTGCCGATAGCTTTTTGCGTCGAGCACGCCGTTGCGAGCCACATTCGCGGCGTCGAGCGCGGAATCTTTGGCGTGCACGTGAAAAATGCATCCATCCAGAGCGCGAATGGTGACCGGAATATCGGCGCCCTGCCAGAAAAGGTGGCTGGGATCGAAATTCACGCCGACGTTTTTCCCAGTAGCGGCGCGCAGGCGCAGAGCCGTCTCGACGTTGTAAACCACGAAACCGGGATGGGGCTCGATGGCCACTTTAATGCCGTGGTCGGCGGCAAAGGTTCCAGCATCCTGCCAATAAGGAATAACCTTTTTGTCCCACTGCCATTCTAGAGTCTCGAGAAATTCCGGCGGCCAGGGCGCGACGATCCAGTTGGGACACTTGGCTTCATCACTGTCGCCCGGACAACCGGAAAAAGTGACCACCACGGGAACGTTGAGTTTTTCCGCGAGCTTTACCGACTTGCGAAAGGCTTCGTCGTGTTCGCGAGCCGTGGCCAGATTGGGATGCATGGGATTACCGTGGCAGGACAGAGCGCTGATGGTGAGGCCGGCATCGCGAATCTGGCTGCCAAAATCATCCAATTTATGCGGACTGGCCAACAAGGCATCGACTTCGACGTGGTCCCGGCCGGGCCAGCCGCCAGTCGCGAACTCGATCGCGCTGATGCCGGAGAGAGAACGCAACTTCGCGACGACCTGATCCAGAGACCGATTCACGAAAACGGGTGTAAAAACCCCAAGCTTCATCGAAATGTCTCCCTCGGCTTCGCGCATAGCATACGCTTTGAAGGGTCGAAGGTAAAACGATTGAGGAGAAACGATGGATACGCAAGGCTTTGGCGGGAGCCGGCGTACTTGCTTCCGCGAGAACTCTTTCCGCCGGAGAGCTTGCTGTCGCTGGCGGATCGTTGTGCGAGGACGGTTGCGGGTGTATTCTCAAAACTTGATGCGTACTAAGCTATGGATCTCGGTTCTGGTGCTTCTACTGTCGGGAGCCGATCCCGGTGCCGTTTTGATCTGCGCCGCGTCTTGTATATCGTCCGCACCTGTAGCGGGTACCGCAGTCCATCCTCATGAAATGGAGTCCCAGGCAACCGCTACGCACCAGAGCCAACACGCTCATCATCACGGCGCTCCGTGTGTTGCCTGTCCTGGCAAAGCAGGGAACAGCCTGAAGCAAATGTCTGATTGCGACAGCCGGTCTGAGATTCAAGCGCTGAAGGAAAGCGCCTTTTCTCTCGATGCACCGATCAGAGCCGCTCACGTCCTGTTCAAGAGGACCCCCGCTGATAGCCTGGCCTTAGGTTCTGATTGTCAGCAGTCTTTCCTCTTCGCGGATTCGCTTACTGGCAGAAGTTCCGGCCCGCCTCTACTACCCCTTCGCATCTAGCAAAGACCATCCAGCCAGACGGTTCATTTTGCATGCAGTGTCAGTGCATGTTTGCCTATGTCTGGATCCACCGGCACCTGACAACCAATTCACTTTTGGAAATTCGGCTATTTAGTTTCGCAAGGAGAAAACATGGGCGGCAGGCGTGGATTCATACGCAAGGCTTTGGCGGGAGCGGGGATATTTGCTTCCGCGAGAACTCTTTCCGCCGCAGAGCCGGCCGAAGCCGGCCGGCCAGCGGAAAAAACCAGCAAGGCGGGCGCGAAACCCGCACCCGCCAGCGGCCCGCCGGTGCTGGTACAAACACCTGATGTGCCGACTCTCGCGCCTGAAATGGATGGCCAAACGAAAGTATTCAAGCTGGTAGCCGAGCCGGTGCGCAGGAAAATCGCGCCATGGAAGACCATCGATTGCTGGGGATTCAATGGAACGTCGCCGGGGCCGGCGATTCAGGCGTACCAAGGCGACCGGGTTCGAATTATTCTGGAGAACCGTTTGCCGGAATCGCTGGCGATTCACTGGCACGGCCTGGAAATCCCTTATGCGATGGATGGCATGCCGTATATTTCGCAGAAGCCGATTGCGCCCGGCGCGCAGTTCACATACGAATTCACCATCCATCAGGACGGCACTTTTTTCTATCATTCACATTCACCGATGCAGCAAATGATGGGCCTGGTCGGCCTTTTTATTCTGCATCCGCAACGGGCGCATGCTCCGGTGGTCGATCACGATTTCGGAATTGTGCTGCAAGAGTGGGCGGTGCTGCCGAACAACACTGTTCCGAATACTGCCAACATGGAGTGGAACTGGCTGACGTTTAACGGCGCCTGCAGCCCGATGACTACGCCGCTGGTGGTTCGACTGGGAAGCCGCGTGCGTGTGCGCTTTGTAAATCTGGGAATGGACCATCACCCGATTCATTTGCATGGGCACACGTTTGCGGTTACGGGTTCGGAAGCGGGGCGGCAGCCGCAAGCGATCTGGGGGCCCGCAAACACCGTGCTGGTCGGAGTCGCACAGGCGAGGGACATTGAGTTTGTGGCCAATAATCCGGGCGAGTGGATGATGCACTGCCACATGCCGCATCACAATATGAACGCCATGAGCGATCTACTTGGGGATCGCATGATGATGACCGCCGATACCGAGGACGAGCGCGCGTTGCGCCAGATGCAAACGCTTGCGGATCACGTGGGATACGAACACGTACATCATGCGCCGATCGCTGCGGGCGCCAACAAAGTTCCCGGCTTCCCGCAGGATGCGTTTATGGATATGGGCATGGATGAAGCGGTGGCCAAGCCGCAGAACAATGGCCTGCCAAGAAACTGGAGCGCGATGATGATGGGGATGATGACGCTGGTGCGCGTACTGCCGCCGGATTTTTATGATCTGGTGATGAACGATATTGGTAACGGTTATGTGGCGCCGGTTCCCCCAGTTATGCAAAAACATGTGCATGCGCATCCCGAAGGGAGCTCGCGATGAGGGTGCGACGCAAATGTCTTCGCGCCATGCTGGCTGGATTACTTGCGGCCGCGGGAGCGTGCGCGGCGTTTTCGCAAACACCCGCTGCTGTTCCTGCTGGCTCTGGCGAAGCGCAATCTGGCCAACAAAAGCCGAAAAAACAGCGACCGGAAATTTTCTTTCCGATGACCGATCAGCCGGAAATGGAAATGCACCATCACGGGCAGATTTCTGTGGTGATGCCGGAATTCCCGCGCCTGGGAGAATCGCAGCGGGTGGTTTCAGGGCCGATTTATGAGCTGCAAGACCTGGAGAAAATGGCGAGTGCGCACAATCCAGTGTTGGCGCAAGCCCAACGTGAGATCGAAGCGGCGCGCGCGCAGAAATTGCAGGCGGGGCTGTATCCGAATCCGACCGTCGGTTATCGCGGTGATGAAATTCGCGGAGGATCGTTCGGCGGCGGCGAACAAGGATTTTTTGTGCGGCAACCGATCATCCTGGGCGGAAAACTTGGGTTGGATCGCAAAGTGCGGGGCGCGGAAGAAAAACAGCGCGAGGTAGAAGCGGATGCGCAGCGCCAGCGGGTTGAGAATGATGTGCGCATGACGTACTACCGGGTGCTGGCCGCACAAGAGCGGCTGGCGCTGAAGCGAAGTATTTTAGGAATTTCGCAGAGTACGCTTCGAATCGTTGGACAACTGGGGCGCGTCGGCCAGGCGGACGAGACCGAGATTCTGGAGGCGGAAACAGAAGAGCAACGCATGGAGATTGCTGTCGGGATTGCTGAACAGATGTTGCGGCGTGAATGGACGACGCTAGTTGCGGTCGTTGGAGTGCCGTCGTTGCCTGCGGGCGGCGTTGCCGGAAGGATTGATGCGGAGCTACCGCCGCTCGATCAAGATCAGTTGCTGGCGTCGCTGCTTGCAGAAAGCCCGGCGATTCGATCGGCGCAAGCGAATGTGGAGCACGCTGAAGCTTCGCTGCACCGAGCGAAGCGCGAACCGATACCGGACTTAATTGTGCAAGGCGGATTGCAGCAAAATCTGGAGTCGCTCGGCGTCTCGCAAAATCGCAAGGTCGGCTTGCAGGGATTTGCCGAAGTCGGCGTGCAATTGCGCCTGTGGGATCGCAATCAGGGAGCCATTGCAGCGGAGGGCGCCGGCGTTGAAGCCGCGCGCGAAGAAGTGCGGCGCGTGGAACTGGAACTGCGCAACCGCTTCGCGATGTATGGAGAAGACTACGGCAGCTCGCGATTGATTGCCGACAAGTATCGGGTGGAGATTCTTCCGCGGCTGGAACGCGCCTACAAACTGATGGTCGAGCAGTACGGCTTGATGACCGCGTCGTTCATCCGCGTGCTGATTCTGGAGCGCATGCTTTATGAAAATGAAACGGCGTACGTGGATGCGCTGGAACATACCTGGACGAGCAGTATCGCGCTGCGGGGATTTCTGCTGGAAGGATCGCTGGGCTCACAGAATTCAAGAAGTTCCGGCCCTGCAAACAGCGGTGGCGACGTATTGCAGCTGATTGAGGAAGGAAACAAGTTGATTGGCTCGCCTTCCGGGCTGGGATTGAAATAAGGGGCGGCCGAATTCTTTTCCAATGCCGCAAGCGAGGCGAAGCATACAATTTGATACCTATTTGCGACGGCGGTCCGATGGCGCAGACTTAATCGCGTTGCGAATTTGCGGATTGGATCTGGCTACGGCCGGCGGTATGCGTGTGGAGCGGGCAGCCGCCTACGACGTGGCCGCGCATGCGCCTCGCCCGGTCCTGACGGTCCGCGGATAGAATCGTTCATTACGAGTTAGCCGCGTCCTCGTGAAATGCACGGGGCTTGACATGATTAAAAAGGTGAAGGCCGGATACAAAGTAGTTTCGCGCAAGGGGAAAAATCTTGGCGGGCCGTACAAAACTATGCAAGCGGCGAAGAAGAGATTACGCCAGGTGGAATTTTTTAAACGCAGTAAGTAACGATCCCGAGCGCGCGATGGTCGCGCTGGTTGCGTCAGGCATCCACTCTCAGGACGCGGCTGATGTGCGTGAGAAAAGTTTCCAGCATTCGCGGGCGACGGCCCAATCTTCTTGCGCGCTGATGACCAGGATGCGAACGCTTGATTCTGGCGAGGAGATATCGGTGTCGACAGGCTTTGCCGTGTTTTTGGCTGAATCGAGCAGCAATTTCAGAAAGGAAAAGTGACTGCAAGCTTCGGAGCGGACTTCTGCCGAGTTCTCGCCGATGCCGCCGGTGAAAATTATGGCGTCCGCACCATTGGATGCGGCAAGCATGGAGCCGATTCCAGCGCGCAGACGATGGACGAAAATAGCAAAGGCCAGTTGCGCGCGTTGATTGCCACTCTTCATTCCGGCAATAATTTCCCGCATGTCGGCTGAGATGCCGGAAATTCCCAGCAGGCCTGATTTCGAATTCAGCAATTCGTCGAGCGCTTTGCCGTCCAGCTTTTTTTCGCGCATCAGATAGGTAAGAATGCCGGGATCGACCGATCCCGAGCGCGTGCCCATCATCAGCCCGTCCAGCGGAGTAAATCCCATGGTAGTGTCGATGCTTTTGCCGCCGCGAATTGCGGCAAGCGAGCATCCATTGCCGAGATGGCAGGTAATGAGTTTCAGATCGGCAAGATTTTTGCCCAGGATTTGAGCAGCGCGTCCTGCGCAATATTGATGATTGATTCCATGAAAACCGAATTTGCGAATTCCCTGTTCCACCCAGTCGTAAGGGCCGGGATAAATGGCCGCGGCATCCGGCAGGCTGCTGTGAAAACCGGTATCAAAGACGGCGACCTGCGGAACTGCGCCGCGGGATTTTTCAAAAAGGGTTGCAATGAGCGCAATGCCGTCGAGTTCCAGACGATTGTGCAGCGGCGCAAAGACGGCCATCTTTTCTATCGCGGACTCTACCTCGGGAGTGATCACCGTTGGACGATTGTAGGCGCGGCCGCCATTCACGATGCGGTGGCCGACGACATCGATTTCGGATAGCGATTCGAGGACGCGCGTTTTTCCAGAGGCCAGTTCGTTGAGCAGATGAGAAGTGGCGGCAGAACGCTCGCCTGGCTCCACATTTTCTTTTGCAACTGCGCCGGAGGCGGTGCGGGCTTCGAGCGCGGCACGATCGGCGCGCCATTCGAGCTTGCCTTCCCACAACGGTTTGGGCGGATCATCGGGAAGCAGTGAGCCGAGATCGAAGAGACAGGCCTTCTGGCTGCTCGACCCGGAATTGAGCACCAGAATTTTCATTTTAATA
>Ga0193709_1000113_pt1 | contig 34982 bp, 23 predicted proteins | sample H3c2metaG_FD_160571 | JGI IMG/M metagenome (GOLD analysis project Ga0193709, IMG submission 160571) | Soil microbial communities from a riparian zone of the East river system, Colorado, United States - H3c2 | ecosystem: Environmental > Terrestrial > Soil > Riparian zone | place: USA: East River...
GGATTATTCGACTGCGCCGCGGCCTTTGTTCGATGGCGAGCTGGCTTTCTTCATCACCGGCCTCTCGAAAAATGAAATGTGGGCCGTGAAAACCGACGGCGAAGGCGATGTGACCGATTCCAAAGTGGTCTGGAAAATGAAAACCCATATCGGCAAATATGCTTCACCGCTTTTGGTGGATGGCCTGATTTACACCGCCGCCGACGAGAGCTTCGTCACCTGCCTTGAAGCGGCGACTGGAAAAGTCGTTTGGACCGAGCGCATCGGCGGAAAGTATGCGGCCTCGCCGATTTATGCCGATGGACGTCTCTATTTCTTCAGCCAGGACGGAACCACGACCGTGCTCAATCCGGGAAGAGCGCTCGAAGTTTTGGCGACCAATGCATTAGCGAATGGCTTCATGGCTTCGCCTGCCGTGGATCGCAAAGCTTTCTTCCTCAGGACCAGGACGCATTTGTATCGGATTGAAGGCGGCGAAGGACAAAGTTGACAAGTTGCGGCATCCGTCTTGAATTCCTCCCAACCGAAGTTATAGTCGCGGCCATGAAGCACCTCTTCAGTAGCGCATTAATCCAAATATCAGGCCTTTCCCTTTTTGTTTCAGTCGCCGTTGCCCAACAGGATTTTTCGAAAGTAGAAATCAAAGCCACAAAAGTCGCCGGCAACATTTACATGCTCGAAGGCTCGGGCGGCAATATCGGGGTGTGCGCCGGAGAAGATGGCATCGTCATCGTGGACGACCAGTATGCGCCGCTGGCGAATAAGATAAGACAGGCACTAAAAGGAATCAGCGATAAGCCGCTGAAGTTTGTGATCAACACCCATTTTCATGGTGACCACACCGGTGGAAATGCGGAATTTGGAACGGAAGCGACCATCATTGCCCACGAGAACGTGCGCAAACGATTGCAGGAGGGCGGTCCTCCCCCAGGAGGGGCTACGCCTGCGCCGAAGCAAGCTTTGCCGGTGATTACGTTCGACGACAAAACTACCGTTCACGTGAATGGCGAAGACATTCGCGCGGTGCATTTTCCCCACGGTCATACGGATGGAGACAGCGTGATTTTCTTCACGCAGGCGAATGTGGTTCACATGGGTGACGATTTCGTTACCTACGGTTTTCCATTTGTGGATGTGAAAAGCGCGGGCAGCATCAGCGGGATGATCGCGGGAGATGAAAAGGTGCTGAGCATGTTGTCAGCGGACGCGAAAATTATTCCTGGTCACGGTCCGTTATCCACGCCGGCCGATTTGCGCAAATTCATCGACATGCTGAAAGAAACTCGTGGAATCGTGGCGGACGGAATCAAGCAGGGTAAAACGGTTCAGCAGTTGAAAGAGGACCACGTGCTCGCAAAATACGACAGCCTCGGCAAAGGATTCATCAAGACCGACGTGTGGATCGATACTCTGTACAATGATGTGAAGGCGGGTAATCAGTGATTGGTGATTAGCAATCGGTGACTGGTAATAGGTAACATGGTTGCAGATTTTGGTGTACTCCGTAAGTTTCCCGACAATGCTTCCGTAATCGTTGCCCGTGCTTTCGAAAACTTCCGTGCTAAATTTTCCGCAGTTCAATCCCACCAGGTGAACTAATCCGTTAGTTGTAATCGGGTAAATCCAGCGGAGCGTCCGCTGTTGAAAGAAAGTCAAAGTTGTATGAAGCATGGAAAGCTATTGGTGGGAGTGGACGGTTTTGCGACTTCGAGGGGAAGTCGATGCGAGAAAACCGTTAAAATGGTTGGAAGCGCTGTCGACGGCGCGACCACTTCGCTGAAGCGAGGTGTTAATAGGAGTAATGAGGGTTTCCCAAAGAAGCTTTGCGCCAAAATCTTACTCATCGTCAGTTGTTTCGGAATCGGCGCGCGCGCGGTTCTCGCTCAAGCGCCGGTTGTTGCAATTCATGATTCGGAGTTGACGCGAGCGCTGGGAACGATGCCGGCGGTGCCGCCGACTCCGGTCGGGCCCGGGACGACGGGTTTTCAATGGTGGCCGACGGATTGGCATTATTTCATGATGCCGGAATCGATGCAGGAGGCGTTGCGTTCGGATGGCACGGCTTTCACGGTGATAGGCGACTCGAATATCACCTCCGGACTCTTGCTGCCAAACGGCACACCAAAATATCCGATTATAATCAGCCTCGCATCGGAGGCGATTCGCGATGATGAAATTGCGCCGCTGACAAATTATGTCGCGGCGGGAGGATTTTTATTGATTGGTTCATCGGCGTTCACGCGAAATCCTGACGGCACAACGCGTGGAGACTTCGCATTTGCGAATGAGCTTGGATTGCACATGACCACTCCCGGCGTGACAAATTGGGCTTTCAATCAAGACATCACCAAACAATCCAATCATCGACTCGTGAGCCACCTGCCGGATGGTTCGTTGACGTGGCGAATGCCGTCTTATTCGGAAGAAATTTCATGGGGAATTTCGCCGAACCATCCCTTTCTAGCGCCACACGATATTTGGAAAGTGGTTCCAAGTGCTGCGACCATCATTGCGCAAGGAGACGGTTCGCCATTTCTGGCCGTGAAACCGTTTGGCAATGGATATTTCATCTACACAGCCGAGTTCCAGCCTTTGATCGGGCATGGAGGCTTTGCGCCGGGAATGTATGCTTATGTAATTTTCAAGAAGGCGATTGAATGGGCTTTTGAAAACGCCAAAAAACCGGTTGTGAAGCTCAGCCCGTGGCCGTTTGCTTATGACGCCGCGTTTATGGTGCGCCACGACTTGGAGAATTTTCAAAATGAGATTGCGGGCGTTGAGGCCTCGGCCCAGGTCGAACACACGAATGGCATCAAAGGGGACTACTACTTTTGCACGGGCACGCTGCGGCAGGATATGGCTGGCGCTTATGACACGAATGCGGTGATAGCGAGTCTGCAAAGGGCAATAGTGCAATACGGCGCGACGATTGGACCGCATAACGGAGGGCTGAAGAACGCGAATAATTCGGCGTTATCGGAAACGGAGTATGATTACTGGCACTGGGGATTGGACGAGGCGTTGGACACCACGCCGCCTGGTTATGCCAATGGCAAGGCGTACGCATTGGCATCTCTTTCCGCGGCGTTTTCGGACATTGAAGGATGGCTGCCAGGATTGATGACGAATGGGCTGCGCGTGTGGGTCGCGCCGAGTTTCAATGCGACGCGGGAAGATTCGTACGACATCCAATCACAGCTCGGCGTGAAAATCACCGGCGATCAGAAGTTGACGCCGTTTCCGCATTGGGTTGTGTCCACACGGACATCGGGCAAGCGGTACCCGTTTCTGAGCGAGCCAGTAAGCGATTGGTTCGTTGGCGGTTTGGTGGCGCAATCGCTCGAGCCATGGCATCCGCCGGGCGTGCAGACGAGCGGCACGATGCATGACGCCGTGGACTTCTATTATGGAATGGGTGCGCTCATCAACTTCTACTCGCATACATTGTCCACAGGCGTAGGAGATGCTGGCCAACTCGTGCCGGATTACATCACATATTGTTTGAACACGAACCTGCATCCGAGATTATGGCCGGCGAATGCGATTGATCTCTATCAATGGTGGCAGCGGCGAAATCCGGCGCATATCACGGCGAACTTTGCGACGAATGGGCATCAGTCCGTCGCCACCGTGGCGATTTCGGGAGCGGCGGATCCGAATACCACGATCGAGTTTCTGCTGCCCCCGGGGGCCGTAAGCAATTTGCAGGTAAACGCGAATGGGACCACCGCCGCAACAGGAAGCTATAGGATGGCGGGTCAAACGCTGAAAGTTCTAGTAGGAACATCGGTGAGTAGCGCGGGGATCAGCTATGTGCTGCTTCCTGCCGCGCGTGGCGATTTATACACAGGGCAGCAAGGAACGACTCTGATTGTCGCCGCGCCGGGAGTTTTGGCAAACGATTCACCGGGCATCGGCACAAGTTTAACAGCTACGCTCGTCAGCAGTCCCGCAAACGGAACCGTAAACCTGAATGCAGACGGCTCTTTCACCTACACTCCCAACTCAGGATTTTCCGGCTCGGACACTTTCACTTATCGCGCCAGCAATGGAACAGATTCCTCCAGCCCGGCGACAGTGCAGATTTCCGTCATGCCAGCCGGGGTGTTGTTTGCGGACGATTTTACGGCGGCGACAGATCCGGCGCCGATTGATCCGTGGGTTGCTCAGGATGGCACATGGATGCTGACCGGCGGACAATTGAGCGGACAAAGTACCGCTAATAATTACGGCAATGTCTATTACAATGGCGGTCAATGGAGCGACTATACCCTCGAAGGCAGGATTCGATTTTCATCGGCCAGTGGATTCGGTGGCGGGCTCGGCGGACATTTGAACCCGGCCAATGGAGCGCATTATGGCGCATGGATCTACCCTGATGCGTCGTCGGGTGGCCCGAACGTGTTGCGTTTGATCAAATTTGAAGGCTGGAATACCTGGAGTTTCACGCCGATGCAGGCGGTCAATTTGCCACCAGTTGGCACGAATTGGCACACCCTTGACCTCACATTCCAGGGAACAAACATCATCGTTTCATTTGATGGCGCGCAGGTGATTAACGCGACGGACAATAATTTCGATTCTGTTGCGCCTTACTCGTCGGGATGGATCACCGTCGATATGTATTCGGATACTATCCCTTACAATTTCCTCGTGGACGATATTATGGTGACCGCACCGGTATCAGCCACGCCACCAGCAATTACCAGTCAGCCAACATCGGTAACAACCAATGCGGCCAGCACGGTCGTCTTTTCAGTCAGCGCCACCGGGACTGCGCCGCTGAGTTATGCCTGGACGAAAAACGGCACTCAATTGAGCGATGGCGGGAATATCACAGGTTCTTCGACCCCAACCTTGACGGTGGCCAATGTCGGCGCGGGAGACGCGGGCGATTATGCCGTCATCGTCAGCAATCAGGCGGGCTCGGTCGCCAGTTCGACCGCCCGATTGACGGTCATCACCGCCACTCCGCCGTCGATTGTTTCTCAACCGCGATCGCAGACAGTAAACGCGGGCCAATCGGCCAGCTTTTCCGTAACCGCGAACGGGACTGCGCCGCTGAGTTATGCCTGGACGAAAAACGGCACTCGATTGAGCGATGGCGGGAATATCACAGGTTCTTCGACCCCAACCTTGACGGTGGCCAATGTCGGCGCGGGTGACGCGGGCGATTATGCCGTCATCGTCAGCAATCAGGCGGGCTCGGTCGCCAGTTCGGCAGCCCGACTGACGGTCATCACCGCCACTCCGCCGTCGATTGTTTCTCAGCCGCAATCGCAGGCCGTGATCGCGGGACAGGCAGCAAGTTTTTCGGTGGCCGCGTCGGGAACTGCACCGTTGCATTATCAATGGCGACGGAACGGGGCGAACATAGTGGGCGCGACCGCCAGCACTTACACGCTAGCGAATGCGCAACCCGCGAACGCGGGGCAATACACTGTGGTTGTCTCTAACAATGGCGGCGTGGCCACGAGCGCCCCCGCAACCTTAACCGTTAATTATTCGCTGACCGTCACAACAAGCTCAGGAGGTTCCGTAACCATCCAGCCTAACCAGAACTCCTACGCGCCCGGAACCAGCGTCACTTTGAAAGCTACACCCTCATTGCTCTACAAATTCACTGGCTGGTCAGGTGACGCAACTGGCACCGCCAACCCGCTGACCATCTCGATGAACGGCAACAAGCGGATCAAGGCCAACTTCGCGCTGCTCGGATTATTGCCCTTCCCGTAGCAACAATCATATAATGACTTCAACGGCTCGCGGTCGGGGCAATAGGCTCGCCTCAGCAGTCCGACTGAAGATTGGACGATCGTACCCATTCTGGCTTTAGAGTTTGAAGCGCGGCCTCTAAAGTCGCGGAATGCATTTGGCACAACTGCGTCTTCGGGATTTCCGCAACTATGGGCGGATGGACGTCACTTTTGCGCCTGGTTTTCATTTATTGCTCGGAGATAACGCTCAGGGAAAAACCAATATCCTCGAGGCCATCTATCTGATTGCAACGTTGCGCTCGTTTCGAGGGGTGGGCAGCGCTCAGATGGTCCGTCATGAACAAAAAGGCTATTTCGTGGGCGGCAAAATTTCCGCGCAGGGCGAACACGAAGTAAAAATTTATTGGTCGAGCAGAGAACGAAACCTCACGCTGGACTCGCGGCCAGTGCGGAAATTGACCGATTATCTTGGCGTACTGCGAACGGTGGTCTTCTGCACGGAGGACCTGCAGTTAATCAAAGGGCCGGGCAAAGCACGCCGGCGTTTTTTGGATTTGCTGCTGTCCCAAACCCACCCCACTTACCTGCCCCTGCTCCAGCGCTACACACGCGCGCTGCGATCCCGTAACGCGTTGCTCAAACGGCCAAGTCTCGATCCGCACGCGCTCGAGAGTTTTTCGCGTGAACTCATCGCGGCAGGGACCGAGCTCGTTCGATTCAGAACCGAATTGCTTCCACGCTTTGCGCCGTTGGCGCAACGGGCATATCGTAGCATTTCCAATGAAGCCGAGGAACTGCGGTTTGAGTACAATTCCAGCGTCAGAAATGATTTCGGCGTCGAATTGGCACAATCGCATGCGCGCGAGCGCGGTTATCGTTCCACTCTGATCGGGCCGCATCGGGATGAGTTGCAGCTGTTCTTGAATGACAAGCCGGCGGCTCAATACGGAAGCGAAGGACAGAAGCGGACGCTCGCTATTGCCATGAAAATGGCTCAGACCGAATATTTGACCGAGATTCATGGCACGCCGCCCGTTCTGCTGATTGACGATATTATGGGCGAATTGGATGTGAAACGGCGAAGTGGCTTTTTGCCCTTGTTAAGACACGCACAATTGGCTCGCGGTCAGGTATTTATGACCGCCACGGAGGAAAATTGGCCCGAGGAATTGGGCAGGGCAGCGCAGCGATGGAAAGTGAGGGAAGGAACGATTGCGAGAGGTTGAAATATTACACCGAGCATCGAACGTTGAAAATGTTAATGATAAAGGCGTGCGAGAGGCTGAAACTTTAAATCCCGAACCCCGATTCGGAATCGAGACATTGCGGACTCAGGACTGAACTTTGAATCTTGAACATCGGACATTGAATGGTGAACATCCGATGTTAGAATGAGAATCTTATCAGGCATTCAACCTTCGGGAGCGCTACATCTGGGCAATTATTTCGGGATGATGAAGCCCGCGATCGAATTGCAGGACAAAGGCGAGGCGTTTTATTTCATCGCCAACTATCATTCCATGACCTCGCTCTTCGATGCCGAGGAGCGGCGGCGCAATACACTGGATGTGGCGCTGGATTTTCTCGCGTGCGGCCTCGACCCGAAGAAATCCGTTTTCTTCCGCCAATCAGATGTCCCTGAAGTAACGGAGTTGACGTGGATACTTTCGACGCTTACGCCGATGGGTTTGCTCGAACGCGCGACGAGCTACAAAGATAAAATTGCCAAAGGCATTTCTCCCAATCATGGTCTATTCGCCTACCCGGTCCTGATGGCGGCGGATATCTTGATTTACGATTCAAATGTTGTGCCGGTGGGACAGGATCAGAAGCAGCACATTGAAATGACGCGAGATATTGCTGTCAAATTCAACGAACAATACGGCCAAACGTTCGTAATTCCAGAACCGCAGATTCGGAGCGAAGGTGCTAAAGTTCCGGGACTCGACGGCGAGAAGATGAGCAAAACCGTCGGCAACACGATCGAGTTGTTCGGCGATGAAAAAGCACTGCGCAAAAAAATCATGGGCATCAAGATGGATAGCCGGACGCCGCAGGAACCGAAACCAGATGCCGATCAAAACCTGGCTATTCAACTGTTGAAACTTGTGGCGCCAGCTGATGCCGCGGCTGACTTTGAAAATCGGCTTCGTGCGGGAGGGTTGGGTTATGGTGACCTGAAGAAGGCTTTATTCGAGCACTACTGGGATTATTTTGCCCAGGCGCGGAATAAACGAGCAGAATTGGCGGCGAATCTGGATTACGTAAACCAGGTGTTGGCGGATGGCATGGGGAGCGCCAGGGAAATTGCCCAGAAGGTGTTGCATCGCGCAAAAGTGGCGAGTGGCTTGGAATAACCCAAAAAACCTACAGCTGATTCAGGAATCGTAGCTACCGACTTTTTCGTGATTTTGGCATCAAAAAAGCTCAGAAATGTTGGCGAATTGTTGATGAGAGATGATCATTGACCACAATATGCGTCAGATTTAATTTATTACCGCTAATATGCCCAAAATTGCGACAGATCCGATTAGCCCTTGGTTTGAGATATGCGAGGAGTTGGAGGAATATATTGGCATTCGGTTTGGAAAACTTAGCCCCGGAGGAAATGACCCTGATTGGATGTTTGTTCGGCACACGGATTTTGACGGGGTCGGCGGATTCGCCGAGTTACTGAGGCGCAGAGGCGCCGTAATTCCGAGATTGCCGCAAATCAAGCATCCGGCCGAACCCTCGTGGCGCTCGATGGTGCGATTCATGCCCAAGCTTTTAACACCACGGCGCAGGGTTAAATGGGGGAAAATCGAAAAAGGTATCGAACAAGGCAGCAGCAAGTCGTTGCCTCCGCAAGCAGTGGCCTGGCATGTTTTTGACGAGGTGGCAACAATGCAGATTAGGCGTGCCTGCCGTAAGAACGGCTTCACCGTCAATTCGTTCCTGATCAAACATCTGACCAAAGCCATTCGACCTTATCTGGCGGACGAAGCCTCGGTTGTGCCATGGATGATTCCGATTAATATGCGGGGCAAGGTGACTCGAGATAGGGACACCGCTAATTTTACCAGCTATGTCGGCATCAATGTCTGTTCTTTCGAAACCGTTCAAAACATACATGAGCAGATTTATTCTGCTCTAAAAAGAGGCGAGCATTGGGCGAATTGGTATAGTTACTCATTGAGCAGTCCGCTGCCGCGGTGGGCCAAAAAATTAATGGTGGTCAAGGAGTTGGCGATGTCGCAATGGAACATTGGCTCCTTTTCGAACCTGGGCGATTGGGATCCCGAAAAGAAGATCACTCAAAGTGAGTGTGAGGGAAGTTGGCTCTTTGCACCGCCGGTTCTGCGTTGTCAGCTTCTGGGCGCCGGCTGTGTTACTTTCCAGAATCGTCTTAGCCTAGCGATCCAGGCGCATCCTGATCTCACCAACAGTTCTTCTATGACGCAGGCTTGGGTCCGCAACTGGGTGAAGGAAATCGAATTGGACCTCGCCAGCATTCTGGCCGAACCGGCGTCGCCACATTGGCTTTCGACGTAGTCTAGTGCCGGCCCGAATTCTTCCAAATCATTAGCGATCGCCTGCTCGCGCTGGTTTCTCGCATTCCACTAAGCATCAGGGGAGGACGAGGATGAGGACGATTTCGCCGGAGAACGCGGATCGAATCCGGCGCCAGAACAGTCCGCCTTTTACGTCGGCGGCAACTTACATTAGCGGCTACTTCCGATATGAAATATCCGGGCTAGAACTTAAACGTGGCGGCGACGTTGACTGCGTTGTTGAACGTCTTGTAATTGCCGTCGACGGTTGGGTTGACGTTATTCCTGATGTCGCGCCCCGGGTTAATGGCGCAATGATAGGCGACGGCCCAATCCCATCGCTTGCCGCGGTATCCGACACCAACGCCGGGGAGATATAAATCTGCATCAGGAACGAGTGGATTGTAATGACGATCAGGGCTGGAGTTCTCGCTGTAAATAAATCCGAGGTTGACGAAATAACCCTTGCCGAGCTGCCGGGTCACGCCGAATTCATACATAAAGCTCGAGGTGTAGTCGAAAACCAAAGGAATGTTTCCCAAGGGCGTCCCTTTGAAGACTGCCGAGTTAAGGTTATCCCAATCCGTCCAGTCAATATCGACTTCGAAATTCCAATTCTGGGTCGGGCGGTACGAAAAGCCCGCCACGACGAATTGCGGAAAGCGCAGAGAAGCATGCGTAGGGGTGTAGGGATAATAAGGCGGGAAAGGAGCTGAAGGACTGGTCTCGGAGTGGCCATCGTAGTCGATGGTGGTGGCGTACCGATAATTGATTCCGATAGCCAGTTGGGTAATGGGTTGCCACAAAAGGCCGGCATTGAAACCCGCACCGAAGCCGTCTCCTTTGAACTTGAACTGGTCGTTCGGATTGAAAGGGGTCAGTCCCTGCTTCAGGGTGGCCTGGGAATAATTAATGGTAGGACCAATCGCGATGGAAAGCGATGGAAGAACTCGCCACGCGATGACCGGATTAACGCAAAGATATACTAGCTGGGCCGACTCAGCGGCTGTTCTGAAAGGATTGTGTGATCCCCAATCCAGCGACAGGCCATAGGGTGCATAAATGCCCAGGCCGAACGAAAGGGGAAGCTTTTCCAACGTATCCACGAAGTAGATCTGCGGCACCGGTTGAAAAGTTGAATCGGTTTCGGCCTTGCCGGAAGGTCCAGAAAATTTTGTATCGGCCGAGATGAGATACAATCCAGCCCGGGCCTGCAATCCTTGGAGTTGAGTGATGCCCGCCGGGTTATAATAAATGGCCGATGGGTTATCGGCCGTGGCGGCAAAAGCGTCTCCACGGGAAATGCCTTCAGGATCCTGATTGGGATTGCGGAAACCGACCGCGCCAATCTGGCTGACAAACAACGAGCATAGCGCCCCGATGCATAGGCTCCTCAAGAACGCCGAATGGTGAATTAACAATTTCATAGTGAGCGAATTACTTTGTGCATTTTTCATTGGCTGCCATTGGGCCGGTGTACCAGTTCACGGTTATTGTGTCAGATTTCGAGACAAGCTTAATTAGGTTACAGATGCGATACTAATACTATTGATACGTGACCCATCAGGACTTCTGGTCCTGGGTACAACTCGGGCGGTTTGAGTTAAGCACCCCCGATGCCAAGGAGTTGGGTGTTGGGCCGGCACCATAGCTCGCCCGAATCAAATCGGTCCGGAGGTTCAATCTTGGCCTGAAAAATGGTGATCCATCACGCACGCATTGGTTTTCATTCCGTGTTCAGTCTTGATTGTTCGGCGGAAAACCTCAGAATTGTCAATCCGAGTAATAGCGATTTAGAGCAGAACCAATAGGTATGGATACAGATGCAGTAATGGATAGCACGGTAATGTTCAAGACCAGCCAGGGCCTTGATTTGCAGGCGACGGTGTTGAGGTTAACGCGCTTTCAAGCGGCGTTCGAAATTTGTGGGCCGGTCATCCTGCGCGCTTCCGAGGTTCTTCAGGATTTCAAAATCTTTGCGCGTGACCATCCCGTTTATTGTGGGCGCGCCATTGTCAGCGAATTAGTCAACACTGGCACAGCGCTGATCTGCGAAGCGGCTCTGCAGGATGATTGGGTGGATGTCGATTTTACCGCCCTCGCATCGCAAAATGGCGAATTGCGAAGCGGGTTCGACCGATTCCTGCAGCAGTGGCAGAAGATTTACAAGATCAGCCCTGAATACAAAGTGGTGATCGCGGACATGCAGACTTTCCTGACCGATCTGCGGTTGTGGCTCGAGCAGGTCGAATTGGGAATTCGCTCGCTTCCGTCTGCTGACCGTGCCAGGGCCGAGCTCGACGCCGTTCAGCAGCTGCAACTAGCAGTTTCCCCTGCACTGCTGTTCTTTTTCGAAAAATTCGACGTTGCCTGCCGCAATATTCCGCCGGAGCTGCAGCCTGCACACCGCGCTTACGTCAAGCGCCAGCTTCATCCGCTGGTCCTGTGCGCCCCATTCATGTACCGGACCTTTCAAAAACCGCTGGGCTATGCCGGCGATTACGAAATGGTGAACATGATGACACGTGATCCTCGCGAGGGCGCTTCTGTCTTTGCCAAAATCCTCAACACGTTCTTTCTCGAAACTGCTCCTGTCATTGCCCATAGAAACCGAATCGTCGAACTTGAAAAAGTGCTCCGCGATGAAGTTCTTCGCGTCGCGCAACAAGGCCGGCCTGCCAGAATATTCAATCTGGGCTGCGGTCCCGCGAGGGAAATCCAAAAATTCGTCGCCGGCTCGGAATTAAGCAATCGGGCGAAATTTACCTTGTTGGATTTCAACGAAGAAACATTGGCCTATACTAAAGGCGTCCTGAACAATCTAATCGAGCAGCATCAGCGCGCGACGACGGTGGAACTCATCAAGAGATCTGTCGTTCAGGTCCTCAAAGAAGCTGCCAAGCCAACGTCCTCGCTGATTGTGGCGAATTATGATTTGGTCTATTGTGCCGGATTGTTCGATTATCTTCCGGATCGCGTCTGCGAACAGCTCATGAATGCCTTTTATCGCATGCTCGCCCCAAATGGCCTGCTCCTGGTAACAAATGTCGATGAGATCAATCCATCCCGCAATTGGATGGAATATTCTGTGGACTGGCACCTCATTTATCGCAATCACAACAAAATGAAGAAGCTCACGCCCGAAGGAGCGCCCGAAGATTCGTGCCGCATTCGGAGCGATGAGAGCAGCGTCAACATCTTCTTTGAGACCCGAAAAGCGGCCCATGCCTGAGGAACTGACAGAAAACCCGGCGATCCTGAAGGCCTTTCTGGACCATGAACAGAATGTCCGTATTCAGAACTACAGGGTTTCCTGCATCCTTGCGCTCATCTTCATGCCCGCGGGGGTCACGCTCGATTATTTTGTTTACCCGAAACATGTTCTGTACTTCCTGTCCCTTCGCCTGGCTTGTTCGGCCTTGCTGCTTTTTATTTGGTGGTTTGTAAAAACTCCTGTCGGATTGCGTTGTTACCGTTTTTTGGGATTGCTGCTGCCGGCTCTTCCCGCGTTTTTCATATCCTGGATGATTTACAAAACCAATGGCCCCATTTCGCCTTATTATGCTGGACTCAACCTCATCCTCGTCGGCGCGGCAATCCTGCTTCGGTGGAGTTTCAAGGAAAGCCTGATCGTCTTTTGCGAAGTGCTGGGCACGTACATTGTGGTTTGTCTTCTGTATCATTTTCTTCGTGCGCATACGGTCGATGATGTGCGCATTTTCTTTAACAATGTTTATTTTCTCAGTGTCACTGGCGTCTTTGTCGTTATCGGCAGCCTCTTTTACGATCGGCTCAGATTCCGCGAATTCTCTCTTCGTTTTCAGCTGGATCAGAACCGTGCCGCCCTCGAACAAAGCAACCAGAAGCTCAAAGACCTCGATGAGGCCAAGAGCCGCTTTTTCGCTAACATCAGCCACGAACTGCGGACTCCTCTGACTTTGTTGATTTCGCCCCTGGAAAGTTTGCTGCACCAATACAAATGGGACGACCAAACCAAGATGCTGTTGACGACTATGCGGTCAAACGGCATGCGGTTGTTGAAACTCATCAATGACCTCCTCGATCTCGTTCGGCTCGAATCTGGCACCATTGTCATTAGACACGAGCCGATGAACGTCGCCGACTTTATCAAAGGCGAGGCCAGTTCCGCCCGCTCCGTCGCCGAGGACAAACGGCTCCGATTGGAAACGTTTGTCGATCCCGCCCTCGGCACCGTGATGGCTGATCGCGATAAACTCGAAAAGATCGTCCTGAACCTTGTCTTCAACGCCTTGAAATTTACTCCTGCTGGCGGTCGCGTCGAACTTCGGGCCGAGAAGCAAGGCGACCAATTTGTTATCATTGTTTCTGATACCGGGATGGGTATCTCGACGGCGAATCTCGCCAATGTATTCAGCCGGTTCTGGCAGGCGGATGATACTTCCCGCCGCAAATACCAGGGCGTTGGCATCGGCCTGGCGCTGGTAAAAGAACTGAGTGTTGCCCACGGGGGCGACGTCTCGGTCGCCAGCGAACAAGGAAAAGGCACCACCTTTACCGTGCACCTTCCATACAAGAAAGCCGAGGAAGAAGCTCCGGCAAAAGCCGGGGAAGCAGCCATACCCGAGCCGACCGCGCAACCTGCCGGCACGGTCAGTTCCCAGGAATGGCTCAGCAATTTATACCGGCGCGCCGAATTGTTTCCTTCCATGACCTCGCTTCAAGACACGATGCGCCCGGTCGAAACATCTCGCAACGGCAATAACATGCCGACACTATTGGTGGCCGATGACGAGCCGGATATGTTGCGATACCTTAAATCGCAGCTAATGACACATTACCGGGTCATCGAAGCTGTCGATGGCCAACAGGCGGTTGACAAAGCAGCCCAATTCGTGCCCGACATCATCCTGCTGGATATGATGATGCCCGAAAAAGATGGCTTGCAGGCTTGCCGGGAGATTCGGCAACGCACTTTGACGCAAAGTATCCCGGTGATTCTCCTGACGGCGCGCGCTGACGAAGAGACAAAAATGGCGGCCTTGGGCGCGGGCGCAAGCGACTTTCTCACCAAGCCGTTCTCGACCACTGAACTGCACGTTCGCATCAAAAATCTCGTTGAATCGCACCAGTACCAGTCAAAACTTTCCAAACAGAACACAGTGCTGGAAAACACGATTGAACAGCTTAAGGACACCGAAACTCAACTGGTTCAAACTGAAAAACTGGCCTCGCTGGGCCGAATGAGCGCAGGCATTATCCACGAAATCAACAACCCGCTGAATTTCGCTACGACAGGTCTCTATACGCTGCGCAACAAGGGCAAATATCTCGCGCCCGAGCATCAGGAAGAGTATCAGGAAACCCTCAAGGACGTCGAAGACGGCATCAAACGAGTGAAAACAATTGTAACTGATCTGCGAACATTCAGCCATCCGGACACCGAAGGGCGAGATCAGGTAGAAGTTGCCGAAATCGTCTCTTCCGCTTTGCGGTTCCTGAGTAACGAGTGGAAGGACAAAGTCCAAATTGAACAGTCTTTAACCGAGCATCAAACGATTTGGGCGAACAAGAGCAAGCTCATCCAGGTCCTGGTCAACCTGCTCCAAAACTCGATGGATGCGATGAAGACTAAGGTCTACGAAAACGAGAAGTCCACGATCCGCATCGAAGGACTCATCGAAAACAACAAGAGCATCCTCCGAGTGCGCGATAACGGAAGCGGAATTGACTCCAAACACCTCGATAAGATTTTCGACCCGTTTTTCACCACGAAAGACGTTGGCGAAGGCATGGGCCTGGGCCTGAGTATCTGCTATCGCATCGTTCAAGAATGCGACGGGCGAATCTCAGTGAAGACAGAAGTCGGCAAGTTCTGTGAATTTACTCTGGAATTCCCTGCCAAAGGGTGAGATTAGATGCGAAGATAAGCACGCCATATGCAAAACCTCTACGACTACAAAAAATACGCAATCCTCTACGTTGATGACGAAGAGAAGTCGTTGAAGTACTTCGCCAAGGCTTTTGAGGACCAATTTCGGATTCTCACTGCTCCAAACGCGCAGGAGGGTCTCAAGCTCCTCGAACAGCATAAGGACGATATCGGCCTCTTGATGACCGATCAGCGGATGCCCGGCGAAAAAGGCGTCTGGCTTCTCGAAAAGACCCGGCAGCTTCGCCCCCGAATCATCCGCATTCTCGCGACGGCTTACGCCGATATGGAGGCCGCCATTGCAGCAGTCAATACCGGCGCTATTTACAAATACGTCACCAAACCCTGGGACCCTCCGCAACTCGAGAATACCCTCAAGCGCGGACTAGAATTTTTTATCGTTCAGCGCGAGCGCGACCAATTGCTCCGTGAAAAGATGTCCGTCCTGCATAACATGATGATCGCCGACCGCATCGTCAGCCTCGGTCTCCTCGCGGCTGGTCTCAGCCACCACATCCGTAATTCATTGGTCGCGGTGAAAACGTTCCTCGACCTGGCGCCGGCCAAAATGGAGGAGGAAAAGATGGACCTCCATAGCCTGCGTAATCCCGATTTTTGGAAGGAATACTATCAGAATGTTCAAGGCCAGATTGGGCGCATCAACAACATGCTCAAGGACCTCTGGACAGCATCCGAAAAACCGGCATTCCAATTCGGGGATCGCGTGCAATTGCAGCAAGTGGTGGCGGAGAGTATCGAAGAACTCAAGGCCGGCTTTGCCGCCAAAAATATCCAGGTCGACAATCAGGTACCCGATTCGTTGCCGCCCTTGAACGTCGATAAACCGAAATTCTATCGGTTATTTGAATTATTGCTCAAAGACGAGATCGCAAGCTTGCCCGCCGGCAGTCGCATTACTATCTCGGCCAGCCTTTTGAATAACATGGCTCCCGACAAACAGGAAATTCAAATCCAGGTTTCCGACAATGGCCCCGGCCTGCCTAAGGAAGCCTTGCGGTTGGTGTTTGATCCGTTTGTTGTCCGGTCGGATAGCCCGATTGAATACGGCATTCATTTGATGGCCTGCTATTTTATCGTTTATCACCATGGCGGGCGGATAGAGGCCAAAAGCGACGAGGGACAGGGAACCACCTTCACCTTGCGGATGCCAACGAACCCCAATCAGGCTCCGATGGCGCAGCCCGAGCAGGAATTTCTTCAGAAAGTGCTGTTGAGTGAGACTTTGTGGGAGAAGCTGATAACCTCTGATTAGTCGTCAGCAGCGACAACTTAGTCACTTTATTTCAGGCCTTGGCTGTTTTCAGTGGAATTGGCAAGACTTGGGAGGGGGAAGAATCTCATCAGAGGTTAGCAGTGGGGCCTCACCGGGGTATACCTTCTTCCCCCGTACAGGGTGCTACCCCGAAAGCCTTCGGGGCTGCACTGCGTAGCCCGCTTGTACGAAATGGCAGTTCAGGGTGCTACAAATTCAATTTAGAAGTCAGAAGGAGCCTTTCCTTCGGCAATGCAGACTCCAGGCGACAAAGTGTCCCGCATCCGACATAGCGTGGCCCGCCCAAGTCGTCTCACCAGTCTGAGCTAATCCAACCAAGTCCAAGGAACGCCCCAGTCGGCCCTCAGAAAATCCCTCGGACAAAGTACGTACCGGACGATACAGCCCATCGGTACTCTCCGTGATTGTAACTTCACGACGAAAAAACGTACTATGTGAACAAGATTGAATTGACCAACGTTCGTACTAATGGATACTGTAACACCATCGGTGATGCCGGTCGGAAGAGGTTCCTTGCTTTCAAGACGAACAACACTTGATCGAGCAATGAACAGGTCGTACTACCACGATAGCTTGAACGCATCCGCGTCGGGCAATTAGAATTTTTTAGATCGCAGGCTTATCTTCATGAAGACATTGTTAGTGCTCGCACAACACCCCGACTTCGCTGATTCCGTTAGTGCAGCGCTCAATCCTGAGCAATATCGCATCATCCACCGCTCTAATGTCGAGGAGGCGGAGCCCTTTCTTGCTCACGGCCTGGCGGACCTCGCCATCCTCGACGTCGAATTGACGTCGGTTCAGGGAACATGGTTCCTTGAGAAACTGCGTCGCCGCGGTCCCAAATGCCCCATCATCATCTATACCGGCGCGCGCCAGTGGGAATGGGAAGAAGAGGCCTACGCTCAAGGCGCGGCACATGTCCTGAGTAAACCGGTCCGCGCTCGGACCTTGAATGTATTGCTCGACCGGCTTTGGGCAACGCCTTCCAACCCATTGGCTGTGGCCACAACGTCATCCCAATCCTTGCTGCCAGCCCCGATCGAGGTCATGCGGCCGGCCGAGCCGGCTTTCTCACTTCAGCCCGCGCCCGCCGGACCCTCTCACACACTCGGTGTGTTGCGCGATTTTTCAGGCATTTTGACCCATTCCCTTAATTTAGAGGCGATGCTCAAGCAGTTTTTGATGCTTCTGCGCGAAATCGTCAGCATTAATCGCGCAGCCATTTTTTTACGCATTCCCTCCACCCCTTTTGAAGAAGCTAACGCCGCGCGCGAAACGCGACGGCTTCGGGCCGCGGCATCCGTTGGCCTGTCCGCCGGATTACTGGAGCATTTTGAATTGTCCTTGGACTCCGGCATCGGCGGCCATCTCTTTCGGCTCGGGCGCATCTTGCGGCGAAATGGGGAGGAGGCCCGCACCGACCCCGAAACGCGCAAGGAATTCGAATTACTCGGCGGCCAGGTAGCCATTCCCATCCTCGACCGCGAAACCGTCATGGGTGTCGCAGTGTTCGATGGCCGAATTACCGGCGAACCGCTCGTTAACTCTGAGCTCGAACTCATTTTCCGCCTGCTGGAGCAGCTCGGCCTCGCCGTCAAGAACATCTGGCTCCACGGCCAATTGACCGGCAATCACGAAATGATGGCGGGCATCCTGCGCGAACTCAGCAGCGCTTGCGTGCTCGTCAGCCGCGATCTCGCGATTCTTCACGCCAACAAAATGGCTCGCAAGTATTTCAGCCGCGCCGAACGCCAGAGCGGCGAATTGGAGTTCAGCGATCTGCCCCAGGCTCTGGGCGCAAAAGTCTATCAGGTGCTCAAAGCTGGCTCGGCGATTACCGGCTTCAAATATGAGCCCGAACATTTGCCCGGCACCGTTTACAACGTCAATATTGTGCCTTTCCAGCGCCCAGCCTCCGGTCTGCCGGCCTCGGTCCTGCTGATGGCCGAAGACTTGACGCAAAGCCAGCAATTGCAGCGGCTCGAAATCGAGGCTGCCAATCTGCGCCTCGTCAAAACCATGGCTGATCGTCTCACCCACGAGATCGGCAATGCGATGGTTCCTCTCTCGACGCATCAACAATTGCTGGCCGACAAGTGGAAGGATCCAGAATTTCGCGCCTCTCTCGATGCGGCTCTCGCGGATGGCGTCAAACGCGTCACCCGCCTCATCAACCAGATGCGCTTTTTGGCTCGCGACGCTCTGCTCGCGGCGGATGCTTTCCCGCTCTCTCCTCTCATTGAAGAAGCTTTCCAGGAAGCCCGCAAGTATCAGCCCGTCAAAGCTGCCCAACTCAAATACGAAACCGGCAGCACCCCGATCGTTTTGACCGGCGACCGTGCCGCGCTCAAACACGCCCTCGCCGAGGTCATGCTGAATGCCTTGCAGGCGAACCCCACCGATCCGAAGATCGGGGTGCGTCTCCACTCGGAAAGCACCGGCAACGGAAAAGAAGATTTGCAAATCGAAGTCCAGGACAACGGCACCGGATTCACTTCGGAAGCTGCCCAAAAGGCTCCCGCTCCATTCTTCACTACCCGCAATGTCGGACTTGGCCTCGGCCTGACCGTCAGCCGCAAAATCATCGAGACCCATCACGGTCGCCTCGAAATTGTCTCTCCCAAATCCGGCGAAGCCGGGGTCGTCCGTATCAGCCTCCCGTTGGATGCCGCGAGCACCCATAAGTAAGCAGGCCCTCACCCGTGGTCAGGTAGGGGGATACCTTCACCCCCAGTACAGGGTGCTACAGTACTACACTGCCTGGCCGGCTTATACGAAATGGCGATCCAGGGTGCTACAAAGTGCTACACGGGGTGCTACATTTTCAAAATGGCCTGCGGTTGCCAAAAGAACCTCGGATACGCCACGGAACGGCGCGGTGGGGGGCGCCCGCCCACCTCGGTAATTGGCAATTACTCTTGGCAACGATTCCAAAGTCGTCGCTATAGTCAGTAATGTCGTAGCGATTCTCGGTTCAGTGCAGCCTGAATAAGCGTCCAGGCGTAGGCATTATCAACGCTGGCTGGCGTAGCGAAGGTCATCCCGCGGCGCCAATTCGCCGGGGCCTCAGGGTGAATGCCGCTGAGAATCACCTGCCCGTTTCCGTATGTTCCTTGCACGATGGCCGGCGTGCCGTCCGGATACTTGCCGACAATCGCGCCCCAACCGGTAAGTTCCGGGCCATCTTCCCAGTAGTGCTCCAGCGTTGGTGCTCCGGCGACAGCAATCGGCACGGCTGCCTTGCGGATACCCTGCCCTTCCGCCGCGTAAAATCCGAACCTCACGCCTGACGTCAGATTCAAACCGTTAGAGACGGAATTTCCAGCCAAGAACGCGCCCGCGCAGATGCCGAAATAATTCAGACCATTCTGCACCGCGTTGCGAATGTTCGCCGCTGTGTTCGATGTCAGGCTGTTGCCGATCTCAATGAAATTTCCGCCCGGAACAATCAGCAGGCGATATTCGTGGAGTTGCGACACGCCCATCTTATTCAACTGTGAAGAATTTACGATGGAGTAGTTCACGTGATTGCCATTCAGTATTTTTTGGACCGCGGCGACATCGTTAGGAGACGTTCCGGTCCCGTTAAAGAGAAGAATGGGAACTGCGCCGCCGGATTCCGCTGGGCTTTGGGTCGCGGCGGTGTTCGTGCCGTTGGCAATCGTGCTGCTTTCGTCAACGCGGACCCCGCAGCCGATAAAAGCCCTCGAAATGATCACAAGGGAGGCAACGATAAGAACGCGAGACATTCCTGAGTGTGAAACACGAGGGCGCACCACGTCATTCGATTGAGGCTGATCGCAATTTGCTTCCTTTTCACGCTTCGCGCAAAAAGAGAATTGCTCTTCATCGGGCGCCATTCGAGATCAGAATATTCCCCCAGAAAATTGCGTCAAGGGGTGCTTCGACCGACTAATTTCGAGACGAGTGAGCCCGACTGAATGACGTCACTCTATTTTTCCTCCGTGCATTCCGAGTTGTGCGCGGCTAAAAGAAGCCGATGAAAATCGTCGGCATCGTTCCTGCCCGCTATGCCTCTTCCCGCTTCCCAGGCAAACCGCTCGCTCTCATTGCCGGCAAACCTCTCATCCAACATGTCGTTGAGCGTTGCCAGCGGGTGAGCGCGCTTTCCGAGGTGATCGTCGCGACGGACGACACCCGAATTTGGGAGGTCGCGCAGAATTTCTGCCGTGTCGAAATGACCGCGCCCGAGCACCCGAGTGGCTCGGACCGCATTGCGGAAGTCGCGGCTCGTTGCACGTGTGATGCCGTCGTGAACATTCAAGGCGACGAACCTCTCATTGAGCCAGGCGTGATAAACGCAGTTGCCGGCGCGTTGAATGACGACGAAATGTCCACCGCTGCGACTGTCATTCGCGATCCCGAGGAATACGACAATCCGAATGTTGTAAAAGTCGTTGTCAACAGCGCCGGTCGCGCCTTATACTTTTCCCGGCGCACGGTGCCGTATCTGCGCGAGGCCGCCAGTCGTTCGGTGAGCGAACAGTTGGCGGCGTTTCCTTTTTTGAAGCACCTTGGCATTTACGGTTATCGGCGGGAAACGCTGTTGCGTTTGGTCAGGTTCCCGGTGTCACCGCTCGAAGCAGCGGAGAAACTCGAACAATTGCGTGCGCTCGAAAACGGCATCGCGATCCGCGTGGTGAAAGTGGATTACGACGGCGTCGGTGTGGATGTCCCTGCCGATGTGGCGCGGGTTGAGCGGCTGCTAAATGGTTAAATGATCACGAAGTGAAATACATTTTTGTAACTGGCGGTGTAGTGAGTTCCCTCGGCAAGGGCCTGACCGCCGCATCCCTCGGCACGTTGCTGGAGAATCGTGGGCTCAAGGTGACGCTTCAAAAATTCGACCCCTATCTCAACGTCGATCCGGGCACGATGAGCCCCTATCAGCACGGTGAAGTTTACGTGCTGGACGATGGCGCCGAAACCGATCTCGACCTCGGCCACTACGAGCGATTTACCAACGTGAAGCTCACTCGGTTGAATAATCTCACCAGCGGGCAGGTTTACCAAACCGTCCTCAACAACGAGCGCGAAGGAAAATACCTCGGCAAAACCGTCCAAGTGATTCCGCATGTGACCGACGAAATCAAGAACCGGATTCACGTCCTCGCCGAGAAATCCAATGCGGACGTCGTGATCACTGAGATTGGCGGGACCACCGGCGACATCGAGGGCTTGCCATTTCTCGAAGCAATTCGCGAATTTGCCCTCGAAGTTGGCTATAACAATGCGCTTTTTTTGCATGTCACCTACGTCCCATTCATCAAGGCTGCCGGGGAACTCAAGACGAAGCCTACTCAGCAATCCATCGCCAAGCTTCGCGAAATCGGTATCACGCCGCACATCATTGTTTGCCGATGTGAGAGGCCCCTCGACAAAGACGTTCGCCAGAAAATCTCTCTTTTCTGCAACGTCCCGTTCGAGGCTGTCATTGAAGAAAAAGACGTGGACCACTCCATTTACGAAGTCCCCCTCATGCTCCAACGCGAGCGGGTAGATGATCTGGTTTGCCGATTGCTGCGTCTCGATAATCCACCGGCGAACATGTCCCACTGGCAGGAAATCATCCGCAAACTCATTGCTCCCCAACACCGCGTTCGCATTGCAGTTGTTGGCAAATACATCGAATTGCAAGATGCTTATAAATCGGTTTACGAAGCCATCATTCACGGCGGCGTCGCGAACGACTGCGGCGTCGAAATCCAGAAGGTCGATGCCGAAGATCTTGAGCGCGACGGCGCGGAGAAATATCTGACCGGCCTCGGCGGTATCCTTATCCCTGGCGGTTTCGGCGAGCGCGGCATCGAAGGCAAAATTCAAGCCGCGCGTTACGCGCGCGAAAACAACATTCCGTACCTTGGCCTTTGCCTCGGCATGCAAATCGCGACCATCGAATTCGCCCGAAACGTCCTGAAGTTAGCCAAAGCCCATTCCACTGAATTCGATCCCAATACGCCTCACCCCGTCATCGCGATGCTCGACGAACAAACGCGCGTCACCAAAAAAGGCGGCACCATGCGCCTCGGCGCTCAACCCTGCCAACTGGTCGTTGGCACCAAAACGGCTCGATTGTATGGAGCTTTCGTTGTGAACGAACGCCACCGCCATCGCTACGAATTCAACAACGCCTACCGCGAACAATTCGAAAAAGGCGGTTTCGGTTTCAGCGGTCACACGCCTGACGGCAAACTGGTCGAGATTATTGAACTGCCAAAACATCCTTTCTTCATCGCGAGCCAGTTCCATCCCGAATTCCACAGCAAACCGCATCAACCGCACCCCCTCTTCAAAGGCTTCATCGCTGCGGCGCACGCGCGGATTCATAATCGATTACTTTAGAAAGGAGAGGTTATGATCCCGGTATTTGTTTTCAAAGACGACAACTCGCCGCCCGAGCCCGAGTCCGGTCGAATGCTTACACCCGAGGAGGTGAAGCGGTTCGAAATCATGTGGAGTCGCCGGCTAAGTATGGAGGAGCGCCTTGCTTTATCGTCGCCAGCCTAAAGGACATGTTGTTTACAGCGTCGGGCGCGATTTGATCGATGACGGCGGCAAAGAAGAACCGGATTCGAGAAGGTCTCGCAATGAATCCACTTATGACATTACGTTCACTGTCGAACAATGACCTACGCCGAAGCCATCCAATTCCTTTACAGCCGCCGCTGGTTCGGGACGAAGTTCGGTCTGACAAACACCCTTAAGCTGGCAGAACTCGCCGGGAATCCGCATCAACAACTCCGCTTTATCCACGTCGCTGGGACCAACGGCAAAGGTTCCACTTGCGCCATGCTGGAGAGCATCTATCGCACGGCAGGACTCCGCGTCGGCTTGTTCACTTCTCCCCATCTCGTTGCTTTTGGCGAACGCATTCAGGTCAATCGTCAGCTCATTTCCGAAGCGCAGGTTGTCAGGCAAGTGACCGAATTGCAGCCATTGCTGGCACAATTTCCGGCAGAGGAGCATCCGACGTTTTTCGAAGTGGTGACAGTCATGGCCTTGCGCCATTTCGCCGAACAGAAATGTGACCTCGTCATTTGGGAAACCGGCCTTGGCGGACGTCTCGACGCCACCAATATCGTCACGCCGCTGGCCAGCGTCATTACGAACGTCCAATACGATCATCAGAAGTGGCTCGGCGAGACTTTGGCAAGCATTGCCGCCGAAAAAGCGGGCATCATCAAACGTGGGATTCCAGTGATTACAGCGACAGATGAACCAGAAGCGCTGAGAGTTCTTCAGGACACGGTCCGGGGCCAAAATGCTCCGCTAACAGTCATTGATATCTCCGACACCCATGGCGCGCCGCTCGACACACTGGAACTCCCCCTTCGCGGCGCTCACCAACGGCTCAACGCCGCGCTTGCAATTGCGACGGTCCGCGCTCTCGCCGCTCAAGTTCCGGTCAGCGACGAGACCCTCCTCATCGGTCTGTCACAAATCAATTGGCCGGGCCGACTCCAACTCATTCACACTCCCTCAGGCCAAAGAATCCTTCTCGATGGCGCGCACAATATCGCTGGTGCCCATACTCTGGCTGATGCACTGCACCAATACTTTTCCGGCGCGAAACCCACCCTCATTCTCGGTATTCTTCAGGACAAAGATTGGGAAGCCATTTGCCACATTCTCGCGCCACTGGCCTCACGCATCCTCCTCGTGCCTGTCCCGAGCGAGCGCACAGCAAATCCGGCCGAACTTTTCTCTGCGTGTCAGCGCGCCAATCCCGCCATCTCAGTCCACCCGCGCGCATCCCTCGCCGCTGCTTTGTCTGAAACCGCTTCCGATCCTTTCGTCCTCATGACCGGCTCTCTCTATCTCGTGGGCGAAGCCATGGACCTGCTCGGCCTGTCCCCGCCAAAAGCTTACGACGAACGCGGACTTAACGAATGGAGCGCCAGTCCGACCCAGCAATCGAGCAATCCATTAATCCATTAATCCACACTCCCCAATTCGCGCCGTCACCTTCGATGTTGGCGGCACCCTCATCCAGCCCTGGCCGTCGGTCGGCCATGTGTATGCGACTGTTGCCGCTCGCCATGGTTTGCATGACATTCCAGTCGAAGCACTCAATCGCCAATTCGCCGCTGCCTGGAGAAATTTAAGCACCTTCGACTACACACGTTCGGAATGGTTCAACCTCGTAAATCAAACGTTCCTCGGCCTGACCCAGACGCCGCTCAACGAGCATCTCTTCTCGGATTTATACCGTCGCTTTGAGCGGGCTGAAGCCTGGCGAATCTTCGACGATGTTCTTCCCACCCTTAAATCCCTGATCTCTGTTGGTCTTAAACTTGGCATCATTTCAAATTGGGACGAACGTCTTCGTCCCCTCCTCCGTGACCTCAATCTCGACGGCTATTTCCGGACCATCGTTATCTCCTCCGAAGTGGGTGCTTGCAAACCGTCCGCCAAAATCTTCCAACAAACCGCTTTGGCTCTCGAATTACCTCCCGGTTCGATATTGCACGTCGGCGACAGCCCAACGATGGATGTGGGCGGCGCAATCGCGTCTGGCTTTCAATCTTTGCTGCTCGCTCGCGATGAAATTCCCAAAACAGGCCAGTTGAGCACACTGCTTGCCCTCCAAACCAGATCGATTATGGCAGCGCCGCCTTCGCCGCCTGAATGAATGCGTGCACCTTAGCGTGATCCTTCTTACCCGGCGAAGATTCAACTCCGCTCGAAACATCGACCGCGTACGGCCGCACATGCCGAATTGCCTCGGCCACATTCTCCGCCGTCAATCCGCCAGCGAGAAAAATGGGGCGTCCCCGATTGCTCACTTCAATCGCCAGGTCCCAATTGAATCGCTTCCCCGTTCCACCCAACTTGCCCGGAGAATAGGCGTCGAGCAGCCAGGCGTCGGTTTTGAAATCGGTCAAGCGTGACAGCGATTCGGCATCACGAATTTGAAATGCCTTCATGCTCATCAGCCCAAATTGGAGGCAATATTCCGGCGATTCAGCGCCATGAAATTGCAGCAAATTCAAGCCGCATTCGTTGATCGCGCGAAAAACCACGTCTTCCGAAGCGTCCACAAAAACCCCCACTTTCACTATCGTGGGCGGCAATTCCCGAGTGATGATCGCGGCCTTCTCGATCGGCACATACCGGGGACTTTGCTCGTAAAATATGAATCCCAGGGCATCAGCGCCAGCCTGCGCCGCCGCGAGCCCGTCTTCGACATTCGTTATCCCGCATATTTTGACTTTGACCGACATTTAATCGACTGAGCATTCCATTGAATTGGTTGAACCACAATGCGGTTTAGGATTTTTCATGCCATCGGTGTTCGCCAAAGACCATTTGCCCGGGGAATAATTTACAAGTATTCTCGCTAACGCGGTTGCTCCCGTAGCTCAAATGGATAGAGCAGCGGTTTCCTAAACCGTTGATTCCAGTTCAATTCTGGACGGGAGTACCATTGCAGAAAGGGCACTGACTTTGCAGCCTGAAAATGCGACCCGAGTCGACCGTGCAGTTCAAATTCATCTGGAAACCGCCCAAAGTTGGATTGGGCCGGGCATTTGGCGAGCCAGCACCCTTTTATGGTTGATATTGCTGGCTTGGGTTTCTCCTGTCCGTGCGGACAATGATTTCCTGCCTAATTTCCCCGGGGCAGACCTGAACATTGGTGAGCGATTGTTTCTCGAGACGAGATTCTCTCAGTATTTTTTTACCAACTCGGGAGGTGATCCAAACAAGGGCATTCCCGGGGACCCTGTCGTGGCTAAACTGAACACCACTTCCGGGTTTGCTGCGGGACCATTTGCCGGGCAAGCGATGAATTGCCGGCAGTGTCATCTGGTGGATGAAAAGGGCTATGGGGATTTTGGCGATCACACTTTGGGCAACCGGACCTACGCAGATTTTGCCAGGCGGAGCCCGATCCCGCTGCGAGACGACGGACACACCAGCACGACGCGCAATGCGCAAGCGCTTGTGGATTCTTTGTTGCCCCACAATGGCCCATTGTTTCTTCATCACGACGGGCAGTTTGCTTCTGTCCATGACCTGGTCATTGGAACTTTGACGGGTCGAAATTATGGCTGGAAGCCTGAGGAATACGCGACGGCAGTGCATCACATCGCATCCATAATCCGTAACGACGATGGCATGGGTGATCTGGCGGTATATGCCCGGGGCGCACGTTTCAGGATTGAGGAACCTGGTTACACTGCTTACTCAAATGTATTCTCGGGATTCACCGATTATATCGGGTCCTACATTTTTGATCCCCGCGCACTGACCGCCGATCTTATCTCTCCCGAGCGTCGATTGGATATGCGGGATTTTAATTCAACTGATGAGCAGATTCTGGGTGCCGTGGCTTCTCTGATTGAAGCTTACTTGAGAAACCTGACCTTTTCGCAAGCAACCAATGGAGTCGATTTTTTTGGGGTCGGCACGCCGATATTCAACGGAGCGCCTTTTGATGTTTTCCTGATAAAAAACCATCTGCCCCAATTGCCTCAAACAAATGAAACAGCTTTGGAATACTCAGATCGCTTGCTGAATCTGGTCAACGAACTGACCGCTCCTGAATACGTAACGGACCCTGCCGATGGTCATTTTGAAACCCACACCCAACTCTTTCGGTTCGGTCCAAAGGAATTGCAAGGGCTGAAGATTTTTCTTGCTCGCAGGCCTTCTTCGCGCAACAAGAATTCCAATATTGGAAATTGCTCCGTCTGCCACTCTCTGCCGGCTTTCACAGACTTCATCTTTCATAACACGGGTGCGACCGAGCAGGAGTATGACGTCATCCATGGGGCAGGAATGTTCAAGGCCTTATACGTACCTGACCTGGCCACAAGACAGTCTAATCACGACGCCTATCTTTCGGCTACTCCACAACATCCGCACGCGACTGGAATATTTGAGAGCCCGCCTTCGCGAGGCAGCCGAAATGCGACCGACCTGGGACTGTGGAATGTTTTCGCCAACCCGGATTTTCCCGCGCCGCAAGCCGGGATCGCACAGATATTGCCGCAATTGTTGGGACTGTCTGCGCCACAAATCGGGAGCGCGAAGTTGGAAGACGGTCTTTTTACTTTTAGCGGTTCAAATGGCGTGCCGGGCGGGGTTTATTATGTTCTGGCCGCGGGAAGTCCTGACCTGACGATGGCAAATTGGGTGGTCACTGCAACCAATACGTTTGATCAATTCGGCCACTTTGATTTCAGCATTCCGGTCTTGCCAGAATCTTCGCGCACGTTTTTTCGGCTTTCATTGAGAATGCCGCCCCCCGACGAAGTATTGCCTCGCACGATAGCACTTTTCAAAACTCCCACGTTGCGGGATCTTGGCCATTCCGGCCCTTATCTCCATACCGGCAGGATGAATTCCATTGAAGGTGTACTTCGCTTTTACCAGCGATTTTCAGCCAAGGCGCGCCGCGGCCAGGTTCGAAACGCCGATCCTGAACTACGCAATATTCTTTTGGGCGAATCCAACATCGGTCCACTGGCAGCCTTCATACGCTCGCTTAACGAAGATTACACCGATTAGTGGCCTGGCAAATTTCGATGAGCATTGAAAGGTAAGCACTCGCCTGTACCGTTAAGCAGCTTGCTGGGGGATCTGGGCTATTTTCTGAAGGTCGTCCGGTCGCGAACCCACGATATATCTCTTTTGTCCGAGCCAACCGCGATGGGAAAATCTGATGTGCTTTTCTTTATGGGATGTTTCGTGCTGGCAACGAACCATTTCTTGATTTCAGAGTGGCCGTCGGCGAACGAGAAGCCGCAAGCTCCATTATGGGAAGAACCAGGAAGGTCGCTCCAACCTGTGTCTTCAGCCGGATCGCCAGCGGTGCAAAAGACGAAGAATCCGTCGTTGATACTGTCCGGATGTTCATCCAGGAAAACGTATGTGTTCGCTGAATTTCTGAAGTCGCTCAATTTTCGAAATTGCTGCCATTGGGAGTTAATGTCCGCGCCACCGCTCTCGCCGCTGCCATTCCCACGGTCCCCAACAAATGCATTCATCGAATAGCTTCGTATCCGAGGGCCGGCGGCTGAAGGTATCGTGTCGGCGGCGCATTTGAAAATCCCGATGCTTTTAGCCGTGTAATAACCGAGCTTGGCCCCCACCAGAAGGTTCACGTTCGTATTTTGGGGATTGTTGCTCCAATCCATAATGTTGGCCGCCCACGAATTACTCGGATTAATGGCCATGTCTGCACCGTCGAAATTATTTACCACGCGATCGATGTTATCGGTGGCGTACATGTACCAGGCTACGGTCAATTGCTTGGTGTGATTCAAGCAATGAACGCCCTGGGCTTTTTGTTTCGCCTTGGCCAACGCGGGCAGGAGCATGGCGGCGAGAATTGCGATAATGGCAATTACGACCAGCAGTTCAATGAGAGTAAAGGCTCGGCGCGCAAAAATTTTCGTGCGAACAGGTGTTCTCTTGTGTGCCATCGGATGTTGTTGATTCAGATTCACGATCTTCACCGATATATGTCGCAAATGTCGGGTCAAGAGCGCCATCACGCAAATGCGGCATACCCTCTTTTGTGAAAATAGCTTCAAACCCATGACAACTCAGTGAAACTACGGAAGGATACTCCGCAATTTTCGGCGTTGTAAAAACGCAGCTGACATGTCGTTATCTAGATTAGGCAACGATGGGTTCCGGCCATGGCTCGTACTCAATTCGGGACCGGGTCGGCTTAAGATAATTGCACGGCAGCGAAAGGCTTTTTTTAGAAGAGCAACGGCAAACAATTCAGACATTATCATGCAGCGGGAGCCGAATACGGATGCGTCCGGCCAGTCATTCAGCCCAGAAGTAGTTGAGGCTGTTTGGCAAAAGGCACGGACTATGGGGGTCCACGAAACATTGCGCGTCGATGCGTGGGGATGGACAATTGTGCGTTCCGATTACGGTAATAGCCGGAGCCGATATGGATGGGAGATTGACCATATTCTGCCCGTCCCACAGGGCGGCGGCGACGAATTAACCAACCTTCAACCGTTGCAATGGGAGAACAACCGGCGAAAAGACGAGATGATGCAAGGGATTACCGGCTCGACCCAACCTACCGACTCTCAGGCGCGCCAGGCTCGGGTAGCCAAGCCTCCGCGTAGGAAGTGACAGTGGTGATTGGTCGGCGTGACTCTCACTAGATTGCCAATAATCAAAGACGGGAAAAATCGCCCCTCATTGAGCGATTGGCGCAAACGTCCATGCCCTGGCATCAATGCTGAGTTGATCGAACAGGAATGAAAGAATATCGGCTTCCTCGGCAATACGTTCCTTAAGAGAAGAGCCGATGCCGTGCCCAGCGCCAGCAGTGCTGCGGAACAGTATTGCCGAATTTGAGCTGCTCAGGGCCTGAAGGCGCGCAGTCATTTTTCGGGATTGAGCTGGGTTGACGCGCCCATCATTTTCGCCCGTCGTGAGGAGAACGGCTGGATATTCTCCTCCAGTGCGCACATGGTGATAAGGAGAATAAGCATACAACGCCTTGAATTGCGCCGGATCTTTTACGGTGCCGAATTCTGTGACGTTGAACTGGCCATTCGAATCGAGTTCGACGCGCAGCATGTCATAGATTCCGACGCGTGAAACCACGGCGGCAGCCAGCTCTGGCCGCTGAGTGAGAAACGCGCCCATGAGGAGGCCTCCATTGCTGCCGCCTTCCACGGCCAGCTTTTGTGGATTTGTACAGTGATTCTTGATCAGATACTCGGCTGAGGCGATAAAATCGTCGAAGACATTTTGTTTTCTGGTGAGATTGCCGGCTTTGTGCCATTCCTCTCCGTACTCGCCGCCCCCACGCAAGTTAGCTATGACGTAAACGCCTCCGGCATCGAACCAGATTCGGCGGGTGGAATCAAAGCCGGGTGTGAGGCTAATCCCGTAACCGCCATAAGCGGTCAGCAACGCGGGATTATTTCCATTCAGTTTTATGCCTTTCTTTCGCAGTATATTTAACGGCACTTTGGCGCCGTCTTTGGACATGGCGAATTCTCGGACGACTTCGACATCATCAAAATCGACCGGTGAAGTCATTGAGAGGGCCGTGCGATGTATCTCATTGGTGGATGAATTGTAAGTAAACCAGGCGAACGGCTTTAAGTAACTGCTGTTGCCGAACACAAGATTGTCATCAGTCCACGATTGCAGACCGGCAACGCTGGAGACTGGCAGGATAGGAATTTCTTTGCCATGAAGGTTCCCTTTCGTGAAGCAAAGAAGCTCGGACGGCCCCCCAAGAAGTTCTGAGACGTAGACACCGTGATCGCAGGGCGCAAAATCTTCAATCACACCCTTGCTTTCCGGAACGACGAGGACCGCTTTGGCAAGGTCAAGTGTATCCAGGGATAATCGCAAGAGTTTACCATGCGGAGCCTTGTCGCGAGAGAGCATGTAAATAGCGCTATCGCGCCCGAGCTTTGCGCTCTTGATGCCGTCTTCGAAACGCGTGAGTTGTTTCCATTTGCCCGAAGCATCACGCAAGTAATGAGCGAAGTCTCCGCCATCCCCGTCGGCAACGGTGGCGAGAATCCAAGGACTGTTTTCGCTTTTTTCGAGCACGATTTCAGCGATTCGCGGGAAATCTTTGCCAAGTTCGTATTTGTCTTCCGAAATCGGCGTGCCGAGCTGGTGATACCAAACCTGCTGATAAAAATTGACGTCTTCCTCAGGCCTTTCGCCCTCGTGAGGGTAGCGAGTGTAAAGGACGCCTTCGGCGTCAGAGGTCCAGGCTGCGCTGCCGCCACCGGTTGGATATTGGACGCGTGGGATTTTGTCCTCCAGTTCCTTGCCAGTGTCCACTTCGAAGAAATGCAGCGTGCCTTGTTCGCTGCCGCCTTCGGAAAGCGAGATGGCGACGAGGCGTCCATCGGGCGATGGAACCGACCAATCAATGGCGGTGCTACCATTCGTATTGTAACTGTTCGGATCGAAAACCATGCGCCAAAGGGCCGGCGGATTTAGCGAAGACAGGCGGACGAGGACGGGCTGTTGCGCCGGTGGCTTGAAGCGCATCGCGAAGATTTTGCCCTTTCGCTCTTCCAGGCCCAAATAACGCGCGGATTCTTCGCTGCGTAATTGAAGAAGCTGCTGGGCGATTCCTTCGCGATACGGCAGGCGCGAGAAGTAGGTGCGTGTGCGGTCGTTTTGCTGGCGCATCCAGTCGCGCACTGCGGGGTTAGACGCCTCTTCGAGCCACTGATAATTATCCACAACTGTAACGCCGTGATAAATGTTAGTGACGGGATGTTGCGCAGTGGGAATAACTGGAAGCGATTGGGCTCGACTCGCGAATGTGCTACTGAGGAGAACCGTCAGAAATGCGTCAGAAAAATGCCGGATTTGAAGAATCATCGAGTTTCCGGTTAATGGGGTGACCGACGGGACTCGAACCCGCAACATCCAGAACCACAATCTGGGGCTCTACCATTGAGCTACGGCCACCACAACCGGCCACCAAAGTAGTTTTCTGCCCTGTGGCAGTCAAGTTTGCCCTGAATCGGGCAGCGTTCGTTGAATCGTGGCTTTGCCTCCGAACCAATGATTCCCGCCTTAAATTCTATTTACCCTTGAAAACAAACCGGCGAGTTTCAGGCGCATCGAAACCTGAAGGGATATCGAGATTGCCCGGTTCATTGGCCGTCAATGTGAGCGTATCGTTTTCCAGCCGAAAGATAGCGTAGTCAGCCGCGCCCACATATTTGGGAGCACAACATTCGCTGATCGACGCGGCGAAGACTTTTGGATTTGCGTCCTCGCGAACGGTGAAGGTTCCTTTGTACCACTCGTTTGTGTCCGCGCCGTGGAACTCGAAATTTTTGCCGGAGATAACAAGATAACAAGGAGCGTCCGAATCCGCGCTCAATTCGCGGCCCTTCCAGGCGCCCTGAAGCGCGACAGTGGCCAATGACGAAGCCGGGGATTTCGGTTGAGTCGCGCTGGAAGCATTTGCCTCAGTATTCGAGGCTGTGGAAGTTGATGGTTGCACGCTGGTACATCCGGCGGCGGACAGCAACAAGCAAGTGGCGGTGCAATAAAGGATTGTGTTCATTTTCATAGGTATGCTTTCAAATAATTTCGACAGGCTCGACGGAAGATCGTTATGCGAGCCGAGTACGCCAGGCAAGCGAGATTCGCTGGTTTGACACCTACACGAATCCTTAGCGAAGGTAGGGCGCGGCAGCGAGCTCAACGTTTTTCGCCCTTTTAACGAGAGGGCTTTTTAAATAAAGTCTGCCCGTGGTCACACTCGAAGCCAGCGAACTTTTTCGTCATTTGAATCCTGATGAACTACAGGCATTGAAGAATTTCGCGCGTGAGCGAAAATACCGTTGGGGCGAGGACATTTTCAAGGAAGGAGACGCCGGCGATGGCATTTACGCCGTCAAAGAGGGCGTAGTAGAGATTTCGGGAATCGTTGGAAACAACGTCCGTGTTGCATTTTCGAAGTTGGGCCCAGGCGAGATTTTTGGGGAGATGGCCGTGCTGGAAGATAAACCGCGCTCGGCCAGCGCCACCGCCCGAGGTGAAACCACGGTGTATTTTCTCGAACGCGCCGAGATGTTGAAACTGGTGGAACGCTCGCCGACGCTCTCTCTCAGTTTGCTTCGAGAAATCAGCCATCGGCTTCGTGAATTCAACCGTCAGTACTTGCGCGAGGTATTACAGACTGAACGACTGGCGATTGTGGGCCGGTTCGCGCGTTCGATCGTTCACGATTTGAAGAATCCGTTGAATATCATCGGCCTGACCGCCGAAATGGCAGGGTCCCCTCATGCCCCGCTCGAAATGCGCCAGGACGCCCAGGCGCGCATCCGCAAACAGGTCGACCGGATCAGTGACATGATCGGAGAAATTCTCGACTTTACGCGAGGCTCGCAATCCGCCGTCATCCTCGCGTCGTTCGAATATGGACAATTTGTTCAGCGTCTCCTCGATGAAATTCGTCCCGAAGCCGCTTTGAAATCAGCGGCGCTTGAATTGGACTCGCCATTACCGGAAGTTAAGGTGCTGCTGGATCCTAAACGACTGCGCCGGGTCTTTCATAACCTCATTCATAATGCGACGGATGCAATGCCGCGCGGTGGCAAAGTTATGCTCCGTTTTATCCCAAATGAGACGGAGGTTGTTACTGAAATCGAAGATACGGGGCCAGGCATTGCGCCGGAAATTGCCGGGCAACTGTTTGAAGCTTTCGCCACTCACGGCAAAGCGCATGGGACCGGTCTCGGCCTTTCCATTTGCAAACGCATTGTCGAAGACCATCGCGGCTGGATTTCAGCGCGTAACGAACCTGGGCGAGGCGCGATTTTTTCATTTGGGCTCCCGCTGGTTAAACAGCGTTGAATCGTTAAAACGCCAAAATTCTTAACGATGAACCGCATCCGTCTGCTGCCCGATCACGTCGCAAATCAAATCGCCGCGGGCGAGGTGGTTGAACGGCCTGCAAGTGTGGTGAAGGAATTGGTCGAAAATTCCCTCGACGCGCAAGCAACTCGAATCACGGTTGAAATCCAGGCTGGGGGCCGAAGTCTTATTCGCGTAACTGACGACGGCGTCGGGATGTCCCGGGACGATGCGCTGTTGTCCCTGGAACGTCATGCTACGAGCAAGATTCAACGCGCTGAAGACCTGGCCGCCATTGCGACGATGGGCTTTCGCGGCGAAGCGCTCCCGAGCATTGCCAGTGTAAGTCGGTTCACGCTCACGACCCGTGAGCGCGACACGGATTCTCCAGAGGGGACGCAAGTAATTATTGGCGGCGGAAAAATTCATGAAGTAAAATCCGCCGGGAGCGCCCCTGGAACGGCGATTGAAGTTCGCCAGCTCTTTTTCAATCTCCCGGCGCGTCGAAAATTTCTTCGCACCGAAGCAACGGAAGCGGCGCACATCCAGCATTATCTCAATCTGGCCGCGCTGGCGCATCCGCACGTCGCAATCACTTTTCAGAAAGATGGACGGCAGGTTTGGCAATTGCCCTCGGTCAAAAGCGGGAACGATATTGCCGCCCGTCTCGCAGCGCTTCGGGAACGGCTTCGTTCTCTCTATGGCGACGAACAAAAGCTTTTGCCGGTGGACTCCTCCTCGGAAATATCGTCGCGCGATGAGACTGATACAGACTATTCGCCCACGGTGCGCCTCTGGGGATTTATGGGAGTGCCCGGTATCTCGCGCGCCACCCGTGAAGACCAGCATTTATTTATCAATCGCCGCCCGGTCGAAAATCGCGGCCTCAATTTCGCGCTGCTCGAAGGCTATCACACAGCGTTGATGAAGGGCCGGTATCCCGTCTGTTGCCTTTTTCTGGAAATCGATCCGGCCGCAGTCGATGTCAACATTCACCCGTCAAAACGCGAGGTAAAATTTCATCGCGAAGCCGAAGTGCGACGGTTCGTCGCCCAGGGCATTCGGCAAACGTTGCTGAATTTCCATTCCGAGCCGGCGAAACAGCAACGTTCAACGCCCAGCACTCAGAAACCAGATGTCGCCCAACAAGAATCCGAAACTTCAAC